>Ga0224559_1000704_pt1 | contig 20721 bp, 12 predicted proteins | sample 714S33034metaG_FD_180676 | JGI IMG/M metagenome (GOLD analysis project Ga0224559, IMG submission 180676) | Peat soil microbial communities from Stordalen Mire, Sweden - 717 S3 30-34 | ecosystem: Environmental > Terrestrial > Soil > Wetlands > Peat | place: Sweden: Norrbotten County, Stordalen... | reverse complement strand
CGCGTATCGAATAAGTCGTTGGAGTCGTAATCGGTGTTGCGGTTGAACTCGAAGATTGAGCCGTGGAAGTTGTTGGTTCCGGACTTGACCAGCACTTTGACCTGCGCGGCCGAGCCATGACCTTCAGAAGATGCATAACCGGCAGTGTTCACGCGGTACTCGCCCACGGCCTCCTGCGGAACTGGAAGCGAAGGATGGGCCGGCGAGTAGTCGTAGCCGGGGTTGCTGGCCAGGATGCCTTCCACCTTGATTTCGCTGGTTCCGGGAGGGAGGCCGTTTACAACGCCAACCTGCTGCTGCGCGCCAGGACCGGTGCCGCCGTTCACAGTGACTGAGGATTGCTGGTCGAGTGGATTGGTTCCAGCTTGCAGATAGAACAGCATCATCGCGTCGCGGTTTGCCAGGGGAAGTTCCACCGCCTGCTGGCTGCTGACAACCGCTCCAACCTCGGTTGTGCTGGTGTTGATTGTGACTCCGCTGGCTTGCACCTCAACCGTAGTTGTTGAACTCTGCGGCACAAGTGTTGCGTCCGCCCGCCGGGAATCGCCGATCTCAAGAACGATGTTCTTGATTGTTACAGCGGCAAGATTTGGCGCCTCGACACCGACGGTGTAATGACCGGGAGTAAGGTTGGGGAATACATACAGTCCCTCGTTGTTGGAGACCACAACCTGGGTGTATCCCGTTTCCTGTTGAACAGCCGTTACCTTCGCTGACACAATCACGGCTTTCGTGGGATCTTGAACGATGCCTTCAAGCCGGGCCGATACAGCCTGGCCGCCGGCATGAACAGTGAAGGCGGTGACGACAAGAGCAAGAATCGATAAGAAGCGTCTCATGGCAGATAGAATCCTCATTCAGTGTGTGAGTAATCGGATCCCTGTCGGGAGCCGACTGTACCATGGCATGCGGTGTCTGCTCCGATGCCGTATCAAAATGGCAAGCCACGTGTGACATGGATTGTGTCCGGGCCTATGCGGCGCGCTTGGTTGCGGAAACGCGCAGCCGCATTGCAGCCAGGGATGCCCATGCTGTGGGTTGGAAGATGAAACTGGAGCAGGAGGAATCTCTCATCGCAAAGAGAAACCCGCTGCCGGAGGGGCCCGGCAGCGGGTCGCAGATCAGCAGCGCATTAGCGCCAGGCTACGAACACAGGCACACCGGAACGGCGGTCGCTTGAGAGCAACAACAACAGGTCCGGGTTTGCAGGGATGCCATATTCATACCTTTGCATTTTTAACAATACCCGAATGCAGCTATGATGTGAAGCCATTTCCCCATCGTGGCTCTATGGGTAACGCACGCTGGCTCTAACGGCTTCCGCGCAACAATGGAGTCCCATGCCAGTAGAGAATCGCTTTTCGGTCTTGATCCTTGACATGCCTGGTTGCATCGGTTGATGGTGAAAGAACAGCGTGCGGCCGGCATCGGATGCCGGGTGCCCCTGGTCTCGCTTTTGAGACCTGGGAAACCACCGATCCACGCAGGCCGCGGGCCTCGCGGCGACTTGCGTCAGTATTTCGGCACTCTGGGGTCGACTTCGTCCGACCAGGCCAGGATGCCGCCCGCCACATTCACCACGCTGGAATAGCCGGACTGCTTGAGGAACTCCGCTATGCGCTGACTCCGGCCGCCTGACTTGCAATGGACGATAATCTCGCGGCTGCGGTCGATCTCGCTCAGACGCTGCGGGACCTCATTCTGCGGGATGAGCTTTCCGCCAATGTTTGCGATCCGATACTCGAAGGGTTCTCGAACATCGAGGATAAACAGATCCTCCCCGGCGTCGATGCGCCGCTTGAGATCCTTCACGCTGAGTTGCGGAATTCCGTTCTTCACTGCCGCCGGTTGTTGAGCCGCCGGTTCGATGCCACAGAACTGCTGGTAGTCGATCAACCGCGTAACAGTTGGGTGCGCGCCACAGACTGGGCAATCGGGATTCTTGCGCAGCTTCAACTGGCGAAAGCGCATGTTGAGCGCATCCACCAGCAGAAGGCGGCCAATCAACGGCTCGCCAATGCCCAGGATAAGCTTGATCGCCTCGGTTGACTGAATGATGCCAACGAGTCCGGGAAGAATGCCAAGAACTCCGCCTTCAGCGCAACTGGGAACCAGGCCCGGCGGTGGCGGCTCGGGATAGAGGCAACGGTCGCAGGGGCCATCTTTTGTAGCGAAAACGCTGGCTTGGCCCTCAAACCGGAAGATCGATCCATACGCATTCGGCTTGCCCAACAACACGCATGCGTCATTCACCAAGTAGCGCGTGGGAAAGTTATCCGTCCCATCGGCAACAACATCGTAATCCTTCAGAATCTCAAGGGCGTTTGCACTAGACAGCAGCGTGTCGTGCTTGACCACGTTAAGCGCTGGATTGAGAGCGATGAGCTTCTCTTCGGCAGAGTCCAACTTCTTGCGGCCAATGTCCGCCGTCGAGTGGATGATCTGGCGCTGCAAATTGCTGGCGTCGACAACGTCGAAGTCCACCAGGCCGAGAGTGCCGACACCTGCCGCAGCCAAATACAAGGCGAGCGGGGAACCGAGCCCGCCCGTCCCCACGCAAAGAACGCGCGCGGCCTTCAGCTTGCGCTGGCCTTCTATGCCCACCTCCGGCAGTATCAGGTGGCGCGAATAACGCGATAGTTCGTCCGCTGTCAGTTCGGGCAGCTCAATAGCTGAGGCTATCGTTGCCATGATCCCTCCTCGGGCGGCAGGTTCGGTTCGCGCGCCACTGCGTCTCTGAGCCGTAGCCGCGCTCTTCTCCGCGGCTGGCCCGCCACCGGCGATTGAAGGAATGATCGAGAGCGTGTCGGAAGGCGAAATCGCCGTTGCTTCCAGGCCGGGCAGATAGCGCACATCTTCATCGTTCAGATACAGGTTCACAAAGGCGCGCACCTTGCCCTCGCTGGTGAACAAATGCTTGCGCAGGTCCGGATGTGCCTGCGTCAGCTCATCCAGCGCTCCGGCAATAGTAGCGGCGTTCACGTCCACCGCGTCCTTACCCGCGGCGAAGGGACGCAACGGTGTTGGAATGTAAATGATCATCTTCCGTGATTCCTCTCTTACATCTTCTCGGCAACCTTGCTTATCTCGATCGGCTCCGCCTCGAACCGCTTGTTCTCTTCGGTTTCTCCAGCCAGCAAAAACGAGTTGGTAACTGGTGCCTTGCCTTGGGCCACCGCGGTGATGACATACGAGCAGCCGAGCCAGTGTGCTTCGGCAAGGTCGGTCTGCGACCATTGCGGGAGATGGTCCGGATGCGAGTGATAGAACCCGCCGATACTCAATCCCTGCTGACGCGCCTCGCGCTCAATCTTTACCAATTCGCCGGGAGAAATTCGATAGCGATTATGCGCCGAGTCGGTGCGTGTATTGCCTGCCTTGACCGACGATTCAATTAACTAGCCGTCGCGTCCGGTCCGCCCCAGCAGCGCGCCACAGCACTCGTGCGGATAAGTCTCCTCGCCGTGAGCGCGGATCGCTTCGTAGACCGCCTCGTTCAGGCGCAGCACGCTCACGTTTCCTCCCAGAACCGCTCGCTCAGGTACTTGTCCGCCGAATCCGGCAACACTGTAACGATCACCGCCTGGCGTCCGTTCGCGGCCTCTTCGAGGGCAATCTCCAGGCTGGCTGCAATCGCTGCCGCCGTTTGTAGATCCCTTCGATCCGAATATCGACCCGCTTCTCATTTCGTCGATCAACGCACTGGGCGCAAACACAGCTCTTGAGATCGCGTCAACGGGAAAGACGGGTGTGTTGTCGTACGGCGTTTACGACTTCTGGTCTCCGCTCAGAGATTACATCGCTTACCACAACGGTCTGCGCATCCTGACCGAATCGGCAAGCGCGGACATTGCTTCGCCGGTCAACATTCCTTTTGAGAGACTGTCCCGCGGCATTGGCTACGATGCCAAGGTTTCCAGCTGGAACTTTCCCAATCCCTGGAAGGGCGGGGAATGGCATCTCGGCGACATTGTCGATTATCAGATTGCAGCTTTCTTCTCATCGCCAACAGCGCAGCCGTCTTCCGCGAGCGCTACTTGAACAACTTCTACGAGGCCGGCGTGCGCGCCCTGCATCACACCGACTGGCCGTATGCTTACGTGGTGCCTGCGGGCCAGGCAGACTCGGCAACAACGGCAAGACTGATCAACACGCTGCGAATCGGCGCGGTTGACGTCGATCAGGCCACCGCCGATTTCGATGCGGACGGCAAGCATTACTCAAAGGGCAGTTACATTATTCGCCTGGCACAGTCATACGGCTCATTTGCCAAGACGCTGCTCGAAATCCAGCACTACCCGAATATCCCTGAGTATCCCGGCGGGCCATTGCAGCGCCCCTATGACGTAACTGCACAGGCCCTGCCGCTGTTATTCGGCGTAAACGCAGTTCCTGTCGGTAAGGAATTCGATGCAGCCAGCAGTAAGGTCGATGTGGCCAAGCCGGCGCCGGGCCACTTTGAAAAGTCGGCCAATGGAAACGGCTATCTGATTGCGGACACCACAAACAGCAGTCTCTACGCACTGTTTGCGCTGCTCAAGGATGGTGTGCAGGCTTATCGGTTGACTGGCGGCGCGGAACCAGGCACGATCTACATTCCGCGGCAGCAGGACGTAGACGCTCGCCTGGCCGCAATTGCGGATAAGTTTCCCATCGACATTCATCCCGCGGCATCGGCCCCGACAGGCAATGCGCTTCTCGTTCGACTACCGCGCATCGCTCTTTATCAAAGCTGGGTTGCCTCAATGGATGAGGGCTGGACGCGCTGGATATTCGATCAGAACAACATTCCCTACACGCGAGTGGTCGATGCCGATATTCGCAACGGCGACCTGAATCAGAAGTTCGACGTAATCCTCATTCCCGACAACGCGGCAAGGGCGATTACAACCGGTCGCGGCGGATTTGGTGAAGGCTTCGGCGGCCCTCAGTCGGCTCCAGGAGGCGACAACACGGGCGGTTCGCAGGCGGCTCCTGGAGCAGAGGGCGGACGCAGACCTCGTGGCGCGCAGGGACAGCAGAACACCGGCGGGGCTCCAGCGGGATCAGGGGGTGAAGGCGGGCGCGGGCCAAAACAAATTCCCGAGTACGCGGGCGGGCTTGGAGACCAAGGCGTGGCCAACCTGAAGGCGTTTGCCGAGGCTGGTGGCACCATCGTCACGCTCACTAAGCTTTCAGAAGCCTTCGGCACTAAGGTGGTATTCAGCGCAGGGCGCGGAATCGTGTCCGGAGATTCGAGTCGGAAATGAAGCCACACAACGAAGACAGGATCCCAAATCAAAACCACTCTTCATTCAAAAGATCAGGAGGCCCAGTGCCGTGACCGCGCGATTGTGTAATCACCGGAATGTAGCGCCGGTCTCCAGACCGGCTGTCGCGCGGGCGTCCACGCCCGCGTTCGTCCACGAGCAATTACCAAATCACACGGCCAAGGTACTAGTCATGAATTACCGCAACGCACCGTCACTTGCGACCGCTGGCAAGTTAGAGCTCATCGCACTGGCTGCCGTCATACTTACTCCAATTGTCTCCTTTGGCCAGGCCGTACTCTCCGCGCGTCGGCCAGCTTGCCGCAAGGATAACCTTCTAACTCCTGCTGTTAGACTCCAGCGAACGCACAGTCCAGGACGGAAGGCTCCGTTTTGGATGGTGCATCTGCCAGGGAAACCTAGCGGCCATTCTGTTCAATGAAAGCGATCAGGCGGTCACGGACCAAAGCGATATGGCTCCGCATCGCTTTCTGCGCCTTGTGCCGGTCGCCCTTTTCCAATGCACCGAGGATTGCGAGGTGGGCATCCGGCGCTGTAGAGGAAGACAAACCATACGTCTTGCGTCGGCATAGCCATAACTGACTATGTACGTTGTCCAGAACACGGCATAACTCGGCATTTCCCGTCGCACTGGCGATCAACCCATGAAACTTCGCATCTTCCTCGATGTGTTCGAGCTTGTCATCGGCTTTTAGAAACTTCCGCGTGCGTTGCGCGCTTTGGCGCAGATCGGCAATCAATTTGGGGGTGAGCTCGGCGACCCCAACTGCATAAGTTTCCAGTGCTTCACGTAGGTCGTAAAGATCCTTGACTTCTTTCTTGGTGAAACACCTGAGATAAGCGCCGCGACGGGCTTCGATGCGAATCAGGCCCTCGGTGTGCAGGCTGTTGAGAGCTTCGCGAACCGGAGACTTGCTGATGCCGAGTTGCTTGGAGAGAAGCTCTTCGGTCAGCCTGGTTCTCTCGTCGAGGTCTTCACGAAGAATGTAGGCCTTGATGCTGGCGTATGCGAGAGCAGTCAGGTTTTGAGGAGTCTCGAGTCTCTTAATCGATTGCTTCATGACCTCTTGCATTCTACCGCATGTGCTACGTAGTATATGAAATATCAACCGCTCAACGACAGGACCCAATGCCTCCAATTGCCTTTCTCGAATGCTCCCGCTGCCATGCTCGAATTTCGGCGGAATTGCCGCAGACGGTCTGCACGCAATGTGCCGATCAGCCTGCGGGTTCTCTCTTCGTCCGATATGACTTTTCCGATCTTAAAGGGACGTCTCCCGACCAGGTAATCGCTTCTGACGCTGGGTCGTTGTGGAAGGGAATGTGGCGATATCGCGCAGTGCTGCCCGACATTCAGCCGGTCACCCTGGGTGAAGGGTGGACACCGATGCTTCGCAGCAAGAGATACCCCGGAGCATTCGTCAAGGAAGAGGGCGCCAACTCAACGGGAACCTTCAAGGCGCGCGGATTAGCGATGGCTGTGACCATGGCGCAACATTATGGATTGCGCAAGCTTGCCGTTCCTTCAGCCGGAAATGCCGCGGGAGCGCTGGCTGCCTATGCTGCGGCTTCTGGGATCGAAGCTCACATCTTCATGCCGCGGGACGTTCCATTCGCGAACTATGTTGAAGCAATTGCGTACGGCGCCAACGTCACTCTTGTGGATGGATTGATCTCCGACTGCGCGCGCATTGTGAACGAGCGCAAACAGCAGGAAGGCTGGTTCGACATCTCCACACTGAAAGAGCCGTTTCGTATCGAGGGCAAGAAGACCATGGGATACGAACTTGTGGAGCAACTGGGATGGGAGTATCCAGACGCAGTCTTCTATCCGACTGGCGGCGGCGTCGGACTGATCGGTATGTGGAAGGCATTCGAGGAACTGGAACAGATTGGCTGGGTCAAGCCGGGCAAGCGGCCACGGATGATTGCAGTACAAGCGGCCGGGTGTGCGCCCGTAGCCCGCGCATTCGACGCCGGAGCCAACGTCAGCCAGTTGTGGCAGAACGCATCCACATTTGCTTCGGGGTTGCGTGTTCCCAAGCCATATGGCGATGCCATCATGCTCGATATCCTTCGGGCCTCGGACGGAATCGCGCTCGCAGTAACGGATGAGGAGATTCTTGCTTCCATCCTCGACTGGGCGAGGAATGAGGGCATCTTCCTTTCGCCCGAAGGCGCAGCAGTTACTGCGGCATACGATAAGCTTCTGGCAAATGGAACCCTCAAGTTATCCGATCGAGTCGTGCTCTTCAATACCGGCGCTGGGCTGAAATATACAGATGTGACAGCGGAAGCGATGAAGCTCAAGCGGCCTTTGGCGGAGCTACAGCCAGTTTGAGTGCCGTTGCATCTGTCGCCGAGCGCCAGGCCAGCGCACCGCTGCATAATGGATGCAGTCAAGATCTAACTGCCAAGTGATGCCAAAACAGTTTGCCAACCAACCGCGCTCAGGAATAGGACTGCCATCAGTCCTAGGACTGGCGGTTGTCGTTCTGTGGCTGGCAGGTGCGGCCGCCGGCACACTCGGCCATCCATCCCTTGGAATGGCGCTGCGCGCGATTGCCATTTTGTTGTTCGCCTCCGCTGCACTGCGCCGATCCTCTCTCCTCGCCTGGACGTTTCTTGCCATGCTGGCAGGCGTCGAGCTTGGTTTCGATACACCGCATTTCGCCGCCCAGTTGCACTTTCTGGGAGATCTCTTCCTTCGCTTGATTCGCATGATTGTGGCCCCGCTTATCTTTGCCACAATTACCACGGGCATTGCGGCGCACAGCCAACTGCGAAGCATAGGTCGCGTGGCTCTGAAGGCCTTGATCTACTTTGAAGTGGTTACCACGCTCGGCTTGATTATCGGCACATTGGCTATAAATATCTCCGGCGCCGGTTGGGGAATGGCGCTGCCCGCGAGTCAGGACACTACGCCCGCAGTTCAGGCCGTTCAGACCTGGCAGCAGACCGTCGTCAATCTTTTTCCCGAGAACATTGCACAGGCGGTTGCTCAAAATCAAATCCTGCAGGTCGCCATCTTTTCCGTGCTCTTCGGAGTTGCGCTTGCCTTGCTGCCGGAACAGAAGCGCGCACCGTTGCTTTCCGTTCTGCAATCGCTTGCCGACACCATGTTTCAACTCACGCGCATCATTATGTTTCTCGCGCCCATTGCCGCTGGAGCGGCTTTGGCATACACGGTTGGAAGTCTTGGATTGGTTACGCTGCTTCCGCTCGTGAAACTCGTCCTCACCTACTACGCAGCGCTGATCGCCTTCTGTCTACTCGTTCTCATCCCGAGCCTCTGGATCTTCCGCATACCGATTGCGAGGTTTGTGGGCGCTGTGAGTGAACCGGCGGCTATCGGATTCGCGACCACAACATCGGAAGCAGCCCTGCCGTTGGCGATGGAGCGCATGGAAGAGTTCGGGGTGCCGCGATGGATTGTGTCGTTCGTAATCCCGGCCGGGTACAGCTTCAACATGACTGGATCAAGCGTATATCTCTCCATGGCTGCGGTCTTCGTTGCCCAGGCTGCGGGAATTCACCTGAGCCTGGCTCAAGAGATTGCGATGCTTGCCACGCTGATGCTCGCCAGCAAAGGTGTTGCCGGGGTGCCGCGCGCGGTCCTGGTTGTGCTGATGGCCACGGCCAGCGCGATTCATATTCCCACCGCACCGATTCTGCTGATCCTCGGAATTGACGCATTGATGGACATGGGGCGGACCCTGATGAACGTGGTTGGCAATTGCATGGCCTGCGCCGTCGTTGCTCGCTCGGAAGGTGCGCTGCAGGATCTCGGGCAGACCGTCTAGCCTGCGGGTCGGGCTTGCGCGTTTGCATTTCTTGCGGACCCGCGGTCGCTTGTTTGGGAACCTGCCGCAGAATCGACTCCCGCAAACACGCCGTCCCATGCATTTGGGAACTCGGCTCCTGGCGATGAGAAATTTGCGGCCATTCCTTTTTTCCTGCTCACTGATTTTCAACCATCTCAGTTCGCGCAGTCTCCGCAGCCTCCGGCGTTTGCAATTCCTGGGGCTCTCGGCACCGTGGATTCCTCGGCGATCCCGGCATTTTCCTTCCTTGAAGTTCCCCACCGGCTTCACCGGCCTGCGAGGCTGCGTAAGCAATTTAAAAGGCAGGAGACTATAGGCAAACGAGGGAAAACGCGGGAACGCGCTTGAATCGCAAGTTGGCTCTCTCTGGAGCAGCCTATCGGCGCTTAAGCGTGAGGCATTTCGCAAACTGCAGGTGCCTTTGGCGACGGAAGGAAGCGTGGGTAACCAGCGAACGGCAAGTGTGCCAATTGCAGATTGTCTCAACCGAGGGGTTCACCCCAGACTGCTGTTCCAGATCGAAGGCCCGATCGGTCCACGGGGCATACTGCCGGCGCAGCAGGAGAGAACGCTCGGAATCTGAAGCGTCTTCGCCGCGATGTTATTTGCGGAGCGCGTTCAACTTGTCGAGGACACGCTTCAGATCGTCGAGCTTCTGGCCGGCTTCGGCGAGTTTGCCTTCCGATGTCAGGCGCTGATAATCGGCGAAGTTTTTGCCGGCCAGTCCGATGAGCGTGCTCGTATTCTCCACGGGCTTTGCTGCTCCAGGGGCTTCGGGTGCGGAGCGTGGCGCTTCAGAAACGCTGAGCGTCGAGGTCTCAGAACCGAACAGCGATGCAAGTGCGGCTTCGAAGGTTGGCGCGTAGGCCAGGCGGTCTTGCAGCGCGAGCACGACGAGGCGCAACTCCGGCATGGGGCTTCGTTCGGCTTGCAGGTAAATCGGCTCCGCATACAACAGGGCGCGCCCGCAGGGAATAACCAACAGGCTGCCGCGACGGACGTGGGAGCCTTGCTGATTCCACAACGTCAGTTGCCCTGAGAGCTGCGCGTTTTGATCGATGCGCGATTCGATCTGCTGCGGTCCGTCAACCAGCCGGGTTTTGGGAAAGTCGTAGACCACCGCTGTGCCGTAGTGCGCGCCGTCGCTGCGCCCGGCAATCCATCCAATCAGGTTGTTCCGGTTGAGGGGCGTAAAGGGGAGGATTTCGACAAACTCGAGGCCAGTCTCATCGGGCAGTTTCATGAGCACGAAATTCGGCTGCATCGGCTGTGTGGATTGCTCGCCGCCCGCGCCTTGGGAGGTGCCGGTTTCGGTGGCTACGGTCCATTGATCCTCGCGGTTGTAGAACACTTCAGGATTGGTCATGTGGTAGAGGCCGTACACCTCCGCCTGCGCGCTCAGCAATAACTCGGGGTAGCGGACATGCTTGCGCAGCCAGGCCGGCATTGCAGAGGCATCCTTGAACAGGGAAGGGAAGATACCTCGGTAGGCTGCCAGGATAGGATCTTCACTATCGAAGACATAGAAAGTCGTGGTGCCATCGTAAGCGTCGATAACAGCCTTGACGCTGTTGCGCATGTAATTGATGGAGTCATTCTCAAGAGTATGGTGCGCCGAGTAGGGATAACTATCCGACGAGGTGAAGGCATCCATGACCCATGAGAGCCGGCCATCTTCGCCCACCACGATGTAGGGATCCTGATCGAAGGTGAGGAATGGCGCCAGTGCCTCAACGCGATCGCGCACGTTGCGCCGCATGAGCAGGCGGCTCTGCGCATTGACATCGTCGCTGAAGGGAAGCTTAGTCAGATCGCCGCGGTCGAATGCAAGCAGAATGCGGCGCAGGAAGCCGCCCACCACAATGCCGCCGGTACCTTGATAGGATGTGAGGTTATTGCTATCTCCCTCCGGGTAGTTGAACTCCTGCTGCCGGGTCTTCACATAGACGTCGGTGTTGGTCATCTCGCCGAAATAAATCTCGGGGCGAGTTACATTCAGGCCTTTCACTGTGCTCTGAACAGGCATGTTACTCAACATCAGCGTCGGCAGGCCCTCCGCCGTGAAGCCATTCACCGGGTTCATGGTAATCCCGTAGCCATGGGTATAGATGAGCTTGTCGTTGATCCAATTGCGGCTGCTCTCGGGTAACTTGTCCACATTCAATTCGCGTGCGGCGAGCATGACCTCGCGGTTAGCGCCTTCGATCTCGTAGCGGTCGATATCGATATCGGGAAAGTCGTAGTAAGTGCGAATCTCCTGAAGCTGGCGCAGCGTGTCCTGCAACATATGCCAGTCCCACAGCCGGATGTTCTGCAGCGTGGCCTGATTGTTGGTAGGGTCGGTTGCTCCAACGGTGGTCTCGGCGGGAAACTCACGCTGCGCGAAGCGGTCGAGGCCGTATGCCTGGCGGGTCATCTCGATGTTATAGGCGATATAAGGCTGTTCCTTAACCAATTCGTTCGGTTTGACAATGAAGCTGCTGACGTACCAGCCAACCACGCCAACTACGACATAACAGAGCACGGCGGGAGCGGCGGCTGCAATGAGCCAGCGTCCGCCCGGCCGGATAATGGCGCCGACAATGACGATTACCGATCCCAGGGCAAGGGCCCAGGCAACAACGACCAGGCCGGTGAGGGTGACGTGAGCGTCGGTGTAGGTGACCCCCTCGAAGATCGTATGGTGTTCGAACAGGAGGTCGAATCGGCCGAGGTACACATGCAACGCCAGGATGAACAGAAGCATCCCAAATGTGATCGAGACGCCTCTCCAGGGCAGTTGGAGACCGCCGCTCAAATGTCCGCCAAGTGCGCGGGTTCCGCCGGTGATGACGATGAACACGACGGCAAGAACGCAACTGAGAACGGATAAAGTGAGCAGCCAGCCGACGATGAGGTGCCAGGCCGGCAAGGTGAAGAGATAGAAGTTGAGGGGCAGGCCAAAGATCGGGTCGAAAACATTCCCGCTGGTGCGCAGTGCATACCAATAGAGCGCCAGCGTTGCCCATCGCGCTTGCATTGCCGCGGCGGTGGCCAGGGAAATCAGCAGCGAAGCGAGAACCGCGATGAGGCGCAGCGCGGATTCTACAGGCAGGTTTACCGGATTGCCAGCGATGAAAATGGTATGGGTACTGGGCATGCCCGCGATGTGCGCGCGTTTCAGAGCCAGGAATGCCCCGAAGAGAATCAGGAATGTGGCTGCGGCGAAGGCAGCGAAGATTCCCCATTCGAGGGCGCGCGTCTTCCAGAACACGTCTGCGTAACCGAGCGACCGGAACCACAGCAGATCGACCCAGTACGAGATCGCGGTCCGACTAAAAAAGACGACGATGGCGAGAGCGCCGAGGAGGAAAAGGAATGTGTGGCGGCGAGGCCGCGACGGAAGTGCTTTTTGTGGCCAATCAACGGATTCGTGCAATTGTCTACCCCGCGTTGCGCATCGTGATGTGCTGAGAGATCCAGCCGTTGCACCGAGATTGGGAAATGGACACCTTCTCCGAGTTCCCGGATCTGGATTTAAGCGAAATCACTCACTAACACTCTAGTCCTCTTGAATGGTCTTTGCAGGAGGGGCCCCCGGCGATGCCGAAGTGTTCGAGCAAGTGGTTTATTTTGTGTGTCTTAATGCCGCTCGGATCCAACCGATGGTCTTCGATGCGAGCTTATCGAACGCTGTGATAACTAACTCAAGGTGAGGGTTCGCAACTCCTTGAGCAATTCAATCGCGGCGCGGGCATCAACCGGCATGAGCCACCTCCTGGTGCGCGGCGTGATGCGGCTTGCGGCGAATCATTTTTCCGCGGCCAGGCTCGCCCACAAAGATTCCATCGCGCACCTGCACCTTGCCGCGCACGGTGACGACAGATGGCCGGCCTTCGATCGTGAAGCCTTCGAATCCGTTGTAGTCGTTGTTGGTGTGCTGGGTGGCAGCGGAGATAGTGCCGCGATAATCGGTGTCGTAGACGACCAGGTCGGCGTCCGATCCGACGGCGATGCTGCCCTTGCGCGGAAAGAGGCCGAAGAGCTTCGCGGCTTTGGTGCTGAGGGCATCGACGAAGCGGTGCAGATCGAGCCCACCGCGCTTGACGCCGCAGGTGTACATCAGGTTCACGCGATCTTCGAGGCCGGGAATGCCGTTGGGAATCTGCGTGAATGCAGTTGCGCCGAGAAGCTTCTGTTCGGTATCAAACGGGCAGTGGTCGGTGCCGACGGTGTCAATCAAGCCGGCCTTAAGGGCGCCCCACAACACAGGCAAGTTACGTTTGTCGCGCAAGGGCGGCGACATGACATATTTCATACCTTCCACGCCGGCACGCTCGGCATAACTCTTGTCGAGCAGGAAGTGCGGCAGCACCGATTCGACATAGAGCTTGACGCCGCGTAGTTTTGCTTCGACGGCCGCGCGCAGAGCCGGAGCACAGGAGAGATGGACCACGTAGCCAGTTGCGCCAGTTTGTTCCAAGAAGGTCGCGAAGCGGCTTGTGCCTTCGGCTTCAACGGCCTCGGGACGGCTCGGCTCATGCCATTCAGGCCCGGTCTTGCCTTCGGAAAGCAGAAGCGCTTGTAACTGGCCGACTAACTCGGCATTCTCGCAGTGCGCGGTGGTGATAACTCCGAGATTGGCCGCCAGCGTGAGCGTGTTGAACATTTCTTCATCGGTGACGCCGTAGACGTTCTTGTAGGCGAGAAAGATTTTGAAGGACGCGGTTCCATCGGCGACGATCTCGCGAAGTTGGGCTTCGGTTTTAGCGTCGTAGCGGGCTACGGTCATGTGGAAAGCGTAATCACATGCGCTGTTGCCCTCGGCCTTTTGCTTCCACATGTTATAGCCCTCCAGCGCATCCTCGTTGCGCGAAGGACAAACCATCTCGATAAATGTAGTTGTCCCGCCGATCAGAGCGGCCTTGCTCGCGGTGGCGTGAGTGTCCTTGGCAAAGGTGGCCAGGAAGGGCAGATGAATGTGAACATGGGGATCGATGAAGCCGGGAAAGATCAGCTTTCCCTCGGCGTCGACGATCTCGGTTCCTGACGGTACATCGAGGTTGAGCCCGATGCGGCTGATTGTTTCGTTCTCGATGAAGATATCCGCGCGCGAGCGGCTCTCCGCGGTCACGATTTCTCCGCCCCTGATCAGCAGTCCCATTTGAAGGTTCTCCTCTTGTACTTGGTAGAATCCCAGGTCTCAAAATCGAGACCTGGGGCACCCGCGACTCAGAAAGTGAGTTAGTGAATGTGAATGCCCACACGCTCACGATACGCCTTCATCGTCTCCCAGTCTTCTGTGACCTGGGCTTGCTTCTCCGATAACTCGCTCCATGTAACTTCACTTCGACCGGAGGGAAGCTTGATAAATAAACGGCGTGGCCGCCGCAAATAGGGTCATTTTCAAACGGCTCCACGTTGACTTTGAATTGCTTGAGTCCTTCCCTCAGGGGCTAAAGCCCGGCTCATTCCAGGTCGTTTGCGGCACGACTGAAGTCGTACCCTTTCAAAACATAAACGACCATCTGTGTGGCGGACACCACTAGCAAACGCTGGGGGTTAGCCATGGATCGCGTGGGCAACGCCGCGCACCTCACGCAGAGGGTGTGCCGTGGCCGCGGTGAGGGACTGCTGAATCTCGGCAAGGATCGAGAAAGCGATGGTCTCCGGCGTTTCGGCGCCCAAATCCAGACCCATCGGGGCATGAAGCTGCGCGAGCCATCGCTCGATCGAGGCGGCGGCTGTGCCTGCCGATGTGGAAGGCACGTTGAGCAGGCGGGCAACTTCGACGAGCAGTTCGCGGGTGCGGCGCCGGGGACCGAGAACGCCAATGTAGGCGAGGCTGGTGTCCATTGCCAGCAGCGAGGCGAGAATCCGCGAGTCCTGTTCGAAGCTATGGGTGAGAATGACGGCTGCGTCCTGGGGTTGGAGATGCGCGAAGGCTGGATCGGGGCGGGCGGATTGATTTTGCGGAAGCTCTTGTATCTGCAAGACGCTTACTTGATCGGCAAGCGGGAATCGCTCGCGGGTGGCGAGCTGAGAACGGCCGTCGGCCACGGAAATCAACCACCCCAACTCTTTTGCCAGGTTCAGGAGGGGCTTGGCATCGTCGCCCGCGCCGAAGATCCAGAGGCCGGGGCGGGCGGGGCGGAAGTTGGCCCAGGCGCGCACTTCCGAACCGTCGATGGAGATCCGTCTCTCGGCCGACTCATTGCTTTTGAGCGCCGTCTCGGCCATGTCTTTTAGCTGCGCATCGCCGGGCGCCTTGGAAAACTCACCTTGCGATCCCTCAGGGGCTAAAGCCCCTGTTCTGGGTTCTGCTTCGGCACGACTGAAGTCGTGCCCTGACACTTGCCGCGTCGAGCCGGTCTTTGAAACAAGCTCGAGACCGGCAAATGCGCGGCGGCCGATTTGCTCGCCTTCGAGGATGGTCGCGACTGCGAACGGAATCCGGCGATCGAAGGCATCTTGAAAAGAAGCCAGCAGCGGCTCCGCGGTTGGGCGGCGTTCGAGAAGCAGATGAACCACGCCTCCGCAGCCGGAACCGTAGGGATGGTCGCCGTCCTCTTCAACGGTGGAGTAGCGCTGGAGGGTTGGGCCATTGGAGGAAAGCCACCAGGCGCGGCTGGCCACCTGAGCTTCAAGGCATCCGCCACTCACGGCGCCGGCGCGGCGGCCGTCCGGAGCCAGCAACATGCACGCGCCGGGCTTGCGATAGCTGTGACCCTCGACCGCCACAACCGTGGCCAGCACATAGTCTGCGCGAGCGGCTTCGAGCTCGCGCCAGAGAGGCAGAATGCGTTCCAGGTCGGTCATGTCTCTATTGTCGCTCAGTCGAAGAGGAATCGCGATTGCCCTGAACGAAGAGGGCGGCTCCATGCGGAACCGCCTTCTTTAGTTGAAAACCGTAGCTTAGTACCACAGTCTTACCTGTGGTCTTTGCCAGAAAAGTGTCAACGGCCCGCGCCTAAAGGCCCTGTTTTGTCGCTCTCTATCAGGGGGTTGAAACCCCCTGCTCCCTCCGGAATTTCCGATCCACAACTGTAGTACTAGAAGTCCAGGTGCAGTGACATTTGAACCTGGCGGGGGCTGCCGATGGTGTGGGTCACGATGCCGAGGCCGCTCGGACAACTGTAGAAACTGTTGCTGACAGTCCCAACGCCCGAGGCGTTGCAGGTACCGGGCAGGACGGGCGTTCCCGGAGCCGGGAAGGCGTTGTAGCCGGCGTTTTGAGAGACCTGGTTGCCGGGAATATCGAAGCTCGTGGTATTGGTCAGGTTGTAGACATCGAAGGTGTACTTGAGGTTGAAGCGCTCGGTCAACTTGGTGTCTTTGATGAGAGAAGCATCGGCGCGCTTCTGGAAGGCCTGGCGGAAGATGTTGCGTTCCCCCGAAGCGAAGCCGGTCTCGTATGGATCGTCAGGGGGGATGGCGCCGTTGAGGCCGCTTGCCGACAGCAGTGGAAGCGTAAAGCACTGCGGCTTCAGAGCCGATACTCCGGTGACGGGGAACCATGCGCCTGAAGCATGAGTCAGGGCGTTCTTGGCCGTGCAACCCGGCGCCAGCGGAACGATGGGATTGGTAATGCCGTCGGCGGTTGAGTAGAAGATGCTGCCGACAGCGCCGGAAAAGTCGATGACGCTGTAGGGCTGGCCACTCTGCAGAACGGTATCGCCGACAAGCTTCCATCCGTCGATTAACTTGCCTTCGAGAGTGCTCTGCCGGGCGAACTCGGGAATGCGGAAGACGTAGTTGAAGTTGAGAACGTGGGTGCGGTCGAAGTCGGAGGAACCGTAGCCGCTGCGCAGGTTGAGCGGATTGTTGCCCCAGTAGAAGAGGCCCAGGCCACTCTGTTCGTCGAGCGCGTGTGAAAACGTGTAGGATGCGCCGATCTGGAGGCCGTGGCTCATGCGCTTGTCGACGTGTACCTGCGCCGCGTTGTAGGCATCGACGCCTTCGGCAACGTAGGAGATGGACTCGGCTGCGTAGCCGATGTAGGGAACGCGGAGGTCGACGTTGCCGCCCTCGTAGGTGGCCAGATAACCCGCGGACGATCCGTAGCAGGATGGCGCGTTGGCCGGCAAGTTATTGAACCCGACATTGTAGCCGTAGCTATAAGCCTGCGGACATGCGCCGCCGGTAAGGAGCGGACTGGAGGGAGAAGCGATGTTGGGCTGATTGAAGGGCAACGGAATCACCTGATGGCGGCCCAGATTGCCCACGTAGCCGATTTCAATGGCCAGATCGTTTCTCGGCTGCCACTGGATATCGAGCGTGTAGTTCATGGTGTAGGGCAGCTTGTTGGCGCGATCGTAGACGCCGAGCGAGATGGGCTGGCCGTTGTTGACGACGCCAGGAAGTCCCGAGCCCTGATTCACGATGCTGTAGACGTTAGGCAGGTAATTCGACAGATCCGAGGCTTTGGGGTTGTTGGGAGCCGCGTATTCAAGGCTGGTGCCATATGGATTCTCAAGATCGCCGCCGGCATCCGTGGGCGGTCCGGTGGGGTTGCCGAAGCCGCCGTTACCGCCGCAGGTGGGGATGTAGTCCTCGTAGAGCGACCGGGAGGCGGTGGGGCAGTTTGAGGCATTGACGAAGGGGAGCTGCTGGTTGACGCCGAAGGGGCCTCCGGTGACGCTGCCGATGGCGTAGCCGGGCGAGAAATAGGTGAAGAGTTCGCCGCGATCGTAATACAGTCCGCCGCCTGCGCGGACGACCAGCTTGCTGTGGAACATTGCGGGCTGCCAAGCGGCGCCAATGCGTGGACCGATGCCCCACTGGCGGCCGGTGAGGGTGGTGTTGCTCACGCCGGTGGTGCCGTTGGCGTTGTTGCCGGCGATGATCAACCCGGTGTTCCCGATAAGGTCGGAGGCCGCATTGTAGCTGTAGAGCTTGGGTTCGAAGTTGAAGAGGCGGCCGTACTTCTCGGTCAGCCCGCCATCCCAGTCATAGCGAACTCCGGCAGTGAGCGAAAGTGTTGGCGTGATCTGCCATTTGTCCTGCGCGTAGGTGCCAAGCTGGTTGGCGCGGTAGTAGCGGCTTGCATTGCCCTGCAGGAATGAGGTGACATAAAAGCCTGTCACCGAACTGCCCGGAGACACGAAGCCCTGCACAAACTGGCTGAAGTCGTCGCTGGCAACCGTGCCGGTGCCGGTGCGCTTGTCGATAGTGTTGAGTTGCGTGTAGGTATAGCTGGCGCCGAAGCTGACGGTGTGTTTGCCCAGAATCCAGATTCCGCTGCCTGAGGGAGCGAGCCGGTTCTGGAACACGCCGGTATTGGCGGATTGTCCTTCGGCGTTGGGACCGATATTCAGGTAAACAGGACTGACACCGGGGGGCTGGTACTGGCCAAGTACGTTGTAGATCGAGACGCCGGGGAAGTACTTCGATCCGAACATGTTGATGGAGCCGGTGCCCGCGGCGCCTCCGGGGATGGCACTGGGCCCAAAGGCCTGCTCGTTGTCGCCCCAGTCTTTCTCGCGCAGGATGCCGAGCGTCTGCGTGGTGCTGAGGTTCGACTTGAGCACAAGGGTATTGGCGATGGAGGCGACCTGCGCGCCGGAATCGAGGTGCTCGTCGAATCCGGGGACGTTGGAGTATCCGTAGGGGGCAATGGTCGGATCGTGCTGGTAGAAGTACTTGAGGCTGAGCGTGTCCTTCTTGGTGGCGTTGTAGTCAAGGTCGGCCACGGCCAGGTCGGCCGTAAAGCGCGCCGTGCCGGGAAGGAAGGCGTTGTCGATGTGCGAAGCGCTGGGAGCGATGCCGTTGAGGGCATCGTTGGGTATGAGCCACTTGCCGGGCTCGCCGGGGAGCGCGGGTGAATTGAACAAGACGAGGGCGTCGCGGTCAATGTTGGCGGCGGTGATGGGCGAGTTGCCCACGTTCGCGCCGAAGGAGTTGTTGCTCAGGTTCGTCAGGGCATTTGCGGAACGGTCGTCCGACAGGCCGACGGGAACATCCATGAACGAGTCGCCAAGCTCCTGATCGGAGACGTGCAGGTGCTGATAAGAGAGGAATCCAAACAGCTTGTCCTTGACGATGGGACCGCCGATGGCGCCGCCGAGAATGTAGCGGTGCAACTCCGGGACCTTGGCGTTATTCGGGACGTCGGGATCCTGGTTGAAGAAGAATGGGGCGGCGTTGATCCAATTGGTGCCGCGATGGGCGTAGGCTGAGCCGTGCCAGGCATTGGTGCCCGAAGAGGTGCTCAGATCGATGTGCGCGCCGGAGGTTGATCCTTGCTGCGCGTCGTACATCGAGGCGTTGACGCGGACTTCGGAGATGGTTTCAGGCGCCGGGGTGGGGATGGCGTTGCCGATGGTGAGGTAAATGGAGGCGGATGAATCGATGACGCCGCCGCCGCCGCCGGGGCTGGTCTGGGCGCCGGTCGAGTTGATCACGCGCGACGAGGACACCTGGCTGGTGCTCTTGCCGTTGAAAAGGTTGCTCGCGTCAACCCCGTTCAACAAAAACGAATTGGAGGTATCGCGCTGGCCGTTGGCCCAGATGGGCTCGTTGCCGAGACCTGAGTTCGCGCCGGTTCCGCCGCCCAACTCCGCGCTGACTCCGGTGGACTGCGTCGCAAGGCCCGTAAAGCTGCCGGTAGCAAGCGGTACGGCTTCAATTTGCGCGGTGTCCATCACGTAGCCGTTGGTGGTGTCCACGGCGTTCATCAGCGGCGTGGCTTCCACCTCAACAGTCGTGGTGGTCTGGCCGACTTTGAGCTGGGCATTCACCGTGGCCGTGCGGTCGGCTTGCACCAGGATGTGCTGCGTCCGCTGCACATCGAAACCGTCTGCCGTGTAGGTGAGCGTGTAGGTGTCGATGGGCAGGTTCACGAACGTGTAGCCGCCTGTGCCATTGGTTTTGGTGGAGCGCGTGAGCGAGGTTTGCTCGTCAACCACCGTCACCGTGGCGTTGGAAATAGCGCTGCCTGAGGGGTCTGTCACCTGGCCGGTAATGCCGCCAAGGGTCTGCTGTGCCAGTGCAAAGGAACAACACAGCGCAACGGCTGCCGGGATTGCGAGCAGTCGCGGGAACAGAGAGGAAAAGATGCCTTTGGAAGGTTTCAACTGGATGAGCCTCGCAACTAGGGATATCCCCATGAGTTCGTTGGGGACGTGTAAGAGGTGGAAAAATGGGCCCCTGTACGGCTGGCGCACTTGTCTTGGTGTTTTGGTGTCTTGGTCGAAATGAATTACAAGATGAACGCAGGATAAATATTGAGGCATAAGGATCAACTAAATATTTTTGGGGTGGGGTGTGCAAAAACAGGACGCATTCGATGAGGATGTCAACGACGCTAAAACAGCGGCTTGGCCCTCGTTCTGCTCCGAATCGGGAGATTCTTGTTGAGGGATTGGACCGGGTCAAGCTAGCATGGACCGTGATCACACGCTGGGCAAAAGTGCTGCTGATCCTGTTGCATCCCGACGCCGAGGGCCAGCCATGAGCGCATCGATTCCCGCAATCGTTCTTGCCGCGGGCGCCAGCCGCCGCCTGGGCCAGCCGAAGCAGTTGCTCAAGCTCGGGGGCGAAACATTGATCGAGCGCGCGATCCGCCTGGCAAACGAGGCAGGCGCAGCGCCGGTGATCGCCGTTCTGGGCGCTCACTTCGAAATCATCTGTGCGTCGGTCGCGTTCAA
>Ga0224559_1000703_pt1 | contig 20726 bp, 21 predicted proteins | sample 714S33034metaG_FD_180676 | JGI IMG/M metagenome (GOLD analysis project Ga0224559, IMG submission 180676) | Peat soil microbial communities from Stordalen Mire, Sweden - 717 S3 30-34 | ecosystem: Environmental > Terrestrial > Soil > Wetlands > Peat | place: Sweden: Norrbotten County, Stordalen... | reverse complement strand
GCTTCATCCTTATCCTGAGCGACGCTTCGCCGCCAGTCATCCGAGATAGGAGCCGTATGCGCTAACGAGCGCCAGTACGGATCTGTGCGGGGGGTGTCAGGCAACTGGTATCCCTACCGCGACAATAATGCAGAATTGCATTACAATATGAATGAGCCGAGGAGGCGATGAGATGGCCACATTGACGGTCACCGCACGGGGACAGGTGACTCTGCGCAAGGAGTATCTACAGCATTTGGGCATCAAACCGGGGGAGAAGATTGATACGGAGTTCCTCCCTGGAGGACGAGTTACCTTGTTGGCAGAGGCGAAGAAAGGATCAATCGAGAACATCTTTGGAATGCTGGCCGGGAAATCAAAGGTGAAATTGACCATCGACGAGATCAAAGAGGCTACCGAGAAAGCTTGGGCTGGCCAGCTCTGAAAGTGTGCAATGAAGATCACAGTCGATACGAATCTTCTTTTACGCGTCATTCTGCTGGACGACTTGGATCAGGCACATCAGGCAGAAGAGGCTTTGAGGAGCGCCAGCCTGGTGGCTATTCCACTTCCCTGCCTGTGCGAGGTTGTGTGGGTGCTCGACCGCTCCTACGGCATCAGCCGCGCGGAGATCGCTCTGGTGCTGGAGACTCTTTTGAGCGCGCCCAATGTGGCCATCAACAAAGCCGCTGTTAATGCTGGGATGTCTGTTCTCAAAGCCGGCGGGGACTTCGCCGACGGCGTGATTGCGCACGAAGGCCGATGGCTGGGCGGCGAAACGTTTGTTTCCTTCGATAAAAAAGCGGTAGCTCGGCTCGGCGAGCAGGGTCACAAGGCAAGATTATTGGCCTGAATGAAGCTGGCTTCCCGTGCCGAAGCTTTCACCTTTGCGTATGCGGCTCCAGTACCACCAATTTCTCTGCTCAATGGGAAGTTCGGGATCGCGGGCCTGGGCGACGGCGCAGCGGAAGATGTCGAGACAGCAGATGTCGTGCTGCTGGCCAGTGCGCTGGCAGAGACGGTCGTATAACTCCTCGCCATCCTGCAGCGATAACTCGGCAACCGAATGAATGCCAAGAATGCGCAGGTCGGCAATAGTGGCCTGCCCCACGCCAGAAAGGTCTTTCAATTGGCGGTTATCGCGCATATCCTATAGTCCTACCAAAGCTTGTCGCCCTGCGCGACCTTGCATTCCTTTACCGGCGTCGGGTGCTTGCTGCGGTCAAAATCGGTCTCCCAGCATTCTTCCAGCACCGAACAGTAACAGGCGTGAATGCTCAAATCATTATTCATGGCCTTTTCAAACGCCAGACTAAGGCGATTGTCTGAGCCTTTTGGGCTGATTGTAATAATATCTTTCTTTTCGCGAGCCGGTAAAATCGATCCGGAGATATGGACAAAGCCGCCATGAAAAAGACCATCCTTATCGAGATACCGGGCACAACAACTTTTGAAAAGCGTATCGGTTGTTTGCGCAACGCCCTTATAGCGTATCTCAAATCTTTCGACGATCGCCGGACCAACGCCATCGTTTTCAACGCTTAATCGAACCTTATCCGCACCGTTGCCGCCATCCACGTATAAACCCATCGTCAAGAGCGGCAGCGTGCTGGCCACAACCATCTTCTGGTTCTGATCGACCATCTTCTCCATCGTCTTGCCGTGCTCGATGGAGACGACCAGAGAGACCACAGAGATAAAGATGGCGCTGAGACCGACGATCATATCCAGCCAAGGAATGCCGCTTCCGTGGGCGTGCGGCGCGTGGGCGTGGCTTGCTTCCGGCATCGATCCCGGCATAACTTCCTCCGCAATGGTTGAAGTGGTTTGGGTTGATTGCTCCGGTAACTTCTCACCTTCGAGGCTGTCTTCCATTGCGCATCTCCCTGACTAAATATATCAAGACCGATCGTCAGCTCAAGGCAGGCGTTGTTCTTACGCCCTTGATAAGAATCCAGAGGCCGATGACGAATTCAAAGGGAATATAGGGAACGACAATAAATAAACCTAAGTTGATGCCGAGGACGGAGAGAATGATAGCGAAAAAGATGGGAATGACGGTGATGAGTCCCCAGAGTGAAAGAGCGCGAGGAACGAGGCGCGACTTGAAGAGGAGCCAGTAGAAGAGGAGGGCTCCGGGACAGAAGACAAGCATGAGGAGCGTGAAGCCGAAGTTCATGGAGGCTAAGGCGCGGTCTGCCTCGGCGAGAAGAGACGCGGAGGGAGTGGCGGCGAACTGGCTGGAGAGGGCTAGAAGCGGGAAGGCGGCTAGGCGGCTGACGGCTATGAGAACAGCCTCAAGGAAGTAGAGAGCGAAAGCGGTGAGCGCGAAGACACGGCCATGGGCGCGGAGAGCCTCATAAAGGAGCACGGCGAGCCAGATGACTCCAACGGCGGTGGTCATTTCATCGAGGATGTTGACGCGGAGAAGCCATGGGCGAGCATTGATGCGGAGAAGGGTGGCGGCGGTGTCGCCGGGAACGATAAGGCCCATTTTAAGAATGAGTTCCCCAGCGACCGAGGTAAAGAACTGGAGGAGGAAGGCGAAGCCAAGGATGCGAGAGACGGGCTGAGGTGCATTCATGCGGGCACTGTCTTTCTGCGCCAGACGCGGAGATTTTAGTCCAGCTTATCAGGCGCGAGGCCGATGTTGGTTTCGCCAGCGGCCTTTTTTTCGTTGTATTTCTTGACCCAGTCCTCCCAGTGCTTGCCGGCGGCGCGGTCCTTGCCGCTGAACTCGATGCGGGCGATCTCGGCGTAGCTGAGCTTACGCTTGTCGAGAGCGTTGGGCGCGAAGTATTGCACCCAGGAATCAGCCAGCGTCGCGCCGGTGTGGCGATTGAAGATGAAGGCCTCAATGCGCTCGCCGGACTTGAGCGTCAGCGTTACGTCGCCGCGATAGTCGAGAGCCTTTTCGAGAGCCTCGCCCAGTTCGGCGTCGGTGGCCAGCGTGGGAACCCAGCCCTCCAGATTGCCGCGCTCCACGCCGGGAGCCAGTTCCAGCGCTTCGACCTGTTCCAGGGTGTACTTCTGTACTTCAGCGGTCATGCGTATATGTCCTAGAAAAACATCTTGGTTTGTGGTTTCCCAGCTTTTCGCAGCGCCCCTACGGGGCGCCAGATCGTTTTGCATCTCAACCCAGGACTGCGCTTCGCTTGTCCTGGGCTATTTTCCGTTCTCCCTCCGGGAGAATTATCCAACTCCGGGAGAATTATCCAACATTAGTGACTTCGAGATTACTGTCCTCGGCACTGGGCTGAATGCTGGTCCCCTCCGGGAGAATTATCCAACGTTGGTCACTTCGAGGCTTGAGGCGGTTTCGGCGATCTGCACCAGCGGCGCAGACTCACGTGCGAGGCCGTCCTGGTAGATCTTCATGGCTTGCGCATTCGGATATTTCTTGAAGTTGCCCCGTGCCATGGCGATAAATCCCTTCAGCGTGGTAAAACCTTCAAGAATGGCCGGCGTCTCATAGCCGCAACTGACCATGCAGTTGGCGCATTTGGGATTGCCGCTGGCGACGCCGTAATCCTTCCACTCGGTGGTTTCCAGTAACTCCTTGAAGCTATCCGCATAACCTTCTTGCAGCAGATAGCAGGGCTTCTGCCAACCGAAGATGTTATAAGTCGGCATTCCCCACGGAACGCATTCATAGGTGCGCTCGCCCATCAGAAATTCCAGGAAGAGCGGCGACATATTGAACTTCCACGTCGGCTTGCGGTTGGACAAAATGGCGCGGAAGAGGCGGCGTACGCGAGCGCGGCCCATGAAGTGCTTCTGGTCGGGGGCTTTGTCGTAGCTGTAGCCGGGGGAAAGAATGATGCCCTCGACGCCCATGCCCATCACTTCGTCAAAGAAGGCGCGGACGCTGTGCGGGTCCGTGCCGTCAAAGAAGGTGGCGTTTGTGGTGACGCGGAAGCCGCGCTGGACAGCCTCGCGGATGCCCTCGGTGGCGATGTCGTAGCCGCCCTCGCGGCAGACGGAGAAGTCGTGATGCTCGCGCTGGCCGTCCAGATGCACGCTGAATGTCAGGTACTTGGAGGGCGTGAACTCCGGCAGCTTCTTTTTGAGTTCAAGCGCGTTGGTGCAGAGGTAGATGTACTTTTTGCGCGCGATGAGGCCGTTGACGATCTCGACGATCTGCGGATGCAGCAGCGGCTCGCCGCCGGGAATGGAGACCATCGGTGCGCCGCACTCTTCGACAGCGGCAAAGCACTCTTCGGGGGTGAGCTGCTTTTTGAGGATATGCGGCGGGTACTGCACCTTGCCGCAGCCGGCGCAGGCCAGGCTACAGCGGAAGAGCGGCTCCAGCATCAGCACCAGGGGATAGCGCTTGACGCCCATCAGCTTCTTCTTCAGCACATAACTGGCAACCGTGCCCACCTGGGAGATCGGAATGGCCATCTTGGAATTAACCTCCAGCGCTCAGCGCGCGCGTTCCATGGTTCGGCGATACGTGGTGAGGGCCAGCAGCGGGAAGTACTGGCGGTAAAGGGTGTAGGCCAGGTAGAAGACTCTGGGGAAGCCTGTGCCGGTGATGATCGCTTGGCGGAAGGCACCCTCGCCGATTGATTCATCCCAGCTTCCGTCGGCCTGTTGGCGCTCCAGCAGCCAGCGGACGCCTTTGGCGATGGAGTCGGAACGGTCGTCGCCGGCGGCCAGCAAGCCGAGCAGCGCCCAGGCCGTCTGCGAAGGCGTGCTAAGGCCCTGACCGCGCGTATCGGGATCGTCGTAGGTGCCACAGCTCTCGCCCCATCCGCCGTCGGCGTTCTGCACCATGCGCAGCCATTCGGCGGCTGACTGAATCTGCGGCTCCAGGTGATCCATGCCGATAGCGTCCAGCCCGCGCAGCACCAGGAAGGTTCCGTAAATGTAATTCACGCCCCAGCGCCCAAACCAGCTTCCGTCCGGCTCCTGCTCACCGAGGATGAACTTGATGGCCTTTTCGACGCGCTTGTCGGCGCGCGTGTAGCCGTAACTGGCCAGCATCTCCAGCATGCGCCCGGTAATGTCCACCGTCGGCGGGTCCAGCATCGCGTTGTGATCGGCGAAGGGAATGTACTGGAAGATCATTTTGGTATTGTCTTTGTCAAAGCTGCCCCAGCCGCCATTCCGGCACTGCATGGCGAACTCCCAGGCAATGGCGCGCTCGGCGACCTTGTGCTGGTAGCCTTCGCGGGGATTGTCGACTTTGCCGAGCGCCATCAGCACCTGCGCTGTGTCGTCGGTGTCGGGATAGAACTCGTTGTTGAACTCGAAGTACCAGCCGCCGGCCTCGGTCTTGGGCACCTTGACGGCCCAGTCGCCCTTGTGGCGCACCTCTTTGGAGAGCATCCAATCCACGGCCTTGAGCAGGCGCGGATCGCTGCGATCTACACCCGCCTCGCCCAGCGCAAAGACGGCCTGCGCCGTGTCCCAGACCGGCGACATGCACGGGGTCATGCGGAAGGTCGGCTCCGGCATCACGTCGTTTGCCGGCTCCTCGATGCCCAGCTTTTCAAACTCGTCGCGCGCGCAGATGACCTGCGGATCGTCCTCGGAGTAGCCCAGGCAGCGCAGCGCAATGATCGCGTTCAGCATCGCCGGATAGATGGCACCCAGGCCGTCGGTCATCTCCAGCCGCTGTAGCATCCATTTTTCCGCCTTCTTCAGGGCCAGCGTGCGCACGGGGCGGATGTGAACCGCCTCCGCCCAGTGCATCAGCCTGTCGAGAACGATGAAAAAATTGCGCCAAGAGAGGATGGAACTACGGTCCCTGCGCAGGCGGAGAATCGAGTTGGCGCGGCCGCCCACAAAGAGTTCGTCGATTCCCTGCTCCGGCGGCAGCTTCTTGTAAGGCTTCTTGGCGTAAAGAATCGCCAGCGGAACCAGAATCGACCGCGACCACGAGGAAATTTCGTAAATATTGAAGTAAAACCAGTTGGGAAAGAGAACAATCTCCGGGGGAATCGCCGGCACCGCGTCGTAATCGTACTCGCCCAGCGCGCAGAGATACATTTTGGTGAAAGTGTTGGTGGCCACCACGCCGCCATGCGCCAGAACCCACGCGCGGCACCGGGCCAGACGCGGGTCGTCCGCCGGAATACCCATGACCTTGGCGCTGGAGTAGCACTTGACGGAGAGCGAGATGTTGCCGGGGCCGCCCGGATAGATGCTCCAGCTTCCGTCCTCGTTCTGGTAGCGCATCATTTCGGTGAGGGCGCGCTGCATCCGGCCTGGATCGCCGCTTTCCAGCAGCGTGTGCAGGAAGATGTAGTCGGCTTCCAGCATGGCGTCAGCTTCCAACTCGCCGCTCCAGTAGCCGTCGGCGTGCTGGCGGCTGAGCAGGTAGTCGGAGGAGCGGCGGATCGCCGCCTCAACTTCGGTCATATCCGCATCCATCCGCCCAAAGCGCGGCGCGGCAAATTGCGTCTTCTTTTGCAGAATCTTCATGCGATTCAAACGCCTCGTATCAGCTTTCAGCTATCAGCTATCAGCTTTCAGCTTGTTGTATCCGAATGAAACTTCTCTGGATGCCGAAAAAAGAATTCATCTCTGGAAACCTATTGGCTAGTAACTAAGAGCTAAGAGCCGGCAACTGAAAGCTGATAGCTGATAGCTGAAAGCTCGTCTCACCGCACCGCAACAGCCTCAGCCCGGTCCGCGCTGCCGATGGCCTGGATAATCTCAGGCGGCAGGCCGAAGCGCACATTCTCCGGCATCACCTCTACCTCTTCGACGCTTTCGTAGCCATTTTGTTTCAGATAATTAACCACATCCTCGACCAGCACCTCGGGGGCCGATGCGCCGGCCGTTACCGCAACCGTGCTTACGCCTTTGAGCCAGGCCGGATCGATGGCCTGGGAGTTGTCGATCAGGTAGCCGATGGTTCCCAGATTGCGCGAGACCTCGACCAGCCGGTTGGAGTTCGAGCTGTTGGTTGAACCCACCACCAGCACCAGTTCCGCATTATGCGCCACATTGCGCACCGCAACCTGGCGATTCTCGGTGGCGTAGCAGATGTCCTGCGAGTGGGGCCCGACGATGTTGGGATACTTTTCCTTGAGGGCGTGGATGATGTCGCGCGCCTCGTCCAGCGAGAGCGTGGTTTGGGTTAGATAGGCAACGCGATCTGGATCAGGCACCTGCAGCAGCGCGACCTCGGCCACGTTGGAGACCACCTGCGTTGCCTCCGGCGCTTCGCCCAGCGTGCCTTCGATCTCGTCGTGGTCGCGGTGGCCGATCAGCACCAGTGAGTAGCCCTGCTTGGCGAATTTGACCGCTTCAATGTGGACCTTGGTCACCAGCGGACAGGTGGCGTCAATCACGCGCAGATTGCGGCTCTTGCTGATCTCCCGGACCGCCGGCGAAACACCGTGCGCCGAATAAATGACGCGCTGCCCGTTGGGCACATCGTCAATCTCATGCACAAAAATGGCGCCCTTTTCCGCCAGCTCATTCACCACATAGCGGTTATGCACAATCTCCCGGCGCACGTAGATGGGCGCGCCAAAGGTTTCCAAAGCGATCTTCACGACATCGATCGCACGCACCACTCCAGCGCAAAAGCCGCGCGGTTTGAGCAACAACACCCTCTTCTGACTGGGGGAAGTCTCGGAGCGGTCACCGTTCGAGAGGTTATCAAGCAGAGTTGTAGTCACATTACAAGTATACCAATCCGTAGAGGCAGGGAATAGGGATTAGGGAATAGGGGTTAGGGATCGCGAATTTTGTAGCGCCGCTCTCCAGAGCGGCTGTCGTGCAGGTCTCCAGACCTGCACCCGTCAACTCAGGCGGCTAGGAAGCCGCCAGTAGAGCGGGTCTGGAGACCGGCGCTACAAAGTCAATGCGCCGCGCTGGGCTTCACGCCTAGCACGTTCAACTTGGTGCGCGCCTGGGCCGCTTCGGCTGTCTGCGGATGGCGCTGAATCAGCGTGCGCAGTTCGTGAATGCCCGCCTCTTTTCGGTTCATCTCGATCAGAGCATAGCCCTTGCGCAGCTGCGCGGCCGGAGCCTTCGAGTTGCCCGGAAAGCCTTCCAGGACCGCGTTGTAAGATTTCACTGCCTCGGTTAGCCTGAGTCCCTTGTAGGCGATTTCGCCCAGATAAAAGTGGGAGCTTCCGGCCAGATCATCCTGCGGATAGTAGTGAATCACATCCTGAAATTCGCCCGCCGCCACCTCGTACTTGGCCGCGTTATAGTCGCGCAGGCCGGCCTGAAAGGTCTCCGCCAGCGGAGGTGGCTGACTGTCGGGCGAGGCGCCCGCGGGGGCAGTTCCATTCGCCGATGGGCCGTTCGCCGCCGGAACCGGAGCCGGAGTTGGAGCAGGCGCGGGAGCCGGTTGCGCCGCCGGAGCACCCGGCATTGTGGAGGTCGTGGAGGCGGACCCCGGCTGAGCCTGGATGTTCTGCAACTGCGTCTGCAACTCCTGGATCGATTTATCCAGCTTGGTGATGCGCGACTTCAACTCGTCCACCGAATCGTTCAGCGATTGCGCCTGGCCGGCGGCGGCGTCCATCTTGCTGGTCAGCGCGTCGCTCTGCGCGGAGAGCTTCTGCTGCAACGCGGTCACCGACGCAGTCATACGATTGGCGTCATCCGCCGTCTGCTCGGCCAGGTGCTGGATAACGCTCAGGCGCGAGTCCAGTGTTCTCTGGATAGTCCCCACATTGTCCAGCAATTGCTGCACCTGCTCTTGCAGTTGGATGATCTCCTTGGACGCGGCGCGGGCGGGCGCTGAAGCGCAAAGAAAAATGGCGGCCAAAACGGCCGTTGCGATAAGACGATAACCCATTGTGTGTGTTTTCTGCATAAATCACCTTTACAGTGGTCAGTGAACAGTGATCAGTGGTCAGTGGTCAGTATTACGGCCACGATTCGCTGCTCACTTCTATTTCGTAAATTTCATTTTACCTGTCCGGTGAACCCGGCACAAAAGCCATCCCAGGTCTCAACATGGAAACCTGGGAGGCAACCAACTGACTACTGAGAACTGACCACTGCTCACTATTTGTCCATCCCAAATCCGCCGCGGCGGTTCTGCTGCCAGCACTCCTCGGTGGACTCGGCGCAAAAGGGCTTTTCCTTGCCGTAGCTGACCACGCGAATGCGACTGGCCGCCACGCCGGCCGCGACCAGCGCTTTCTTGGTTGCATCGGCGCGGTTCTGGCCCAGCGCCAGATTGAACTCGTTGGAGCCGCGCTCGTCGCAGTATCCGCCGATCACAATCTTCGCATCGGGATGATTCGCCAGGTAGGCAGCATCCTTGGAGAGCGCGGCCTGAGCATCGGCGCGGATGTCGTAGGTGTCGTAATCGAAGAAGACATCCTGGACGCTGCTCCGGAACTCCTCTTCAGCGGTGAGCGTCCGCGTGGGCACCTCCACGGCCGGCGGAGCCGCCACCGTGCCGTTGACAGTCACCCGCACCGAAGCATCCGTCGATCCGCCATCCCCGCGCGCAGTAAGGGTATAAACAGTTGAGGCGGTGGGAGTTACCGTCTTCACGCCGGTGGTCGGCACATCGCCGATGCCGTCGATGGTGACCTTGTTGGCGTCGGTGGTGCGCCAACTGAGCTGGACCTGGTCTCCGGCCGAAATCAGCGTGGGCGTCGCGGTAATCTGCGCCGTGGGCGCAACCGCGGGCGCGGTAACCGGTGCCGTCTCCGCCGCGGGAAGATTGGTCTTTTTCTTGTTGTCGCAGCCTGCCAACGCAGCCAATGCAAGCACCAGGACAAGAGGCGTCAAAATGCGATGAACTCGGTTCAAAGTGATACTCCTTTCGCAAAATCAAGCGTGAGTTGAAGAGCGATCCACCGAAATCACTCAGCGCAGGCCGCTCCAGTTTCGGTCAACGTACTCATCATAGCCCAAATGGCCAAAGCTATTTACACAATCGTGAATCATTTCCAGCTCCAGTTGGGCATGAAGTTGTTGCCCGTGTTGGTCAATTGATGCTGCTCGGTGCCGTCGGCCAGCATCGTCCATAGATCAACCCGCTTACCCATGGCCCTCTCAAAGACAATGTGCCGCGTGTCAGGCGCCCAGGAGGGATAGTCGTTGCTGCCCGCGTCGTGGGTCAGTTGCAGCCAGCGCTTGGTGGAGATGTCCATCACGTAGATGTCCTGCCCTCCCGGCGCGCCGGGGCCGTATTTGCGATTCCAACTGAAGGTGAGAAACTGCCCATTGGGCGACCACGAGGGCGAGATGGCGTAGCCTGTGTCGGTCAACCGCTGCACATTGGCGCCGTCCTGATCCATGGTGTAGATCTGCGGCTCTCCTGTGATGCCGCCCACCCAGGCGATCTGGGCGTTGGTGCGCGGATTCCAGGTGGGCGCGACATTGGGCCCGCGCCGCGAGATAACGCTGTGCAGGTTGGCGCCGTTTGCGTCCACCACCCAGAGTTCGGAATCTCCCGAGCGGGAAGAGGAGAAGGCGAGGCGCGCCCCGTCCGCCGACCATGCCGGTGTCAGATTGCTGCCTCCGGCCAGGCCCGCCGGAAAATTCACCAGCCGTCCCAGATCCAGCGAGTACATCCGGACCGCCCAGCCGCTCGATTCCAGCGAAGAGAAGGCAATGCGCGAGCCATCCGGCGAGATGCGCGGCGAAAGCGAGACCGTCCCCAGATGCGTCACCTGATGCTGATTCTGCCCGTCGTAGTCCATCGCCCAAATCTCTTTGGTGCCGGAGCGCGAGCTGACAAAATAAATCTTGGTCTCGGCGATGCCGTTGAGCCCGCCGCCCAGCCGCAGAATGATCTCATCGGCAAAGCGATGCGCCACTGTCCGCGCCATATCCTGGCTGGCTTCTTCGTTGTACTGCTTGCCCAGCACCAGCGGGCTGCCGGTGTTGTGCGTGTCGTCGAGCCATGCAGAGACCACCAGCCGCCCCTTCACGCTGGAGAGCGCACCGAAGGCCACCATGGCGGCGTTGGAGGGCGCCGCCGACCATTGCGCCAGGAGGATCTCCTGCTGCGAACCGGGCGAGGCCTGCGGCGTCAGACTCCTCGAAACTACATCAAAGATGCCTGCGTTGCCCAGATCGGCGTAAAACGTTGCGTCAAAGGCCGCCTTCAGCGCCGGCATCTGCGGATCGTCGCCCACCGGCTTGAACTCCGCCGCGGCAATGCGAATGCGATCGTTGCCCAGGTTGGTTCCGGTGCGCACCCAATCCTGCGCGCTGGCGCGGGAGCAAAATAGAGAAACGAGAGCAGCTAAAGCGAAGAGCGAAATCCGGGAGTAGGCTTTCATGCGATGAGCAATCCTTCCTGGTAATGTAGAGACGTTTTGAAGGTGTGCTTCGGTTCAACAAAATCTTCTACGGATACTCACAATAATAAGAGGCATTGAGCGTATTGAACAGATACCCTGGAGGAAGCGCTCCTAATGAGTCAACTCGCTGCACGGCGCGCAGGCAGGAGCGGTCCAGCGTGGGGCTGCCGCTGCCCTGGGCGAACTTCACATCGGAGACCGATCCGTCGCGATGAATGGTGAAGGTCAGATAAACCCGCGCGCCATGCGGCGTGGTGGAGTTCACCTCCCCTACAAACCAGTTGGCGCTGATAGCCCGGCTCATGTTGGTGACGTACCAGCCAAAGCGCGATCCGAAATCAGCATCGCCGATGGAGATATGGCCCACGGTGACCACGGTTGGCGTTTGGGTGGAGCGCGCCATCGACGAACCGGCCTGCTCGCCGTATTGCGCCGTGTTGGTTGGTTGCGGCTTCGTCTGGTTTTGCGGCACACGCGCCACCGCCTGTTGCTGCGGCTTGACCTGCTTGCCGGAGATGGCGATGGCGCTCTCGTCCACCGCCTGCTTTTCTTTGGCGGTCGGCTCGGCCGGGGCCTGGCTGGGCGTGTCGGTGGCCAGCACATTGTCATTGGGCGGCTGATCGGAGGGCAAGGGCAGCGCGCTGGTCACCAGGCTCACCTGAATCGCCCCGCCGTTGCCTGCCCCGCCCCATTCATTGTGGTGGAAAAGCCCGCCCAGATAGCCAAAGATCAGCAGAGCCGCGGCCAGCCCGCCGTGCAGCAGCAGCGAACCAGCAGCAGGCGCAGCCATCGGCTCCGGCATCAGTTGCCGTCCCAGCCGCCCGCCGCCCTCTGGTTGCATCTCCATCGGCTAATTCCCCGCCGCCTTCGTATCCGCCCTGGTATCCAGCGGCTGCGTCACAATGGAAATATTGGTGATTCCCGCCTGCTTCACCGCGTCCATCACGCTGGCAAAGGCCCCAAAGGGAACCCGTTCATCAGCCCGCAGGTAGATCACCTTCCTGGCGTCATCCACCCCTGGCTGGCGCAGCCTTTTGACCAGATCATGCACATTGATCGGCTGATCGCCCAAGAAGACCCGCTGCTCGCGGTCGATGGTCACCACCAGCCGCTGCTCGGTAATCTCCCGCACCGTGCGCGTCTTGGGCACCGCCACTTCAATCCCCGACTGCAAAACCGGCGCGGTAATCATGAAGATGATCAGCAGCACCAGCACCACGTCCACCAGCGGCGTGATGTTGATCTCCGCCAGCGAGCTTTGCGTCTTGCCGTTGCTACTTGAGAAGGCCACGGTCCACCTCCCGGGTGGCATCATAGCCGGCTGGGCCTGGTGCGCGCGGTGCAACTGGACGCACCGGAATCTCTTCCAGCGAGTTCAGCAACTCCCGGCAAAAATCATCGCAAGCCGAGGCAAAGACCCTGATCCGCGCAGCGAAGATGTTGTAAGCCACCACCGCCGGCACCGCGACAGCCAGACCGGCCGCCGTGGTAATCAGCGCCTCGCTGATGCCGGGAGCCACCGCCCGCAGCGTCGCCGCGCCCACCGTTCCCAGCCCGTGAAAGGCGTCCACAATGCCCATCACCGTGCCGAAAAGCCCCACAAACGGGCTGACCGCGGCAATGGTCGCCAGCCAGGGCAGCCGCTGCTCCATCACGGTCACCGCTTCGCTGGCCGCCGTCTGCGCCGAGCGCTCCAGCGGCGTCAAATTGCGCGGCGGACCCGATCCGCCCGTCTGCCGCTTGTAGGTCTCGTAGACTTCTTCAAAGACCCGCGCCAGAGGGCTTGCCTTGCAATCGGCGGCCATCTGCGCCATCTCCTGCAGGCGGCTCGCCTGACGGAAGGCGCGCAAGAAGCGCGTATTCTGGCCGGCCGCCTTGCTGAAGGATGACATTTTGCGAAGAATGACGGCCCACGAATACAGGCTGGCGATAAACAGCAAGACCAAAACGGCCTGCGCGACCACCCCGCTGTTCAGAACCATTTCCCACAGAGCGTTCACGGCCGTCGCCGGTGTTTCCTGAGACGGACCCGCGTCAGCCGGAAGTTGTAAGAGGAAAGCTGCAATCAAAATCGGCGTGTACCTCTGTATTAACGGTAGCAGACGCCGTGCCCCGCGCCCAAGTGACCATCAGGATGCCCCGCGCTCCACCCTTGCGTTGAATTTCCTTGCCGCACAATTTCCTATTCGGAATGATTTGACTCATTCTGATGAGTCAAATAAACTCATCCCATGGCTAAACGTCTCCAAGTCATCCTTCAAACTCCTGAATATCATGAGATTCAGCACGCTGCGCGTCTGCGTCGTATGACGGTTGCGGCCTGGGTGAGGAGCGCATTGGTCGAGGCCCGCAGGAACGAACCCAGCCGCGAGACAGCCTTTAAGCTCGAAGTCATCCGATCTGCGGCGCGCATGGATTTTCCCACCGCCAATATCGACCAGATGCTCGAAGAGATTGAGTTGGGTTACGGATCGGGCGTGCGACCGTGATTTTTATCGACTCGAATATACCGATGTACCTGGTGGGCGCCACCCATCCTAATAAAGTCGGCGCCCAGCGCTGGCTGGAAGAGTTGGTCAGCGGCCGGGAACGGCTGGCGACGGACGCCGAAGTGCTGCAAGAGATTCTGCACCGTTATGTTTCCATCGAAAGGCCGGATGCAATTCAGCCCGCCTTCGATGCTCTGCTGGGAGTCGCCGATGATGTATTCCCGGTCGACCGGACGGCTGTCGAACGGGCCCGTGAGATCGTTCTGGGCCGGAAGGAGCTTTCGGCACGAGACGCCATCCACCTGGCAGTCATGCAGGCCAACGGCATCAATAAAATCCTCAGCTTCGATCGTGGTTTCGACAATTATCCCGGAATTGTCCGGTTGTCCTGACCGGATGGGTTGCCAGCCGTCTCTTGCAGGGTACGCGCCCAAGTGATGCTTGTGGCCCTCCAGGACCATCGCATTTGAATCCTTGAAAGACGCGGTTCATCGAATTTGCGCGCCATGGTCTTGTGAATCTCATAAAAGATTGAGTCGCAAGCCGCCAGACGATAGTGCATATATGCGTAACGCAAAGCGATAAGCGGTGTTCCGCCGAATTGAAACGCGGAAATCCACACCCCGGAATCGAAGACGAAAATCAAGCTATCTTCATCCTTTGTTGATACATCTCACTGCGAATTTCGTCTACGAAACCCTCGACATCTTCCTCGGTATAGTTGTTTGGTTTACGCTCAGCCGCTTCAGCGCGAGCGAGGATGAGCTTGCGCTCGTTACGTTCCATGCGATAGGCGCGGAAGGCTTCACGGAAGAGTTCGCTGATGTTGCGGCTCTCCTCGTTGGCTACGGCGACGACCTGCTTTGCCAGATCCTCGGGGAAGCTGATGGTAAAGACGCGGGAGGCGCGGGTTCGGGTAGTGTTCATGGAGGTAGTATTACATATTAGGACATTGTCGTACAGGTTTTTTCCGGCTCTTTATCCATTTATTTGACAACTACCCCGCCTTCCGTGAATACTGTTTCAATGCTGAATGCAGGCAAATTCGGAATCGCGGGCATGGCCATGTGTATGTGTCTGGCGTGCGGCCCCGTCCGTTTGGCTTGCGAGAGGCAGATGCGTTAAACGCAATCGATCTTGAAGCTGACGGCCCGGTCCGATGAGGATTGGGCCGTTTTATTTGTGGGGTACACGACGAACCGCAGATCCTTCGACTCCGTTTGGCGCAAAGAACGCGCCAAACTCCGCTCAGGATGACAGATTTGTTGGAGAGATCAACGAATCCCACCCTAGCCGCAAAAACAAGAGCGCGGCGAGGATGGGGCACCCAGAGGTTCATGATTTCCCAGGTCCGAAAATCCGGACCTGGGGCACCCAGATTTTGTACGATTCATTAGCCAAAACCAGAAGGAGAAAGCAATGTCCGAAGCCAAGCAGCACCTAGCTACCCTTGCCGTTCACGCCGGTCAAGTGCCTGACCCCACCACAGGATCGCGCGCCGTGCCGATCTACCAGACCACCTCCTACGTCTTCCACGATGCCGGCCATGCAGGGCGGCTTTTTGGCTTGCAGGAGCCGGGCAACATCTACACCCGCATCATGAACCCCACCACCGACGTGCTGGAACAGAGGGTGGCTGCCTTGGAAGGGGGCGTGGCTGCCTTGGCCGTGGCCTCTGGGCAGGCGGCGGAGACGCTGACGGCCACGACGCTGGCGCAGGCGGGCGAAGAGATCATCTCGACGACCTCGCTGTATGGCGGCACCTACAACCTCTTCCATTACACGCTGCCCAAGCTGGGCATTATTGTGAAGTTCGTGGATGCGGACGATTTTGACGGCATACGCGCGCTGATCAACGACAAGACGCGGGCGATCTATACCGAGACGCTGGGCAACCCCAAGCTGGATATTGCCGACATTGAGACGCTGGCCGCGATTGCGCATGAGCACAAACTGCCGCTGGTGATCGACAATACCTCCGCCTCGGCGGCGCTGCTGCGGCCCATCGAGTGGGGCGCGGACATCGTGCTCAACTCGGCGACCAAGTTTCTGGGCGGACACGGCACGAGCATCGGCGGCGTGATTGTGGACGCGGGCAAGTTCGACTGGGCGGCCTCCGGACGCTTCAAGGTATTTACCGAGCCTGATCCTTCGTATCATGGTCTGGTTCCAGCCGAGGCCTTTGGGCCACTGGCCTTCATCCTCAAGGCACGCGTGACGGGCTTGCGCGACACCGGCGCGGCGCTCTCACCCTTCAATGCCTTCCTCATTCTGCAAGGAATCGAGACGCTGCACCTGCGCCTTGCGCGGCACAGCGAAAATGCGCTGGCGGTGGCCAAGCACCTGGAAAAGCATCCCGGCGTCGAATGGGTCAACTATCCCGGTCTGGAGTCCAGCCTGTACTACCAGCGGGCGCAGAAGTATCTGCCGGACGGCAAGGGCGGGCTGCTGACCTTTGGCGTGAAGGGCGGCTACGAAGCGGGCAAGACGCTGATCAATTCGCTGAAGATCTTCTCGCTGCTGGCCAACATTGGCGACGTCAAGTCGCTGGTGATTCATCCGGCCTCGACGACGCACGCGCAGCTTTCGCCGGCCGAGCAGGCTGATACAGGCGTCACTCCGGAGCTGGTTAGGCTGAGCGTGGGCATCGAGGATGTCCGCGATCTGATTGCCGATCTGGACCAGGCGATTTTGGCGGCCAACGGGCTGAGCGCGGCTGAATGAGCTGGCCTGAATAATGTGGTTTCCCGCCCATTTCCGCAAAGAACGCGGAAATGGACGGGGCACAGAGCTTTATCGTTGTTGGGCTTGATCTAGACAGAGCGCGGGATAGAGAGGACAGATTTGAAAAGCACAGAGGACGGTGCGTGTAGCACAATAAGAATCATGAGTGAAACACGAGCCGGGACCGGAGTCTCGCCGCCCGCCAAGCCGTTGTCGCCCACATACGAAGGCGACTTTGTGCTGGACGAGCCATTGGAGCTGGAGTGCGGACGCGCGCTCTCCGGCGTTGTGCTGCATTACGCGGTCTACGGGCGGCTGAATGCGGCCCGCAAAAACGCCGTGCTGGTCTGCCATGCGCTGACCGGCTCGGCGCTGGTCGGCTCGTGGTGGCCGGAAATCTTCGCTCCGGGCGCGGTTCTGTCGCTGGAGCAGGATTTTGTGATCTGCATCAATATGCTGGGTTCCTGTTACGGCTCGACCGGCCCCGGCTCGGTGGACCCGGCGACTGGCAAGGCCTACGGGTCAAGCTTTCCACTGGTTTCCATCCGCGACAATGTGCGGGCGCAGGCCAAGCTGCTGGACTCGCTGGGCATCCGGCGGCTGCGGCTGGTTCTGGGCGGCTCCATCGGCGGAATGCAGGCGCTGGATTGGGCGATGCACGATCCGCAGCGGGTGGAGCAGGCGGTGATTATCGGCGTGGCGCCGTTGCAGGCGATGGGGCTGGCGCTCAATCACCTGCAGCGTCAGGCGATTCAGCGCGACCCGGAGTGGGAGGGCGGCAACTATCTGCCGCAGAAGCCGCCGCGCAACGGGCTGGCCTTTGCGCGCCAGATCGCCATGCTCAGTTACAAGTCGGCGGAGTTGTTTGACGAGCGCTTTGGGCGCAAGCCGAATCGCAACGGCGAAGATCCTTGGGAGGCGGGCGATCAAGAGGGCAGCCTTGGGTTGATCGGCGGGCGCTTCGACATTGCCGGCTACCTGGACCTTCAGGGCGAGCGCTTCATCAGCCGCTTCGACGCCAACTCCTATCTGGCGATTCTGCGCACCATGGACACCTGGGATCCGCTGCGCGGCTGCGGGTCGGCGACGGAGGCCTTTGGCGGGATTCGCGCCCGGCTGAGCTTTGTGGGCATCAGTTCGGACTGGCTCTTTCCGCCGCAGAATGTGCGCGACTTCGCCTACACCCTCCGCGCAGCCGGCGTGCAAGCCGACTACCGGGAGATGACCAGCGCCCACGGCCATGACGCTTTCCTGGCCGAGCAGGCGGAGCTGGTCAGGCTGCTGCAATGAAAACAGTGATCAGTGATCAGTGGTCAGTGATCAGTGATCAGTGATCAGTGGTCAGTGGTCAGTGATCAGGGAACAGTGATCAGGGAACAGTTTTGACTTTTTTGGTGTCTAATCGGTTATGCGGCTGTGCGAACAGCCAATCCAGGGAAGAGAGAAGAGGAGACAAATGAGGTTTTTCGCTCTCGACAGGCTTTCTCGGCTGGTAAAGATGCCTTCTATTCCCTATTCCCTACTCCCTATTCCCTGTTTTTTTACAACATCTCTTGTCAGGGGGAGCAAGGCTTTCTATAATCCTTCCAATACTGCATTGAAAACCGTGGTATCGTTTACTCGATGCCATGGCGCTCAGCCACCCCGGAAAATGGGCGGGCAAACCGTGAGCGAGTGCTTGAACATTGATCTCCATTTCGGCAGTTCCCAGGAGTACTGAATGAAGAAGATAGTCTTTGCGTCTATGATGGCATTGGCGAGCGTCAGCCTCGTCTCCTCGCTTATGCTGCGTGCCCAGGATTCCCTTACCATCAAGGATCCGGCAGAGTTCAACACCTACGATATGGCGTGCGGCAACTGCGCCAGCCACCCTGAGCAGACTTCGAGCACCATCCTGGGCAAGGCTTCGGCCCCTGGGCTGGAGAGCTTTCTAACGGCTTATCCGCAGAGCATTGTCAAGAAGGCCGTTCTTGATCTGCTGTTGGATAAGTATTACAACCCAGCGCCGGCCGGCCTGGGCGATTCCGACAAGGCGCTGGGCGCGGCCAGCCGCTTGCGCGAGCTTGACCCCAGCAACCTGAAGGCGATTCTCTACTCGGTCTTCATCAAGAAGGGCCAGTGCGCCAAGAACCCTCAGGACGTGGCAACCTGCGATGACGCCGCGGCGCTCGCCCGCAAGGGGCTTGCGGCTCCCAAGCCTGCCGACGTTGACGCTGCGGCTTGGAAGAACCAGACGGGCGGTTCTTACCCGGTCTTCCACTCCGCCATCGCCTTCGATGATGCGGCTGCTCACAAGGATTTCAAGGGCGCGATCGACGAGTACACGCAGGAATTGCAACTTTACACGGAGGACCAATCCAGTAAGAACGGCTTGCAAGACACTCTTCTTCTGGCCACAGCCTACGCCCAGCCCGGCCCCGCCAAGGATCTGCAGAAAGCGGTCTGGTTCTTTGCCCGCGTCTGGAACTTTGTTCCCGCCGGCTACAAGCCCAAGATTGAAACGCAGCTTGAGTATTACTACAACAAGTTCCACGGCAACCTGACTGGCTTGGACGAGGTCAAGGCCAAGGCCGCCCTCACCACCTTCCCGAGCGACTGGGTGCTCAAGCCGGCGGAAACGCCCGCGGAGAAGATTCACGATCTGATCCTGACCACTCACGATCTGCCGTCACTGAACCTGGGCGACAAGGAACTGATTCTGGCGATTGGCGCCAAGGCAGACGCCGACGTACTTTGGGCGGTGCTGAAGGACCAAGCGACTCCGGTTCCGGGAACCGTGATCAGCGCACCGGCCTCGGCGATCAAGGTCATCGTCACCCAAGGCGTCAAGCCGAGCGAGTTCCTCGTCAGGCTGGCCACGCCGGTCGCATTTGACAGCTTCAAGGCTCCGGACGCCACCGATCTGAAGGCGCAGCAGGATTTCATTCTGGCCAATGGCGTCAAGGACGATACCGCCAAGCTCAGCGACCTCTTTGCCGATCCAGCTCCAGGGGTCAAAGATCCCAAGACGCCGATCAAGAAGATCGTCATCGAGCCTGTGGCCACCGCCATCAACGTAGCCGTCACCGCGGACGCGAAGACCACCAAGACTGCCGATTTCATCGTCAATCTGAAGACGCCGATCGGGAGCAAGGAAGCTCCGGCCGCGGGAATTGAGTACGGGAATGCGAGCGAGGGAAAAAAGGCAGAGTTGGACGGCACCTACGACACCTACAAGCAGATTCCCGCCACCGACACGACCCAGCCCTCCGCGCTGATCATACTCCGTGACGGTTCGATCCATGCTGCTGAGAAGAATAAGCCTGCGGGCGCGGCGCATAAGCCGGCCGCTGCGCACCACGCGGTAAAACACTGATCGGTTGACCCGGTTCATCGGTTTGTGGACCGGCAGATTGTTTGATTCAAACCTCGCAGCCGGAGCCAGCGCGGTTCCGGCGCGATCCATTCCACTCCTGGACCATCAAGGGCAGCCCCAACAGGTTGCCCTTTTTGTGTTACTCTTTGCCAAATGACCGCTCCGTACCCCGTCCATTTCGTCCTGAGCGTAGTCGAAGGATCTGCGTTTCAATTGTGAAATGGGCGGGAGACCATAAACTGGGCGCCCCACCCTCGCCGCGTTTTTGTTTTTGCGGCTAGGGTGGGATACAAGCTGTAGTGGTAGGCTAAATGCAGTATGGATCGCCACTTCGCCGTTCTCACCCTCGCCTTGCTCTGCGCGCCCTGCACGGGCCAGGAGGCCCGTAGCATTCCAGCCTCCCCCGCGCCTCAACCCATCGTGCGGCAGACGGCTCCGCGCCCCCTGCCGTTTTCAGTGGGCAATGAGAGGCCTGATTCCGCTGCGCTGGTGGAGTTTCGCGCGGAGAGCCAGATAAGCCAGCAGGACCGCGCCCTGTGGGCCAGCGCGCAGGCTTCGATCAGCGAGCACGCCAACGCCGCCGGGCTGGATTTCAATCAGGATTCGTGGGAGGCGCGGCAGATTCTCTGCTCCGCGCTGCCCGATCATCTTTTTCTTACCTTCACGCGCGGCGGAACGGACGAGGCGAGCGCCTTTTCCGCATCGATTCCGCGCGGCGGCGGGCAGGTGCGCGTGATTCCCATCCTGCGGCGCGGCTATTCGCCCTTTTCCACCGCGCCGGTCAACGCGCTGACCATTTCGGCCTTCAACCATATCCGCGCGGAAGAGCACCCGGCGCAGCCTTCGGAGTGGCTGGCCACAGGGGTCTGCTACGCCGCTCTGGCGGGAGCGCGTCCTGAAATCGGCTTGACCGGCGCGGTAAATCAACGAAAG
>Ga0224559_1000701_pt1 | contig 20752 bp, 20 predicted proteins | sample 714S33034metaG_FD_180676 | JGI IMG/M metagenome (GOLD analysis project Ga0224559, IMG submission 180676) | Peat soil microbial communities from Stordalen Mire, Sweden - 717 S3 30-34 | ecosystem: Environmental > Terrestrial > Soil > Wetlands > Peat | place: Sweden: Norrbotten County, Stordalen... | reverse complement strand
ACCCATTATGATTATATTACGCAAAATAAAATGTATTTTTAAAATAATAAAATAAACACCCATTCAAACACTCAAAACACAGCAGCAGAAACCTTCAAAAAAATAAAAAAATCTAAGGGGCTAAAATATTATTATCAAGGATTATACAATTTCCATAAATGGGGAAATCATATGATCCTAAAAATTTTTTTAAATCATTTAATATCATGATACTACATCGGGTAGAGGAGATACAATAGGCTTAACAGAGTCATCTAATTCTCCATCTTCATCTAAACGTATTATATTACTGTTAACATTAATTTCGTAACTGTTGTGTGTCACAATAATAACAGTTTTTTCAGCCATTAAATTTATGATAACTTCGTTTATTGCATCTCTTGTTCTTTATCAATGGATTTTGTTATTTCATCAGGAGTATTATTGGTGAATCTTTCAAAATTGCCCTTGCAAGTGCAATTTTCTGTTTTTCCCCACTTGAAAGCATTAAACCATTTTCTCCTACTTCTGTATCGTACTTGTTAGCTGTACTTTCAATGAAATTTGAACCTTTACAAGTTTTGAAACGCCAATAATCTCCTTTTTTGTTGCATTGAGGTTGCCTATACTGATGTTTTCATATATCGAACCATCGAATAGATATGGATCAGAGGGTTCTGTTAACTTTATATATATAAACTTTTACATTTTAATTTAAAATTTTTAAATTTCTTTTAATAATCTTATAAAATAAACATTTAATAATTTAATATTATTAAAAACGTTGTAGTATGATAATTATAAGGAATATGCTAAATATGGATAAATGATTCTAGATTTTCAATTTATGGTATCATGAAGTGTTTATCCCAATTTTATGATGGTATGCCATTGGATTATCTGAACTAAATTAACGATTTTAACTTATTATTAAATTCATATAATTAATGCCCGAATTGATATGTACAATTTTTACGCTCTAAATTTTGTTATGGTCTCGATAATAACCATATTCTTTCAGTGAAAACATTATCTTACTAGAATTTATTAATCAGTAGTAATAAATACAGATAAAAAAGTAAAACTATATATCATGAATAAACATAACAAATATGTAATTATAATTATAAATAATAACAAATTAAAGGTGATTGAATGCTCACATCTGTCCAGAAGGAAATATTACAAAGCCTTATAAATCTATATAGGAATGCGGATGCCTCTATTAAAGGAGAAGAAATAGCTCTAATAATGAATCGTAATCCTGGTACTATACGAAATCAAATGCAATCTTTAAGAAGTTTAGGTCTTGTAAAAGGAGTACCTGGGCCAAGAGGAGGTTATAAACCAACTATTAAGGCTTATCACACTCTGAACATACAGGCTTCAGATAATCAAACATTGGTACCAATATTCAGGGATGGGAAGAAGGTTAAAGACATTACTGTTTCCCAGATCGAGTTCACGAGCATAACTCATCCTGGAGAATGTGAAGCAGCCATAAAAGCAGTTGGAAATATAAAATACCTAGATCTTGGAGATGAAATTAGGATAGGTCCAACACCAGTTAATAAACTTGTTGTGGATGGTGTGGTGGTTGGAAGGGATGATATGGATAACATTCTACTATTAGATACCACTGCGATCAGAAGCATTCCAAAAAAGACAGTATTTGATGTTGCATCTAAAGATCTTATTAACTTAAATTCAATGGATAGTATTAAAGAAGCAGCAATTGTATTATCCAACGAAGGGATAGAAGGCGCTCCCGTAGTAGAAAATGGGCATATAGTTGGGATTTTAACACTTTCTGATATTATATTGGCAATTGCCAAAGATAATGAAAGTCTTAATGTGGAAGATATCATGTCAAAACACATTATAACTGTTGATAAAGATGTAATGATTTCAGATGCCATAGAGATCATGTATAAAAACAAAATAGGTAGACTCATTGTTATTGATAAAGATTCAACTAATCCGATTGGAATAATAACAAGAACAGACCTTCTTGATCAGATAGCTGGACTCAAGTAAGAAGTATTAAATAAAAATACTGATTCTAATTTATATCCCTTTAACTTAATTTTAAATAGTCTTGCACATCAAATATTTGTATATAATTAATTGGTTAATAATTAATTATAATATTCTTTTTATATTATTAAAAGGATTATATAATCTTATTAACAAAATCGAACTATTATTATTAAATAATATGAATAAAAAAAAAAATTTATGATTCAGAGGATGTGTATAAAAATTGATTATTGATCATATGGATATTAAGGAAGGGAGGGGTGTGCTGGAACTAATAGAGCAAATGGGAAAATCTGGAGTTTTAGGTGCTGGAAGAATGTACAGGGCAACTAAATTACTTGCAGAAACTCTTGATGATGATGATACAGTTGTTTTTCTGAGTGTTGCAGGACCCCTTGTCCCAGGCGGCCTTAGAAAGGTTATTAGGGACATGATTGAGAATGATATGGTTGATGTTTTAATTACAAGTGGTGCTAATATAACCCATGATCTTTTAGAAGCATTTGGTGGAAGACATCATTATGGTATGACTGGTGATGATGAAACACTATGTCAGCAGGGAATGGGCAGAATAGGAGATCTTTATACTAAATCTGAAGATTTTGAAGTATTTGAGAAGGAAATAACCAAAATAATGTCTGATATTGTGAAAAAAGAGAATAATCTCAGTATAAGGAAATTTTTAACCGAAATTGGATCTAAATTATCAGACGATGAATCAATATTAAAGACAGCTGCTCGAAAGGGAGTTCCAATTTATGCTCCCGGATTAATAGACAGTATGTTGGGTTTACAACTATGGATGTTTACACAGGACAATGAACTGCATCTCGATGCTTCGGGTGATATGAGTGAACTATCTGATATAGTATATGGTTCTAAAAAGGTGGCCACTGTCATATTAGGTGGAGGTCTTCCAAAACATTATGCACTGGCATCCAATCTACTCACGGGTGGTGTTGATGCTGCAATTCAAGTAACAATGGATCGAAGTGAGACCGGAAGTTTAGGTGGTGCTCCCCTTGAAGAAGCTAAATCATGGGCAAAGGCAAAGGCAGGATCCAATCTGGTAACTGTTATTGGAGATGCAACAATAATTTTTCCCCTGATGCTTGCAGGTGCTATGGAGATGAATAAACGTTAAATATTTGTATTAAAATATAAATCCATCCAATTATAATAAAATCTAATTTTGTTATGTTAAAATTAAGATAAAGGTACTCCCACCATGAATTTTGAACCAATATTATATCCACTCTCAGGATTTTTTATGAAACTTTCTGATGATGCATATGATCGGAAGAAAAATATAGCTCTAGCAATTATAGCAGGAGTACTCTGCGGATCATTTATTGGGTACTTGGCAGTCACCAGTGCAGATGCTGCCTGTATATTCATAGCAATACTCATAGGCACAGTATTATCATTGAAAGTTGATAGCTTAAACCACATAGCTGCACTGATACTATTTGTGTTAATAGTGATTTATATTGGAATTCCAAGTATTGGAATAGTAACCCTTTTAATATGTTCTATAGCAGCATTTTTAGATGAAATTGGAAATGATAACACATTAATTATAAATAAGAGGGTAAAATTATTCTTTGAATACAGATTCACCCTTAAGATCGCAGTACTATCATTTGCTTTATTGGGACTTTTACAATCCACATATCCTGGCCTTAAAGTTCCGGGTGTTCAATATTTCTTGTTTCCAACCTTTGTATATTTCATATTGTTTGATCTGTTTTATGAATTGGCCGGCCTAAAATTTAATACTATTTATGATGGACTTAACAGCATTTTCAGGGTCTTTAGAAAAATAGATTGAGCGTCCAACAATTATTGCATCTGCAAATTCCAGTGTTTTACTTGGATCTCCACCCTGTGCACCAACACCAGGTGATATTATGAAAGAATCGTCTCCAACAACTGATCTGATCTTTTCTAGTCTGTTGAGTTTAGTTGATGGTGCAACATAATTTTTCAAACCCATGTCAACACCCATCTGTGCTATGTCCTCTGCTGCTGGTTGAAGAAATCTCTTAGCTCCAGGATGTGACATTTCTGTCAGAAGAAAAACTTCTTTTTCATATTTATCAGCTGAATCTAGACATGCTTGTAAACTGTCACCACCAACAAAGCCGTGTACTATTATTGCATCTGCACCGGCTTTGAATGTAAGATTTGCAATTTTTTGGTTGGTTTCAGGTATATCTGCCACTTTAAAATCTGCTATAATCTTACAGTCAAATTCTTTTTTGACCTCTGATATTGATCCTAGACCTTCTGCAAGTACAAGTGGATAACCAATTTTTATGGTATCCACATAGTCTTTAACACTTCTTACAACTTCCATTGCTTCTACAATTGTTTGAAGGTCCAGTGCTAATATTATCCTATTTTTTACTTCCATATTTAATAATCAGTTTGAAATTATTTAAATGGTTTTTTAAAATATAGCTCTATATTTTTTATATAGTTCCAAAAATTCCTATAATACCCAAATAATATATAAAAGAAAATCGAACAATTAGATAATTTATAACTAGGTATAATTTTTTACTCAAATTTAAATGAATATTATTAAAAATTTCAGGGAAGTTCTATATTATGAATCAGAAAAAGATAATAAATTTAATAGCTGCATTTTTTACTTTTATTGTGGTTGGTTTTATAGGGGTCATGGTAATGTTTTATCTTAAAGATTATCCTTTAAACTCTCCATGGTTGCAGCATCAATTTTTAGTAACTATTGCCTATGTTTTTGGTATAATAGTAGCATCATATGTTTACACACATCTTCAAGGGGATGACAGATCTTCATGGTTATATCCAGATAAAAAGGATGATGAAGATGATATGGATGTAGAGGATAAAATTAATGATAGATATTAGGTGCTTTTAATCTAAATTATTTTAGTGTTTTCTAAACTTAATTTAGAGAGTAAAACTCTATTTTCACTTAAGTAAACTATTATTCAAATATATATCTTATTTTTTAAATTATAATTCTAAATAGTACTTTATTTTATATGTTAAAGAATCTGATAAAAATGGAGATCTTTAATGGAATTCATGTAAATTCTATTGAATGATTACCATTTTAATTCCATTTTTGATATAATAATCATATAACTATTATTACTATTTTTAGTGGGTATCAAACCATAATATTATTAAATTCTTTAGATCCATTGATAGCTTTACGATCTGACTTATTAATTTTTTTTAAGCTAAACCCTAAATTTGATTATGATATGTATTTATATGAAAATCGAATATTGATATATTAGATAATTAATTTTTAGATTACAAAAAATAAGTTTAAGTGAAAATTATGGGGGTAAAAATGAGTAATAATAAGATATTTTTGATTTCACTTATGGTTTTTAGTTTATTTTTTTGTATTTCAGTAGTAGGAGCTGTAAGCGCAACAGACCTAGGAAACAATACTACATTAAACACAACCGCTCCAACAGCAAGTGTAAACTATCATAGTGGATACTACAACACCACAAAAAATGTTAAATTATCAATGAACATTGCAGGAAACATCTACTACACATTAAACGGAAGCACACCAACAAACAAAAGCACATTGTACATCAAACCAATTACCATCACATCAACCACGACCTTAAAATATGTGGCAGTGGATTTAGTAGGAAATAAATCTCCAGTATACACACAGACGTATACCATTGATACTATTCCTCCTAAAGTTTCTGCAACCGCCCCAACTAACAATTATGTACACACATCTTTAAGTTCACCTATAACCATCAAATTCAGTGAAAAAATTGTTTCAGGAGTTAATTACTCCAAAATATATGTTAAAAATGTAACCAGTGGTAAAACTGTAACTATAACGAAAACGATAACAGGAAATATATTAACAATTAAGGATCATTTTAATAGAATAAATAAAGACAAATATCTGGTATACATACCTGCAGGTGCTGTTAAAGATTTAGCAGGTAATGTGTTAGCAAAAGCTTATAAATTTAATTTTGTAACTGGACCTTCTGTGAAAGTTTATTCCGGTCATGGTGTAAGTTTTAATTATCCTGTTAATTGGGAGGTAGAATCATACCCGCAAGATGGATGTGAACTACTTTTGGTTTCTGATATGTATTCTGCAAGTCAAGAAGCACCTTCACTTCAGATTGATATAGTACCAAACCCAGCAGATATGTCGGATCAAGAAGCATTTGATTCATTTGTAAGTAGCCCTCAGCCATCAGGTTATAAAAAGATATCAAAGAGCACATTAACACTGAATGGAAATAAAGCTTATGAAAATACGTATACAATCAATGATAAAAGCGTATACAACCAAATAATGGAAGATCAAGAGATATACTTAATAAAAAACCATAAACTATACATATTGGATTTTATTGCACCATACAAAACATTTAGCAACGAAAAAGGAACATTTGATATATTATTAAATGGTTTTAAAATACAATAAAATCTATATTTTATTTTTTTTTAAATTTAATCCAAATGCAATATTAAAAAAACTGATAATAACGGGATATAATAATGAAATATAATGATCTCTTGGAATAGGGTAAATGAGGAAAATAAAAATAATGAATATTGGATTTTATACAATTACCATTTTTATGGGTTTACTTGGTTTAATTGTATCCTTAAATATAAATATTCTTCATGGAACTGTTATCCTTTTGGATATGTTGGAATTTTCATTATAATTTTCGGTTTCTGGGGAATTGTGGCAGGGATATTACATATAGAAATTATGTCAGAAACTACAATTTTAGTTATGTTAGTATCGATGTTCTCAGTTATAGTTCTTAGTCTTTCAGGCATCTAAAAGGTCATCAAACAAAGGGTAATCTGAGTAAATCCAATCTAATAGAATAGCAATAACTGAATATATCATGAAATATAAAGAACTCTTGGAATATGAATAACCATATTTCTTATAAGGGGAATTTTACTTATAAATCATAACATATAGCATTAATTTAGGGGATAATTGTTTTTCTTATGGGTGTAGTTACCATTCATTGTCTAATTTTAGAGTTGCAAGGTAATTACATCCCTTTGGTGTGGTTTCATTTTTATTAAACATGATTGTAGTGGTTTTTTTGAAGTGTTCTGCTGATACTTTTAGATGGTAAATTGCTATGCCTACATCTATGGGAATGTATTTATTAACAAATACTGATTTTAAAAAATTTGGTTTATTAGTACATGCTTGTATCATATCTTTGGTTCCTGTAAAAAACCATGGTTGGCTGTTAATTGCTGATGGTGCTAATCTAACGGGTTCTAATAATTCGTTGGCATCTTTAATATCTGTGATATTTTCAAGTGACTTCCTCTTAAATTCTGAGGTATCCTCCCGATATAATGGTTCTGTTGGCATTCCGAAGGCTATTAAAATTATAAATTTGAGGTCTGAACTTTTAATTACATGACCTTTTGGTGATGGTATGCCCTGCCAGCAGGAGCCTATTCCACTTGCAGAGAATAGAAGGTCTATTTGTTGTAACATAAATCCTATATTAGTCAAGTAACCCTCTTTTTTTTCGGAAAATATTGCAAGGTAGTGGGGGGCTTGTTTCATACCCCTTAATTTAACATCATCACCTGAAATGATCTTTACATCGATTTTAATATCGTCATAAAGTGGGGTTAAATTATTTATTTCTTCGGATATTTGGGTTAATACACTTTCATCTAGTGGTGAGTTATTATATTTCCTAATTGACTTTCTTTTGAATATTATATCGTAAATGTCCACTTCTACTTCGGATGTTAAAGATTTGACCATTTATATTCCTCCAAAAATTATCAATACAGTTTATCAAATATATTTGAGGTTGAATTCATGAATATGATTAAGATTTCTGATAATCCCTGCATAAATATTGTACATCTGATTAAAAGTTGTTATTATATTCTCGAGTATTATACATTAATATATTATAAAATGTTCTACTGTAAACTTGAATTGGGTTTCAAATATATATTTAATCAATCATATTTTATTTTTTCTCAATTATAATGGAAATATATATAAAGTTTATCATAGAAGTAATCTATAGAAGAAGCTTTAAAGACCATGTTAAAACAATTAAACATGAATTTAAATCTATATTGATGCATAGTATTATCTAAGATTTATTATTACTTCAAATTGGGTATTACAAATGAAAATAGGAATATACATCTACAATATTCATAGATACAGATCTATCTACATCTAAGCACATCAATTTTATCAAACAATGGATAATAAGAAATAAGTTTATATTAATTTGAATCAATTTTATGGTGTGTCTAAAACAATATACAAAGGTCAAAATTTTTATAGACACAAGAATTATGGCCTACACTCAGTTTTTAGAGTGTTTTTACCGATAATTAGTAGATTTTTTATCTATGTGTTTAATATAATGATTTTATTTATAAATAATTACCATATACACCGGGGAATGAAATGAAAGTTATTGAAACTAAGGACATCACATATGAATATCCTGACGGAACCAAGGCACTTGATAAAGTTAATTTCAATGTGGATGGGGGGAAAATAGTTGCACTTTTAGGACCCAATGGGGCGGGAAAATCCACACTTTTCCTGCATTTTAATGGCATACTTAGTCCTTCAACTGGTAGTGTAATAATTGATGGGGTGATTGTTGAATACAACAAGAAGGATTTGATGCAGATTCGTCAGAAGGTGGGAATAGTTTTTCAAAATCCTGATGACCAGCTTTTTGCACCTACAGTACTTGAAGATGTTGCTTTTGGTCCAATGAACATGGGACTACCTAAAGAAGAAGTGGAAATCAGGGTTAAAGAGGCTCTTTTAAGAGTTGGAATGGAAGGATTTGAAAAGAAGCCACCACACCACCTAAGTGGAGGCCAGAAGAAGCGGGTTGCAATTGCAGGTATACTTGCAATGAAACCTAAAATAATGGTACTTGACGAACCAACAAGTGGTTTAGATCCTAAAGGAGCATCACAAATACTTAGGCTTCTTTATAAACTCAATCATGAAGGGATAACAATAGTCATATCTACACATGATGTGGATCTTGTACCGCTTTACGCTTCAAAAGTTTACATAATAAGTAAGGGTAAAATAATAAAGGAAGGAACAGCTTCTGAAGTATTTGAAGATGTTAAAACAATTCGTGGAGCAAATCTAAGACTTCCAAGAATAGCACATCTAATGGAAATATTAGAAAAGGAAGACAAACTTCCATTTGATAAACCATATCCCCTTACAATAGGAGAGGCTAGAAAAAGAATTTTAAAGGAATTTGATGATTAAATTTTTATTTATTTAAACTTTTTTATATTACCATCAAATTAATTTAAAATATCAACAAATATAACCCAAACAAAGATTTATATTTAATTTTTACCAACCACTAAACGGGCAATACCATTTACCATAAAATGGGCAATCTACTAAGTCACATTTTCAAACAAGTGATTTAGCTGCGCTGAACCAGGCAATTATACATCCTAACGATGTTTTATCACTTTTAAGATTCATTGACTTACCAATTCCACTTAGATCATCCATTTTTAATCATCTCCTGAATAATTCTTAATTATATTTATAGTAAATTTATATATATAAACTTTTACATTTTACATTTTAAATTAAAAAATAATACACCAATAATTTTTTAATGATAAGAACCAATATGATATTAATTAAAACTATATCCGAGGTTTAAAATGGAAAAAATCCCTGTTTCAATAACAAAATGTTCATCTTATCAACTTGAAGAAGTACAAAAGGCAGTTCTTGAATGTGTAAAGGCAATAGGTGGAGTATCTTTGATTATTAAACCTGGAGATAAGGTACTGATCAAACCCAACATGCTCCAGGGCAGATTACCAGAAGAGGCTATTACAACCCATCCAGTAGTTGTGGAAGCTGTGGTTAACATGGTTAAGGATGTTGGAGCCATTCCAATGATTGGTGACAGTCCTGGTGGCCCGGCTAGGGGTATGGAAAGCTTTTGGGATATAACGGGATTTTCTGCAGTTTCTAAAAGAACGGGTGCTAAACTGGTGAATTTTGAAAAGACGGGTTCTTATAAGAAGACGCGAAACAATATTGAATATAGAATTGCAAAAAAAGTAATAGATGCTGATATTATCATAAACCTTCCCAAGGTCAAAACACATGGTTTAACCATATTTACATGTGCTGTTAAGAATATGTACGGTGTTGTTCCAGGGCTTATAAAAACAGAATACCATAAAAATGCACCTAACCCATCTAAATTTGCCGAATATGTGGTAGATATCTACGCATTATCCAAACCACAGTTAAACATTGTTGATGGTATAATTGGAATGGATGGAACTGGTCCATCAGCAGGAAATCCTAAGGAATTAGGCATGGTACTTGCATCAACTGATGGTGTAGCTGTTGATGTTTTATTATGTGAGATGCTTGGTAAAAGTCCTATGAAAATACCAACTAATAGAATTGCATCTGAACAAGGTTTAGGAGAGGCAGATCTGAACAATATCGAAGTCATTGGAGATGTACCTGTAGTTGATGATTTCAAATGGCCCCCTAATATTACAGGCTCACTTGATAGGATACCACCATCAATTGCAAGAGGTTTAATGAAACTATTCTGGTCAAGACCAGCTATAGATAAAAAAGTATGTACCAATTGTAAAACATGTGTAAAAAGCTGCCCAGTGGATGCTTTAATTGAAAATACTCCAATTCCAGAATTTGAATATGGTGAATGTATTAACTGTCTATGCTGTATGGAGATGTGCCCGGAAAAAGCTGTTTATGAAGAGAAAAGTCGTTTATCCCGTTTGATATCACGATTTGCATAGATTAGAATTATAGAATAATTTTTCAACAATTTCAATCAAAAAGAAATGAATAAATGGTTCAAAAAATTTATTACTTTTTATTCTACCACTTTAATGGCCTTTGTTGGGCAGGAATAAGTACATAATTTACATCCAACACATTCTGTATCATTAACATCAACTGTCCAGTCATCTTCAATAACTATGGCCTTTACTGGACAGATGGATACACATGCACCACAATCAATACACAGATCCTTATCCTTTTTAACAACTCTCTTAACAGGACTTACATCAATTCCTGCTTTTTCTATGTATTCAATACCCTTCTCTGCTTCAGAACCATTTATCTCTATGAGCATCTTACCACCCTTAGGGTTTATATCTGCCCTGAGAATGTTGAAACTAACATCAAAGTTCTTGATAAGATCGGTTATCACAGCTTTGTTAACCATTTTTGGTGAAAATTTCAGCCAAGCCTTCATTTAAACACCATCCTTAAGATTTCTTGCACACATAAGCCTTGAAATATCCTCTGCAGTTATCATACCCATCACCCTATTATTTTTACTGATTATAGGTAATCCTGATATTTCATGCTTATCTATACGTCTTGCAATAACATCTACTGGTTCATCTTCACGGGCTATAACAACCTTCTTTGTCATAACATCTTTTAACATGGTTTTTCCCTTTGCAACTGCATTTGCAATATCCCAGGATGTAACAATTCCCAGCAATTTCTGATCTGCATCAACCACTGGTAAATGGTTTATACTATTTTGTACCATTTTCTTAGCAACATCACGTATATCATCGTTAGGATTAGCTGTTATTAGTGGTTTGCTTTTGATCTCATTTACAAGAACTGTTTGTCTTCTGATCTCCAATGGTCTGGGACTGGATCCTTCTGATTTCAATAATTTAACTGGATTTGAAAGTAAGAAATCTCCCTTGTTGATCCATGATTTAAGCTCTAATGCAATTTCTAAGGCTTTTTTATAGGAGGATAATGGTGATGTTTCAATTTCAACGCCATTTATCTCTACACTTCCACTTCTAAGTTGTTTATAATTACTTTCCATCACAACTGGTTTGCTACGTTTAGGAGTTCCATAATCCATGATCTGACAAACAATATCCTCATCACTTATGGCTGTCTTTTGAGCTATGTCACTGTTAATAATTGGTATTGGTATTCCAAGTCCAACATAGAGTGTTGAACCGTATTTGGGCATGGTTGCACCCCGAACATATTTAGGGTCCATCTGTTTCATATCTCCCTTAAGCATTAATGTTCCTGCACCATTAACCGGAACTCCATTTTTCCGTTGAACTTCGGTATTGTGCTGTGTACCTTCTCCAATAACATATCCTTCTGCCCCACACATGAATATTTTAGTTCCCATACCTATAGTTTGGAAGTAGGGATCATTTAGAAGTGGGCTAAGTACACCTGCACTTGAGAAGCTTACATTGCCCATATTTGGAAGTAATGTTCCCATATATGTGTAGATAATTTCATCAGTTGTGTTAATTGCAGCTGCATAGTTCTGATAACAATTACGAGGATTCACCATTATGGCTTCGTTAAGATTTTCAATATTTACATGGGTTTTAAGGTCTGTAAGAGGATAACAATCGGTTCCATACGAACTTGCAATTAATTCAATATCCTTACCCCTTATTAAATCCTCGATGACATGGGCTCCACCATAATCTATACCGATCTCTGGAATTCTGCTCGGTTGTGTGGCACCAATATAAGAATCAACAGCCGCAATTCCGGAATAAGCTTCAACCCCATTCAAGTAGGTTTTGGTCATTTTTATAGGGGGATCAGTATGTCCAAAGTTTAAAAAAGCTCCTGAAGAACACATAGCACCAAATGTACCGGTTGTAACTACATCAATTTCATCTGCTGCTTTGTCTGCACCATTTTCCTTAACAATCTGGGTCATCTCTGCAGCCGTGACAACAACTGCATCTCCATCTTTTATTCGTTGATTTATTTCTTCAATGGTCTTCATTATCGTCACATCCATACCATCATAATCATATATTAATCATTAAAAAATAATAATAAAGAAAAATAAAGTTGTAAACTTAATAAAATTTAATCTTCTGCATCCATCATTTCACCATAAACAATTTCTATTTCACAACCTTTAGGGCCGCAACAGAAGTGTTGTAGGTCAAATTGTGCTTGCACTTTTTCACCTCCGGTGTTTTATCATTAGGACAATCTAATTATAAATTTATATTTAACTACTTTTACTATATTAATACCATATATTTCCATATGTAATAAAATTTTAGACGAAAAAAATATAATTAAATGTTTATTTTAATTAAACCAACCAAATTAATTAAATATATCCAGTTACAATTAATATAATCAAAATTAATTCTATATTACTATTTTAGAACCAATACATTATTATCGAGATTTAGTTAATCTTTTTGGTTCTGATATAATAATAGGGGAAAATATTTCTTTTTGTACACCAAAATATTAATAAACTAAAAAATTAACGTTCATAAAAAAAATGTAAAAAATAATATAAATTATTGAAAAGGAGTTCTAAATATGCCGTCTTCAACAGAAAATAGATTGGATCCAGATTTATTCAGAAAAACAATTGATTCCATGGATAGTAAGGCAGATTATGTTGATATTAGGGTTAATGAAAGTACCAACAATATAATAGTTATGAAGGATGGTAAGATCCAGGAGATACGTTCGGGATCTGATTTCGGTGGATCTGTACGGGTCTTAAAAAATGGATCATGGGGATTTGGATACACAACACAAATATCAAAACTTGATGAAATGGCCCAATCAGCACTTAAACTTGCAAAATCACTTACAAGTGATGTTGAAATTACAAAAGTTGAACCTTCTAATGATAATGTAAAATTCAAGGCCAAACTATTACCATCTACAGTATCGCTGGATGAAAAAAAGGAAGTTATGAAGGATGCAGAGGCAGCAGCCAACATCGAAAAAATTGTGAGTACTACAGTAAATTATGTTGATGGTGAAGGAACAACCATTTACTTAAATTCTGAAGGTTCATCATTAAGTGTTGAAGAATCAAGAGTTGCAATGTTCTTAAACGCAGTTGCATCAGAACAGGGTAACATCCAATTTGGACACAAGAGTATTGGGGGTTCCAAGGGTTATGAGGTAATAAAAAATTATGATATTGAAGAATTTGGTAGGACAGCTGCATCAAAGGCAGTTAGATTACTGAGTGCAACATCACCACCATCGGGAAGTTTTCCTGTAGTTCTTGACCCTGAATTAACAGGTGTATTCATACACGAAGCTCTGGGACATGCATCAGAAGCGGATTTAATACTTCAAAATGATTCTATCTTAAAAGGTAAGATGGGAACTCAAATAGGTTCAAAACTTGTTACAATAGTGGATGATGCAAGTATGGATGCATTTGGATATTATCCTTACGATGCTGAGGGTGTAAAAACATCTGAAAATATTCTTGTGAAGGATGGTGTACTATCCTCCCTACTAAGTTCAAGGGAAACAGCATCAAAACTCAGCATAAAATCCTCCGGAAATGCAAGATCCTCAATTGGGGAACAACCAATTGTTAGGATGAGTAACACATATCTAAAACCTGGCGATCAAACATTTGAAGAATTATTAGAAGGTATGAAAGATGGAATATACCTCAAAGGTTCTAGGGGAGGACAGGTAGATACAGGAAAGGGAATATTCCAATTCAATGCTGCTGAATCATTCATAATAAAAAATGGAGAAATTAAAGACCCTCTTAGAGATGTATCTCTTTCAGGTAGTATAATGGAAATTCTTAACAATGTAGAAGCTCTGGGATCAGACTTTAAAATGGGTGTTGGATTCTGTGGAAAAGCAGGACAAACAGTTCCTGTTGGAGATGGCGGTCCCCATGTAAGAGTATCCCATGCAACAGTGGGAGGAACATAAATTAACCTACTAATAAATTTTTAAAATTTGGAGGATAAAGATCTATGTTATCTGAAGAAGATGGAAAATTTTTGGTTAAACTTGCAAGAAAGGCAATTGTCACATATCTAAATGAAAAAAAAATAATAGAAATTCCTAAAGATGCCGATCCAAAATTAATGGAAGACATGGGAGTATTTGTAACTTTAAATATTAAAAATGAGCTTCGTGGATGTATAGGATATCCCGAACCGGTTATGCCCTTATTAAATGCCGTAATTGATGCAGCAATATCTGCAGCTATAAGAGATCCACGATTCAATCCTTTAAATCCGGCAGAACTGGATAAAGTACATGTTGAGGTGAGTGTGCTCACTAAACCTGATTTAATCAAAGTTGATAAACCAGTTGATTATATAAATAATGTTGAAATTGGTCAAGACGGTCTCATAGTTGAGAGTGGACCATACAGGGGATTATTATTGCCCCAGGTTGCTACTGAGTGGGGTTGGAATAAAGAAGAATTTCTTTCAAACACATGTATGAAGGCAGGATTAGCATCTGACTGTTGGCTCAAAACAGATGTTAAGATCTATAAATTTGCCTCCCAAATATTTGGAGAATAACAAATTTAACAAGAAGGTAAATTTCCATACCTTCAAATTTTTATTATCAGTAACCAGAATCAAATCTAATTTAAAATAATCAATCTTATAAGGGGTAGTTAGGAATTTGGTTTAATTACATTGTTTAATATATGATATATTTTTTTATTATTTTTTAGGAGAAGGTTAAATATCATAGGACACACTAACCTTAATGTACTATAGAGTTTCTAATTATGCATTCACTAATCCATGTGAAATTTAAATTCTTTAAAACTCGTTATAATAAATTTACTTAGTAATATAATATTTAATTAACAAAAAAAAGGAAATAACATAATTAATTCATAAAAAAGTGATCAAATGTTTATACCAACCGTTCCAACCCCAGAAGAGGTTCTGGATAAAAGTTTCAGCAGGGCTAAGAAAGCTGCTAATAAGGTAAGGAGTTCTAAAATTCCCAGATACCAAAAATCAAAGCAGACTGAAGAGGCAAGAATAAAAACAGCATGTCAGGTAACTCAAGAAACCTTCAACAGTATACTTGAGAAGGTGCCCAAGATCTCAACGTTGAACATGTTTTACCAAGACTATATAGACGTAGTAGTGGGTGTTGACCAGTTTAAAAAATCTTTAGGAGCACTCAAATGGGCTGTTGATATAATAGCCAAATTTGAAAATCAATATGTCTTTAAAATAAGAAGATCAAGTCCTGTGGACGCTTCAAAAGTTAGGAAAGAAGCTTATGGAAGATTATCTTCTGTTGTATACAGGATAGAAGATGAACTTAACTTTCTGGACTTTGCAAAACAAAAACTCCGAAACATGCCAACCATAGATTTTAAGGCAACCACAGCAGTAATAGCAGGATTTCCAAATGTAGGAAAATCAACACTTCTACGCCAGCTAACAACAGCAGAACCTAAAGTTGCAGATTATCCCTTCACAACTACAGGAATCCAAATAGGACACCTTGAACATAAATGGGCTCATTTCCAATTTATTGACACTCCAGGTTTATTAGATAGACCTGTACAGGATATGAATGAGATAGAATTAAATGCAATGGTTGCACTGGAACATCTAGCTAATCTGGTATTCTATATATTTGATGCATCAGAAACATCAGGATATCCTTTAGAAAGTCAATTAAATCTATATCATGAAATAAAACATGTTTTCAAAACTCCTGTACAATGTATTTTTAATAAAATGGATCTGGTAGAAGATCAAGAACATGTTAATAAATATATTGAACAGGTTGAAAATCCCCTTATGCTTTCCGCATCCAAAGGAACAGGAGTTCCTGAAATAATTGCTAAAATGGAGGAATTTGATAATGAATCGAAGAAGTCGAGCTGAAGAGGTTTTTAACGATATATTTGATACAATCAAAGATAAGCAGAAGGATATTGGTGGTGTTGTTAATGAATATGCTTCAAACACAGTTCAGAAACCTGCCATGGACCTTATTGAAGACCCTGAATATATAAGTGTGATAACAGACCTTCCAGGTGTAAATAAGGAAGATATAAAAATTGACCTAACAGAAGGTACACTGGAGATCACAGCCAAGTTCAATGAGGAACCCGATGGAAAAAATTTCATAAGAAAAGAAAGAAGGTATGGGCAGATAAACAGAAGCATATCACTACCCTCAAAAATTAAGCTCAATGAAACATCAGCGATATTTGAAAATGGGGTACTGACTCTGGTATTAACTAAACAAACTGAAAAAAAGAATTATGAAGTTAAACTTGATTGATATTTGGGCAGAATCGATATAAAACGAATTTTATGTGATTATTAATTATGATCCATAAATAAATCATTTATTCTAGAATTAAATATCATATATTTATTTTATTTTTAATTTATAGAAAAAATATTTTTTAGATAAAAATATAAAAAAAATATTTAGTATCTAACCTTACCAATATGTCTTGTACTGCCTGGATCTTCGCCACTGTAGTGTGAAAGATAATATATAAACCATTCCATTGGTACAATTAGTATAAATGGTGCGAGTAGTGGATGTATGTCAGAATAATCTTCCATATGGAATATAATGGTTTTTGCACCTATGCTCTCTGAGAATTCAATTGATTTATTGGTGTGTTCATCTCCTGGAAATCCTGCTTCAAGAAATATTATTGGAACATCCTTTTCTGTTCTTTCGATTAAACCATGTCTAAACTCGCCAGAGTAGAGTGGACAGGCATGTTTTAATGCTCCTTCCATTAGCATAGTCATTGCAACTTTATAGGCCAATCCAAAGTTCGGACCACTTCCCATACAATAAAATATATCTTCGTCTTTGAAACTTTCTGCAAGAACCCTATTTTCCTCTTCGGTGGTTTTAATTAATTCCGCTGTTATAGCAGGAATTCTTTCCAGATCCATTAAAATCTTTTTAGACTCCTCAGATCCTTCCAATGTAAATAAAATCTCATATAAACATAAAAGCTGTGTCATATAGGTTTTAGTGCCTAATATTGCAGTTTCTCGACCACAACGGGTCAGTACAGCATCTTCAGATTCTTTCATCATACTGCTTTCAGATTCGTTGGTGATTGAAATAGTATAAATACCATTTTCACATGCTTTTCTTAGTGCTGCTACAGTATCTGCTGTTTCACCAGATTGTGATGTTACAATTAATGCTGAATTTATTTTTTGAATTTTTTTGTGATAGACAAATTCGTATCCTGTGTGTACTTCAATATTGATATCTGACAGGAATTCTAGTGCATCCCTAGTAGAGTAGCATGTTGAAAGGGAACTTCCACAACCAACCAAATATATCTTGTCCATTCCTTTTAATTTCTCTGCAATCTCTTTCATATGAGATTTTTCCGCTTTTAAAGTCTTTTCAAGTGATATTGGTTGTTCCAAAACTTCATCGTACATATCATACTTCATGACTATCCCTCAAAATATTAAGCTTTTCAATAAATTTAGCGTATGTAACATTAATATCTTCATCAATTATCCGTGTATTTGCTGTTGTTTCCATGAATCCTGATTCCAATTCGAATCTGGGAACAATGTGAATGTGAATATGTTCTATGCTTGCACCGGCACTTTTTCCTAGGTTTAAACCGACATTAATACCATCTGGTCTGATAACTTCCTTGACTAGTGATATTGTCTTTTGAACTAGGCAGAATAATTTTTTAATTTCTTCTGAACCTATTTCATTGATGTCTGTGTAATGTTCAACAGGTACAACTTCAAGATGGCCCTTACTGTATGGGAATATATTCATTAGCACCATATTTATTCTATCATTGTATAATACCTTTTCTTCTATGTCGGGATTGCCCTCAGCTATTGCACAAAATATGCATGGTATATCTGATTCATGTGCCTTCCACAAACCCCTTTGAGATGAAAATATAACATCATGACATTTATCTGTTATTTCAAGCTCTGGTGTGGAAGGTTCGACCATAATATTTTTTAGATTATCGTATAGTTTTGCAATACAAACACCCATTTCAGCCACTTCAACTGCATTGGGTCCAACAAGACATATCATTGGTTCTTTACCCCATGCACCCAGATGGTATATTATATCGGGAATTGTACCTATTTTATCTATGGCGGTTTCAACTCCCCATGGAATTGTACTTCCCTCAACCTCTTTAACATCTTCGGGTTCATTGGCCCGATTATATGAAGATATCATTAAACCAAGTTTTTTACATATTTCCAGTATTTTTGGATCGTACTTCATGTTAAGGGCGCTTCTTATTGTTGGGTTGTGTTCCATTATACTAAGTACAAGCCGTGCCATGTGTGATGAACTCATAAAATCTGGTTCCTTCACACTTTTAGGTCTGCCATTTACAATGGTTATTCTTCCGGGAATTCCAACCACTTGATCAACTTTATCAGCACCTTTAACTGCCATTACAATATTGCTTCGAACTTCGGGAATGAGTGCAGTAAATTCTGAACAATTCTCTAGAATATTAACTGCTTTTTTAACGTTATCTATTTCCTTGATATATTCCATGCCACAATATTTCCATTTGATCAAATAATAACTTGTTGGTAAAAATAGGGAATTAGAACAAAATATCATCCAATATTTTGGAAAATTTACTAAATAAAGTTAGATCCAAAAATTATGAGCACAATAAATTTTAAGTTCAGGGTTTTATAATAATGAACTTTTGTTAATACCATCTAAATAAATCGTATTCATGATTAGGGGATATAATCTAGACCACCTATTATTATGAATATTAATATCGGGTTTTTATTGGATAACCACCTATTTTCTCTGGTGGAATATAGAATTAAATTCAAATTCTAAGGGCTTTAAATCAAATAACGGGCCATATAATCCAGTTTTTGTCGAATTATATCAAAAGATTTATATGTTCTTAACAACTATCTTATTAATTGTCAGAACCCAAACGGTGTTCATCTGACATTGCTGAAACATAGGGAGGCAGTATAGTGAAGCGACATTTGTTGCTTGCAATGCTCATACTATTTAGTATGTCATTGCTTGGTACGAATTATATATATGCCACCACACCAAACCAGCAGAACTCAGAAATGAACTCAAACACCATAACTCTCGGTGAATTAACAGCGGGCGTCCAACAAGACGTCAATAATACAACGAATATTCAAAATACAACTGTAAGAAATCTTAATGAAGTTCAAGCAGTTAATAATACTAATAAAAACCAGTCGACTTCGACTACAGTAAATTCAGTCAATAGTAGTAAAAACTTGAATAACAGCAGTAACAGTACAGTCAAAATTCAGAGCGCAACACAGGCAGCAGGAGATGAAATTTATAATAATGTCCACGGGCTCTGGTTAAGCGTTGATGATGTAAAAAACGTCAATGCTGACGAATTGAAAAATTCTGGAATTACAGATGTATTCGTCAAAGCAAATAGAATTTCGGATCCGTTATATCCTTCAGTCCTAAAGAGTATCATAAATAAACTCAAAGGCACGGGTATAAGAGTTCATGCATGGATAACATGTTTTGTAGATCAAAATGGAAATTGGATCGATCCTAAAAACGTTACTAACCAAAATAACATAATAAAAGCGATTACCGACATAACAAAAAACTACAACATAAACGGGATATTCTTGGATTATGTAAGATATCCCGGAACAGCGTACAAAACAGCTGGAGCAACAAATACCATAACATCATTTGTTGCAAAGGTTTACAGTACAGTTAAATCTATAAAACCTAAAGTAGCAGTTTCAGCAGCTTTAATGCCTGAAGGGGCTGTAAATAGCTATTACTATGGTCAGGATTACTCACAACTTTCAAAGTACCTTGACT
>Ga0224559_1000700_pt1 | contig 20776 bp, 17 predicted proteins | sample 714S33034metaG_FD_180676 | JGI IMG/M metagenome (GOLD analysis project Ga0224559, IMG submission 180676) | Peat soil microbial communities from Stordalen Mire, Sweden - 717 S3 30-34 | ecosystem: Environmental > Terrestrial > Soil > Wetlands > Peat | place: Sweden: Norrbotten County, Stordalen... | reverse complement strand
CTACTACGGCCCGTATTTTCCCGGCAACCTCGCCTATCGCATCGTCGAGCTTATCCACCGCAGCTTTCTCATCCCCAGTTGCAAGGTCGATCTCTCCCGCTACCATCCGCGCGCCTGCCTGCAGTACTATATCCATCGCTGCCTCGGCCCCTGCGTCGAAGATCTCACCACACCCGAGCTCTACGCGAATGCCGTCCGCGACGCGCAGCTTTTCCTTGAAGGCCGTTCCGCCGAACTCGAGCGCACGCTCACCGCCCGCATGGCAGCCGCCGCCGAAGCCGAGCAGTTCGAAGCCGCCGCGCGCCTTCGCGACCAGCTCTCCACCGTTCACCAGCTTCATGAAAAACAGCGCATCGCCACCGCCGAGCAGGATGACGACGCCGACGTCTTCGGCCATCACTTCGAAGCCGGCAGCCTGGCGGTCAACCTCTTCCACGTCCGCGCCGGCAAAATCGTCGACCGCCGCGAGTTCTTCTGGGACGACCTGCCCGACATCCTCGAAACGCCGGGCGCCCCAGGTCTCGATTCTGAGACCTGGGAATCTCCGTCGCACAGCTTCCACGCCGGCCCCGTCTTCAGCGCTCTCCTCAAGCAGCTCTACATCGACCAGCACTACGTGCCGCGCACCATCCTGGTCCCCGTAGATTTCGACGACCGCGAAACGCTTGCCAACCTTCTCACCGACCGCACCGGCCACCGCATCGAAATCGCCGTTCCTCAGCGCGGAGACAAGAAATCTCTAATTGACCTCGCCGGCCAGAACGCCCGGCAGTCCTACGTGCAGCGTTTCCGCGTCCTCGAGCCTTCGCGCAAGGCCATTCAGGAAGCCCTCGCCGACGCCCTCATGCTTCCCGAACTGCCCCGCCGCATCGAGTGCTTCGACATCTCCCACATCCAGGGCGCAGAAACCGTAGCCTCGCTCGTGGTCTGGGAAGACGGCAAGATGAACAAGCAGCTCTACCGCAAATTCAAAGTCATGACCGTCCTCGGCGTCGACGATTTCGCCTCCATGCGCGAGGTCGTCCACCGCCGCTATCGCCGCCTGCTCGAAGAGTCGCCCAATGCCGTTGGAAATTCCGAAAAACTCTCCCCGCGCGGAGACAAAGTGTCAGGGCACGACTTCAGTCGTGCCGAAAACGCACCTAACGAGTCGCGGGCTTTAGCCCCTGAGGGAAGCTCTTCGACCTCCAAGGAACCCCAAACCCTCCCCTCGCTAATCCTCATCGACGGCGGCCTAGGCCAACTCCACGCCGCCGCCGAAGCCCTGGAATCCCTCGGCATCACCAGCCAGCCACTCGCGTCGATCGCAAAAAAAGAAGAAGTCATCTACCTCTACGGCAACGAGGACGAGCCCATCGTCCTCGACCGCCGCTCCCCCGTCCTTCATCTCATCCAGCTAATCCGCGACGAGAGCCACCGTTTCGCCGTCGGCTATCACCGCCAGCGCCGTGCTATGCGAGATAGAGACTCCGAGTTACTGAACATCCCCGGCGTAGGCCCGCAAACAAGACAGCGCTTACTAAGTCACTTCGGCAGCCTCCGCGACATCCAGCAAGCCACCGCCGAATCCCTAGCCGCCGTAGTCCCCCGCAAAACCGCAGAGACCATCTACAACCACTTTCACAAAGATTCTCCAAAATCCGAAGCCTTGGCCTAGAGTTCAAGGCAAGGAAATCCGATCCGTTGTACCATGACCATCTTTTCTCGATTTCGCGGCGGGGACAACGGCCATGTTCTGGCGCACGATCACTGTAGCCTGCATCGCGCGGAACTGGAGGAAAGTGAATTATGCGGCTGCTTTTACTGCATGGCCGCCTTCCCGCCATCGAGGATTCGCGAGTGGATTGATGAGCACCGAACCGCTCTTTGCCCCGAAAGCGAGATCGACTCCGTGACCGGCTCGGCCTCCGGCTTTCCGATCACGACGGAGTTCCTGGAACGGATGCATGCACACTGGTTTTGATAAGCCAATAAAGTTCACGCCAAATTGCGCTTGAAAAGACTCCGTGCCGTGAACTATAGTTAACACATGATCGAGGTCCGCAGGACGGACGTCTTTTCCCGCTGGATCGACCAGTTACCGGATGATCAGGCAATTGCGCGGATTCTCACACGAATCCACCGCCTCTCGCTCGGCAACTTCGGAGATGCAAAGTCTGTCGGTGAAAGCGTCTGGGAGCTGCGCATCGACTACGGACCCGGTTATCGCGTTTACCTCACGCGGATTGGCTCGCAGATCGTTCTGCTGCTCGCTGGCGGAACGAAGAGGACGCAACAGAAGGACATTGACCGCGCCAAAGCAATGGCTAAGGAGATCGACAATGACTCTTAAGACTGCCCCCTGGGACCCCGCCGAGTACCTGACCACGCCCAGCCGCATCGCCGCCTATCTCGAAGCCGCCTTCGAGGACGGCGACCCTACTCTCATTGCGACGGCCCTTGGCGACATCGCCCGTGCCGTCGGAATGACCCAGCTTGCCAGCCAGGCCGGCGTCACCCGTGAGGCCCTCTACAAAGCACTTTCGCCCACCGGCGATCCCCGGCTCTCAACCTTCCTCGGCGTCATGAAAGCTCTCGGCATCAAGCTCACGCCCCACGCCGCGTGATTCCTTTTGCGGTTGCTCCATGCCCCGATTTTGGGACATGGGATGCGGCAAATCCCGATCCGCCGCCCAATCTTATAGAAAATGTTGTATAATCCTTGAAGTGGGGCCGTCATGCCCAAGCCGCTGGCCGACATCGCGTGGGAAGGCGACTCCAAGGAAGTTCTCAGCGCATTTCCCGCCGAGGTGAAGAGCACTTTCGGCTTTTCGCTGCGCCGGCTCCAGAACGGAGAACTCCCGCGCTGCGGTGTTCGCGCCATGGCCTCCGTTGGCAAAGGCGTTTGGGAGTTGAAAACCGACGATGCCCGTGCCTGGTATCGGGTCATGTACCTGTCTCAGATTCAAGGCGTCATATACGTGCTCCACGCTTTTGAGAAAGACAGCACGAGAACCGATCGGCGCGACATCGAAATCGCGAAGAACCGGCTGAAGGATGTTCACCAGCGATTGCGTGAAGGAGGAAAGAGCCAATGAGCACCAAGCCGACCCACATCACCAAAGGCGACGTACTCGACGACCTCGGCTTCACCCGCGCCGAAGCCTCAGCCCTCAAGATCAAAGCCGACCTGCTCGACGCCATCCTGCGCGAAATCGACAAGCGCGGCTACAGCCAGCGCCAACTCGTTGACCTCCTTGACGAATATCAGCCCTCGGTCAGCATCCTGCTTCAAGGAAAGATCGCCAAGGTAAGTATCGAAAAACTGCTCTACTACTCGGATCGCCTCAACCTCCGCGTCAGTCTCTCGACTGAATCTGGGAGGCAGCCGAGAACCGTCGGCAGGCCCATTCAGCCGCGCGCAGGCCGGAAGCTTGCCACAGCATCCGTGTAACAAAGAGGCCGCGAGCCCCATCGCCGGTGGTCAAGCCGCCTTCACAAACTCCCGATGCCGGATCGCGATCCGTTGGCTGCACGCGAGGCAAGTGAAGTCCTTGGTTGCGTCCTCGACGCTGTTCACCGCAGTCCCGCACCATGGGCATTTCCCTTTCAAGGTGCCAATTCCGATCATGGGCCCCAGCAGCGGCGAAAGCACAGCCGCGAGAATCATTGGAATCCCAAGAATCGCGCCCAGCCCGGTCAGGCAAAGCAGTGTGCCAACAATCAGCAGAATTGGCGCGATAATCATTCCAAACAGCAATCCGCTGAATGCGCCTTGCACCGGCGCCTTTTCGTGCTCCACCGGCACAATCTTCTTCCGGGCTTCAACTGCGCCCTTGGCCCCGCATCCAGGACAGAACTTCCACGCCGATTCCAGCTTCATTCCGCATTTTGAACAGAGTCCTTCCATAGGTCGGCCCCTCCTCGAAGGTCATGAGCGGACGGTCAACGGCAAGCGGCTAAGAACCCGGCAGGCGGAAACGGCTCGGCGACACTTTCTGCCCCGCCATCGCGCTTCAGGCCGGTGATTCTTGCCGGCTATGCACCGTTGTCGGGCCCTGAATCCGGCTCTCGACCGTCTGTCGGCCGAACATTACGCAGCCGCACCCTCTCCGTCCGTGCCCCGCATCACGCTTCATGCCCTGTGTTTCCCGCGCCATCGACCCCTGCAGATTCAGGACGGCGCGAAGTACCATTTGTGAAACTCTCCGCGTCCTTCTTGGATGCAATCGAATCTATAAACAAGTGGAGGAGTTTGGATTGCAAACCCAGTTCGACGCGAGGGAGAAGACTGCCTTGCCGCAGACCCTGTCGCCTATTTCCGAGCGTACACCGCTGCGCTCTGCCCTACTTCTTGCCTCGCTGCTTGCCGCAGTCAGCTTCCTCGTCCATTTCCTGAGCTCGCTGTGGGGCGCCCATCTCGGATACGGCTACTTTCGCGACGAGTTCTATTACCTTGTATGCGGTCATCATCTGGCCTGGGGATATGTAGATCAGCCTCCGCTGGTAGCCCTGCAGGCGCGCGTCGCGGAAACGCTGTTCGGCATTTCTCCCACCGGCATTCGCACCTTCAGCTTTATGGCCGGTGGCCTAACCGTCGGCCTCACCGGACTGCTGGCCTGGCAACTTGGCGGGCGCCGCAGTGCTCAGGTCCTGGCCATGACCATGGTGCTGGCCGCTCCTGTTTTTCTCGGCACCGCCAACTTCATGTCCATGAACGCCTTCGAGCCCGTCTTCTGGATGGGCGCCCTGCTGGTGATGCTTCGCATGGCCGATGGCAGCGCCTCTCCCCGTGCCTGGCTTCTCTTCGGTCTGCTGGCCGGCCTGGGCATCGAGAACAAGCACAGCACCGTCTTCTTCCTGGTGGCTCTGCTGTTCGGCCTTATCCTAAGCCCCCAGCGCCGCATTCTTATCTCGCGCTGGTGCCTCGCCGGCGTCGCCGTGCTGATTCTCCTGACCCTGCCCAACCTCATCTGGCAATGGGTCAATCACTTCCCTACTTATGAATTCCTCAACCGCGTAGCCCACTCCGACAAGAACCTCAAGCTCCCGCCGCTGGCGTTCCTGGTGGAACAAATCAAGATCCTCCTCTGGGAAACCGCCCCCTTCTGGATCGGCGGCCTGGCCTGGCTCACATTTGCCCGCGCTGCCCGTCCCTGGCGATTCGTCGCTTTCACCTATCTGATCTTCCTAGCCATGATGATGATCATGCACGGCAAGGACTACTACGTCTCGCCCATCTATCCCGTGCTCTTCGCCGCCGGAGCCGTTGCCCTTGGCCGACTCACACGGCGCACTTGGCCGCTCATCGTCTGCATCGCCAATTTCATTCTCGCGCTCTGTGTCGCCACCGGTCCCACCGTTCTAACGATCCTTCCTCCGCAAAACTACGCCGCCTACACCGCCCCCTTTGCCCCCAACAGCGCCCGATCGGAGAAGTTCACCAGCCCCCTGCCGGAAATCCTCTCCGACCGCTTCGGCTGGCCGCAGATGGTCGAAGGCTTCGCCACCCGCTATAACGCTCTCCCGCCCGACGTGCGCGCCCAGACCGCCATCTTCTGCGGCAATTACGGCGAAGCCAGCGCGGTGAATATACTGGGCCCAAAATACGGCCTGCCCACCGCCATCAGCGGCCATCAGAATTACTTTTTTTGGGGATGGAACGGCTACACCGGCGAATCTGTCCTCACCCTGGGCAACGATCCCAAGGACTACGACAACTACGAGCAAGTCATCGATCTGGGCCCCTTCGACGCGCCATGGATCATGGACATCGAGCATCATCACTACTTCTGGCTGCGCCACCGCAAGCGCCCGTACGCCGGCGACTGGCCTTCGGTCAAGTTCTGGTACTGATCCCGGCCTCCGCGGCCCGCTCCGGACGATGCTTAGGCCTCTGCATCCCAGCCCGCAAGCTCGCTCGCGAATCAAACCTCCGGGAGTATATATTGGCATGTGGGCGAGAGGTGGCATAAAGACACTGGTTCCGACACGATTTAGAATGCCGGTTAGAGAGACCGCCGCGCCTGCTCGGAGCCACGCCAAGACCAATCGGGCCGGCATTTGCGCGGAGTCCTGGCGCGATGTGCTGTCCGCCCAGGTTCCCCTCGACGCCGGCACGCAAGATTACGAAAAAATCGATACGGGCTCGGACGCAGAGCGCGGTAAACGAGTGCAAGGATGCACGATGAGGATCGCATGACCCCTGGTGAAAAGCGGCGCGCAGCGTTGACCGGATTGACATTTCTAAGTGTTCTGCTGGCCGTCGACTGCCTCCTGCCTTCGCAGAAAAGCGCCTCTGCCGGTGTCGATCGCCACCCATCGATTCCTTCCGCGCAAAATCAAGAAAATCCAAAGTCCCCCATCTCCATCGACTATCCCGAGAATGGATCCATCTTCCCTCCCGGAATCACGCCGCCCACCTTCATTTGGAGAGACGCTGCCGCAACTGCCTGGAGAATTACCATCACCTTCGGCAATCGTGCCCCAGCCATTAGCCGGCAAGCCAAGGGTCAGCATTTGCATTTCGGACCCATCGATCCCGATGCCGTGGGCCCCACCAATGAGCTTCCTAAACTGACTCCGCAACAAGCCGCATCGTGGATCTGGACACCCGATCCCGCCACCTGGTCGGAAATCCAGCTCCATTCCGCCGCGAAGCCGGCAACCATCGCCATCACCGGCTATCGCGGAAGTCAGGCCGTCTCCGAGTCCCACGCATCCTTCACCACATCCACCGATCCCGTGGGAGCGCCCATTTTCTTCCGCGATGTGCCGCTGATGCCCTCCGAAGGCAAGGATGGCATCGTCCAGCCACTCCCCGAATCCGCCATCCATCTCATCAAGTGGCGCCTTCGCGACATCGCCACGACGGAAAGCCACACCGTGCTAACCGGCATGCCCACCTGCATCAATTGCCACTCCTTTTCAAGGGACGGCAAGACCATGGGCATCGACGTGGACGGACCCAATAACGACAAGGGCCTCTACGCGGTTGTCCCCGTCGCCCACCACATCTCCATCTCCAACAAGGATGTGGTCCAGTGGAACACCGATGGCAAGGTGGGCAAGATCCGCGTTGGGTTCATGTCCCAGGTCTCGCCCGACGGACAGAATGTCGTCAGTACCTTTGCCGGACCCGATCTCGACGTCCCCAGCACCTTTTATGTTCGCAACTTCAAGGACTACCGTTTCCTCCAGGTTTTCTATCCCACCCGCGGAATCCTGGAATGGTACAGCCGCGCCACTGGACGGCGTCAGCCATTGCCCGGCGCCGACGACCCGAAATATGTCCAGACCGACGGCGTGTGGAGTCCCGACGGTAAATATATCGTCTTTGCGCGAGCCATCGCGCGTAATCCGCATGAGCCTGGCCAGCCCATGGCCGCCTATGCCAACGACCCCAACGAAACCAGGATCCAATTCGATCTCTATCGCCTCCCATTCAATGACGGGCGCGGAGGAACGCCCGAACGCATCGTCGGAGCCTCGGAGAATGGGATGAGCAACAGCTTTCCCAAAGTCTCCCCGGATGGCCGCTGGATTGTCTTTGTCCAATGCCATAACGGCCAGCTTATGAGGCCTGACAGCAAGCTCTACATTGTTCCCTTCGAGGGAGGCGAAGCGCGCCTGCTGCGCGCCAACACCTGGCGCATGAACTCCTGGCACAGCTTCTCGCCAAATGGCCGCTGGCTGGTGTTTTCCACGAAGGCCCGCTCCCCGTACACGCAGATGGCGCTCACCCACATCGATGCCGCCGGCAATGACAGCCCTGCCATCTTCATCGACAATGCAACCGCCTCAAACCGCGCCGTCAATCTGCCGGAATTCGTCAACATCGCCGGCGATGGAATCGATGAAATCAAGGTCCCAGCCGTCGCGGTCTACGAGTTGATGGGCCAGGCGTTGAAGCTTGAAGAGAAAAAGCAGTACGCCCAGGCGGTGGAAATCTGGAAGAAGGCCATAACGCTCGCCCCCGACGATGCCAAGGTGCAGAACGATCTGGCGGCCAATCTTTATCTCACCGGTGAAACAGCCGAGGCCATCGAAGTCCTTCGCAAAGCCATCCAAATCAATCCGGAGCTCGTCCAAAGCCACTACAATCTCGGTGCATTTCTGATGCAGCAGGGTCACCCGGACCAGGCGCTTTCAGAATTGGAAACCACCGTCGGTATGGATCCGCGATTCCCCTCCGGCGAGGCCACTCTCGCCAGCGACTACAGCGCCCTGGGAAGAAACTCAGAGTCGCTCGACCACTGGCGCAAGGCGCTTGCGCTCGCGCCCAACAGCGTCAGCGCCCTCATTGGCGCGGCCCGGATTCTGTGCAGCACACCGGAGGATAGTCTTCGCAACGGGAAAGAAGCGGTATCCCTTGCCAGGCAGGCAAACGATCTCACCTCGGGAGCCGATCCCAGCGTTCTTGACACTCTCGGCGCTGCCTATGCCGAGGCCGGCATGTTTCCCCAGGCTCTCGAATCCGCGCATCGCGCCCTCGACCAGGCGCTCGCCAAGGGAGACAACGCAATGGCCAATGGAATTCAGCTCCGGATCAAACTCTACGAGCTGAACAAGCCCTTCCGCAATAATTGACCACTGAATGAATTATGCAATTTCGCAGCTGGTGTCCTGTCTCTAAGACTTATCCGTACATAAGTAGCGCCGACCTCCAGGTCGGCTGTCTTGTGGGCCTCCTGGCCCGCACGCGAACCCTGGCGGCGTGAACGCCGCCAGTACAGTCGCTCAAACGCCAATCTCGGCAAATATGCCCGAAACCCATTCGCGCCAGCGCTGAAGTTCGATGCGATCACCCAGTTTGAACTGCAGCGCCGCTTCCGCCAGTGTGATTCGCTTGCTATAAAGTTCGTCGGTCACCCGGTCGGACAGATCCGGCAGAAACAGGCTCTTGCCCCCCTGCGCGATGACCGACTGGCGAATCGAGCTTTTCTCGTACAGCTCAAACTTCTTTGCCTCTCCAAAATATCCATTGCACACAACGTGAATTACGCCGCCATGCACGTAGCCCATGTATTCGTTCAGCAGTTCCAGGCTGTCCCGCTGCCGGTTGATCACCCACAGCGTAATCAGCGGACGCCCCAGGTCCCGCAGCGAATTGACCAGCAGCGACGCGTGCTTGCCCACGGCCACATTGCTCTGCGCCGGCGAGTTCACCACCACTGACTTGAATGGCATCGCGTCGCAAGTATTCACCAGGTGAATCCAACCCTCCACGTCGTCCAGACTCAGCACCTCACCGCTGGTGGTCCGCCCATAGCAGCGAAACACATCCGGATTGTTGACGTCGGCGTCGATCAGCTTCACATACTTGTGATGCGTCGAAAAATAATCCATCAAGGCCATCGCCGTCAGCGACTTTCCGACGCCGCCCTTGCTTCCACTTACAAGAATGATCGGCTGATTCATACCTGCATCCTAGCAAACGATTCTATGGTTGGAAACTCATTTTAAGTTGTTGAATTCCTCCCGGAGGGGCGGAACGAACCACCATCCCCATTCATGCGTTTGCCCGTGCGCCAGCCACCCGGCTACGCTGTTTGATATAGAATGACCGCAGAATCCTTCCTTGTTCCTGTTCGCTCCCTGCGTCATCTGGTGTCCTCCGCATCCCCCCACTGCAATTCAGTTGCTTCGCCGGAGCGGCCTGCGTGGGCCTCACCAGTTCCAGCACTCCCAACCGTTCCTATCGCCCCGACATCGACGGTCTCCGCGCCGTTGCCATTTTGAGCGTTGTCCTCTATCACGCCGGCCTCCCGTGGCTACCCGGCGGCTTCACTGGCGTCGACATCTTTTTTGTCATCTCCGGCTACTTGATCGGCGGTCACATCTTCTCCGAGGTGCGCGCCGGCAGCTTCAGTTTTCCGCGCTTTTATCAGCGCCGCGTCCGGCGAATCCTTCCCGCCTTTTATGCCGTCCTGTTCTTCACCATCGCGGCTGCGCTGTTGCTGCTCTCGCCTCTTGAGGCCCGTCAATTCGGCCGTTCCGCCTTCGCCGCAATACTCTCGGTTTCAAATATTGTCTTCTGGTATGGCGCCAAATACTTCGACACGCGAAGCGAATTCGTTCCACTCCTGATGACCTGGTCGCTGGGTGTCGAAGAGCAGTTCTATGCCATCGTCCCTCTGCTCATGGTGCTGCTTGCGCGCCTGCGTCGCAGCTTGATCTTGCCTGCCATTCTCGCCATCTGCGCTCTCTCTTTTTTCCTGGCGCAGCACGAACTAATGAGCCAGTCCGAGGCCGCTTTACAGTCTGCGTTCTACCTGCTCCCCGCGCGCGGCTGGGAATTGGGCGTCGGTCTCGCTCTTGCGGTAGCCGAACTAAGCTCCAATCGCAAAGCCCTGCCTCCCGCAATCTGCCGGTACTTAGCCCCCATCGGCCTTTTGCTCATGCTGTGTCCTGTCGTCCTGCTTACTTCACGTTCCCCTTTTCCCGGAGTTGCGGCGCTCCCATCCGTACTGGGCACAGCCATGCTCATCGCCGTTCCTGCCGGCTTTATCAACCGGCGTCTGCTCAGCCTGCCGCCGCTCGTGTTTGTCGGCCGAGTCTCGTACTCGTGGTACCTGTGGCATTGGCCCCTGCTGGCCTTCGTTCACATCGTCAACGGCAGCAAGTTGCCGCTCGCCCTTCCACTCCTCACCGTGGCGGCGGCCTTCGCTCTGGCTATAGTTTCGTATTTCCTCATCGAGCAGCCCTTCCGCCGGTCCACGCGGCAGCCCGCTCCGCTATTTCTTCGCTACGCCCTGGTAAGCGCCGCCATGCTCGTCGTCTGCGCTTGCATCTGGCTCAGCCACGGCCTTCCCCATCGGTATCCAGTGCTGGCTCGGATCGAGCCCGCAAATCCCACGCTGGCTTCCGACAAATGCCTCGTTCAATATGACGAAGATCGGCCGAACCTTTCGCCATCCTGCTACGCCGCAATGAGCGCGCGAACATCCGTCGCGATTTGGGGAGACAGCCATGCCGCCGCTCTTGCTCCAGGCCTACGGGCGTTGGCTATCGCCCAGGGCTACGGCTTCGTTCAATTGACCAAGGCCGCCTGTCTGCCGCTCGCCGGCGTCATGCGCTATATACCCAGGATTCCAGCGCAAGCCTCGCGGTGTCTCAACTTCAACCGCCAGGTCTTCGACCTGATCCAGGCCGACCCCCGCATCCGGATCGTTGTCCTGGCCGGCGTATGGAGCGGCTGTCTTGAGCGGAATTGGGAAAACGGCTGGCTTATTGCAGACACCTCGCGCCAGCCCCGGAATCCGAGCCTGACGCCGAGCCTTTCCGCTCTGCAAACGCTCTTCATTCGATCGCTGAATGCGCAAATCCAAACTCTGCGCGCGGCCGGCAAATACATCATTGTGCTGGAAGATGTACCTGGCTTCGACTTCGATCCCTTATCCAGAGTCCGCGCCGCGCACATCCCAGCTCGGAATGCCCTGGCCATCGCTCTTGGAACCCGCAATCGGGTTGAGATCGAGAATTCCGCAGTTCCAGGAATCGATCCCGCAATGGCTTCGAACATCGACCCAGGCTTTGCCCCCAACAACGGCAATGCCTTCGTCGACGCGATCATGTCGGCCTCGCTCCAGCAAGCCGTCCCAACTCAGGACGGCGCGCAACTCGTCGACCTCAAGCCTTCGTTCTGCATTGACGCCAGCCTGTGTGCCTACCGCGACGGAGACCGCCTGCTCTACTTCGACAGCAGCCATCTCACCGCCTACGGCGCCAACTTCGCCCTCCGCAAATTTCGCCTGCCCGCGCTTCCGGTCAACTACTTGCCGTCTCAAAAGTCCGTTCAATAACCGTAGTCATCCTGAGGCGCGAAGAGAAGCAGTAGAGGCGGTCATCCTGAGACACCAAAAGAAGCGGTCATCCTGAGCGAAGCGTTCTTCAGCGGAGTCGAAGGACCTGCATTGCCGGTCTCCTCACGCCCTCCTTCTAGCCACTTCCTCATAAACCTCTGTATACTCTCGCGCCGGCCCGGCCCATCCGTAATCCCGCGCCATCCCGTTCAGCATCAGCCTCTTCCAGCCCCGTTCATCCTTGAATGCCGCCAGCGCACGGTCGATCTCCTCAGCAACCTCGCGGCTTCCAAGCCCTCGAACTTGAACCCCGTACCCGTGCCCAGTATCGGGTCCCACTCCTCGATGGTGTCGTCCAATCCGCCGGTCGCGCGTACCACCGGCACCGTCCCGTACTTGAGCGAATAAATCTGGTTCAGACCGCAAGGCTCGTACCGCGAAGGCATAAGAAAAATATCCGCCCCAGCCTCAACCTTATGCGCCAGCGCGTCGTCGTAGCGAATCTGCACCGCCACCTGCCCCGCATGACGGAACGCCCAGTCGCGGAAAAATCTCTCGTAGATCGGCTCACCAGTCCCAAGAGCCACCACGACTGCGTCCCGCTCCGTCAGCTTTTCCGCAATCTCCGCCACAAAGTCGAACCCCTTCTGCGGCGCGAACCGCGACACAATCCCGATCACCGCCGTCGTATCCGCCACCTTTTCCAGTCCAAAGGCATGAAGCAGGTCGGCGCGGCACTCCCGCTTGCCCGCCAGATCTTCCCTACTGAAGTGCGCAGCCAGATTGCCATCCGTCTCCGGGTCCCACTGCGTGTAGTCCACGCCGTTCAAAATTCCGCGCAGGTCTGCTGCCCGCCCGCGAAGCACCGCGTCCAGCTTTTCTCCAAACTCCGGCGTCTGAATCTCTTCCGCATATTTTCGGCTCACCGTTGTCAGCATGTCGGCGTAGACCAGCCCGCCCTTCAGAAAATTGAAGTTATCGAACTGCTCCATCTTGTCCATGGTGAAAATTTCCCACGGAAACAGCAGCCGCTCCGTCGTGGCGGGCGGAAACCAACCCTGGTACCCGGCGTTGTGAATCGTCAGCACAACCCCGGCGTCCCTCAGCATCGGATCCTGTGCGTAGACCGTCCGCAGATAAACCGGAATCAGCGCCGCCTGCCAGTCGTGGACATGAAACACCTCCGGCACGCCTAGCAGCTTGGCCGCCTCCAGCACCGTTCGGCAAAACAATCCAAACCGCTCCCAGTTGTTGGGATAGTCACCCGCCTTCGTCCCGTAAAGTCCCGGCCTGTCAAAGAGATCCGGACAATCCACAAAGTAATACTGCACCCCGTCCCGCCGCCCTCCGTCCACGATTCCCACAAACCGGTTGTAGTACTCAAAAGGAATCGTGATCGATCGCGCCGCATACTTCCATTCGCCCCCGTTCTGCGGCCTGATGTGCGCCTTCACGCCCGCATACAGCGGCAGGTAGACCGTAACCTCATGCCCCAGCTTCACCAGTTCCGGCGGCAGCGAGCCCACAACGTCGGCCAACCCGCCAGTCTTCGCAAACGGAACGCACTCCGAAGCAGCAAACACAATTCGCATTCCAGCAAACTCCCCGGCCAGCGGAAGAAACCTGCGCCAGCCGAAACATTCGGCCAAAGCGCCAGTCTACTACGCCCATGTTTGCGAATGCCCCTGCGGCTGAAACGCCTCTTCATCCGGCTTCGATGGGAGCCGCCGATCCTGCCCTTACGCTTCGCCCAACTCCCGGTCTGCCTTCCTTTCACCCATGCTGACCCAGGCGGGTCAGGTCTGCCTGAACCTGGCACCCATCGCAGGATGTGAATTTAAGACGTCCGCCGAGTTGATGCGCCAGGCTGGTGGCGAGCTTCAGACCCATCGAAGTACAGTTTGCCGCGTCGAAGCCGGCAGGCAGGCCAACTCCGTTGTCCTTCACGACCATCCGAACCGCGCCGGGAATCCTCCGAACGGAGACCTGGATCTTGCCCGGCCGGCCCTTGGGGATTCCGTGCTTGAGGCAATTCGTTACAAGCTCGTTTGCCGCAAGCCCGAGTGGAATGGCAGTGTCGAGCGTGAGAGGGATCTCCTCGGAGTCCAACTCGAAGTCAATCGTTTCCGGTCGTTCCGAGTTCGACTTGATCGCGCTGGCGATCACGTCGCGCAGGTAGGTCGATGTGCACAGGCTGGTGAGGTCGGGCATGTTGTAAAGGCGCTCATGCGCCAATGCCATCACGTGGATTCGTTGAACGGAAGTCTCGAGCGCCTCGCGGGCTTCGGCATTTCCCAGATCCCGCGCCCGCATCTTGAGCAGGCTTTGAACCACCTGCAGATTGTTCTTCACGCGGTGATAGACCTCGCGCAGCAGAACCTCCTTCTCCTTGTTCTTGAGACGCAACTCTTCTACCGTCTCCTCGAGTTGCCGGGTCCTCTCATCGACGCGGTTCTCGCGATCGATGGCTATCAGCGCCAGCGACTCCGCCTGCAGCTTCTGCTCAGTCATGTCGCGGGCCACGCGGATGTACCCGGTCAGCTTCCCCGTCTGATCCCGAACCGCGGTCAGCACCCCGCTGACCCATTTCCGCTCCCCGTCCCGGCACACTCGCCAGTCTTGGGTCGCGTAGTGTCCGTTGCGCGCCGCCTCCTCCATCTCCCGCCGCGGCAGGCCCTCCTCGACCTCTTTCGCGGTGAAGACCAGGGAATAATCACGGCCCAGCGCCTCTTCGGCCGTGTATCCAAAGACATTCTGCGTGCCGCCAGTCCAGCTATCGATTCGCCCTTCCGTATCCAACATGAAAATCACATAGTCAGCCACGCCTTCGACAATGATCCGGTAGCGTTCCAATCGAGTGTTAATCGTTTTCAAGGCAATCTCCGCTTCCTTCCGCTCTGTCACGTCGCGAGTGATCTTGGCAAAGCCAAGCAGTTCGCCACTGGAGCCGCGAATTGCGGTCAGCGTCACCAGCGCCCAGAATTTTCTTCCATCCTTGCGCAGGCGCCAGTCTTCGGTCTCATAATGGCCGTCGAGTGCCGCCGACGCCAGCTCCTGTGCCGGCAATCCAGCCTCAACGGCCTCGGGTGGAAAGAACATTGAGAAGTTTTTTCCCAACACCTCCTCGGCCTTGTACCCCTCGCTGCGTTCAGCCCCCACGTTCCAACTGGTGACGCATCCCTCCGGATCGAGCATGTAAATCGAGTACTCCGCCAAGCTCTCCACAAGCAATTGGAAGCGCTCCTCGCTTGCACTCGATAATCGGCTAGCCTCGCGCAAATCCCCATCCCCGCGGTCCCGCGACCGCCTTTCACGAAACGCCTGAGTTGACTCAAGCGAAGTTCGCAGGTCATTGGAAAGCCGGTCTGAAGGAGAGGAGTCATCCGAAGCCGTGCGTTCCATTCGAGACATCCCGGCCTCTTTCAAGAAACCAGATTTCGCGTTCTCACGGACCGGTAATTCCGCGACCCGAGAGAGGCGGTCATCCTGAGCGAAGCGTTCTACAGCGGAGTCGAAAGCCTGCCCTGAGCGAAGTCGAAGGGGACCTGCATCTCGCTCGTGCTTCTTCAACCGACATCTGAGACGCAGCCCTAGAAAACAGCCCCCAAGCGAAACGTGCTGACCCTTGCATCCCCTTGCAACAGCTTGTGCATCAACTGCTTGGCAATTCTCGGATCGGGGTCGGTGCTGAGGCCGGTAAGCGTGCGCCCCACCAGGCTCTCGGCAGGAATCCCCGACTCCCGCAACAGCGATTGATTCACGCGCACAATGTGGCCGTTGCCATCCAACTGGACCATCGGCATGGACGCCGCTTCAAACGGATCGATCTCCCTGACGAACCCATCCATGGCCTGCGCGCGCAGCCGCTCGTCCGCCTTGCGCAGCGTAATCACATAGCCCCGATACCCGCCGGCATCGTCGGCAAGCGGGCAGACGGTCAGGTCTACAAGCACCGAGCCTCCCTCCGCCGGTCTGACACTCAACCCAAACTCCTCAATCGTGACCTTAAGTTCGCGGTCGGTCAGAATCGGCACCAGACGAGCGCGGTTATCGCGCAGATCCAGCACCTCCTCGAGCTGCCGGCCGAGGGCATATTCCCTGGTCCTGCCCGTCAGACGCTCGGCCGCCGCATTCGTGAACTGGATTTCGCCGTCCAGCGAGACCGTCATCAGCGCTTCGTGCATGCCATCCACGGTTGAAGCCAGCTTGAGGCGCGACATCCGCACCCCTTCGTCCACCTTGGCTTTGTGCAAAGCCACCTCCAGCGTGGCCCTCAGCTCGCGGGTTTGAAAGGGCTTGGTCAGATACCCATAGGGCATCTCGCGCGCTGCCCTGGCAGTAGTAATTTCGTCGCTGTACGAGGTCAGGAATATCACCGGAACTCCATACGCCTCGCGCAATAGACGGGCCGTCTGGATGCCATCCATGCTGCCCACAATGCGCACATCCATCAGTGCCAGGTCCGGCAGGTTTTCCTCAACCGCCATCAGCGCCTCGTCGGCGCTTTCCGCCACTCCGATAACCTCGCATCCAAATTCCGCGACCTCCTGCTGCAGGTCAAGCGCGACAATGGGTTCATCTTCAACGATCAACAGTTTTCCGGTCATGGGTTCTCCATTCTTTCTTGGCGAATGTATGAGGGATCGGCCACTCATTGAAATGGCCGGCGAAGCGTGCTGTTAGCAAAACATTTCTTCAAAATATAGACAAAAGCCGTGGAATGCTCAGACATTTTGTTTTCCAGGGAGCTGGAAGTTTCAAAGGATGCAGCGGGTTTGCGTCAAATTCCCGATTGGGAATGCCCGGCAAAACTGAGCAATATTGAACAGACATGACGCCTCGCGCCGTCCTTTAACTTGCAACAAGAGCCCGGATGCCCATCCTCGCTATCCGCCCCCATCGTCTACCATCGATAAAGCCCATGCCCGCCAAGCCCAAGCTCGGCCAGAACTTCCTCAACGACACCCAGGCTATCCAGCGCATAGCCACCTCACTCGGCGATCTCGCCGGCCGCACCGTCGTTGAAATCGGCCCCGGCGCAGGCGCCATCACTGGAGCGCTCGCTGCCCGCGCTGCCCACGTTCTCGCCGTCGAGCTCGACCCCGGCCTCGCCGCGCATCTCCGCGCCCAGTTCCCTCCCCGCCGCGTCACCGTGATCACACAGGACGTGCTGAACTTCGACTTCGCCGCGGCCTCCGCGGCAGCCGGCCAGAAGCTTATTGTGGCGGGCAACTTGCCCTACGGCATCACTTCGCAAATTCTTCTGAAACTCGCAGCCAGCCATGGCGCTCTCGACCGTGCGGTCATCATGGTCCAGCGCGAAGTAGCCGACCGCATCACCGCTAAACCGGGCTCCCGCGACTACGGGCTGCTCTCGGTCACCGTGCAAATGTACGGCCCGGCGGAATCGCTCTTCACGCTATCGCCGGAATCGTTTTCTCCGCCGCCTGACGTCTATTCCACAGTGTTCCGATGGCGCTTTGCCCCTCGCTTCGCGGAACTCAAGGTTGAGGAATCCACCTTCCTTCCATTTGTCCGCAAAGCCTTTTCCCAAAAGCGCAAGACTCTCGCCAACAATCTCCGCGCCGCCGGATTCTCCGCTGCCGCCATCGCTGCCGCATTCGACCTCGCCGTGATCGATTCACGCGTCCGCGCCGAAGCCTTGCCCGTTGAAGACCTCGCCGCCCTCTGGCGCGCGCTCCAGTAACTCGCAAAGAAAGTAGAGCGCGTTTCAACGATCCGCCTTGTGTCAGGGCACGACTTCAGTCGTGCCGAAAACGGCAGGAGAATATGTGGGCTTTAGCCTCTGAGGGATGTTCTTTTCGCAATTTGGGTTTTTCGGCCGCAGCGCCGGACTCTCACCAGGTAACCGCCGCCCTGCGACTGGTGATTCAATCCATCGTTCAGGTAACATACCTGAACTGCCGTTACCCTAGCGGTGCGTTCCGCCGCCGCCACCGCTATGAGCAGCGCCCCCGCCGCCGGAGAATCCTCCACCACCGCCGGAGGAGTGGCTTGCCGATGATCCCCCGCCCGAATACCCGCCGGAAGGTGGCCGGCTCGGCGTCGATGCGTGTTGGCTGCCGCTGCTTCCGCCCGATGGCCCCGATGGCCTTGCCCCATAAGCATAAGGCGAGCTAACCGAAGAACCCATCCGGCTGGTCCCGTAGGTCCCGTAGCTCGGACTCGCCACCGTTCCCGTCCTTGTGCCCGGAGTGATGACCACCGTCCGATTCACAAACCCCGAGCCGGAGCGTTCATATTGCGGCCGTGGCGAAAGCGGACGAAAGGCCTGAACCGTATGCCCGGCAATCTCAACCGTTCCCCTCCTGTCGCGCAAAGGCATACCGCTGATTCCACCGGAAGGCTGGTGGTTCACGGCCAGTATCGGGTGCCTCCCAATCGGCCCGCTGGGGTCAATTGGTCTACGCGGACGCGGACGAATCGGCGGCCGATAACCGCCAGGAATCAGACCGATATTCAGCCCATAATGACCGCCGCCCCACCAGGGTGCGCAGCCACCCATCCCCGGCGCCCAACCCCACCCAAAGTTATCGTAGAAGTTCCAATTCCCGCATTGGAAGGGCAGATAGCCCCACGAATAACCGGATACCCACACATAGCCAAACCGCGGCGTCCACATCCAGTACCCGTTGCCGTATGGATCGAATCCCGCGTCGCTTGCATCGTACGGCGACCAGATATTTCCCTGCCCTGGAACGTTGTACCAGTTGCCGTTGGCGTCCAGGTCGTTCCAAGCTGGATTGCCGCTATCCGCAAATCCTTGTGTCGCAGCCGTCCTGGACGAGCCTTCAGCCGCCAGCATCTGGTCGCGGTCCGAGTTCCATGTATCCCATGAATCCGGTTCGATCGATTCAGACAAGTCGTAGTGGCCTGGGTCAGCGCCATTCAGCGCCACGCTCTCGCCCCCGTGCAGATCCACTACCAAGGCACTCCCACGCTCGATATGCGCGTTGCCTGAGAAAACGGCGACCTCTCCGGGCGGATTGTCCAGGTTGATCCGCAACACGGTGAATCCGGCCGCCGTCACCACGCTGTCGCCGAATCCGATGCGAATCGTCCCCGCTTGTCCTCCACCCCGCAGCTCAAAGTATCCCAACCCCGCGTCGAGCCTAATCTGCGAATCGCCCTCCGAGTCGCCGACCCCGCCCCGCCCACGCAACCTTGTCAGCGTCAACGAGCTGTTTGGCGAAAGCCGCGCCACGCTTCCGTCTTCAAACTGAATTTCCGCCCGGCCCTCGTCCCCGGTTGCGACACGGGTCCCCTCAAACAGCGGCGCGTTGGCCACGGCCTGGTCCGCAACAATCTGGTTGTCCAGCGAGATCTGCACCTGTCCGTCCACGCTGCTCAGCCGCGCCGCGCTTACCGCCTGCGCCGCTTCGTCCGCCAGCGCCGCGGGTGGCAGAAAGACGGTTGCAGCGGCAAGGGCCGCCGGCCCCAGAACTTCAAAGCCCAACCTGCGACCTACCCACCCCGTGCGATTCCGACTCAGCTTCATGGCGTTCCGCCTTCCCGATGCCAGCCCGTACCCCTGTCCCCAACTCAAGTTCCCGGCCCATAACCGGATCATTGGCAGTCCTGCATTAACTAGGACACCCTCACTCCAGGAAAAGTCGCGTCAAATTCGCGCCCACAAAAGGTATATTTCCGCGCTGAGGTGGCTATTCCCTGCCTCCGTCTACTTACCTTTTCTGTCCAACATCGCCCTGGCGCGTTTCCGTACGCGCACCATCACGTCCGGATCGCCCGCCAGCCGGTTGAGAATCTCCCGAATCGCACCAATCTCCCGCAAGCGCCCATCTCTTGAGGCCTCAGTCATATACTCTATCTCGCTGTCCAATCCCAGCCGGTCATGCTGCAGCAGTGTCTCGAGCCGCGCGCCCTCCAGGATCGTTCCCGCCACCGCCACCAGCGAATCCCCCAGCGCCTGAATCTCCTTGTCCTTCGAGTAATTGAATTCACAGCCGCCCGCTCCCTCGGGCCCGCTGTAGGTCAGCTTTTTCCATCCCTGGAACGCCACCTTCAAGTGGCTCTCGCATGCTGAGCTGAGCAGTCTGTGTTGGCGCACCGTTTGAAAGACGTACTCCGCGAACTCCTCGCTCACTTTTACATCCCGATCCACATCGGGCGTCTGTATCTCTTTGCCGCTCTCCCCGCCGTTCCCCTGGTTTCCACCCGCCGCCGCGCCACGTTGATCGGAACGAAAATGCGCCCACCCGTCCGGGTGAATCGTCAGCGTCCAGTGCGGCGGTGTAAGCCCGGGGTTCGAGTAATCCACCTGAAACTCCGGCGCGTTTGCAGCCCCGGCCCGCACGGGCAACACGGCCAAGGCCGAAGCCAGCCAAGCCGCCAGCATTCCGCGCCTCATCGCCCCGCCCCTTGCAGCGCAAGCGTCTGCGCCGTATGAATGTGGCAAATCGCAATCGCCAGTGCATCCGCCGCATCCGCGGGCTCCGGCACTTCGGCCAATTCAAGCAGCCGCGCCACCATAAACTGCACCTGCTCCTTCTTGGCCAGTCCGTACCCCACCACGCTCGACTTGATCTTCAGCGGAGCATACTCGGCCACCGGCAGCCCCTGCGCAGCCGCCGCCAGCAATGCCACGCCGCGAACCTGTCCCAGTTTCAGCGCCGACTTCGCATTCACCGAGTAGAAAACCTCCTCGATTGCCACCGCATCCGGCTTCCAGCGCTCCATCTCGGCGCTCAACTCCCGGTACACCTGCAACAGCCGCTCCGCCGTCGTCAGCGTTTTCTTCAGCCGGATCGCGCCCATCGCCTTCAACACCAGCCGCGGCGCACGTCCGGTGTCGTCCGACTCCACGACCCCAAAGCCCGTAATCTCAGTCCCGCAATCGATCCCAAACACCCTCATCGGGTCCAAGTCTATCGCAGCCGCCTTCCGATTCCCACCATTTGGTGCTGTCCTAACAGTGCGTTGCCGATTTCCACAGGCAATGCGAGCGGGGGTAA
>Ga0224559_1000699_pt1 | contig 20786 bp, 25 predicted proteins | sample 714S33034metaG_FD_180676 | JGI IMG/M metagenome (GOLD analysis project Ga0224559, IMG submission 180676) | Peat soil microbial communities from Stordalen Mire, Sweden - 717 S3 30-34 | ecosystem: Environmental > Terrestrial > Soil > Wetlands > Peat | place: Sweden: Norrbotten County, Stordalen... | reverse complement strand
CTATTGATTCGGGTACAATAACATCTATAAAATTATTTTCTGTAAACACACTCTCATGTTGAGGTTCATTTACCCTTGCAATTATTTTCCCGGGTTTATATTCTCTGGCCATTAAGGAGGCTAATAAATTTGTCTTATCATTTCCAGTGGCAGCAACAAATACATCTGCTTCATTAATCTCTGCATTTTCTAGTGTCTTCCTGTCTGTGCCGCTACCACAAATGACTGTAGTTTCTAATTTGGTGACTAATAATTTACATCTATTTTCATTTTCTTCAATAATTGTAACATCTTGTGAATCTTCAATTAAAGCAAGGGCAACATGTAGGCCTAAATTTCCCCCACCCATAATTATAACATACACTCAACCACCTCGAACACATATGACCGCTACATATCTGCTTTAACCATATTTAATCACTTTAAACATAATATAACTGTGTTATGTGTTGCTATTATGTCATCTATAATGATCGTTGGTTCAAATATATAAATTTACCTATTAATCAGATTGTTAAATAAAAAAAATATATAATACGCTTTATATAATTGTAACATCGGTATTAGTGTTATAATTCTATGTTATGAAACTATTAAAAATGTTCAATTGAAATATGAAGATAAAATTAGTTTTAAATGTAACTTATAATAACTGTTTAAAATGATATTTGGAATTAGTCTAAAAATTATTAATTTAAAATAAACAGAAAAATAAAGTTTTTTAATAATACGCAACTGGTAAATTACTCATTGTGGTATATCATATTAACTTCACTTTTAATTTTAGGATTTTTCATTAAGATATTAACGTCATTTTGAACGTCTTTATTCTTCATTAATTTATTTATTTGTTCTTTAACGTTTTGATTTTGTACTAAGCTGTGGATTTGTGTTCGTATATTCTTACTTGAAAGTATGATTGCTATTTGATTTTGGATATTTGAACTCTTAACTAGAGAATTTACCTCAAAACTATTCTTTTCAAAATCAGTATACCAATTATTTACATTTTGAAGAATATTATGTCCGTTGTACTGTATTTGGTTAATATTGGTTGTATTTGTTGGATTAGCAGCATAAACAGGTACCGTACCAATTAACAGAGCACAAATGGTGAATATTAAAATTTTCTTCATTTATTTTCACCTCTTGTATTTTTAACAAAAAACAAATATAATTTCCTAAATGTTCTTATAATATATATTAAAAAACTATTGTATAAATAAATATACCAAAATTCCACCCAAATTTTATTACAAACTGCTATAACAACTATTATATGACTTTAATAACTTTAAATCTTAATTTAAGACAACTAAAATGAAATCATTAATAGTTTTTATACATTATCGACAGATTCTAAATCCATAATATTTCATTCTTAGTCTTATGATTCATCTTCCTACCTGGTTTGGGTACGAAATTATTATCATATCTATTATATTATCAAAATATGAGTTAGTCATATTAGTATTTTAGGATAATAATAAATTTAAATTTTATCCTACAAAAAAGACTTTATAAACAACAAGAGCTGTGAATAATAAACCTCCAAGACATGTATTAACATAAGGGAGATACCAGTACACATTGATTATTTTTAAATTCCTTCTAAGAAGCAATATCAGAGGAAAAATTGGATATAAAAATACGAGATAACTCAGTTATGGAATAAAAGACTATTTTATAGTATATTAAAGTGAAACTATAAACCCAAATATTAACATAATATCTATGTTAGAAAATTATTAAATTAATAAATTTTAAATGAGTTGGAGGTTTAAGAATGGGTTTTGTTGAGATTTTAAAAAAAGATGAATTAAATGATGGTGAACTAAAAACAGAAGAAATTGAGGGTCATAAAATTTTAATTGCAAGAGTGGAAGATAATTATTACGTTTCTGATAATATTTGTCCTCATATGGGTGGAGATTTATCCAAAGGCAAATTAGAAGGAACTTTAATTACTTGTTCTAGACATCACAGCCAATTCGACCTTGTTGATGGACATGTAGTTCATTGGACAGACTGGAGTGGACTTAAATTAACAGCATCCAAAATATTTAAATCTCCAAGGAATCTCAAAACTTATGAAGTTAAGATTGAGGGAGACAAGATTATGACAAATTTGGAATAAATAATTTTTTTATAAGTAATTATGATTTATTACATTCCAATGTTTATCTTAATCATAGGGATGTAATTAGTTATATGGTTATCAGGCGTACATATTCAATTTTTTTAGTTGTTTGAAACATTTTAGTTAAAATACCCATTCTTTCTGCATTGCCTTCCATAATAAAAAGTTCTAAACATTTATCCTCTTTAATATGGCTGTGTATTTGTGTCTCAATAATATCCTCAAAATCGTGTTTAATTTCGGTTACTTTATCCTCATATTTTTGATTATGAATCAAGATCAGGATGGAATTAATGTTACCTACAAGATTTTTCTTCTCCTGAGCATCTGCAATTAACATACGTGTACTTGCCCTAATAACATCTGATCGACCGGAAAAACCTGTTTCTTCCTTCAGTTGATCTATTTCTTCCAATAGTTTTTCACTTAGGGATACACTAATTATTTTTGCCATAACAATAATATTTTAATAATCTTTTAAATATATTATGCTAAAAGTTATTAAGATTAGTTTTAAATATTATTAAATCTATATATTCATTAAGAAAATTATTTTTCTTAATGGGGAGTTTCGGATTTAATATGAAGAAAAGAAGGGTATTGGTTGTTATAGTTTTTTTAGTTATTACAACAGGAGTTTTAAGTTATTTTGCAGTTAATGATTCAAATTCAAATAATCTTGATGGGAAAATAGGGGTTGCAGTAAGTATAGGTCCTGAAGTTGAGTGGGTTAATGCTGTTGGTGGAGATAAAGTTCATATAACATTAATGGTTCCTGAAGGAGCAGACCCCCATACATATGAACCTTTACCCAGTCAGTTAATTCAGGTTTCAAGTGCAAAGATGTACGTTGAAATAGGCACACCACTAGAATTTGAGACCAACTATATGGATAAAATAGAATCAGCTAATCCTAGTATGCTTATTGTTAACTCTTCTGAAGGGATACAATTAATACCAAATTCAGCTGAAAATGAATCAACCACAATGGATCCCCATGTATGGGCAGACCCGAAAAATGCCATGATCATGGTTAACAACATATATAATGGTCTGGTACAAGTGGATCCTAAAGATAAAGATTATTTCCAAAAAAATCGTGACTCATATATGGCACAATTAAAACAATTGGATGAAAACACTACAAAAATCCTTAAAGACAAAAACGGTACAGATATACTCGTTTATCACCCGGCATTTGGATATTATGCAAAGGATTATAATCTCACACAAGTTGGGGCCATGCTTAATGATGAAGAACCATCTCCTCAAAGAATTGCAATGATGGTAGATATAGCTAAACAGAATAATATTACTGTTCTATTTAATGAACCACAATACGATCCTAAATTTATGCAATCAATAGCATCACAAGTTGGTGGACAAGTAATAACTGTTAATGATCTCGATGAACACTACATTCAAAACATGATGAATGTTGCTAAAGCATTTTCTAAAGCATAAACAACACTTTATACACGATTCATGGAAATTTAAACTAGGAACAAAAATTACAGGATAATAATTAAAGGATTTTAAAAATATGAGTTTAAAAGCTGTTGAAATCACTAATCTATCTGTTAAATATAACGAACAGTTAGTTCTTAAAGATATTAACTTTTCAATCGAAGAAAAGGATTTTGTAGCTATTATCGGCCCTAATGGTGGGGGTAAAAGTACTCTATTGAAAATTATACTTGGCATATTAACTCCTAACACGGGGGATGTTAAAGTATTTGGAAAGAAACCTAAAAATGCACGGGATCTAATGGGATATCTTCCCCAAAACCTTCAATTTGACCGTGATTTTCCAATAAATGTTTTTCAAACTGTACTAACCGGCAGATATCATGGTTTGTTTAAGGGTTATACAAATAAAGATGATAAAGCTGTTTTACAAGCTTTGAAAGATGTTGAAATGGATGAGTTTAAAGACAGGCAAATAAGTAAACTTTCTGGAGGGCAGATGCAGAGAGTTTTCATTGCACGTGCCATTGTTCGTGAGCCTAAACTTCTTATTATGGATGAACCCATGGCAAGTATAGATCCTGAGATGCAACATTCATTTTATAAGCTCATGTCCCGTTTAAAGGATAAAATGGCTATAGTTCTTGTTAGTCATGATGTTGGGGCTGTATCCACGCATGTGGATAAGATCGCCTGTCTTAATCAGGAACTGTTTTACCATGGGCCTGTAGAAAATGCTGCAGATGGATTAGAAGAGATATATCATTGTCCAATAGAACTTATCAGTCACGGAATTCCTCATAGAGTTTTAAAGGATCACTAATAGATTTAATTCATCCTTAATGGAAAATATAATATGTTAGAAATATTCCAGTACCAGTTCATGCAAAGGGCTTTAATAGCTGCTGTGTTAGTTAGCGTAGCCTGTGGTGTGGTGGGCAGTTATGTTGTTATAAAAAGGATTGTTTCACTCAGTGGGGCTATTTCCCATGCCGCATTTGGAGGCGTAGGTATAGGATATTTTTTAGGTGTTAACCCTGTACTGGCTGCTATCCCATTTAGTGTAATTTCTGCTATTGCAATAGGTGGTGTTAAACAGATATCAGATATAAGTGAAGACACAAGTATTGGAATTTTATGGAGTGTGGGTATGGCTATAGGGGTTATATTTATCAATTTAACTCCGGGATATGCACCTGACCTTTTCAGTTATCTTTTTGGAAGTATACTAACAGTAAACAACACAGATCTTTATATAATGCTTATTCTTGACATAGTAATTATTGCAACTGTATATATTTTCCGTCGAGAGTTTTTGGCAGTATCCTTTGATGAAGAGTTCTCTAAAGTTGTGGGATTACCAGCTCTACTTGTTTATATGCTACTTTTAGCATTAGTTGCTTTAAGTGTTGTTGTATTAATTAAAGTCGTGGGCGTAATTCTTCTTATTGCTTTATTCACTATTCCTGCTGCTATAAGCAAACAGTATACCTATAATCTAAAAAACCTAATGATCCTGGCCACTATTTTGGGTATTGTACTCACAACAGTTGGTTTGATACTTTCATATATTTTTAATCTAGCTTCAGGTGCTACCATTGTAATGGTATTAGCAACAGCATTTGTAATATCATATTATCTTAAAGGATGAAACTGTATATTAATACATTTCATAAAAATTAAATTTTTGTTTTCTAATTCTATCTATTTCTAAAGCACTAAAAATTGGTTAAATCTTCTTTTTACCCTTAAATAATCACTAAAAAATTTTGAAACTACAAATGTTTGTGATTATAGTTATTACAATATTAGATAACTAAAATAGTTTAAAACATTTTTCTAATCGGTTATGTTAACTAAAAACAAACTTTTTATTATTTTTTCAATTTGCATATTTCTAGGAGTTGTTCAATTTAATTTAAGTTCAAATTTTAATGACTCATTAATAGCTACAACTATTAATCAAGAGGTAAACAATACTCTTATTGGTCCGGATCAAAATTCTGTTGATACAGAATTTAAAGTGATTCAGGCTATTCCATACAATGAAAAATCAATGAATTGTAAAAATAAATCAGAATTATTTGCGGCATATCTAAAGGAAAATGGTGCGCAAGATGTTGGTATTGTTACTATAATGTATAGTTCGGATCAATACTCACATGAATTTGTAGATTGGAACGGACATTTTTATGATACATGTAACAGTGCAGTTGTGAGTTACAAACTATCTAAAGATGAATATCTTACTAAGTTAGAAAAGATTGGGTTTACAGGAGTAACATTTGAATCTCCATATCCTAACAATTAAAATTAAATTTTGTATCACTAATTAATTAAACTATTATAATGTATTTAAAGAGCATATAATTTTTTAAATATAAAATAACTTAGATTAATTGTTTTATGTTAACCATCTATTTGTTAATTAGTAAAAAAATAAAATATAATCATCAACTTATATGGCTTGATGAATATTTAATCTACCTTTTTACCGGCTTCTGGACCTGGTTGTAAAGAATATATCTCCTCAACTTTAAGTAAAACAGCCCCTTTAGGTTCAAGCTGTGTCATTACACTTTTTGCCCATCTTACGGCATCATCAAAGTATTTACCTGATTCATGTATCTCTACAGTACCTTTAAACTGATAAGGGCATTTAGTTACATCTGCAACTACGATGGCTGCTTTAGGATTTTCTTTCAAATTTTTATATGTTTTATTCATAAAATTAGCAACTAATAAAACAGTTTTATTATCTAATGGTCTTGCAAGTCCTATGGGTACTAAATTAGGATTCTTATGTTTATTTGCAGTTGCTAAAAATACAATGTTACTTTTTTCAATAGCATCAATCATCTCAGTAGTTAAAACCATACAACCACCATCCCTTTTTTTATCCTTAATAATAATTATTAACAATAATATATACTTGATGGTTAATAAAATATACTTAATACATTATTATTACTTTAAAAATCCAATCTTGTGGTATAATAATTATTAGTTTGAGAGAAGATTGTCATGGAGAAGATGAAAGAAATTTACAACGATAATAAATTGAGTATAGATAACAAATTAGATTCTATACATAAGGATCTTAAATTTTTAATAAAGAGATCCAATCAAGAATATCTCGATTTGGATCAGTTACTTTAAAAAAAGAATTATAAATTCATATATAGCAGATGATTTCGAAAGAGGCAGGGTTAAAGATTGTAAGTTGAGAGAAACATATAAATCAAAATTTACTAGTTATTTGATGAATAACGAAGAGCTTTTTCCGGGAAATAATGTGTCATCGAATATTATTGATGATAAAAGGGATGAATTGGATCAAATAAGAGAAGATGCTCCATTGGAAGTTTGTGAGGATTGTTATTCAATTGTTAACTCGCATTTTAACAAACAATTGGACCATATAAATTCTATTAAGATATACCGCACTAATGATGAAAAGAGAGCTGAAATATCGGATGAAGTCATTGTCAAATCTGTGTTCGAATCTTTATCAAATAAACAAAGACTTCAAATCATTAAATCCATGGCATCTGAAACCAGAACATTTTCATCACAGTCAAAATTAACAGGGCTTAGGGGAAGGATTTACTGTTTTATATCCAAAAGCTGTTAGAGAATGATCTGATAATACCGAGATACGATATGGGAGATTATATGATAACTAAAAAGGGATATAATCTTCTATTGGTACTTGTAGACATAAATAAATTGCTTGAAAATGAATTATAAAATAAATATATTGGGGTTTAAAACCCTATTATAATTTAAAATATTTTGTACGTAGATGTGAAATATACACCATAGATTAATATGACTTCGAATAGTATTAGGTACGATAAATTTTTAATGCCCACACTTCTTATATTGCCCAAGTCATTCATTGTTCTTATTGAACCATTATAACCACGTGATTCCATGGCAACAAATGATTTTTCACCGGTTATCCATGTTTTTATAAAGATATTAGCTATCAATATTCCCATGGATTTATATGATTTTTTTATGCTTGAATATCCTAAACGGGTCTGCTGTGAATGATACATTGTAACTGCTTCATCCATGGATACAAAGATGTAACGATACATTAACATGGAGATTTCGAGAAGTATCTTGGGAAATTTCATGTTTTCCATAACCTTAAACAATTCGGTCATAGGTGTTGTAAGGCCTAAAAAGGCCATACAAGTAAATCCTCCCATTATTCTTGAAAATACTAGAAATCCACGGTTAAATCCATCGGCAGATACTGAAAGATTGAGAAAACCCAGATTAAATATGTGTTGACCCGTGCCGAAAAATAGTGCCATAAAAATAAAGGTGATAGAAGCAAAGGTCAGTGGTACAGTTACGAATTTCAAATAAAATTTAACAGGAATTTTAGCTTTAAACACAATTATTAAAGATACACACAGGAATATAATAAGTGGAACAACCGGGGATGATGATACTAAACTAACAATTAATGTTACAATACCAAATAACACTTTAAAATATGTATTTACATTTCTAATACCATTAGAATGTGCATAACTATCTAAAAAGTTTTCAAACATTCAAATACCCCACATATTATATCAATTTAATAAAATGGATGAAAATTTTATTGTATTAGTTTCATCCTACATTTTATACTATTTATCCTTTTTATTTTCTTCCTTTTTCCGCATCCTTGCTTGTGCATGCCAGCTTCCAAATACGTATCCCATTAAACCTGCCCCTAATGCTGCTTGTAGGGCAAATAATCCTGCTTCCATATCACTATTTGGTGGTTCCCATAATGGGTGAACCCATGGTATGTAGCCTGTTGATAATATCCATGCAGGTCCCTGATCATCCGATGAGGGTGCTGATACTGCTTTGCTTTCAAATATAAGTGGATATGCTATGAGTGCTATTATAATTAGAATCATAATGGTAGTTCTTCTTTCTACCATGTTTAATTCACCTCTGACACTTTTATAGAAGGTTCACTAGGTTCTTCAGTTTTTATAACGTTTAATCTTCTTAATAAATCCGGTCTTAGTTTCTGGATGTATTCAAATATTATGACAGTTAGGAAACTTTCAGCAATTGAGATAGGTATTTGTGTGTAAGAATAGATGATCATCATTTTTATCCAAGCAGATTCAAAGGTAGGTATTGGAAATGCCATTCCAAGTTCTGTTGCTGCAGTTACATAGGTCATCCAGTCACCAATAAATGCAGCTAGAAATATTGCAGCCGAGTATCCTAGTCCGATTTTTCTACCAAATTTCCAGACAAAAACCGCACAAAATGGACCAACAACACCCATAGAAAAGTCGTTAGCACCCAAAGTTGTTATGCCACCATGTGCCATGAGTAACGCTTGAAATATTAAGATGGGCACACATATGGCACTAATAACTGTTGCTCCAAAGAATACTGCTCCTAAACCATTACCTGTGGGATGTGAAGAACTTCCAGTAACTGAAGGAACGTGTAACGATGACATAATAAAAATAAATGCTCCACTAACAGCTAATAAAGGTTTCATTTCAGGATTTTCGTCAGTTATCTTTTTCATTCGGATAACACCATGGGCTATGAATGGTATTGCAAGTGCATACCAGAAAACACACCAGTACCATGGTAAAAATCCTTCCATTATATGCATATTATGAACTCTCCAAATTTTTGTATAATCATAATCAACTCAAAGTTTACTTTAATTGTTATCAAATAAACTTGAATTAATTTATATATATAATTTTTGTTTTAGATAGTCACATAAAAGTAGATTATCATTAAAATTGATTTATATATTATTTACAAACCGAAATTCCACATATAAACTTTCTCTGGAAATATGAATGTATTTTATGGATCCATATATCTGTGAATATAATATATCCTATTATAAAACAATTATAATAATGTTATATGGATTTAAAGATTATCAAACTTAAAATATAGTGCGCTAACGGAACAGTAATATTAGCTTCAATAATTGCAGCAATAAATAGGATAAATATCGCAATTAATATCAGAATCATAGAATCTTTAAATTTCAAATAATTCACATCTAATATCTTATCAACTTGGTCATTGATTGGGATATCATTTTTTAAATCAATAAAACCTCTTATCATACTAATTGATATACTAAAAAGTTTGAATCCCGCAGCGGTTGCTATGATGTATGCTGATAATTCAAATATACCGTGTGGTAATAGGAAAAGAATACTGTATGGATATTCAATAGAGATAAATGAAGTTAGAAGACCTATTTTTATCAGTTGTAATGTACTGATAATTCCAAAGCCAAATCCCCCAATGTATAGATATAAAAAAGCAAGGGTGCTGTTGTTAAGGAATATAGCAAATGTCGTTGGATTATCCCCCCTTATGTTCGAGAAATAATTTAAGGTTAAATTTATCATAAAATTGTGAAATGAACCAGATAAAAGCGGACCCACACTCCCCGCAATAAGGGATGCCAAAAATATTACTATTGAAGCATTTAAAAATATCTTATTACGTTTGTAAAGGTCTGAAAAAAACCTTTTGTAATCTATATTAGATATATTATTTAATTCAATCTTGATATTTTTCCTCTCATTTTTAGCAATAACACCAGCTGATCCAGCAACAAATGGGGCCAGTAGATACATGTAGTAAGAATTGCCGAAATATAATTGTATAATAATTCCACATATTATTAGACTTATTAAACCATAATACACACTGTATATTATTTTATTATCATTTGAAAACCATGTTGATATTCCACCACCGATTATCATGAAAGTTACAAATAGGAATATTAGGCTGATAGGGTTTATACTAAATAGAAGTCCTATATCAAATAATATAAAAAAAGGGATTATTGTAACGAATAAGGCTGTAACAATGGATAATATGGGTTTCATAAATTGTTCTCTCAATTATATTATATTTAATTTGTTATATCCAAAATTTACTAAATTATTAAAACATCTAATCTTATTTAATGTTTTATTTTGAAAAAATTTTTTTTAGAAGAACAGTTTAATAAAAAATTTGAAGGTTATTAAGTTAAACATCAAATATTTTATTAATTTTTATCTATCCTTTAAAAATCTGTTTCCAATCGTTTTTCATACTAACGATAGTGTAATCATTTTCTTTAGCAATTTTTAATATCTTCTCTGCACCACTTTTATATGCGTATTCACGTTCATCATCATCATGGTTTATGAATAATCTGAATTTGGCTGTTTCCAACATTTCTATATCTACATCACCATTACCACTGGCAAATATGGGTAATCGTCCTGTACGTGCATAGATATGTTCAACTTTTCCAGGACCTAAAGTGACCCCTCCTTGAACTTTATCACGCCTTATTAAAACATTATTTTTATATTCATACTCTGATGCAGAACCTATTACATTTTCTTTATATATTCCCCAAGCGTCTTCGGATATTACACGCATGAAATCACGCCCACCACCGGAACATACAAAAACACGGTATTCATAATCTTTCAATAAGTCGAAGAGTTCGAGCATTGGTTTGTATACAAGTTCTGTAAAATTATCTGCAAATTTTAATGGTTTTTCAGTGAGATAAAACTCTTTAACATCTGCTTCGAATTCGTTGGGAGTTTTCCCAGCCCATTGTTGGGCAAATGCTACTTCTAAAAGTCTAATAGCTTCAGGATTTTGTTCTATTGCATTTTTGAAAAAAACAGCATCTTTCTCTAAAAGTGCTTTATATGGTTGTTTTTCAGATAATGATGGGTTATTTTTGGCGGTTTTGGCAAATGCATGGAATAAAAAATTAAGTTGGACCGGTATGGGTTTTTCAGCCCATAATGTTCCGTCATTATCAAAAGTTGCAATACGATCTTCTGGGCTTATATAATTAGGACCCTCTTCAATTGATGAACTTAGAAAATCTAGTATACTATTCTTTACCGGTCCATCTTTCCAGCTTTTTAGTTTATCCACATTTGAAATTAAAATTCCCCCAATTTTTAATATTTAAACAGGTTATTAATTCAAATTATGTTGTTAATTTAAAAATAATTTAAAATAATCCTTTTCTTTATATTCTTAACTTAGGTGTAATGTTTAAATCTGAATCTATATCCATTTTAACTAATTCAATGGATAAATTCAAATAAAATAAGATTTAAATTTTGGGTTTATTTACAAAATTCCGACATTTCCTTTGCATCATAAAATATTTTACAGAATAATCTACATGCAGATTTCAATTCCTCTTGACCGTCAATAGTTAATGAATAGGTTTTTTTATCATCAACAGTGATTAAACCCTTATTTTTTAATTCTTTTAAAGTGGGGTATATAGTTCCCGGACTTGGTTTGGTGCCGCGTCTTTTTTCAAATTCTCTGGTTATCTGAGCACCGTTCATATTTGTTTGGCACAAATTCCATAGTATAAGATAGGTTAAATATCCCTTCATTTCACAGCATTCCATAACGCTATATTGGATATTTTACACTAATAACATTAACTATAAAATATTGGGCAACCGATAGATATAAATATTTAATATTTCTATAATAGATATTTATACAAATTTTAGTGGGTATTAATAGAGACTGAGTTTGAATTAGAACATTATCCATCAAGATATTTATAACCTAAAAAAATCTGTGGGGAGATCATTTATACAAACCTTTCCAATCCTTAACAACTTTACATTTAGGTTTTAAAACCTTTACAGAATAATAAAAATAGCATTAAAAAAGAATATTAGTAGTGTATTAGAACATTTAATATCCCCAATAAAATAAATTGGAATTTTAAGGAAATAATTGAATAATACTCCCATTAAGTTTAATTCTTATTTACATATGCAATAGTTACATAAAGAATGATTATCCTTAGTAAATGCTTTTTCCAGTGCAATGATATGAATGCTCGTTTTGGTATACAGTAGCTCCATTTGAAAAAAGAATTCCGGGTGGATGTAATGGTTTTTTTTGCAATGAAAGTTAGGTATATTGAAATTAATTAATGAATTCTCTAAATTCTAATATTAGGATCCTTAAAAAGACTATCACAAAATCCAACGTTCCTCAAATCACGACGTTAGCTGTAATAATGGGCATGAATAAAGTAATCTTTAATAAAAATTATATTGTTTTATCACATTATAAAATATAGGAAATAACAAAAATTAATCATTTTTTAGATAATATAACAAAAATATAGTGATATTTATCTCTTCTTCAACGTCCTCTTGCTGTATTTGCGGTAAATAAATTCTACTAAAAATGCGATAGTTGTTACTGTCACTAATAGTTCAAGGGTTAATGGTGAATTATGGATTTGGTAGTAGATTAGTATGGTTAATGCGAATAAACAGCCTATTATGGCTAACCAGATAATATATTTGTTAGCGTTGGTTTGTTTATGTACTTTTAAGTGTGCAAAGTTTACACCAGCATATATTATTAGGAATAATGCACTGCCCATCATTGCTACGCTGCTTAAGTTCAGAAATATTGTGAAGAGGATAACTATTGTGCTGGTTATAATTAAACCTTCTTTACCCTCTTTCCATGCGGTTCTGTTGAAAATTTTAGGTAATTCACCTTTTTTTGCCATTAGATAACTTACATTAGCTCCTCCATAAAGTGTGGCATTAATTGCAGATGAAGTTGAGATTATAGCTGCTATGGCCATTATAGTAAATCCTATTGATCCTGCAAATGGTTCTGCTGCTACTGCCAATGCATAGTCCGCTGTTTTAGCAATCTCAGGAATCGGAAGATTCCCTACTACAACCAAAGAAACCAGTACATATATCATCATTACAAGTACAACTGCGATATATAGTGCGCGGGCTATGTTTTTTTCAGGGTTTTTTATATCCTCCGCAGTATTGGTTATTAAACCAAAGCCTTGATATCCTAAAAATAATAATGCCGACGCTGTTAATATGTTAGTGACTTGAGGGAAGTGTGAAATTGTTAATAGGGAAGGTTTTATGAAGAACAAACCTAGTATTGCAAAAGTTAACAATATACCTACTTTTATTCCCACAATTATTATCTCTGATCTTCCCACTATTTTAGGTCCCAAAAAATTTAGGCAAGTGAAAATAAGTATAATAAGAATCGCCAGAATAGTAACAGAGAGTCCTGAATGACCTAAAGGCAGGAAAATAGAGGCATAACTTCCAAATGCTTCTGCATAAACACTAAGAGCAAAGATGTATCCAATCCATAGAAGAAAATTGAATCCACCACTAAGGACACCATCACCAAATCCTCTGACTAAAAATTCTACTGGTCCCCCTGCAGATGGATATTTAGTAGCTAATTTAGCATATGAATACGTACTGAGAAGTGCAATTGCACCTCCAATTATAAAAGAGATATAAACCACATTACCGGCTATTGTGGTTGCAATACCTAAAATAGAAAAAATACCTGCCCCGATCATACCACCTATACCAATGGCAACTGCAGACCAAATACCAATTGGTTTCCCATTTAAATTTTCATTACTTTTTCCCATCAATTAATATTTAGAACATTCTAATTGTTATTAATAACGTTTTAACTTCAAAATGACTATCTCTCATAATTAGAGAATACCTTCTAAAATAATAATATTGGTACATTCGCTGTGCCATTAACTACGGCGGCAGACGTAATATTAAACTAATTAGATTCTATAGACACATAAAAAAAAAAGTCAACATTGAATATAGAACTTAAACAAATATTTAACTAAACTGGAAACTCCCAGGAATAAATGATTTCATAATTATCCTAATTTATGACTGTATCTATGATTAAATAAATTCATTATATAATGCAGCAATTATGAGATATATGATCTATACGAGAGGATAAAATTATCATTTTAAACTTTTCCCGTTATTCTAAATCACATAATCAAGCTTTAGACATATCTGAAATGTAACTATGTTTAAATATATAATTTTTAAAATTAAATAGCTAATTAAAGATTTTTAAGTTATTTTTTTTTAAAAGTTATCTTAAAAAGATCATTTATCCTTCATTTTTTTTGGATATTATTTGATAATTTGAAATAATGGAAATTAGGAGTGTATGACATTCAAGAAAAATTAATGTGAATAAACCTTCAATTATTATAAATTGAATCAAATTATTCATGTTTCTCAAATAAATAGATTTTATTTGATACGATCCTAAAAAAAATAAAATGGGAAATATCCCATTTTGTAGTTACATGCCTATGATGTAGAATTAATATTTTCTTCTTTTATTTTCCCATCAAGTACATATATACTCCTATGTGCCCTAGCTGCTACATTATGTTCATGTGTTACCATTATAAGTGTAACATTCTCCTTTTTATGTATATCTAACAGTAATTCCAGGATGATATCAGATGTCTTAGAATCAAGTGCTCCTGTTGGTTCATCTGCTAGAATGATTGAGGGATGGTTAACCAGTGCTCTTGCTATAGCTACACGCTGTCTTTCACCTCCTGAAAGTTTAGTTGGCTTCTGGTTAATTTTATCTGACAGATTAACAGATTTTAATATTTCCAAAGCACGTTCTTCCATTTTTTTATCTGGAATATCGGTTTCAATTAGTGGTGTTTGAACATTTTCTAGTACTGTTAGATTTGGGATCAGGTTGTGAAGTTGAAAAACAAATCCTATTTCATTTAATCTGAATTTGCTTAAATCTTCCTTCTCCATTAAATCCTTACCTGCAACTGTTATATGGCCTTCATCTGCTTGGTCTAATGCCCCTATCATATTTAGAAGAGTAGATTTACCAGATCCTGAAGGCCCAATTATGGAGATGCTTTCACCCTTTTTAACTTCAAGGTTTATCCCATCTAATGCTTTGATGACTCCATTTTCGTAAGTTTTTTTGAGATCTTTGATTTCAATGATGTTTTCATTATTCATAGCGCAAAGCCTCCGTTGGGGATAGTCTACTAGCCCTATATGCAGGGTATATTCCTCCTATTATTCCAAGGAACAATGCAACTCCTATACCTTTAAGTATTAACAGGAGTGAGAATGAAGGATTGATTCCCCTTAAAAGATGGGTAAGTGATATAATCTCTACTATTCCTACAGCTAAGAGCAAACCAACTACAATGGCAATAAGTGACAATACCAATGCTTCTCCTATTATCATACCCAATATTCTCCTTTGAGTCCAACCTATTGCTCTTAATACGCCGATTTCTCTGGTTCTTTCACTCACAGCTTTCATCATGGTGACAATAACAATTATACCACCAATTAAAATAGCCAATAGTGAAACTGCCCAGGCTCCTGAGCTGATTACTTGAAGTCCATTTTGCATTCTGTTATTTCCAGATAGGGATGTTGATGTTGACAGATCATTTGGATAATTTTGTTGAATCGTACTTGCAAGTGCAGTTGGATCTGTGCCGTTACTGGCCTTAACAAGAATTAATGAAACTTGTCCTGTGTCACCGGTTAAATTTTGCAATGCAGATAATGACATAACTATTCCCCTATCATCCATGAAGTTACCTGTTTCATAAATACCAGTAACTGTGAATGTTTTATTGGAAATGGTTATAGTACTGCCTACGGTTTTGTTTAATCTTTGTGCAGCAGTTTGACCTATTATTACTTGATTTGCGTTGGAAAATGCAGTTCCATTGGTTACTGCAATATCATCCATACTAAGATCACTGCTATCAATTCCAATTATGTCGGTCATAGATCTGAAATCAGCTCCAAATCCCGTACTCGAACTACTGTTGGTACTGCTGTTGGTACTGTTACCCAGATTAGAGGATGTACGTAATTCTCCTACAGCAGTACTAACACCTTTTACTTGTGATATTTGTGCTACAGCTGATTGACTTATTAACTGATCATTACCAAAACCTGGTCCTCCTCCAGAACCACCTTGACTGTTTGTACTATTAATTACAGAAAAATCAGCTGCTCCGGCTGTTAGGGCACTTTCAGTAGACTGTGTTAGATCGTCGGTAATTAAACCAAGTCCTACCACCGCTGCCACACCTATTGCAATACCTATCACAGCAAGTATGCTTCGTGATTTATTTCTGAAAATATTTTTCAATATTAAACTTCTAAATTTCATGATTTCCTCCAAAGAACTTTAATAAATCCATTGTTAAGTAGTATATATCTATTTAAGCACAATTTGTACCTTATTTACACCCAAATTTATACCAAAACAGGGTTAATATAATAATTATATAAAAAAAAGTATGAAAAATTGTTTATTAAAATTTTTTAAAATAGTTTGTAGGATCTGAATAAAATAAATAGATTTCTGTACATTAACATTGATTTTTAATCATTTTTTAAAACTTTATATAATGTATTATAAAGATTTAGTCTGATGAATTTTATAATAATATTTTTCATAGCTGTTGGTCTTGCAATGGATGCATGTGTGATTTCTATTTCTAAGGGCATGGTTCATAAAACATCTGTGAAACAAGCATTAATTATAGCCATGTTGTTTGGAATATTTCAAGGTGGAATGACTATAATAGGATGGTTGTTAGGAATACCCATCCAGAACGTTGTTTCCAAATTTGCCCCCTGGATCGCTTTTATTTTAATATCTATTATTGGTATTAAAATGATTTATGAGTCATTTCATGATGATAAGCCAAATAGTGATTTTTCTTTAAAAGAGCTAACTGTACTTGCGGTTGCAACCAGTATTGATGCGTTTGTAGTTGGTATTTCATTTGCAATTACTAAAACTCTTGTACTGAATCCGGCCATTATTATAGGAATAGTAACCTTTATACTATCATTTATTGGTGCGTATCTGGGTAGAAGATTGGGACATTTATTTGGTCGTGAAATAGAAATATTAGGCGGAGCATTATTAATAGGAATAGGTATATTTGTTCTAATTGGCTTTTAATTAGATTAAAAACCTTTACTTCTACTAAAAAAAGCAAATTTAATTAAAATATTCTTGAGCAAGTTAAAATAATATAATTAATGTTCGTCTCTTAATATAAAAAAGTTTCAGAGTATATGGGTCTGTTTATTTAACATCCAACATATCTTTGATAAATATTATTTATTTTTTTATTTGAGCTGTAGCAATAAAAGCATTTGTTCCTGATTGTTCATATTTTAAAGATACAAATCCTGATTCTTTGAGTAATCTACGTATATCTGATTCGGAATATACTTTAACGTCTCCACTTCTACTTAATTTAAAGTATATGTTAACTAATTGTCTGAGGGGTGCAGGTGCAGAAGGATCTGCTATTAACAACATTCCATTATTTTCTAGAACTCTTCCTATTTCTGCTAAAACCTTTTCTGGATGTGGATAGTGATGGAATGAATCTGTGCATATGACCATATCAAATTTATTATCGTCAAATGGTAACTCTTCAGAGTCGGATACTTTTAAATCAGCTTCATCACCGAGTTTAATCCTTGCAATATTCAACATCTTCGGTGTGAGATCAACACCGGCAATTTGAACATCATATTTGGATGAGATTAATTTTAGAAGGTTTCCTGTTCCACATCCTACGTCTAGGAGATTATTAAATGTTAATTCGTCTAATTTGTTAAGCACGCTTTCGTAGAGGGATCTTGCATGTTTTCCTTTATTTCCAGAATCGTATTTTTCGGCTTGTTTATGGAATTTTTCACGTGATTCTATTTTATAATCTTCAGCATTCTTTTTTAGCATTTTTCTACCTCGCACATTAAATTGATTATTTTAAGTTAAATTTGAAAATAATTAAAGCATAATACCCCATTTATTTAGATATACTTCTAAAATTTTATGATATTGTTAAAGTATATATGACCATTCTATTTAGTATTCCCTAATTTTTTTATTAATATTCTTGTATATAATAAATATAACTTTGTTCTCTTAAAGTGTATTAAAATACCTAATTAGTCTAATTTATATAGTTGTAATAATAATATAAAATATTGTAAAATCTACAAAGGAAATTCCATATAAAAATGAAACCATATCTGATGTCTAAATAGACTAGAAGAGGAGAAAAAAAGATGGAAACATCCAAATTTGTCGAAAATGCCAAAAGTTTATACCTCGCAGGTTTTTTAATAATTTTATTTGGATTAATTCATAATGATACATTTTATAATATTGTAGATTATTCAATAATTGGAATTGGATTAATAATTGTATGTTTAGGAATTCTTGAAACCTTAAAATCGATTTGAATTATCATTTACAAGTTCGGTTAAGGTGATGATCATATGTATGAAGTACACAAGAAAACAAGAGAACCAGTTATAGAGCTTTTCATGAAAATTGATGGAAGAATTGACTATGTAATAGAACAGATCATTGAAGACAAAAATGTACCCGATGAGTATATTAAAAGGCTTATAATAGATAAAGAAATATTATTAGAAATATTTGGAGGAAAGACTCAAAAATCTAAGGAAATATATTATGATTATGTATGGAGTGCCAACAATTTAATCAATAAAATAGATTACATACTAGATTTAAATAATAAAATATAAAAAATGATTAAAAAGATATATAAGTAAATTAAATAGAAATTACAGTTTATTTATTTGAATAGGGATATAATATAGTTATCCAATGGAATAATTTCATTTCTTTTGATGGGTTTCATCGATCTTTCGCTCAAGGTTGTCAACTTTAACAAGCAGTTCATCTATCTTTTCCTCATATTTCATAACCTTTTTTTCAACGTTATCCACAGCTTTATGACTTTCTTTTCTAAACAAATCAATGAATGAATAGGCTAATGTGGCTGTAACTAAACTAACATACCCCATACCACTTAGTATCATAATTATTCCAATTATCCTACCTGCAAGTGTTATGGGTACAATATCACCATAACCCACAGTTGTCATAGAAACTATTGCATACCACATAGCAGATTCATAGTTAGGCACTTCCGGATTAACATGCCTTTCAAATATATAGAATAGAAAAGATCCAACAACCAGTACTAAGAGTAAGAAAACAGTTGCATAATCTAATTTTGTTTTAGAGGGATATTCCCGGACTTTACTTCCAGTTATAAAAAGGACTTTAATCAGTGCATAATATCTTAAAATCACCAATATCCAAATAATATTCGTAAAACCAAATAATTGGAATATATTAAAACTAACAAATGTAAATGGTATAATTGCGATAAGATAGGTCCAATTCTCTTTAATAAATTGCCAACTACTGTTATTTGCTCTATCCTTTCTTACCCTAAATATTAAGAAATCAGCTAAGATTAGAATAGCAACTATCAGATCAAATCGACCAACATTGTTAACAGATGAGTGCATTATCCCAACAGCAAATCCTATGAGCATTAAACTCATAATTGCTACATCTACAACTATAAAAACAGATAAAATCGATTCATAAATAACCTGATAATGTCTTTGCATTGTTTCAACCTTCAGCTAAACCCGTTAAATTGTTTATATATTTCAATAAACTTATATAGAATCTTATAGGACCATTTTAAAGTTAAAGAAAATTTTTAGTCTAATAAATAATACTACAATGGATATATATTAAATTATGGGATATTATCATTAAATAGAATATAAAATAATTTATTCAAAGTTTTAATTGGTCATGAAATCTATTCAATATGAAATATATTTTAGTCTATTAATTGAGAATTTACATCATATACGGCTTAATAAACAAATTTTAAGGTTTTAAAGTAAATTTATTAAAATAATAATCTATAAGGTATTCGAGTTTTTAAAATATATATATTTAAACTTTTATTTAAAAATAAAAAAACAAATTTATGGTGGATTAATCATTGATGAATTTAACTGGTTATTATTTTTTGATGTTGAAAAATGATTATCTAGATCAGAGGAATTTAATAGATCCACTGTACCTACACCATTATTTGTAACTGTGGATAGAGTTGTATTCCTAGAATATACCTCAAACATATTATTAGTTGTATATCTGTAAAGCTGATCCATTGTTGGTTGTATTATTTGTCAAACTAAACCCGAAGAGTGCTGCAACAACGATTAGTAAAGCCACAACAACAGTTATAATAATCTCGTTTTTGGTTTCTCTTCTCATTGTATCTGTCTATATTAATGTACTCTAAAACATGTGTAATTTTTGTTAGTTTAATTAGCTAATAAAACTCTATTTTATAGAGATTTAAACTTAGTAAAAT
>Ga0224559_1000698_pt1 | contig 20787 bp, 15 predicted proteins | sample 714S33034metaG_FD_180676 | JGI IMG/M metagenome (GOLD analysis project Ga0224559, IMG submission 180676) | Peat soil microbial communities from Stordalen Mire, Sweden - 717 S3 30-34 | ecosystem: Environmental > Terrestrial > Soil > Wetlands > Peat | place: Sweden: Norrbotten County, Stordalen... | reverse complement strand
AAAATTTCCCTCAATCAGGCGGCTTCCAATCATAAGGCCGGAACCGCGCCGCTGCTGGATGAGCTGCGCGCCCGCGTCGATGCCCAATCGCTCGATCAGCAGTTGATCGTGGCTAAAAACTCGCTGGAAAAAGACAAGCTGGCCTTGGCGCGGACCATCGGCATGCCCCTGGCGCAGAGCTTCACGCTGGCCGACAAGGCGCCCTACGCGGTCTTTGACAAGATCGATGTGGATCAAGCCATCCGCGAGGCGCACGCCAATCGAAAAGATTTGGCCGCCATGGTGGAGCAGACGAAAGCCGCCGAAGAGCAGCGCAAGGCAGCCACCGCCAACCGGCTGCCCACGCTCACCTTCAATGGCGACTACGGCGACATCGGCACCACCCTCTCGCACTCCCACGGCACCGGCGACGCCAACGGCACGCTGAGTGTTCCGCTCTTCAAGGAGTACGCGCTGCGCGGCCAGGCTCAGCAGGCCCAGGCGCAGCTCGACACAGCGCAAGCCAAACTGAGCGACAAAAATGCCCAGGTGGACGCCGATGTGCGCGACGCGCTGCTGGACATCGCCTCGGCGCAAAAGATGGTCGAGGTGGCTAAATCCAGCGTAGCCTTGGCCAATGAGGCGCTCAGCGAGGCGCAGCAGCGTTACGCCAACGGCGTCAGCGACAACTTGGCCGTCAGTCAAGCGCAGCAATCCGTGGCTCAGGCCAACGATCAGTACGTAACCAGCCTCTACCGGCACAATGTGGCCAAGCTCAGCCTGGCCCGAGCCCTGGGAGCAGGCGAGAACTACAAGAATTATCTGGGAGGTAAGTAGACGTGGCGGATTCAATCCCAACACCCGTTCCCGACGTGCCGGAGGAAGACACTCAGAGCGTGACGCCAACCTCGCGCCGCCGAGGCATCGCCATCACCGTGGTGGTGATTCTCGCGCTGGTTGCCGTCGGCCTCTGGTGGCGCTCCACTTACACCGAGGATACTGACGACGCGCAGGTCAACGGCCACATGATCCAGGTCAGCGCCCGCGTGGGCGGACAGGTCGCCAAGGTCTACGTCGATGAGAATCAGCAGGTCAAGGCGGGCGATGTGATTGCCGAGCTTGATCCCGGCGACTACAAGGTTGCGGTCGAGAATGCCGAGGCGGCTCTGGCCAGCGCCCAGGCCAACGCCGAGGCGGCCAATGTGAATGTACCCATCACTACCATCAACACCGGCAGCAATCTCAGTTCGGCCGACGCCAACGTGAGCGGCTCGCAGGCCGGCGTGGGCCAGGCTGAAAAGCAACTGGACGCGGCGCATGCCCGCGTGACGCAGGCCCAGGCCAATTACACCAAGGCGCAAGCCGATCTGGAGCGCTACAAGCCGCTCGTTGAAAAGGACGTCATCAGCAAGCAGCAGTTTGACGCCGCCGTAGCCGCCTCCGATGCGACCAAGGCTGCCGTAGCCGACGCCCGCGCCAATGAACAGGCTGCCGTCGATGGCGTAAAGGTTGCCATCGAGCGGGAGACCCAGGCCATGGCGAATCAGAAGTTCGCCCAGACCGGCCCGCAGCAGGTGGCCGCGCAGTCTGCCCGCGCCAAGCAGGCCCAGGCCCAGGTGCAGGAGGCGCAAGCCAGGCTCGACCAAGCCAATCTCAACCTGAGTTATACCAAGATCGTCGCGCCCACGGCAGGAATCATCACCCGCAAGAGCGTCGAGGTCAACCAGAACGTAGCGCCAGGGCAGAATCTGACCATGCTCGTCTCGCTCGAAGGCCTGTGGGTGACCGCCAACTTCAAAGAGACGCAACTGCGCCGCATGGCCGCCGGTCAGCCGGTTGAAATTGAAGTGGACTCGACCGGCAAGTCCTACCACGGCAAAATCACGCAGATCGGCGGCGCCACCGGCTCCGTCCTCTCGCTCTTCCCGCCGGAAAACGCCACCGGCAACTACGTCAAGGTCGTCCAGCGCGTCCCGGTGCGCATCGACTTCACCGATCTGGCCAGCGAAGACCCCAACCACGAGCTGCGCCCAGGCCTTTCGGTCGAGCCGAAGGTGCGCGTCAAGCCGTAACGCAGTGTTCTTCATCTGGCCAAAGTTCCTCGCTCTGGTTGATCCGTACCCCATCCTTCCGCGTTCTTTGCAAGGATGGGAGGTCACGACGCTATGATCGTTTCAGATCAACGAAGGAGTTCGCAAGACCATGAACCTGCGCATCGGAAGCCGCGGCTCGCAACTTGCCTTGTGGCAGGCGAACCACATCGCCGCCCTCTTGCGCGGCCAAGGCCATTCGGTCGAGATCGAGATCATCAAAACCACTGGCGACCGGCTGCAAGAGATTTCCTTCGCCCAAGTTGGAGCGATCACCGGCGATAAGGGAATCTTCACCAAGGAGATTGAGGAGGCGCTGGCCAGCGGGCGTGTGGAACTGGCCGTGCATTCGCTCAAGGATCTGCCCACCGAGTTGCCTGAGCTGTTCGCGCTCGCCGCCACGCCGCCGCGCGCGGACCCGCGAGACGTTTTCGTTTCGGCAAAGTATGAAAATCTTGCCGCGTTGCCGCCGAGCGCGCGCGTAGGCACCAGCAGTCAGCGGCGGCGGGCGCAGTTGAAGGCGCTCCGGCCTGACATTGTGGCCGTCGAGTTTCGCGGCAATGTGGATACGCGCCTGCGCAAGCTGGCCGAGGGCCAGGTGGATGCGATTCTGCTGGCCGCCGCCGGCCTCGACCGCCTGGAAAAGAACGAATGGGTGCGCGAGCGCCTGCAGCCGACGGAGTTTTGCCCGGCGGCTGGCCAGGGCGCGCTGGGCATCGAGACCCGCAAGCACGACGCAGCGACGATTGCGGCGGTAGCCTTCCTGGACGACCCGGCAACGCGTTTTGCCGTCACCGTCGAGCGGGTGGCTCTGGCGGCGCTCGGCGGAGGCTGTCAGGTTCCCATCGGCGTTCATTGCCGTCGTCTACCGGTTTTCGCCGACCCCGGGGACACGAAACCTCTACAAGTCAATGCCGCCGCTAACTCGCTAACCTGCCATGTCCGCGTAGCGGACGCTAACTTGCTGAATTCATTCCCGCAATCTTCGCTGCCGAGTGCTTCACCCATTTCCCGGCTTGGCGAGAAAAAAATGCGAAATGGATGGGAGTGGGAAATCTTTGCCGTCGTCGCCGCCCCGGCGACCGGAAAGGCCGTGCGCATCTACCATCGCTTGCCTCATGCAGGTGCAGACCCCGCCGAACTGGGCCGTCTCATTGCTGAGAAGCTGAACGAAGCCGGAGCCGGTCCGCTGCTCGCCGCCGCCGGAGATGCACAATGAGTGCGCTGACGCTGGCGGGTCGGCGCGTGCTGGTGACTCGTGCATTGCATCAAGCCGGCAGATTCAGTAGAGAGTTGAGCGCGCTAGGCGCAACGGCGGTTGAGGTTCCGGTGATCGCGATCGGCCCGCCGGAGTCGTTCGAGCCGCTGGATGAGGCGTTGAAGCATCTGGATCGATATGACTGGCTGATTCTGACCAGCTCCAACACAATCGAGAGGATTTGCAATCGCGCCAGTCGTTTTGTCGTTAATCCGGCGAAAGCCGAAGGACTCAAGATAGCCGCAATCGGCGGAGCAACCGCCGAGACAGCAATAAGTTACGGGTTTCGTGTCACGGTTGTACCGGACGCCTATCTTGCCGAGAGCTTGGTGTCGGCGTTATGTGAAATGGTTCGCGGCAAGCGCCTACTTCTCCCGAGGGCAGCCGTGGCGCGGGACGTGATTCCCGATGCGCTGCGGGCTGCCGGAGCGGAGGTTGATGTGGTCGAGGCTTACCGGAACGCGATGCCGGAGGCCGCGCCGGAGCAACTGCGTCAGGCGCTCGCTGAAGGCCTCGATGCGGCCACCTTCACCAGTTCCTCCAGCGCAACGCATCTGGCGGAAGCGGCGCGTTTGGCTGGAGTAGCCTGGCCGTTTGCTGGCGTTCCGGCGGTTTCCATTGGGCCGATCACCAGTCAGACCCTGCAGGAGCTTGACTGGCCGCCCGCAGCGGAAGCCAATCCCTCAAATATTTCAGGGCTGATTGCCGCTGTCGAGCGGGTATTAGCTCGCAGAAATTCAAATCCTGGAAATGGCGGCGAAGATGAGCTTTCGCGGTCAGAACAACCGCTTTAATGGTACAATCAACCTATGTGGCGGCTGTAGTTCAGTGGCAGAACGCCTGACTGTGGCTCAGGATGTCGTGGGTTCGATCCCCACTAGCCGCCCCAATAGAAAATAAAGGACTTAGATTAGATTTTTCTCTTCAGCTTGCAATGACGCCCAATTTATTGCCCATATCAAGGGGTAATTCCATGCCTGCAACGAAATCGATCCCCCAGCCAAACTCGGCCCAGGGTATCGTACTTGGAGTGGGGAGGATACGAAAGATTTCATTTACCTCTCGATCTACACGGGCCTGCGAATCTCAGACGTTGCAACTTCCGGCATCGCAAAACGGCTTAAGCTGAAGTTCCAGAGCCTTACATGCGGTATCATGCTGATATGTAAGTGGATAGCTGGAAGCTCAGTTTCCAGTTACTGGAACGTTGCGAGCAACTGGTATGCCTTTGCCTGAAGCGGGGTGGGGTCAGGAAGCTGTCTGACGGTATTTCCGGAAGGGTCATGGGGCAGCACCAAAGTGACGCGCGCGCGACTTGTCAACTAAGACATGAGCGAAGAGAAGCTGTGGACGGGAAGTCCCTCGATGGTTTGCCGTGTCGACTTCTTTTCCTTGCCAGAGTCCGAGACGGTGGGCTGCAGAACCGGATCTCGTAAGATTCGCTGTAGAGGTCGTTCTTCATCGGCAAACAAGATCGGGGGGCAGGTGGCCCGCTCATCAACCCCGAAGAAGCGCCATGAGCCTTGAAAAGCTGTGCGCTGTTCATCGCAGTCTCATTGCGATTACGATACACTGACGATAACAAGCTATAAATCTTTAGCGGAGAACTGTGAACTGAGAACTGCCTCATGAAATCCGAAATCATCGCCGTCGGCTCCGAGATGCTCACCCCTTTCCGTCAGGACACCAACTCCCTGTACGTGACGGAGAAGCTCAACCTGTTGGGCGTCACTGTTGCCTTCAAGACCATCGTCGGCGACCGCCAGCGCGATCTGGTCAGCGTCATTCGCACAGCTCTTGGGCGCACCGACATTGTGGTGATTATGGGTGGCCTAGGCCCCACCGAAGACGACCTCACCCGCGAGGCCGTCGCCGAATCGCTCTCGATCCAACTGCGCCGCGACAACGATCAGGTCGTCGTACTCGCCGCCCGCGCCGCCACTTGGCGCATCCCCATGCCGGAGAACAACCTCAAGCAGGCCGACGTGCTGGACGCCGCCACCGTACTCCCCAACCCCAACGGCAGCGCCCCCGGCCAGTGGCTGGACGTCACCTTCGAAGGCTATCGCAAGCTGCTCATGCTTCTGCCCGGCCCGCCCAACGAGTGCCGCCCGCTCTTCGACGCCGAGTGCGCCCCGCGCCTGCGCAGCCTCCTCCCGGCGCGCGCCATCGCCAAGCGCACTTTGAGAGCCGCCATGATCCCTGAGTCCCAGGCCGACAAGCTGCTGGCGCCCATCTACACCCAATACAAGGACGTGGAAACCACCATCCTGGCCCACGCCGGAGACATTCAGCTCACGCTGCTCTGCTCCAAGCCCCGGCTGGAAGCCGCCCAGAAGCGCGTGGACGAGCTGGCTGGCCGCATGGAAGAGGCTCTGGAAGACTGGCTCTACTCCTCTGGCGGAGAATCGGCCGACTCACTGGAGCAGATCGTCCTCTACCATCTCGGCCTGCGCCAGGCCACGCTGGCCGTCGCTGAAAGCTGCACCGGCGGCATGATCGCCCAGCGCATCACCAGCGTCGCGGGCAGCTCCCGCTCCTTCCTCGGCGGAGCCGTCGCTTATTCCAATGAGCTGAAGACCGCCTTCGCCGGCGTTCCTCCAGAGCTGATTGCGCGCCAGGGAGCAGTCTCCGCCGATGTGGCCGAAGCCCTCGCCTACGGCATCCGCCGCTACACCGGCGCAACCCTTGGCTTGGGCGTCACCGGCATCGCCGGACCCAGCGGCGGCTCGGACGGCAAGCCGGTTGGCTTGGTCTACATCGCCCTCAGCGACGCCCAGAAGACCGAATCCATCGAGCGCACCTTCCGCGGCGACCGCGACCGCGTCCGCCAATGGGCCACCCAGCAAGCCCTAGACCTGGTCCGCAGAAGGCTCAGGTAACCTAGCGTGGCGCCGCGCAGGTCAGACCAAAGGCCTGGGTGTCCCAGGTCCCGCTTTTGGGACATGGGAGACGATGAACCCAAACCCGCGCTTCTCCGCATCCGCACTCTTGCCGCGCTCCATCCTTCACGACCCGTCGAGGAAAGAACGCGAGGCAGTAAATCGATTGGAGAGCAGAATAGACCAGAATTGCGCCCCTGGAAAGTCCAAGGTCCATATAGGAGATCAATCATGCCCACGCAATATGAAAATCCGCAGACGGTCAAGTTGGAAGACGAAATAATCTCTGAGGCCTCGACAACGAAGAGAATCGACCATGTGGCTGAAAAGGCCGCGGAAAAATCCTCAAAGATCGCGCAGCAGTTTGACAAGGAAAACAGTACGATCTTTTCAAAATAATCGACTTTTCAGGACTTACATCCCGCATGGAGTGGGCGGGGGGCGCAGGTCCGACCAAAAATCTGGTGCCCCAGGTCCCGCTTTTGGGACATGGGAGACGATGAACCCAAACTGCACTTCTCCAATTTGCCCAGAATCTCAAAGAATAGGCGCTAAGACCCGGTCTTGCGCTCCTCTTCCAGCACTTCATCCAGCAAACCGCGCAGGCTGGCAGCGCGGACGTGGGTCTGGCGCGCAGTACCGCCGGGGGTCTTGCGGGCTTCGGCCAGTTCGTCGGCCAAATTCAGCGCGGCTAGCACGGCCACGCGCAGCGAATCCACAGTCGTGCCATGGGCGGCGACGGCGCGCATCCGCGCATCCACCAACTCGGCCAGAGCGCGGATGTGTCCGGCATCCTGCCCGGAGAGGTAGTAGGTCTGGTCGTAGATCTCGACCGCGACGTAATTGGCGTGCTTGGGGGAAGCTTCCTGTGCCATAGTTGACCTCATAGTTCCAGCGCGTCGAGTTGCGAGAGGATGCGCTCCACGCGCTGCCGCACCTGGGTGCGTTCCTCGCGCAGGGCGCTGATCTCCTTTTGGAGCTTTTCGGCCAGCGGGGCCTGATCGCGCAGATCAAGCTCGGCTTTGGCGGCGCGCTCCTCGGCGGTGGCGCGGGCCTGACGCTCCCACTTCACCAGGTTCACGGTGCGCTGAACCCGCTCTTCCAGCGCGGAGAATTCATCCACGCTCAGCATCACGACGCTTGTTTCCACAGCGGCTTCGGTAACAGGCTCGGCAACTGCTTCGGCAACAGGCTCGGCAGGGGCTTCCGCGGCAGCTTCCTCAACAACTTCCGCCGCCGGCTCAGCTTCGACCTCTTCCGGCCGCGCCTCTTCTTCAATCACATCTGTCTTCCAGAAACTCTCGGACATTGAAAAACCCCCAGGGAATATGGACGTATCGCAGTGAGTATAGCGCAGAATAAGCCGTTTTTTCTCTAACTGCGCAGCCGCGCCCCTACTTTGCCAACAGCTTCAACGACCCGCGCCTGGAAGGCTTGCAACTCCTCCTCGCGCAGCGTGCGGTCGGCGGCCTGGAAGGTTGCGCCCAGCAGCACCGCATACTCGCCCGCGGCCAGCTTCTTGTCGCGAAAGACCTCGCGCGCGCGCCACTCAACCAATTCAGGGATGTGCAGCGAAGCGACGGCTTGGTCGATGGTCTCCCAGGCGATTTTCTCGTCCAGAACGAGGGAAAAGTCGCGGTGAACCGGTTGAAAGCGCGAAATATCGCGTGAAACTGGTTGGCGCAAGGGCAGCTTGTAAAGGCGGTCAAGGTAGATTTCGCCAGCGAGGACGGGATCTTTCAGCTTGCGTTCGGTGGCCTGCGTGGGATGCAGTTGGCCGAACCAGCCTACGGTTGTGCCGTCCACAACGACCCGCGCCGCGCGATAAGGATGCAGCCAGGGCGGCGTAATGCCAGCCTCGGCGGGAAAGCGGTCGAAGAGGACGGCCCGCGCTTGGAAGCGCGCCAGAAGCTGCTCAACCACGCCCTTCAGATCGTGAAATTCAATGGACCGCGGGGCGTGCAGCGCACCTTGCTCCGGCATTAGGCCTACTACGCCGAAGGAGAGGGCGGGCCGCTCGTCAACCTTCTCCGTACTACCGCTGAAGACTGTACCCAGTTCGAAGAGACGCACGTCGCTCACGTCGCGGTGCAGATTGCCGGCGATCATGGTGAGCATTCCTGGAATGAGAGAGGGTCTAAGCACGCCGGCCTCTTCGCTGAGCGGATTTCCGAGCGGAACAGCCAGCCCCGGCTGCGGGGCGGTCAGTGCGGCCTCGGCAGCCGAGCAGAAGGTGCTGGAGATCGCCTCATGGAAGCCAGCAGAGAGCAGCGTCCGGCGTACTTCGGACTCTTTGGCCGCCCAGGGCAGCGCGCGCACGCCTTCGCCAAAGGTCGGCAGCGTGTTGGCGAATCGGTTGTAGCCGTAGACGCGGGCTACTTCTTCGATCAGGTCGATCTCGCGGTCAACGTCGAGCCGCCAACTGGGCAGCGTGACCAACCAAGCTGGCTCGCTGGAGGGCTGAGCGGCCAACTCACATCCTAGCGCCCGCAGAACTACCTCGACTGTAGCCGCAGTAATTCCCTCCGCGTCAATCGCAGTTCCCAGAATGCGCCGCACCTCGCTCAGCGCCAGCTCGACCGGTTTGCGGCTGGCGGTGCGGGCTTCGAGCGCAGGCACGCGCACATCCACCAGATCGCCTTCAATCCAGCCTCCGCTGGCCAGCAGAATGCTGCTGACAATGGCCGAAGCAACTTCGGCTGCGCAATAGTCCGCGCCGCGCTCAAAGCGATGGCTGGCGTCGGTGTGCAGCCCGTGCCGCCGCGCCGTCCGCCGCACCGCGACTTGGTCAAACCAGGCCGCTTCGACCAGCACATTTTTCGTCTCCGCCGTAATCATCGAATCCCAGCCGCCCATCACTCCTGCCAGACCGAGAGGCTTTGCGTGGTCGGCAATGATCAGGTCTTCGGGGTCCAGCGTGCGCTCCACACCGTCCAGCGTCTTCAGCTTCTCGCCCTTTTTCGCGCGGCGCACGATGATGCCGCCTTCCAGCTTGTCCAGGTCGAAGACGTGCGTCGGCTGGCCCATGGCGAGCCATGCGAAGTTAGTGGCGTCCACGGCGTTGGAGATTTGCTTCTGTTCCAGCAGGCCAAAGTACGTGGCCACCTCCGCGCCAGGAAACCAGTCGCGCGAAGGAGCAATGGTGACATTGCGCAGCACCCGCGCCGTGAAGCGCCCACAGGCGTCCTCGGCCTCAATGCGCACGGGATAAGGCGCCGCCGCTGGCCGCGCTTCAGGCAGGGCGAAGTCGAGCGCAGGCAGCGTAAGTCCGTAGATCGCCGCCGCCTCGCGCGCCACGCCGTAGTGGTTCATTGCGTCCACGCGGTTTGTGGTCACATCCATCTCATAGAACGAGCCGTTGCCCTCGCCGAGCGGATAGATGCCATCGACGGCGATGCCGCGCAGAGTCAGGTCTTCCGCTAATTGCACATCGTCAACTGGCAGTCCTGGAACATACGCTTTGAGCCATTTTGTAAGAATTTTCATTTCGGTTACCTTTTAGCGAGTTAGCGTGCGCTTCGCGCACATTTGCGAGTTAGCAAGTTAGCGGTTCTTTTGTCTTCCTACTGGGATTGCAATTTCGCCAAAAGTCCATTGATGAGCTTGGCGGTGTCTGTCGCTAATTCGAGCAACTGCCGGGAAGATTCCTGGTCGATGAACCCCAAGCCGGAGGCTAACTCATTTTGAGTCTCAAATTCATAGAGAGATCCACGCGCAGATCCTAGCGATTTACGTAGATCCAAATCCGTTAGCCTGCCGTGGCCTTCGGCGATATGACTTGCAACTGCAACCGCAGATCGGCGCATCTGCATCCGCAAGCCAAAGGTCTCTGATTTCGGAAACTCTTCTGTATGCAGATAGACGGCCCGCGCCAATTCCATTGCCTTCTGCCAGACGATCAAGTCGCGAAAGGATCGAGTTCTGGGCATTCCAACCTCATTTCTATCCGAACAGCCGCTAACTTGCTAACTCGCTATGTGCGCGCAGCGCACGCTAACCTGCTGTCTTAAACCAAAACCGCATTTTTCAAGCAAACTGTCCCAAGAACCTCATGTCTCCCGCAAACAACGACCCAATCTCGCTGATTCCGTACTTCATCATTGCGATGCGCTCGACGCCCATGCCAAACGCGAAGCCGGAGATCTTTTTCGGGTCATACGCGGGCTGCTTCTCCGCCGCAAAGGCAAAGACCGCCGGGTCCACCATGCCGCAGCCCAGCAGCTCAATCCAGCCGGAGTTCTTGCACTTCCGGCAGCCCTTGCCGCCGCAGAAGATGCAACTGATCTGCACGTCGGCGCTCGGCTCGGTGAAGGGAAAGAACGAAGGAAAGAAGCGCGTCTTGACCGCCGAGCCGAAGAGCGCTTTCATGGCGTGGTCGAGCGTGCCCTTGAGGTCGCTGAAAGTGATATTCGTGTCCACGCACAGCCCCTCCACCTGATGAAAGATCGGCGAGTGCGTGGCGTCGGCGGCGTCGTTGCGGTGAACCTTGCCAGGAATGACAATTCGCACCGGCGGCGGCTGCGACTCCATCGTCCGCATCTGCACGGGCGAGGTATGCGTGCGCATCAACAGGCGGTCGCGCTGCGGGCGGCGCTCTTGCGCGGCCACCACCAGCGTGTCTTGCGTATCGCGCGCCGGATGCCCCGGCGGGAAGTTCATACTCTCGAAGTTGTAGAAGTCGGTCTCCACCTCCGGCCCAACGCCCACCGAGTAGCCCAGCGCTGCAAAAACGCTGACAATCTCATTCAGCGTGCGGGTAATCGGATGCTCGGCGCCCACGAGCCGCCGCGTTCCGGGCAGCGTGATGTCGATGGCCTCGGCAGCCAGCGCCGCGTCGGTCGGACCGGCTCCGAGCGCCGCGTCCAGCAGGCTCTCGACCACCGCCTTGAAGGCGTTGAAGCGTATGCCCAGCGCCTTTTTGGCCTCGGCGGGCGCAGCCTTCAGCCAGCGGCCGGAGACCTCGTTGAGCAGGCCCTGCTTGCGGCCCAGCCATTGCAGCTTGAAGGCCTCGACAGCCGCCTCGCTGCTGATTTCAGCCGCCGCCGCGCGCGCCTGCCGCTCCAGTGCTGCAAAGGCTCGGTCGAGTGCTGGCTCATCAAATGCGTCCAGATTGGGAATTTCAATGTTCATAAGCGTATAACTTCAGGATAAACCACGGACTATGCAAGTTGCGGCATGCTCATTTCCATGAAGTCCATTCGCGCGCTTCTCGCGCTGCTTCTCGCCGCCCCCGCCTCTCCCGAACCGCCCAGTCGATGGCAAGGTCGGCGGCTTCATCAGCGTGCTGGCATGGCATGAGACCTACCACCTCGGCCAGATCTCCTGCCTGCGCAGTTGGCTCGGCCACTCCGGCTTGTTCGGCTAGAGCCAAGCTACTCAAAACAAACGGCCTCCGCTCACCGACTGGGCCGTTCGTTTTTCCGGCGAAAAATTCTCGGAAAAAAACCACTTGACAGCTCACCTTTCTCGTGTGTTACAGTCTGTAACGTTATGAGCGGTAACTTTACGGAAAGTCACGATCCTTCGGAACTGGGTGAGCTTGAGCGCAGTGTGCTCACCCTTGTGTGGCGGCTGGGCGAGGCCACCGCGGAAGCGGTGCGCGAAGAACTGGGCCGTCCCCTCAAAGATTCCACCATCCGCACGGTGCTGCGGCGGCTGGAAGAGAAAGGCTATCTGAGCCACGCGATTGAAGCGCGCACCTTTGTCTACCGGCCGTCGGAGTCGCCTGGGCGGGTGGCGGGCCGGGCAGCGCAACGCATCGTCGATTGGTTCTGCGGCGGCTCGGTAGAGGCGCTGCTGGTGGGTATGGTGGATTCCAAAATGCTGGACCGGGCCGAGCTGAAGAGGCTGGCGGAGCGGATTGCCGCCGCCCGCAAGCAGGCCGGTCAGACGGCGAACGTCACCGGAAAGGTGGAGGAGGGGCTATGATTCCAGCCATATTGGAAGCCGCTCTGCGGGCGCTTCTGCTGGCTCTTCTGGTGGGCGGTGGATTGGCGCTCTTGCAGGTGAGGAATGTGCTGACGCAAAAGCTGGCCTGGTGCCTGGTGCTGCTGGCCGCCGTGGCCATGCCGCTGGAGATGCGCTGGCCGCTGGGTTTGAAAGTGGCCGTGCCGGCGTTTTTGCATCGCGGCCAATCGCCGCCATCCGCCGAAACAGCCGCGCCCGTTGCGGCGGCCAGCATTGAAAAGCCCGCTCTGCAACAGCGAATTGCGGCCAATTCCGCAAATCGAATGCCCATGGCGCCTCCTGTTCAGAATGCCGAAGCTGCTTGGGCGGCGCCGGCAGTGAAGGCGCCCGCATGGAGGTTGCGGCCCGCGGCAATCGCATGGCTGTTATATTCTTCCGTGCTGGCTGGATTGCTGGCACGGCTGCTGGTGGGGCTGATTGCGGCGCTGCGGTTGTGGAGGCGGGCGGAGCCGGTTTCGCTTGCTCATTTGCCTCTTCAGCAGAGGGACGAACTCTCCGGTCTCCGCCTACGCGCAAGCACAGCGGTACATTCGCCGGTGACGGTGGGCGGAGGCGTGCTTCTGCCGGCGGAGTTCCGCGCATGGGATGCGGAAAGGCTGCGCATCGTGTTGGCTCATGAGTACTCCCATGTGCGCCAGGGCGACTTTTATCTTCAGACGATTGCCGGATTGCACGCGGCTGTCTTCTGGTTCAGCCCGCTGGGATGGTGGTTGAAATGCAAACTCTCTGACCTGAGCGAGACGATCAGCGACCGCGCCGGAATGCGCGCGGCGGTCGATGGTCCCACCTATGCGCAGGTTTTACTGGAATTCGCGGCCCTGCCGCGCCCAACCTTTACAGGAGTAGCCATGGCAAAGACAAGCAATCTCTCGCGCCGCATCGAGCGGCTTTTGAATGACGCCCATTTCCGCCAAGCCTTTACCGGAGGGCGTCTGCGCACGCTCGCCGCCTGCCTGCTGGTTGGGGCGTCGCTGCTGGCGGCAACCGCGGCGGTGCGCGTGCAGGCCGCGGGACAGGACCCACAACAGAAGGTAGTTGTCATCACAACTCCAGCGACGGATCAAGCGGGGGCTTCCGCCGCCGGCACACCAGCGCAGACTGTAGTCACGGTACAGGCTCCTCCGGCAGCAGCGGCAGGAACGCCTGACGGCTCCGAACCCAAGCAGATGCAAATCACGCTGCAGGCCGGGGAAGGGGCAGCCAAGAGCAAATCCTACTCTTTCTCTTGGGCGCAGGATGCGAATGGGGAGAGCCATGCGTTTGTAGTGAATCATGGCCAGCAGCTTCTCTTCTCAGGCAACTGGGACAAGGCTCGTCAGCGGGAGTTGGAGAGGGCGCAGAAGAGCGCGCACGGAAATTTCCTGTGGTTTACGCTGGGCGGAAAATCCTATATTGTGGACGATCCAGCGGTGACGGCCGAGATCGAAAAGATGGTTGGGTCAGGCAAGATGACCATGGAGATACAGAACGGCGGCGATCCAGCGAAGACCATGGTCATCACGGTCGACCCGGAGAAGGCGGCTCATCCTGACGATCTTTCCAAGAAGATGGAGGAGGTCAATCAGGCGCTGGCCAAACTGCAAACCAAGCTGGGCAGTAGTTCTTCCATGCAAGAGATGAACGACTTGCAGAAGAAACTCGCCGATCTGCAGAAACAACTGAACGCATTGAAGGGAAACACACTGACACTGCAAAGTGATGTAACTGACGAACAGGGAGAAATTCATCGGCAGAAGATGGCGATAGGGGTAAGGCGCGAGGCGCAGATAGGCATTGAGGTTCAGAACAAGGAAAAGATTGACGAGCAATTGAAGTCGATCATTGAGCAGAGCCTCAAAGACAACAAAGCTCGTCCGGTCGAATAGCCGCATTTTTACGGGCACAGAAAAACCACCGCGGGTTGGCGGTGGTTTTTCTGTGAAAAGAAAAGAAAAGAAAGTGGGTGCCCCAGGTCCCGCTTTTGGGACCTGGGATCGAACAGCCCGACAATCTACGCTCCCGCCTCCGGCAGTTGCACCGGCTTGGCTTCGATCAGCGCTTCGATCTTGGCCAGCGCAGCCAGCACCGTCTCGCCGACCGGCGCGTCCACCTGCACCAGCGCCAGCGCTCTACCCGGCTTCGCTGTCGTCCGCTCGCGGCCCAGTGCGAAGTTGGCGATATTCACGCCATTTTCGCCCAGAATCGTTCCGATCTTGCCAATCACGCCCGGCACGTCCAGATTACGGCAAACGAGGATATTGCCCTCCAGCGTCGTCTCGATGTCGATGCCGTCAAATTCCAGCAGCCTTGGCTGCTCGCCACGGATCACCGTGCCGGTGGCGCGGCTCTCGCCTTTGGCCGTGTGCAGCTTGATGGTCAGCACGGTCGTCGCGCCGCGATGGCTCTCCAAGCTGTCTTCCTTGATCTCGTGAATGCGGATGCCGCGCTCGACAGCCACCGAGGCCGCGTTGATGCGGTTCACATTCTCCGAGCCGGCCAGCAGTCCAGCAATCGCCGCGTTGCGCACCAGGTCGATCTTCGCGTCGGCCAGAATCCCGCCATAGACCAGATCAATGGCCTCGATGCCGCCCTTGCCGGTCTGCGCCAATAAGCTGCCCAAGCGGCCAGCCAGATCGATGTACGGCGCCAGAACCACATATTCTTCGTGGCTCAGCGACGGCAGATTCACCGCATTCTGCACCACGCCGAGCTTCAGATAATCGCGCACCTGGCGGGCAATCTGAATGCCGACGGCCTCCTGCGCCTCGCCCGTTGATCCGGCGATGTGCGGCGTCAGAATCACGTTCTCCAGGCTGTGGTACGGCGTCTCTTTGGCCGGTTCCTTCGCATAAACATCCAGCGCCGCGCCCGCCACTTGACCGGATTTGAGAGCCTCCACCAGCGCCGCGTCGTCAATCAGTTCGCCGCGCGCGCAGTTGATAATGCGCACACCCTTCTTCATCGTGGCAATCGTCTTGGCGTTGATGACGCCCGTCGTCTGCTGCGTCAAGCCCACATGCAGCGTCAGGTAATCGGAGCCGGCCAGCAGTTCCTCCAGCGTGACCAGCTTGATCCCGTTCTCCCGCGCCACCGCCGCCGAGACAAACGGATCACTGCCAATCAGTTCGAGACCAAAACCTTTGGCGCGCTTGGCCACTTCCAGGCCGATGCGGCCCAATCCCAAAATGCCCAGCGTCTTGCCGCGCAGCTCCGAGCCTTGCAGATTCTTCTTCTCCCACTGGCCGGCGTGCATCGTCGCGTTGGCCTTGGGCAGCTTGCGCGCCAGGGCCAGCATCAGCCCGATCGTCAATTCAGCCACGGCCACGGCATTGGCACCGGGGGTATTCATCACCACGATGCCGCGCCGCGTCGCCGCTTCGGCGTCGATGTTGTCCACACCCACCCCGGCGCGGCCAATCACCCGCAGCTTGTGCGCGGCGGCCATCAGCGCATCGTCGGCCTGCACCGCCGAGCGCACCACCAGCCCATCGGCGTCGGCTACGGCAGCGGCCAAACCGTCCGGCAGTTGCTCATGCGTGAGTACTTCCCAACCCGGCTCGGCCGCAAAAACCGCCAGCGTCGCCGGAGATACCTTCTCTGCCAGAACGATCTTCATCTTCTCTCCTTTGTCCTTTTGCCCAGCTTCATACTCGTCAAAGCGGATGCCTTCCTTCTCGCACAGCATCTCGAAGATCCGCACCACGGCGGCGTGCGGCTTGCCCTCATCGCGTTCATATTTGGTCAGCGAGTTGGCATGAACCCCCAGCCGCTCGGCCATCTCGTATTGAAACAGGTCAAGCTGCTTGCGAGCAATCAGCAGCTTTTCCCCGAAACTCAGTTCAGCCATCAGAATAGCTCCTAGCTTCTAGCTTCTAGCTAAAAGCGCAGCATCATCCCTGCAATTCCGCGCCCCATCTATTTCACGTTCATTGTGAAATAGATGGGAAACCGCGAACCTCAACCAACACACTTTGAGAACCTGGACCACTCGCCTCATTGTGAAAGTCAGTTGATCTTATACAAGAAGTATCCAATCAAACCAACACCACAGAGATAATAGAGTGCGACTTGCCACCAAAACCAATTCGGTTCTTTGGCGCGGTAGACCCAACCATCAAAGCGAACCCATGCTTTGCCAGTACACGTCCAAACCACAGCCGCGGAAAATGAGATGAACCCAAGTATCAAAAAAATCCCCGGCGGTTTTAGAAGTGAGAACAAAACATCCATGAATAACGTCCCATCTTCCTAGTTGCGCGAAATATTTCGTGTAGGGTATTCCCACCCTCGCCACGCTCCTGTATCTGCGACTGGGGTGGGAAACCGTTCACTGTCCACTGATCACTGACCACTGCGCTTCGCAAAGACCTCTTGCGCCGCCGCCACGCCTTGGCCAAACTGCACCGGCAGCCCCAGCACGTCCTTGGCAATCACCTCCGCCGCGCCCAGGAAGGCAATCGTATCCAGCGCGTCAAAGAAGCCCAGATGCGCCACGCGGAAGATCTTGCCCTGCATGGTGCCCTGTCCGTTGGCCGTCACCAAGCTGAACTTGGCCTTCAGAGCCTTCACCACCGTGCCTGAATCCATCCCCTCCGGCACCAAAACCGCTGTCGCCGCGGCCGACGGAGAATCCGGCGCAAAGAGCGTGAAGCCCAGCGCCACCAAACCCGCGCGTGTCGCCGCCGCATTCACCTGCGCATTGTCGATCAGCGCGATGCGGCCCTTTTCCAAGTCGCCGCCCGCCTGCCCGGCAATGTAATCCAGCGCCGCGCCCAGGCCCGCCACCAGCGCCACCGCCGGTGTGTAGGCCGTCTCGCCCTTGACCTGATTCTTGCGCTCCTTGCGCAGGTCAAAGTAATAGCGCGGATTCTTCGACGTTTCCATCGCCTTCCACGCCTTCTCGCTGACGCTCAGATACGCCAGGCCCGGAGGAATCATGACCGCCTTCTGCGAGCCGCCAATCACAATGTCCACGCCCCAGCCGTCCACATCAAAGGTCTGCGTACCCAGGCCGGTGATGCCGTCCACAATCAGCAGCGTCTCCGTACCCTTGACCAGCGCGGCCACGCCTTCCACGTCATGGCTCGCGCCGGTCGAGGTCTCCGAGGCCTGCATATAAATGGCCTTGTGCTCCGGCTTTAGCGCCGCCTTCACCTCGGCTAGGTCAAAGGTCTGCCCATACGGCTTCTGGATCACATCCACCACCAGGCCATAAGCCTTGGCCAGATCCACCCAGCGCTCGCCAAACTTGCCCGCCGTCAGCACCAGCACCCGGTCGCCCGGAGAGGTGATATTCGAGACCGAAGCCTCCATCGCGCCCGTCCCAGAGCACGACAGCAGCAGAACATCATTCTGTGTGCCGATAAAGACCTTCAACTGCGCCAGCACTTTGCTGAACAGCGCGCGGAACTCCGGCGTGCGATGATGAATGTCAGCCGCCGCCATGGCAAACTGGGCAGCGGGAAGCAGGGGCGTCGGACCGGGTGTAAACAGGCGGGTTTTATGGATCATGGCTCTCTCCTCAAATTTCTGACGGGGCCTGCCGGGAAGCTGAAACCCTTCCAAGCCGGACAGGTTCTTCTCAGCCTCGGCGCTTCAGCTTCCCAAAGCCAACCGTCAATCACAGAATACACAACTTTGTGGTTTATGTGGTAATTATTTTGTGGAAAACTTCTGTTTGTTCCATTTCAGCGCAAATTGCCCTCTCGAAACGCCCAAAAACAGAAAATATCACCTTGACGGTATATCACCTGAGAGGTTTATTCCATTCAGAGAGTGAAATCATGGCCAAGAAGTGGAGAGATATTCGCAGAACGCTTTCACCGGAAGCTGAAGAACGCATTCGCCGCAGAGTTGAAGAGGCCACGATTGTAATGCGGCTCTATCAGCTCCGCGAAGAACGCAATCTGACCCAGGAGAATGTTGCCAAGGTCTTGGAGATCAATCAAGGCGCAATCTCCCGCATGGAAAAGCGCAACGATATGTACGTCTCCACGCTGCGCAGCTACATTCAGGCGATGGGCGGACAGCTCCAGATCAAAGCCATCTTCCCCGAAGGCGAAGTCCAGATCGATCAGTTTGACGAAATCCCCGCTCCTGAACCCGAGCCGGAAGCGCTGGAAGCCGTGCAACTGTAGCGAAGTCGCCCCGCGCCGTAGGCGCAAGGTTGATTAGCCCAGCGCTTCAGCGCTGGGTGAGCGCCCTCACGATTCAACCGGAGTCCCGTAGGGCCGGTGCGAGACTGCGACTCAATCACCAAGTGCATTGGCGGAAATCCAGAACCTATTCTGGCGGCATCGGCGTATTCGATACTTATCATTGTTTCTCGCAGTTGGTTTTCGGATTGTGGTTGATCGGTTGGTTCACAAGCAGCAGCGGTTTCCTCTCTGCTGTAACATAGAGTTCATCTTTAATCCGCATACTAAAACAATGATTCGACGTTTGATGCTTTCAACGCTTCTCTGTGCCGCGGCACTGCTGCCGGGGTCGGTTGCGTCGGCGCAGACCGGGGTCAGCGCCGTGCTGCCCAATGGCCGCGCCATCCATCCGGCGGGCAACTGGATTCCGCTGGCACCCTACCCGTTTGCTCTGACAGTGCGCGCGGACGGCGCGGAGATTGCCGTGCCTTCGATCGGGTTTCCGTTCGCCCTGAATGTGATTGCGCAACCGTCTGGAGCCACTCCGGCGGTGCGACGCATACCTGCCGGCGGCAAGAGCGATCCAGCGGTGGAGGTTCACGCCGGGCTGGCCTACTCGCCGGACGGGGCATTGCTTTACGTCGCCACCGGGGACTCGGGAAAGATTCGTGCCTATCGAACCAGCGACTGGCAGCCTGCCGGCGAGGTTTCTCTGAATGGGGCGGATTCCAGCGCCGCGGGGGCCGAGTTTGAAGGCAGCTTTGCCGCGACACTGGTAGTTTCTGCCGACGGCAAGACGCTTTACGCGCTCGACCAGGGCAATTGGCGCGTGGTGCTGGTGGACGCGGCGAAGATGGAGCGGATCGCCTCGATTCCGACCGGGCGCTACCCCTTTGGACTGGCGCTCTCTCCTGATGGAACCAGGCTCTACGTCACCAATACAGGCCTGTTTGAGTACCACGCCATTCCAGGCGCCGATGCGAAAAAACCGCTAACCACCGGGCTGCACTTTCCGCCCTTCGGCTATCCATCCCGGGAGGCGCGCGAGGGAGCGGTCGTCGAGGGCAGGCGGATTCCCGGCCTGGGCGACGAGAACTCCGACCAGGGCAGTTCGCTCTGGACCTACGATGTGCGGGAGCGCGATCATCCAACTGTCACCGCCAAACTCCGCTTGGGAACCAGGATTACCGAGGTCAGCGGTCAGACCCTGGGCGGCGCCGCACCCAGCGGCGTGGCGGCTGCGGCGGAGGCGGTCTATGTGGCTCTGGCGCACGAAGACGCGGTGGCCAAAGTGAGCGCGGATGGAAGCCGGCTGCTGGCCCAGGTGGCGCTTTCTCCTTTTACTGGAGAGCGCTTTCAAGACAGCAAGGGCCGGCCTCTGCGCGGCGTCATGCCCAGCGGAGTTGCGCTGCGCGACGGCCGCCTATATGTGGCCGAGGCGGGCATCAATGCGGTGGGCGTGGTGGATGCTGAGTCGATGAAACTCGTCGAGCAGATTCCGGTGGGCTGGAATCCCTCCGCCGTCGCCCTCTCGCCGGATGGCGAGACACTCTACGTGGTGAATACCAAGGGAAAGGGCGCGGGGCCAAACGGCGGTGCGCAGCACGATCCAAACGCGCCCAGTTACATTGGATCGCTGGAGTATGGCAGCCTGAGCGTCATCTCGCTTCGCAGCCTGCCCCCGCCCGAGGTGCTGACGCAAGCGGTGCTGGAGTCCAATTTGGCAGCCATTGCCCACCGTTCGCCGCTGCCCCGGCTAAAGCATTGCTTTTTGGTTGTGCGAGAAAACCGCACCTATGATGAGGTGCTCGGCGACGTGACTGGCGCCAACGGCGATCCGGCGCTGGCCCGCTACGGTATGGATGGCTGGGCGGAAGAGTGGCAATCCGCAAACCACCTCAAGGTGACTCCCAACCTGCACGCGCTGGCTGGCCAATTCGCCATGAGCGACAACTTCTTTGTCGATAGCGACGTCTCGGCGGACGGGCACCGCTGGTTGATGGGTGTCAATCCCACGCCATTTTTCAATACGGCCTGGACCTCGAATTACGGTGGCCGCCGCAAGGAGTTTGCCGGTGCGCCCCAACCGGGCCGCAGAGCGCTTTTTGGCGGCGCGGATGCCCCCATGCCGGAAGATGAGCCGCAGTTTGGCTCGCTGTGGGAGCATATTGCGGCCAGCGGCCGGCAAGTGCTGAACTACGGCGAGGGCATTGAATTGGAAGGCAGCGACGAGATGGACGGCTCCGCGCCGGAGGGGCATCGGCTCTTTCTCAACGCGCCTGCGCCCCGGCCGGTCTTCGAGTTCAGCGACCGCCAGTACCCCACCTTCAACCTGGGCATTCCCGACCAATTCCGGGCCACGGAGTTCGAGCGCGACTTCCGCCGGAAACTGGCCCGCAACCAGGTTCCCGCGCTGATTGTGATTCGCCTGCCCAACGACCACACGGCCGACCCGCGCCCAGCAGATGGATACCCCTACCGCGCCTCGTATATCG
>Ga0224559_1000696_pt1 | contig 20816 bp, 12 predicted proteins | sample 714S33034metaG_FD_180676 | JGI IMG/M metagenome (GOLD analysis project Ga0224559, IMG submission 180676) | Peat soil microbial communities from Stordalen Mire, Sweden - 717 S3 30-34 | ecosystem: Environmental > Terrestrial > Soil > Wetlands > Peat | place: Sweden: Norrbotten County, Stordalen... | reverse complement strand
GAGGTCGCGGCATACACGAAGCCTCGAATCGGATGACATCGGTTCAGAATGGCTTTAAGTTCCATGTGGGGCGCGCTCGTGTTGGTTTCATCACCCGCCACGATACCCGTGTCGGAGAACAAGCGCTTGCGCGTCCCTTCTGTGCCTATCCAAGCAGCGGCGCTCGCGGAGCCGGCCTGTCAGCGCGCCCGCCAAAGGCTCGCAGGCCGGCGACGCCGTCGACCATGAGACAGGCTACGCCCCCGCTGCGTCTGCCGCCCTACCGCTCCTACCACTCAACCCACAGATTCAGGCGGGGAGCCATTTTTTTTCGCTCCTTCCGGTCTTCTTGTCTTTGACTTCCACCTGCTTCCTCGTCGCGCTGGTGAAGCTGGCCGGCCGCCACACGTGCAGGCGCAGTATGAAGGCCATGCCCCGTTCGCTGGTGAAAAAGTCGCCCAGGGCGACGCGTTTTCCAGGGGTCTTGCATCCCGCCGGTAGCCAAGCGTCGACCTCGGACATCGTGCGCAAGCCCTTGAGGCGCATGAGCGCATAGTCCCACATGGCCTTGCGATAGTCGGCGCAGGTACGGGCGGCCATCTCAAGGCGGTAGGCCGCGTGCCAGCTGCGTAGCCAATTGCCTTCGCGGAACCTACCCTGTTCGGGCTGGCGCACGAACTTGCCGTCGACGTCCTTGGTGTACACGAATCCGCCGTAGGTGACGCCGGGATGTAGTTGCTCACGCTGGTCCGCGGCCGTGGAGCCCACCCAGCGCGGACCCCAAAGACCAAACTGGCCGAAGCACTTCGCGAAGGCGGCGGGGAACTTGGCTTCCAGCATGGCCATGAAGCCGCAGAACTCGCCGCCCGAGCCATCGGACTTGGGCATGGTCCAATGGTAGTGGCCGGCGGAGCCGTGGCAGTTGTCCCAGAAGTTCACCACATCCAGGCCGCCGCCGCACTCGCGTTCGGCCACCGCCATGATGGCCCGCCAAGTGGACTTCTCCTCCTTGGACATCGCGGCCCAGTCCTTCCCGCGCCAGGATTGCGGTGTCACGCGCGTCACCGGCCAGCTGTCGCTCAGATCCCCAATGGGGCCACCGAAGTTCCCTCTGGGATTGTAGCGGCCGATGGCGATCTGCTCGTTCGATCGGTCTTCGGGAAAGTCGTAGTGCCCGGAGAAATCCCAGGCGAGCATATGCGTCCTTCCCACCGTCACCTCGTCATGGCGCCAGATGTTCTCGGTCCGAACGCCAGCGACGACCAGGGGTGCCGTCTTCTTCCCCTTGGGCTTGGGGCCTGGAACCATCTTCATGGCCTGGATGACCAACGGGCAGCGGTAGTGCTTCTCGATCCAGTATTTGATGAGTTCGGCGGTTTTCGGGGTGACCACGCCACAGGGATGCTTGGCGAAGATCTTGTCGTTCTTCTTGCCCGACAGGCGCGAAACGTAGCTGCCCTTCGTCTTGGCTTCATCCTTGGAAGGCTTCTTGTTCACGTCCTCCACGGCGACGTTGGGCATGGAAGCCGCGATTTGGAACTCGCGCACGGCCCAGGCGGTTTGCCAGTCGAAGGTGTCGGACGGCACTGGCAGCACCGCTTGGCCCTTGGCCTGTTGCCGACGCGGAAATACCCAGAAACCGAGGTGTCAAAGGTCGTCGCGCAGGGCCGCGACCATGTTGATGCGATCGACGAGGTTGCCGGCGGTCTTGCCGGGAGCGACCGCAGCCTTGATGGGTTCTTCGAGGATCTTCTTGCGGGTCATGCCCCCGTACACCGCGGGCTCGGTCGGGCGTACGTCGTGGTCCCCGAGTTTCAGCTGGAAGCCACCGTACATCAGGGCGTTCTTGCCCGCGGGTCCATCCTGCGGCGGTTTCGCTGGTTTCTTCGCGGGTTTGCCACTCGACTTGGGCTTGGCCTTGGGCCGGGTATGGGCCTTGCTCTTCGACCTAGCCTTCGACCTAGTCTTCGCCATCATCTACTCCTGCGGCGAACTGTCCGAAGACTCGTCCTGGTCGTCTTCCTCTTCCCAGTCGCCATCCCATTCGTCGTCCTGGATCCAATCCTCGTCCTCGCTATCGTCGCCGTCTTCTTGGTCGTCGTCTTGCACCTCATCGGGGGGATTGCCTTCATCGCCTGCATCGGAACCAGCGTCATAGGCGGGCGCCTCCCCATCCGCGAACGTCTGATCCGGCTCGGTGTCGGCAGGTACCTCGTCGGCAGCGTGCACGCCGTCCAGTGCCTCGCGCAGGTCATCGTCGATCTGGTCGCCCATGGGCAGGCCGTGCTCGCGGCGGAACTGCGAGATGGCGGCGGCCGTGATCTCCTTGGCCTCGCCGTCGGTGGCGCCGTCGTAGTAGCCCAAGTTGGCCAGCCTGGCTTGGATGCCCGTCACCTCCTCGATTGGATCCATCTCGCCCACGCGCAGTTCATAGGTGGCGATGGGATTGCCGGGATCATCGGTCCACAGCGCGACATCGACTTGGTTCGTGTCGGGCGGCAAGTCGATCTCCATCCACCCGTCGGCATCGAGTGGCCCCGTGAGGTTCGGACCACCGGCGTCGGGTTTGGCCGTGTAGGAAACTGGATCCTCGTCCGAGTCCCATGCCACCGGGAAACAGACCCGCAGCACCTCCTTGCCACGATTCACCACGTATTCCGCCGTGCCGCCGGGCACTTCGGCGTTGCGCTTGAGCTTGGTCGGGATTGCGACTTGGTCGCCAGGGAAGAGAATGTTGGGGCTCTCGCGCCGCTCCTTGAGTTCTTGGTTGCCCTTGAAATCCCAGATCGTCCGCCAGCGCGCGAATCCCTGCTTGGTCGCGATGGTGGGCAGGCGGTCGCCCTGCTTGACCTTGCACTTGGAAGCCTCGCTCCGTTCTTCCTCGGGCAAGTCCTGGGCGCCGTCGCCGTTCCAATCGGCGCCGTCGAGATCGGGGAAGCTCACTGTGAAAACACCTAGTGAAGAACTCTTGGCCCGGCCGCGACCTTCCTTGTCCAGCTTGCCCGATGCGCTCCCGCCGTCGGGCATGGCGATCTTGAAGGCCAGGCCTTCATGCGGCTTGTTGTCCAGGTCCACGACGTGGATCTCCAGCGCGGCCTTCTCCATCATCGCCTTCAACTGCGACGGCGTCATGGCCGGTTCCGTGTCCTTCACGGGGGCACTCGATTGGCGGATCCGGCGCAGGAGAATGAGTCCGTCGGGCTGGAAGGGCGGGCGCCAGTCGGGGGTGAGCTTCGCGCTGGCTTGGACGAGCAGGGTGCCGAGGTGGCCGGTTGTGCCCGCTTGCTTGGCCAGGCCTTCGAGCACGCGCCGAGCCTCGTCGTGGCCGGCTACCTCGTAGCTGTTCCGGCCGGGGACGCCCGCCAGGTCCACATCAGCCACCAGCTTGTACGAGCGGCCTGAAAAGTTGAGGCGCCCGCGCGTTTGCTTGTCGATATTTCTGACCAGGCTGCGCTGCTCCGTGGTTGCATCGACCGGCTTTCCCGCCTTGTCGCCCTTGCGCAAGGCGACCAGGGCGCCCGTCTTGATGGCAGCGCGGACCATCTCGGCGAGTCCCAATCGTCCATCTCGCTCAGGAACATTCTGGTGAGGCGGGCCTGGGAAACAAACTGCCGGATCCGCGAGGTCGACATACGGTCCATGGCATCGAAGTGGCGAAGGGCTTCGCGGGCAGGCAGCCTTTCGTAGCCTTCTTCGCGGCAAAGGTCTATGGCCTTGATGGGCGGGACCAGGGCGACAGGGTTGTCTCGCTCCCACAAAGGGGTGAGCGGCAGGATGGCGTGGCCGAACAACACGACTGTATGCTACGCAAGAACCAGGTGATTTGCAGAAAAAAGGAGCGCGCGAGATGACCCACGGGATTCCCTTGCGCACCATACCTCGACGTGTAAAAGAGTCATCTGAAGGAACAAGCTATGATTGCTTCCCCTCCTGTCACGGTGCCTCTTGTGCCGGCGACCCCGGTTGCCGTGGCCGAGCCTGCGCCCCCTGCGGCCGTTCAGGTGACTTCTCCGGTTCCGCCGCCCACGCCCAAACGAGCCACGGGTGGGGGCCTCCGAGTTTCTGGCATTGCAGTGGGGGTAGTGGGGATCGCGGCCATCACCACAGGCATGATCCTGGCCGCGAAAACCCGTACGCTAACCGATGAACTCAACAGCGCGTACAACCGAGACAAGGCGGCGACTCGCGACTCGTACGAAACCTGGGGTTGGGTCAGCTATGGCGTGGGTGCGGCGGCATTGGTCGCGGGAGCCACTCTGTACATTTGGGGATCGCGAGCCGCGGAATCCGAGCCAGAGACATCGGCCGTCTCGATCCTTCCGATTCTTGGCCCCGGTACTGGCGGGGTACTCTTGCGAGGCGCTTACTAATGACTACGCAGAGCCACCGAGCCACCTTCCCGGGATCCACCGCGATTTCCTTCGCAGCTACGGCGGCTGTAGCCGTAGTTGGCTGCTTCGGCCACCCATCGACCGACGTAGCCACCATGACCTGTCAACAAGATGTGGATTGTCTGTCGGGCTACACTTGCCGGATCAAGGGAGTTCCTGGTGGCTGTTGCAAACCCGACGATCCGACGTGTGGACGACTCCAGGACGGCGCGACGCCAATAGACGGTACAAGCCCAATCACTGACGGCCCGACGGATCTCCGGCCGGGTATTGCCGGTGACGGGCCCTCGGGCACGGACGGCGACGCAACTCTGGGCACGGGCGGCGTCGTGGCATCGGGAGGTTCCGGAGGCAGCGTCATCTTGGACGCTTCGGGCGCAGCCGGAGGCACGACCTCCATGCCGGATGCTACGAGCGGAAGTGGAGGCACGATATCTTCGTCCGATGCTCCCGTCGCGACGGGCGGGAGTGGGGGCACGACATCTTCGCCGGATGTCGCCATCGTGGCAGGCGGAACTGGAGGCACGACATCTCCGCATGACGCTCCCACCGAAACGTTGAATCCGGGCAGCATCTGTTCGAGCGCGACCGCGAGTCAGTGCAGCGGCAGATCTTGCGTTGACGGCCACTGCTGCAGCTTGGCCTCGTGCGGGACGTGCCAGTCGTGTACCGGGCCAGGCGGCACTTGTGTGGCGGTCACGAACGCCGACGATCCCGACAGCTGTACCGGAGCGAGTACTTGTGACGCTAGCGGCGCCTGCAAGAAGAAGATTGGACAGGCGTGCACTGCTGGCACGGAATGCATGGGCGGTAATTGCGCCGACAATGTTTGCTGCAATACAGCCTGCAACGGATCGTGCGAATACTGCAAGGGTAGCTCGCCAGGCACCTGCGGCTTCATCGCTGGTTCACCGGAGACGGGCCATCCGGCTTGCGCGGGTTCGAGCCTCTGCCAGGGTACCTGCACCGGCACGAAGGCGAGCTGCACATTCCCAGGCGCTGAAACGACCTGCCGTCAGCCGAGCTGCAACTCGACGACGGAGGTGGCGACTAACCAGGCCGTCTGTGACGGTAATGGCAACTGTCCGACACTTGCGACCACCAATTGTACCCCGTTTATCTGCGGCACGACTTCGTGCCTGACGAGCTGCACAAGCAGCAGCCAGTGTGTTCCTGGCGCCGCGTGCCTGAGCGGCTCGTGCCAGTCGTGTGCAAGCGGCCAATCGGTATGCGGTAATGCGTGAGCATACCTTCAGTCAGACCCCAACCACTGTGGAAACTGCACCACCGTATGTAGCAGCGGAACACCTCATTGCGCCAACGGGAACTGCGGACAGTGCACCGTCCTCACCGACTGCCCGGCAGGATACGTTGGTGCCCCAGCGGCGGCGTGCCTGAACAACACCTGTGTCTGTCGGCAGAAGAGCAGCAGCAACCTGCTACAAAACCCCGGGTTCGACGCGTCGCTCTCGGCATGGACTCCCGGCCCCTCGGTGAGCTGGAACCAATCCGACGTGGATGGCTGTCCCGGATCAGGCTCGGCGTCGTACCCGTCAGACCTGACATCCGGCATGACACAGTGTGTTCCTATCGGGGGTAACCAACTATATTATTTCGGTTTCAAGTATACAGGGAACGCCTATTGCACTACGGTATACTATAGTGACACCGCCTGCGCTACCACTGTTCCGGGCTCAACCGGCATAACCCTTCAACCCTCGTATACTAGCACCTGGACATCGACCTTCTACAATTCCGACGTTACGCCCGCGGGTACCCACAGCTTGGCGACCAGTTGCGCCCCTATCGTTGGTGCTGGCAGCATCGATCAAATGTACGTGAACACCAATTCGCCTAGCTTCTGAGTCACCTCTGCTTGGAATACCAATGGCCTCGGCAAGGCTTTGAGCCCTCTGTAGCGCATGCACCAGCGGCACTGGCCTAGGCTGGCAATTTGAGAACAGCACGGGCGCTCATCACCCCGCCCGGGACGTGCTCAGGCAGCCGAGCTGCCCTTGCTTCTCACCTTCGGCTTCGTGCCCGAGTTGCGTGGGCGATACAGAATAGCTGGACGAGCCCACCCTGAAGGTCTACGGGTGGCAGCCTCAACGGGCCCCATGTCCGCGTAGCATGTGGTCGGGGAAGCGGTGTCGTCTGTCCGTGCCTTCGATCATGGCAAGCCGGAACTCTCAGAATTGGCTGAAGAACGTCCAAACTTCCGCAGGGCCCCAGCTGCCCGCCGACTGGCCAGTGTCCGGGAAGGGAGTGTGGTCACCATTGAAGGAGCAAAACTCCACCGGATACCCTGATTTGCATCCGGCCATCTTCGTGCAGGCGTGAGCGCCACTCGTGACCGATGTGGGAGTCTGCCAGGTGCAGCCATCGGCATTGGACCAATTTTGGGCTAGCGACACCCCTCCACTGTAGCCCAGCACCGAATCGTGGGTTCCGTGCGACGCGTAGTAGGCGACAGGATGGCTGGTGCTGGGCTTGCAGCTGCCGCTCATCTGGGCTGCCGAGTAGACGGCGATAGCACGGACCCCCCATGTTGCGGTCGTTCCGCCTAGTGGTCTCTCGCAGCCGACTTCGTAGGACATGCTCGCCCCGTAGCTCCAACCTGTCGCATAGATGTGGTTTGTGTCGACGCAGAAATTCTCTTCGACCTGGGCCACGACAGCGTCCATGAGAGCCATGTCCTGACCGTTCGGGTTGGGCCATCCACAGCCCGACTCGCCAACCCCAGTCCCCGAACAGGGCGCGCCATTCATTTGCCCGTTGGGGGCCGCGAAGATTGCGGTGTTGTTGGACTGGGGCAGCAGTCCATAATACTGCCAGTTGAACATTTGTATGTCGTTTCCATCGCGCGCGTGGATGGTGACGACGAGCGTGTAGGGGTGACTATTGTCGTAGTTGGTGGGCACGTTGAGGACATACCGACGCTGCAAGCCGGCGGCCGTAATTGGGATGGTCGTACCTTTGTTGTACTGGCTGCTCGTGATTGCCGTGGGCGCCTTGCCGCAGCCCGCGCTTGGATTTGCGCCGCTTGTCCCGCCGACTGTGCTGCCCCCGGTTCCCACATTCGTTCCCCCGGCCCCACCGGTTCCGGATCCTCCCACACCGCCAACCGCGCCACCGGTTTTGCTTGTCGCGCCGCCTGCACCGACGGAGGATGCGCCGCCGGTTCCGCTTGCCGCTCCGCCCGCTCCGCCTCCGCTTCCAGTGGTTGTTCCGCCGGTGCTAGCCACAGATCCGCCCGTGCTGGTGATGCTTCCGCCGGTACTGGTGGTTGCTCCGCCCGTGCTGGAGGTTCTTCCTCCTGTGCCGACGGTGGCGCCGCCCGTGCCGGATGTCGCTCCACCCGTGCTGCTCGTGGCACCGCCGGTCCCTTCATTTCCGCTCGGTGAGTTGGATGAACAAGAAATGCCTACTACCGCGAGCACGGCCACCATGTGAAATCGTTTTGCACGCACGCGAGCCTCCAAGCAGAAGACGTTGTGATGAGCAGTGGGAGCAGCGGCCGAATTCCGTCTCACTGCCCTGTGTGCGTCATTCGCTCGGGCAAGATGATGGACCAGTAGCCGACCGGGGGTGGTCTTCGTGAGGTAGTTACTCTTCCTCCGGCCGACAGACTCTGTACGCGAACGCACCCAGCAAGGCGCCCGCGATGGGAGCCAGCCAGAATAGCCACAGTTGCGACAGGGCCCAGCCGCCCACGTAGATGGCCACGCCGGTGCTGCGCGCCGGATTCACCGAAGTGTTGGTCACCGGGATGCTGATGAGATGGATCAAGGTGAGTCCGAGGCCGATGGCGATGGGCGCGAACCCGGCGGGTGCGCGCTTGTCGGTGGCACCCAGGATGATGACCAAGAACATCATGGTCATTACGATCTCGCACACCATGCCCGCGAGCAGGGTGTAGCCGCCCGGCGAGTGTGGTCCGAAACCGTTCGAGGCAAACCCGGAGGTGAGCGAAAAATCCGGCCTGCCACTGGCGATGAGATACAGCACTCCCCCCGCCGCGATCGCACCCAGGACCTGGGCTACGACGTAGGGTGCGAGGTCTTTGCCCGGAAAGCGCCCGGCGGCGTAGAGTCCAACCGACACGGCCGGGTTCAAGTGGCAACCCGAGATGTGGCCAATGGCGTAGGCCATGGTCAGTACCGTCAGACCGAAAGCCAGCGCGACTCCAAGCAATCCAATGCCGACGTCGGGGAAGGCGGCGGCCAGCACGGCACTCCCGCAACGGCCAAGCACCAGCCAGAAGGTTCCCAAGAACTCAGCTCCGTATGCCTTGTATTCGTGGTGTTCACTCCTTGTCCAGGTTTGATCCTCGCCGATTCTCTCGGTTCGTCCGCCGGATCGGCGGCGTGGTGGCGTCGAGGCGCTGCGATTCCACCGGATCTAGAGACTTTGCGTCAGAAACACCGCCACTGGGCGGGGAATCGGTGTGTCGTTGCGTTGTGGCCGCGGCCGAGGGCGACGCCACGTGCTTCACGGTCTTCGAGGACAAGGTCTAGTCCCCGCGCAACGCCGCCGGGCGGCCGAAGCGGGTGCCGGAGAGTTCTTGGCGGCGGGGGATGAAGGTGCCGTCGGCCATCTCCTTGCGGACCACCTTCTGCATGAGTTTGTACATCTTGTGCGTTTGCGGCTCGTCTCGGTAGAAGGTGTCCCAGGCGTAGCGGCACAGTTCCAGCAGACGTTCGGGCGTCATGTGGCGCGGCTGGAAGACGACGTGGTCGGCGGTGTAGAGATCCCAATCCGAAGTCAAGATGCGCCCTTCCTTCACCAGGTCGTCGCGCGAACGGGTGTGCGGGAAGGGGGTGAGCACGGTGAACTCGGCCAGGTCGAGTTCGATGTCGAGGAGGAAGTCGACCAGGCGCTTGATGTCGTCCTCGGTCTGTTCGTCGAGTCCGAGCAAGATGGTGCCTTCCACGGCGATGCCGTGGGCGTGGTAGCGCTCGATGCGGTGGCGGATGAAGTCCGACGTGTCGAACACCGCCTGGTACACGTACCAGGCGCCGGCCTGCGCGGCGAGATCGAGGACTTGGTCGTCGTCCTCGATAGGATGCGAGCACCACTTCTTCTTGAGCGGGATCATCTCGCGAAAGAGATCGAGTTCCCACTGCTTGTCTTGCGCCAGCGAATTGTCGACGAGAAATAGACGGTTGTTGTCGATGCCGGCCAACTCCTCGACCACGCGGTCGAGCGGTCGCGGCCGGAAACAACGTCCGCCCAAGTAGTTGACGGCGCAGGGGTAGCAGTTGAAGCGGCAGCCGCGCGAGGCGTGGAAGAGATCCACCATGCGCACGCCTTTGTAGTTGTAGAGTTCGCGCTTGAGGATCGACCGCCGGGCCGGGCCGACTATCTCGACCGGCGCCGGGCTGTCGAGAAAGTCGTAGGTCGGGCGCAGCTTGCCCGCGCGCAAGTCGGCGAAGACTTGCTCCATGCGGCCCTCGGCCTCGCCGAGGAACACGGCATCGGCGTGGGCCTGGGTTTCTTCCGCGTGCAGCATGGTGGCGATGCCGCCGAAGATCACCGGGAGGCCGCGACGCCGGTATTCGTCGGCGATGGCCCAGCCGCGCTTCACCTGTCCGCTCAACATCATCGAGATGCCGATGCAATCGGCGGGTGCGTCGAAGTCGAGGGGCTGGACGTTTTCGTCGACGAATTCGACATCGATGTCAGCGGGCAGGGCGGCGGCGAAGACCACCGGGCCGTGCGGCGGCAGGTGGAATTCGGTTTGCAAAGTCAGCTTGGACCACTTCGGGTAGATGAGGCGAAACTTCATGGGTGATTCCGGATTAAAACATGAGCCCGACGTTGAAGTGGGTTCGCCAGGTGTCGTCTCCGGGATGCCGATTGAGCGGAATCGCGAAGGACAGGCTGACGTCTCCAACCGGCAGCTTGATGAGTATGGGCGAAAAACCCACGCCGTGGCGAAAATCGGATGCGGCGAGGTTGTCGGGCGAATAGGCCACCACGCCGCTGTCGAGGAAGACCGAGCCGTAGAGTGGCGGCGACAGCGGGAATTGTAAGTCGATGTTCTGCAAGATGCGCAGGTTGCCGCCCACCGGAAGGTACTGCACGTACGTCACTCCGGGCCCCTGGGTCGCAATGGTCTCGGTCAGGGCGTAGTCGAGTTGGTAGCCGCGGATGGTGGTGTCGCCGCCCGCGAAGTAGCGTTCGACCTTGGGCAAAAGCGCGGCGCCGCCGAGGGGAATGCCCTGGTCGTAGCGAATGCTGTAGCGCAGGCTCAGCCAGCGCAAGAGCGGCACCACGGACAAACCGCGAGCGTAGACTTTGACGAAGGTGTCTTGCGCGATGTCGAAGAAAAGGGCGGGCAAAGCCACCTCGACTCCCGCCTGGATCTTGAAGCCCTGTTTTGGCACCAGCAGGTGGTCGAGCCGGCGCCATTCCACGCCGGCGCTCAGGCTGCTCACGAAGGTACCGATGCGCACCGTGGTCTCATCTTGGAACGGAGCCGGCACGGCCGCGCGGTCGAGCAGTTCGGTGCGCGAGGTGTTGCGCAGGTTGTAATGGATGTTCGCGTCGATGCCGGGATACACCTCGCGCGTGAAGCCGAAGGAGCCGGTTCCTGAATGGATGTCGCCCAGTCGGAGGGTGGCCTGGCGCAGGTAGCTGCCCACGATGTCCATGCGGAAAAGCGTGCCGAAGAAGCGCGGGTCGAGAATACTGGCCGTGGCGCTGGTCAGGGATGGACCGTAGTTGCCGATCGAGGTGAACGTCCAGCCGTGACCGAAGAGGTTGCGATGTTCGTAGCCAAAGGCGGCGTAGACCCCGAGGGGAATCGAGGAGCCAGGCGTGGCTTGGTCGGTCGATGCGCCGCCGCCGACGTGAACGATGCCGTAGTGATCGTGGCGTTCTTCGACTTCGATGACCATGGGCACGACGGGATCGCTGGGACCGACGCTAGGAAAACTGATGGGGTTGGGGTTGTTGAAAAGTTGGATGAGGGCGAGATTGCGATGGGCTCGCTCAAGTCCATGCGTGGTAAGGATGTCGCCGGTGCGCAACTCGGCCCAGGTGAGAATGGTGCCTTCTGTGGTGAGAAAGTTGCCACGCATGAAGATGGGACCGACGCGAACTTGCGGTCCCAACGAGATTCGCCAGGTGATGTGCATCTGCTCACCGTGCCGCTCGCTGCGCGCCTCGACTTGGGCGTAGCGGTAGCCTTCATCGCCGAGGGCGCGCTTGATGCGCAGTTCGTCGCGGCGGACGAAGGCCGGCTGGTAGGGCGCGCCGACCACCGTGCGCAGGGAATCGAGGAAGAACTTCTCGTCGCGGGGCAGGGCTTCGCCTTGCACCAGGCACTCGAATTTCATGTCCGCGATCCAGACCAGGGCGGATTCCTCGATGACAAAGCGAAGGTAGAGGTTCTCGGCGTTCCGCCACACGGATTCTTCGGCGGCGTCGATGGTGGCGGGGAGCGGCCGCCAACCCTCCGGGCGCGGCGCGATTTCGGCCCTGACCTTGGTGTCGGGGTACCCGACCGCGGCGTAGTAGTCGCCCAGGCTCTGCACATCGAGTTCGAGCTGGCGCAGGCTTGCGTAGCCGCCTTCGCCAAGGCCGAGCACGCCCAGGAAGGGAAACTCCTTGGTTCGTATGCGCTCGGCAAGCGTCGCGGAGAGGATTGCTCGGTTGCCGACGAACGCGATGCCGCGTACTTTGAGCCTGGGACCTTCGTCAATGACAAAGACCAGGTGGTCCGAGAGTTCGGAGATGCGCTCGCGGCGCCAGGTCACCTTGACCAACATATATCCGTCTTCGTGGTAGGCGTGCGCGATGGCCTCGGCGCTGGCCGCGGCTTCCACGTCGTCGTAGGCGCCGTGGGCGAGCAAGGTGAGAACGTCGCGGAGAGATCCCGCGGAACGGTTGCGATTGCCTTCGAAGGCCACGTCGACGTGGCGGCGTTCCTTGATGTCGATACCCAAATGGACGTTCCGGTTCGCGTGGTCCACGCTTGTTTCGGGGTCGAAATCGTCGCGCACGCGCACGCCAGGGAACCCAATTTTGCGGTATTGATCGACCAATCCGGCAATGTCCTCGCGCAAAACCTGCCGCCGGAATGGCTTCGGCCACTGCCACAGGCTGTACCAAACGCCGTGGCGGAAACGATCGGCTATGCTTTCGGTGGGCAGGGCCGTGGCGCCCGTCACTTTGATCGGTCCCAGGGGATAGGCCGGACCCAACGCGACCTTCACCAGGAGGTTGATTTGCGCGGGCACTTTGCCGTTGTCGTGCAGTTCGAGTCGGGCCTCGGCTTGCCAGAAGCCCTGCGAGCGCAAGAAGGCGCGCACGTTGTCCGTCTCTTTGGCCAGGAAGGTGTCGCGGTCGGGACCGGCTGGCGGCAGTTTTTGGCCGGGACGGATGCTGAGCTTTCCGATGATGTCTTCCTGGCGCAGGCCTCCGAAGAAGCGCGGCTGGTTGCCTGACACGAAGATGCGCCGAACGCGGTCGAAGGCGCGCAATTGGACGCGCAGCCCAAGCCCGCCACCCTCGTGAACCGGCGTGATGTCGGCTACGTATCCAACGGCGGCAAGCAGACTCTTCATGCGTGGAACGGTGCCAATGGGCGCGCCCACGCGATCCGCGTCGCCCGAGGAGACAAAGGAGCTTCCCTTCGCGGCCACGGCGGCGAGCAATGCTTCCACGCGGCCAGGCGGATCGATCGCGCCTTCCACGGTTATGCCGACAATGCTCGGTCCGGTCTCGACCAGCGCGGGAGGGGAATTGCTGGGTTCGTCCTGCGCCCGCACGGACGGGCCAGGCAGCAAGAAACCCGTGGCGAGCACGGCGAGGGTGGGCAAACGGAACACGTCGAGGGCTCAGGGTATCAGGCGGTCATGGGTTGGGGAAACGGATGGGGTAGTCGAAGGTCAGCTCGAGCTTGAAGATATTGGTTTGAGCCGGAAGTCCCTGTTGAAGGAAGTAGGTATAGTAGTCTTCAATGACGTTGGCGGTGAGGTAGTCGTGGATCCATGCCAAGCCCTGCGCGCGATAACGCTCCTGGTTCTGGAAGCCGCGCAGGTAGGACATATCCAGGTTGAACTCGCGCGTGGCGCGCGCCTGGACTTTCACTTCGAATCCATCGGAGCCCACGGCTGGGCGCAGGTTCCATTTTCGACCCGTGAGAAGCTGCAAGGTGTTGTCGATGTAGGGATCGACCAGGTTCGAAACCGTGTCGCGCGACACCTGGCCGAGCATGTCGAGCCCGCTCTGTTGGTTCATGCCGAAGATCTGGCCGCTGTTGCCGCTGATGCCGTCGGTGGTGCGGCCGGAAAGTAGGAGAAGCATGGTTTGGTTGCGGTCCATGCCGTCGGTGGTCGACAGGTCGATGGTGGCCTGGTTGATGGGGCCGCTGATTTTCATCAGGACGGTGTGTTCGTTTCCCGACGAATCGAGAACCGCCGTGTTCTGCGCCTCCAAATTCAGTTCGGGCGTGTCGCCCGTCGCGATGGACTTGGTGGAAACGAAGGTCACATGACATACGTTGGGAGAGAGGTCGAAATCGCCGCGCAAGCCGATGACATGGAAGCGGCCGTCGGTGGGGCGAATCTCGCCGGAAAGGTTGGGCGAGGACAAGGTTCCACCGATGCCGAGGTCGATGATGACGTGGATCTCCTCGGGGGTGAGGTTGTTGTGCACCACGAAGCCATCGCCTTCAGTGCGCACGCGCAAACCCAAGGCAAGATCGCGCAGCAGGGGCTGGCCGTCCCAGATGGGGCGCTTCGAGGTTTCGTTGATTCGCGGCGAAAGCACCAAGTTCTTCACATCGAAATCCTGCAGGTAACGGCCAGACACTAGGCGCACGTCGCCGCTCAAGGCCAGCCCCGCGCTGGGGGTGCCGGTCAGCTCCACGGCCAGCGACAGGTCGTCGATTTCAATGCCGCCATCGCGATAGCCAAGACGGTTGCCTTGCAGGGGCAGGCTGATGTCGTCCCATTCGAACGTGGGACGCAAGCGGCGGATGTGCACGCGGCCGGGCCGAACGCCCTTGGCGCCGATGAGCAATTCGCCCTCGTCGTCGAGTCGGACCTTCACGTCGTACAGAAGCAGCTCGTGGTTCGAGAGATCCACGGCGCCACTCTGCACGGTGATTTGGCGGCTGATGCCGCGCAATCGCATCTGGATTTCCCCCAGAGTAATGTGCGCGGCGATGGTCGGGTCGTCGAGCTTCCCGTCCACCTTGAGGAGGATCGCGGCCTTGCCCGAAACGTCCGACACGGCACCGGGCGCGAAGGTTTCGAGCAGGCCGGCGCTCACCTCGCCAGCCGCTTTCACCGCGACCGTGGTGGGGGCGAATCCCGGACCCAGGTTCACCTTGCCGTCGAGGCGCATGGTGGCCTCGTCGAGCGTGACGGCCAGGTTGCTGAGCTCGACCGACGAGGAGCTGAAGCGTACCGAGCCCGAGGGAACCAGCACCCTGCGGTTGAATTCGCGCGCCTGGGCGCGCACCGGCCGCGTGATGGCGATGCCTCCGTTGATGTCGGGTTTCTTGACGGTTCCGCCCACGTAGAGTTCAAGCCCGATCCCGCCGCGCAAGACGGAGAACTTCTTGGCCAGGAAAGGCTGCAGAAAATCCAGGTCGAGTTTGCCCAGGACTTCGGCCTCGACCGCCTGGTCCACGACGCTTCCCTGGGCGTTCTTGAGCGGCCGTACTTGAGCCGCGAGGGTGAACTCGCCTCCCTGGGTGAGGAGACGCGCGCGATCGATTGTTACTTTTTCGGTGTCCGTGACGATGTGGAGGTTGTCGCCGTTCTTGAGCCAGATCTGCTCGCGGATCTTGTCGCCGCCTTCTTGCTCGATGTCGCGCGTGATGGAGGCTTCGAGCTGCGTGATGAGAACGTCGATCAGGGGCGCGTGCCCAGGCTGCAATTCCACGTCGATGCGACCCGCGAGCGCGGTGGCGATATCCTGTTCCTTGAGCTCGGGCAGAAACTCCTCCACGTGCAGCTTGTCGAAGGACAGGAGCACCTTGGCCTGCACGCCCTTTGCGCCGTAGCTGCCGGTCGCATCCAGCTTGAGGCGATTGAAGAGCGTTCCTGCCACGGCCACGCCGCCGTCCGCGGACGGCGTCAAGGTGAGGGTGGCATTGCCCAGGTTGATGTCGAAGGCGCGCACGTCGGCCAGCGCGATGGAGCCTTCGACCCTCGGTTTCTCGACGCTGCCGGTGAGATGCAGATCGATGGACAGCCGGCCCGAGGCGGGCACCTCAACCTTGGCGGCGGACAAGATCGTGGCGAGGGGCAAATCGCGGATATTGACGTGCCAGTCGATGGCCAAGGGCTTGCGGCGAAGCTCGACACGTCCCTCAACTTGGATGTCGCCACCTCCCTCGCCCGCGACATGGCACAGGCGAACCACCAGCGCGTCGTGGTCGGCTTCGATATCGATGCCTTCGAGTGTCCAGGCTTGGCCTAGCACCTCGACGGTGGACCCGGCGGGCACGCGAAAGTGAACCTTGGGATTCTTGGTCGTTCCGGTCGCGGAAAGCGAGAAGGAGATTTGGCCGGAAACCATGCCCGCCGCAATGAGGTCCCGTAGGGAGAGGCGTTCGCCGTCGAGGTGGAAGTCGAGGACCGGGGCTGCCAGCATGCGCGCGATGCTGTTCTCAAACAGCTTGGCGCTGCCGCCGCCGTCAATGGTGCCGCTCGCGAGGCCCGCGTGCAGTCCGTCCACGGTGAGGGTGCCGTCATGCAGGCGAAAACCAGCTTGCAGGCGATCGATGGCCGGAATGCCCGTGGCGCCGCCGCCGATAGCGTTGACTTCGATGCGGCCGTCGGCGTTTGGGCGATCCAGGGTGCCGGTCACATCGACGGCCACGGACGCGCTCTTGGCCAGCGGTCCTAGTTTCATCGTCGAGAGCACCTTGGGCAGGTCGGAGGCTCCGATGCGTAGGCCGACATCGACCAGCTTCTTGGCCAGGGAAACCTTGCCGCGAATGTCGGCTTGCGCGCCTGGCACCGCGATGTGAAGTCCCGAGGTGCTGGCCCCTTGCGCGGAAGCCTGCGCCTGGCCAGTGATGCGTACCGTGCCGGGAATGGCGTTTTGTTGGAAGAGTCGGTCGTAGCGCAGGTCCAGGTCGGAAACGCGCACCGACTTCGTCGCGCCGATGTTGGCAGCGATGCTCAAGTGGCCGTGCGCCTTGCCAGCGGCCAGCTTTTTCAGCGCCTTGGGCAAGTAGGCATCGGTGCCGAAGTGGTCGAGGTTCAACTTGGCCGTGACGTCGTCGCCGGCCATGGTGAGCCCGGTGGAGAATCGGCCGCCCGAGGGCGAACCGAAGGATAGGTCGTCGACCTTGATGGTCATGGTGGGCGCGGTGGCGGCGAAGGTGATGCCGGCGCGCAGGGCGAGCTGCTCGGCCGCGTACTCGCCGTAGGCAATATCGAGTCCGCTGATGCCGGCCTTGATCTTCAAGCTGTCGTAGGGATCCCACAGGTCGCCGACCACTTTGGCGTTGTCCCCCGACAGGCGCAGACCCGCGATCTTGTACGGCTTGGCGACCGCGGTCAGGGCGTCGGCAGCGTGCTCGAACTCGGCGTGGAGCTGGATAGCGCTTACCGAGTCGTCGCCGTAGATGCCCTTGAAGAAACCCTTGGCGGAGAGGTTGCTGTGTCCGGTCTTTCCCTGGCGCATGTCGAGGAAGATGTCGTCGGGCCACTCGCGCGTGGTGGCGACGCGATTGACGAAGACCTGGTCGAAGGGCAGGAACTGGTCCATGACCATGAGGTAGCCGCCTTGGCGCGCCTCCAAGCCGACCGAGTCCCAGCCCACGAAGCCTTCGCCGTCGATGAGCAGCGAGGCCGGTGCGTGCACATCGCGCAGGTCGAAACCCCACACGCCGGGAAAATTGAAGATGATGCGCAGGCCATCGAGCTCGGCATTGGCGATCTGGAAGACGAAGGCCTTTTCCTCCTTGGCGCCGGGCGGTTTGGGTGGTGGCGGCGGGGCAGGCTGCTTGGGCTTGAGCGCGGCCAGGAAGCCGATGCCCTGGAGTTTTTTCATCCTGCCGAAGAGCCACGACGAATTGGGGCCGACGTGGAGGTCGGAAAGAACGATGCCGCCGCCCGTGAGCAGCGGTTGCAAGCGCACCTTCACATCGAGATGGGGAACATCGAGCACGGTGGTGCCTTCGGGATCGACGATGAGCAGCCCGTCGATGGACATGGGGGTGGGCCGGTCGGCGACCAGGTCGAAGAGCAGACGCGGCTTCCAGCGAATGGCCTTGAACTGCAGCTTGCCCTTCATTTCGGGTAGTACCCCGTTGACGATGCCGGCCAGGCGCTCGCCCTGCACGATTAGGATCGCGGCCAAGACGACGCCCACCACGAGGGCGGCCAGGCCCGCCGAGGCATAGGCCAGGATCTTGACGATTCTTCGACGCAACTCCGTCAGACTAACCCGACGGCGCGTGCCCCGCCAAGCAGCGATCGCGCAACTTCTCAGCGACCGTGACCGATAGTTCGGCGTGCTTCTCAATCGCGTTGCATCCATCCTTTGGCCAGCTCGCTGTGCGGGGTGCAACGCTTGGGTCACTGAAGGAACGCCATTCTGCGCATCCTGCGCGCTAAGCGTGGTTCCGCTCGGCAGAATCTGCCATGGATGCGCGATGCCTTTCGAGCTTGGACGGCGCTGTCCTGGCTGTGTGCGAAGGCCATTTCCTTTCGCCCGGGCGCTCGCTGCGCTGGCCTACGGCGGTTCGCTTGCGCAGGCCATTTTGCGCCTCAAACATGGTGGCAGTCGCCATCTGGCATGGCCATTGGCAGTCTACTTGAAACCCTGGCTGGCTTTGGCGGCTAAACAGGGCATCGATGTCGTTTGTCCGGTGCCGCTGCATCCGCGCCGCCTGCGCCGGCGCGGCTACAACCAGGCGCTTGAACTTCTCCGCGCTGCACGCGGCACGCTCCCGCGCGAAGATCGGCTGCCCACGCTTTGTGACGCCCTCGGTCGCGTGGTCGATACGCCGGCCCTTGGGCACGGAACGCCCGGGCAGCGCAGCCAGGCCGTGGCCGGCGCGTTTGTGGCGCGGGGGAAAATGGTGGCGGGAAAGCGCATTCTGGTGCTCGATGATGTGATGACCACGGGCGCGACCCTAGCGGAATGCGCCCGGACCCTGACCTTGTCCGGCGCGCGCGAGGTGTGGGTTTTGGCCCTGGCGAGGGCATTGCGCTGATTCACTCCTTGACAGTGGCGTTCGGATCGCTAAGGTAGCCGCCCTGGACAAGAACAACGCACAGGCGCGTAGCTCAGTGGGAGAGCACTACCTTGACACGGTAGGGGTCGCCGGTTCAATCCCGGCCGCGCCTACAAGGCCAGAAACGCGTGCGGAGCCTGGCGGCTTCGCCGCCAGTGTAGCGTCGCGGGAGGGTTTGGGAACCCTTCCAGGGTTCCCATTAAGAACGCGAGCAAGAGTTCGCGCGGGATGCTATCTTGTCGAGCCGTTGAGTTCTCCCCACCCGAAGACCATGAAGTTTGTGCGACTCGCGCCTGCGTGGAGCATGGCCGCCGCAGTGTCGCGCGCGGAGAGTATCAACCGTGAGTGAGCCGATCCGTCCCCGTGACAAGGGGGATGTGCCTGACGATCCCCTGTCACGTATGCGCCATTCCGCGTCCCACGTGATGGCCGACGCGGTTCGCCGCATCCGTCCGAACGCCAAGGTCACCATCGGCCCGGCCATCGAGAACGGTTTCTACTACGACTTCGACACCGAGCCGTTCGCGCCCGAGGACATCGAGCGCATCGAGGCCGAGATGGGCAAAATCATCGGCCAGAACCTGCCCTTCGAGCGCAAGGTCATCTCGCGCGCCGAGGCGCTGAAAATGTTCGGCGACCGCGGCGAGACCTACAAAGTCGAGATCATCCAATCGATCCCCGAGGGCCAGGAGATCTCGCTCTTCCAGCACGGCGATTTCATCGACCTGTGCGCCGGCCCGCACGTCGAGCGCACCGGCCAGATCAAGGCCTTCAAGGTGCTGTCCTTCGCCGGCGCCTACTGGCGCGGCGACGAAACCAAGGCTCAGCTCCAACGCGTGTACGGCACGGCTTTCGCCTCGAAGGACGAGCTCAAGGCCCACCTCGATCGCATCGAAGAGGCCAAGCGCCGCGATCACCGCCTACTCGGCAAGCAGCTCGACCTGTTCTCCGTCGACGATTTGGTCGGTCCTGGCTTCGTGCTCTGGCACCCCAAGGGCGCCATCGTACGGGGCGTTCTCGAAAGCCTTGTACGTGGCGAAGTGGTGCGGCGCGGTTACCATCCCGTCTACACGCCACACGTGGCGCGCGAGCAACTGCTCATCAAGTCGGGCCACATGCAGCACTACAAGGACAACTTGTTTGGCGGCATGGAATTGGAAGGCCAGCGCTATCTGGTCAAACCGATGAATTGCCCGTTTCACGTGGCCATCTATCGGTCGCAGCTGCGCTCCTACCGCGAGTTGCCCATCCGGTATTCGGAGTTCGGCACCGTCTACCGCTACGAGCGTTCGGGAGTGTTGCACGGGCTCATGCGTGTGCGCGGGTTTACCCAGGACGACGCCCACCTGTTCATTCGCGAGGACCAAATCGAGTCCGAGATGGCGGCCTGTGTTTCCTTTGGCCTCGACCTTCTTCGGCTGTTTGGTTTCCAGGACGTGAAGCTCTTCCTGGCTACCCGACCGCCGGATTTCATGGGCGAGGCCGCGGCCTGGGACTCGGCAGAGGCCTCGATCCGTCGGGTCCTCGAAGGTACCGGAATGCCGTTCGAGGTGGACGAGGGCGGGGGCGCGTTCTACGGTCCCAAAATTGACCTCAAGATTCGCGATGCCATTGGCCGAGAATGGCAGTGCACGACCTTCCAGCTTGACTACCAGATGCCCGAGCGTTTCGAGCTGGAGTACGTGGCATCCGACGGTTCGCGCAAGCGTCCGGTGATGATCCATCGCGCTCTCTTGGGTTCGATCGAGCGGTTCGTGGCCGTGCTCATCGAGCATTTTGCCGGCGCGTTCCCGATGTGGCTGGCGCCGGTGCAGGCGCGGGTCATTACCGTCAGCGAAAAGGCGGAGGACTACGGCCGCGAGGTCGAGGGCGTGCTACTGGCGGCCGGGCTGCGCGCCGACAGCGACCTGTCGCCCGACAAGCTCAACGCCAAGATCCGCCGCGCCCAGCTCGAAAAAATCCCGTACATGCTGGTGGTCGGCGAGCGCGACATGGCGGCGCGGGTGGTGTCGCCGCGCACGCGCGAGGGCAAGCAGCTGCCAGCCGTGTCCATCGACGAGCTAGCGAAAACTTTGGTCGCGGAGGCGGCGGTTCCGTCGCTGGGCGACGCGAATCCTAAATTGGCGTAGACGACAGCAGGAGGTAAGACCATCCCAAGACCAGGTGGATATCAAGGGTCGCGAGGCCCGGCAAGCGCAGCAGACAACTACCGCGTCGGGCGCCGCATTCGC
>Ga0224559_1000695_pt1 | contig 20832 bp, 22 predicted proteins | sample 714S33034metaG_FD_180676 | JGI IMG/M metagenome (GOLD analysis project Ga0224559, IMG submission 180676) | Peat soil microbial communities from Stordalen Mire, Sweden - 717 S3 30-34 | ecosystem: Environmental > Terrestrial > Soil > Wetlands > Peat | place: Sweden: Norrbotten County, Stordalen... | reverse complement strand
TGAAACCTTAAGTAATACAGCAATTTATCTCATTCAAACCTTTGGTTACTGGGGAGTTTTTATTGCAATGACACTTGAAAGTGCATGCATACCATTCCCAAGTGAGATCACAATGCCCTTTGCAGGGTTTGTGGTATGGCAGGGAACAACTAATATGACCATATTAGGAATAACCATAGTAGCTACAGTAGCCAACTTATTTGGATCGTTAATAGCTTACAGTGTTGGTTCATTGGGTGGAAGACCTTTACTTGAAAAATATGGTAAATATATTCTTATAACACATGGTAAATTAGATCTTGCAGATAAATGGTTTGAAAAGTATGGATACGAAGCAGTTCTCATAAGTCGACTTCTTCCAATAATTAGAACATTCATATCGTTACCAGCCGGTATCGCACAAATGGACATAAAAAAATTTGTTATTTATACATTACTGGGGTCTCTCCCATGGTGTTTTGCATTGGGTTATTTAGGATTTCTGTTAGGCCCACAATGGGAAGTTATCAGAAATTATTTCCACATACTGGATATAATTGTTGGAATTGGAATTGTAGCATTTATCGTTTATCTAATTTACAAATACAAGTATAAAGCTAATGAAAATTAATATCATATATATTGTATACAATACTCAAATATTCATTTTAAAAATTGAAGATAAATCTAAAATTTATTAAACCTTCAATCTGTTTTATCAATAATATCATGTTAAAAAAAATAGTTATTTATAAAGGTTGTTTCATATGATCATTGAAATAAGAATAATTCGGAGATGTTTGAATGAAGACACTTAGTAATTTATCACTTAAATTAAGACTTTTATTGGCCCCACTTATATTATTTGGGCTTATTTATCTAATTATTCTCCTTGTATGTAGTTATTTCCATATTGGAAGTTATTTAATATACGGAGTATTTGGATTAATAATCATATTTATTCAATACCTGCTCGGACCCAAGATGGTCGAGAGGTCCATGCACGTACACTATGTATCACAACAAGAAGCACCCAATTTACATGCTATAGTCGAAGATTTAGCAATGAAAGCAGGGGTTCCAAAACCCAGAGTTGGAATTGCTGAGATAGATGTGCCAAATGCATTTGCCTTTGGAAAAAGTAAACGTGATGGTAGAATCTGTGTAACTAGGGGTATTTTAAAACTTCTCGACAAAGAGGAACTTGAGGCAGTTTTAGGACATGAAATGTCCCACATCAAACACAATGATATGATAGTAATGACATTAGTCAGTGCTGTTCCACTCATATGTTATATTATAGCATTAAATTTCCTTTTCTCTGGACAGGGTGGAAACAACAACGGAGGCTATGGTTTCATTATTGGAATAGCTGCATTTGGTGCTTATATCCTTGGACAACTTCTGGTTCTATTCATTTCCCGTACAAGAGAATATTATGCAGACCAGGGAAGTGTTGAATTAGGAGGTAAACCTCATAAATTAGCTAGTGCCCTCTATAAATTAGTATATGGATCTGCAACAGCCAGTGAAGAATCTATAAAAGAAGTTTCAGGTTTAAAAGCTTTCTTTATGAATGATGTAACAGACGCAGGCAATGAAATAAACGATCTTCAACAGTTAAACATTGACAGGAATGGAGCTATTAGTGAAGAGGAACTTGCAAGGCTCAGATACTCTGATACAAAAGTAAGTACAGGTCAGAGTTTAAAGGAACTGCTATCAACCCATCCAAACATGGTTAAAAGAGTTAAAAGACTGTCTGAACTAGCATAATTTCAGACAAGTAATATTTTTTTTAAATTAAATTTTTTTAAAATGTATGATGTTACAAGATATTTGATTACAGATAGTTGACCAAAAAAATTATGTTAATCTATTCATCTATTACTTCTTGAACCCTTCCTATCTGCCCATCTTGTAATCTTACTTTAATTCCATGTGGATGAAAAGGTTTTTTAGTCAAAAAATCTTTAACTATTCCTTTAGTCCTTTTTCCACTTCTTTGATCCTTTTTGAGGATAATATTAACTTCTGATCCTATTTGTATATTCTTTCTGTTTTGTCCGTTCATTCAATCATATCCTATCTTATAAAAGTATTTGAATTAAAAATATTGTAATTATTTATAATAAAAAAATAAATTAATTAATCATAACATATTAATAACATTGTTTCTTGGAAGCCAAGTATTTAATGATGATTTTTGTTCTTTAATTGTTTTTACTGTACCATTCGGTAGTGTTGTTTTTTGATTAAATATTTCAACTTTTTTATTGTCGCTAGTTAAATAAACTTGGTTAACTTCAATCAGGGATACATTTTACTATTAAACCATAGTTAATGTGTATAGCAACTACAATATCTCCAACATAGATTATTAGTATTAAGCACGGTTAGTTCTTGACCATTTTTTAATGTTGGAACCATAGATGTGCCATTTACAGTTACAAATAAGGATAACTCATCGATTCCATATTTTGATACTATATTAACATTTGCGTTGTAATTGTACCTAGATGTTATATCCCTCATATCTAATATTATCGATACCAATATTAATCCAAAAATTATCCAATTAGATAATCTCATTACATCACTATTTATCTTCAATTTTATCTAAAAAATTTTTAGTTGTGTGAATGTCTAGCTGTCCTGGTGCAGATATACTATTAAGAGAGGCAAATGTAATGGGAGACCCAAATAATGGTGCCACAACCCGAGTGTATCTTCCTATATTGCCCATAGATATACCAATTGTTTTTTCTACGTGTGATAATACATCTAGAACAATCAAAGTATCTGAAATGTTTTTTGGCATTACAGCAAATTTAGCAATATCACCAAGTTTTCTTTCTTGATTTACTACTTTTAAAAGAACCTCTAATGACGGGGTTTTTTCAAAATTATGGTAAGAGATAATTGTTGATTTTGAAGCTTTAATTATTTTATTCAAATAGTCTTCATCGGTTTGAAGTTCTATATCAACAATATCAGCATGTTTAGCAGCTGCCAGTAAAATTTCGATTCTTTCATCCTCAGAACCCCTAAACAATCCCCCTTCTTTAATCATCCTGTTGGTAGCTATCAAAGGATATTTAATATCCTTAATTATATTGGAAATCTCATCAGGATTTGGATGATCCATTGCATCAATACGTAGTTCAACTAAGTCAGCACCTGCGTTTATAGAATTTTTAGCAGCTTCAAGTACAAACTCATAATTTTTTTCAACAATTGGGACACATATCATTGTTTTATCGTTCAATTCACATCACAACTCCATATAATCATATTTAACGAGTTCAGTATAGTAATTGACTTTTAAGTTTTGAGTATTAATATATTTTAGAGTTAATTATAATTAATAATATGCAACTTGATAAAATTCCATTAGAAGGTATAATATTAAGTTACAAAAATCTATAAAAACAAGTTCCCCCAATATAGCCCTATAACGATTAGAATGAATTATAAGAAATAAAATAACGATTGATAATTATTAATAGAATCATAGATAATTTCATCTAACAAAAATGTGTTTTATGATATGTAATGTATGTTAACCTCATTGTACATCAAATTTCATAAAACAAACTTGAATGGAAGGGTGATAAATTGAAATTAACATCTATTGGTGCAGACGTTTCAAATAACGACGTTTCATGCAGCCAAAGTATGATAAATAACATTGAAAAGGCTATACCTAAACTTTTAGATATTGGTGCAAATAAAGCAGCTTTAACAAATATTACCGGTGATGACCTAGTTATAAGTGCATTTGTCCCGGATGATAAGCTTAAAACAATTAACAAAGCCATAGTTGAGATTTTAAGAGAAAATGCCGAGGATATAGGAGATATTGCAGGTATTTCAGAAACACCCGATGGTGCTGGTGAAGGAATATCCTATGCAGAAGCTAAAATAAATCAAGATCGTTATCCTGATGCTGTTATACTGGCCTTTGACACCTACGGTGGGGAACCATTCGTAAAAAATGTTGTGAAATCTTCAATAGATGCAGCAACCGGCATGGAGAATATTACAGATATAGGTGGTGGATTGAATGGCACCATCAAAATACCCGGTGTAGGATATGTTTCAGATGAAACAGATGATCCTGTAGTAGTTGCTACCATTGAAGATATTGAAAGTGTAGGAGTGGTTGCAGGAGCCATGGTAGGAGCTGCACTTGGTAACAAAAATGTTTATCTTGTAAAACGTGGCACACCATCATATGTAATTCCTGGAAGTGTTATAATGTCTGTTTCTGCTTATATGAATGGTAACGTTATGGATCTTGCAGTTCCACTATCACAAAGGATGAGAATTTTAGGATGATAATCAATTTCATTAAATTGTATTTCAAAATATTTTAATTATAATAATAAAAATTTTAGGGCGTGACAATAATGATAATTCTTGATAAAAACACCAGATGTATTGTCCAGGGAATTACAGGGAAACAAGGATCGTTTCACACCGAACAAATGTTAGACTACAACACCAAAATAGTTGCAGGAACAAGTCCTGGAAAGGGCGGTCAAAATATTGGTGAACTTCCCATTTATAATTCCATTGAAGAAGCTAAAAAAGAGCATGATATTAACGCATCCATAATATTTGTTCCTGCACCCTTTGCTAAGGATGCAGCATTTGAAGCCATATCTCAGCTGGATCTTGCCGTAATAATTACAGAACACATACCCGTACATGACACAATGGAGATAGTAGAGTATGCAAAAAGGGAAAAAACAACAATTATAGGCCCAAATACTCCCGGAATAATAAGTCCTGGAGTTGGTAAACTAGGAATTATGCCAACACACATATTCAATGAGGGGAATATAGGAATTGTTTCAAGAAGTGGGACTTTAACATATGAAGTGGCAAATCAAGTAACTGATTCAGGAATGGGCCAAAGTACATGTATAGGAATAGGTGGCGATCCTGTGGTGGGGCTTGACTTTGCCGATGTTCTACAAAAATTTGAAGATGATGATGACACAGCAGCCATTGTAATGATAGGTGAGATTGGTGGAAATGCAGAAGAAATAGCAGCAAAATTTATAAACAAAAATATCACCAAACCTGTTGTAGCATACATTGCAGGAGTAACAGCTCCCCCAGGTAAAAGAATGGGGCATGCAGGTGCAATAATTGAGGGGAATAGTAGCACTGCCATAAGTAAAATTGAAGCACTTGAAAATTCAGGTGTTTATGTAGCTGAAAGGCCTTCAGAAATTGCAGATAGGATCTGGGAGCTTTTATAATCTTGTTTTATAACCAATTTCATATCAAAATATGTAAATATTATTTAGAGATAACTTATTTTTAGTGAATCACTAAATGGATTATCCCCATAAAGTTTCATTAAAATTTAAATTATAATTTTTTTAAGTGAGTAAAATGGTAGAAGAAAACAAAATCATAAAAAAACTATTGAATGGAGAGATTAAACTTCATGAAATAGAGAAATACACAGAAACTATTGAAGAATCTGTGGATATACGTAGAAAATTTGTTGAAACCGTATCAAACACACATTTGGACCATCTATCCAAGTACTCACTTTCAATGGAAGAAGCATTAAAAAAGAATATAGAAAATCCTATTGGTGTTGTTCAAATACCCGTTGGAATTACAGGACCCCTTGAAGTTCATGGAGAACATGCAGATGGAGATTATTATATTCCACTAGCAACATCAGAAGGTGCCCTTCTTGCATCTGTAAACAGGGGGTTTTCTGTTATAAAAGCATCAGGCGGTACAACAGCAAGAATAATTGATGATAAAATGACAAGAGCTCCTGTTATTAAAACAGAATCTGTTGTGGAAGCACTGAAAGTAAAGAATTGGATAATAAAACACTTCAAGGATCTAAAAGAAGCTGCAGAAAAAACCACTAGACATGGTAAACTGGTTAAAATAGATCCTATTATTATAGTTGGAAAATATGTTTATCCCAGGTTTGTTTATACCACAGGAGATAGTATGGGTATGAATATGGTTACTATAGCAACTGAAACTGCCCTGGAAACATTAATTAAAGAAACATCTGCCCATGTGATAACCCTGAGTGGAAACTTATGTGTAGATAAAAAACCATCTGCATTAAATCTTATTGAAGGCCGTGGCAAAAGCATAATTGCAGAAATTACTATTCCAAGGGCAGTAGTTGAAAAGAAACTTAAAACAACACCTGAAGCTATTGTAGAAGTTAATATCACAAAAAATTTAATAGGATCTGCAATTGCAGGAAGTATGGGTTTTAACGCACACTATGCCAATATGATAGGTGCTATATTCTTAGCAACAGGTCAAGACGGAGCCCATATTGTAGAAGGAAGTCTAGGAATTACAGTTGCTGAAGAAGTTAATGGAGATCTCTACTTCTCAGTTACACTTCCAGATGTACCAATCGCTACCTTTGGAGGAGGCACAAGGCTTGAAACAGCTAAAGAATGCTTAGAGATAATGGGAGTTTATGGGGCAGGCAAAGTTGGGAAGTTTGCAGAGATCATTTCAGGAACTGTTCTAGCAGGTGAACTTTCTTTGATGGGTGCACTGGCTGCAGGTCATCTAGCAAGGGCACACAAGGATCTAGGAAGGGGATGATTGTTTTTTTCAGTTATTTCTAAAATTAATATTTTTTGATGTATTAAATATATGAAAAATACAGAATTTAGGATATAACTAATTGTTATGTCGGTGAATTAACTATAATTTTGGGAGAATTTTTTATAATGAAAATATCTGAATTTATAAAAGAATATCTAAAAATGAGCCGTTATATTGCTCTAGGAACACTTGATGGGATACTTGCAGTTATGGGAGTTACTCTAGCAGCAAGTGGAGTTGCCAGTGCAGGGGGATTAGATATTCCAAATTATGTAATTGGTCTTACAGGTTTAAGTGGAGGTATTGCACTTTCATTGTCGAATGCCTTTGGATCATTTATAGGTGAAAGGGCTGAAGAAGCACGTAATCTAAGGGAACTCGAACAAAAAATGGTAATTCAAGAAGGTACCCTTGACGATACTTTAATACACAGACAGGCTAAAAAAAGAGTTTATATGAGTATGTTTGTACATGGCTTCTCTAGTTTTATTGGAGCATTTGTGCCAGTTTTACCCTTTATTTTAATCCCTAACAGGATCACCGCGACATTGACAACAATAACTCTCTGTTTCTTTGCTCTGGTAGTTTTAGGTATTTATTTAGGGAAAGTATCAAGAAAAAGTCTTTTGAAAACCAGTATTGAAATCGTATTAATAGGAGTTCTTATTGGAGTTGTAAGCTTCTTAATAAGTGGTGGACATTAAAATAATTTATGTTATGTTAAAAATTTTTTTAGTAAAAATTATAAATTAACCATCCAGATCAACGCTGTAAACATTTTCAACATTCGTCACATGGATCTTATATGCATCTTTTTCATCTAATAGACCTTGTCTTATAAGTTCATGTGTACGTCTTGGAACTGTTTTTGGACCTAATACTGCTCCTGGACGAGTTTTATCATCCAGATAATCAGTTTCCATCAAGAAATTTTTCCCTTTTTTAAGCCCTTCTTTTATAACATCTTTTGTAGATATCAAAGAAGGAATAAGTCCGTGATTTTCAATTTTAAGAACATATGCACCTGAAAAATGTTTTATAACCTTGTCTCTCGGAAGTTTAACTTCATCGGCCATTTTAGCAAATTCTAAAAATTGTTCTGAACCTGCTGTTTCTGTATGAAGCTGAACTGGACACCCTGCATCCTTTGCAAGTTCCATGGCATAGACAATAAGTCTATTATGGGCCTCTAATTCTTGGGGAGATACATCATAATGGGGTCTTCCAACTTCCCCAATAGCCACAGCCTTTCCCTCTAAAACTAGTTTCTGAGCTATTTTAAGTGCATTTTCCATTAACAACTCGGCTCTATCAATTTCCATACCTTCTTTGACTCTACGGGAGAGTTCTGCAGGGTGAGCACCTACCACAGCAAAGGCTTTAACATCGGTTTTCCTGTTTATATCTTCAACATATTTTATTACTAGTTCCATTGCATCTTGAAAGGTGCAGTTCTCGTTTACTGTCCAAGTAGGTTTGTTAGGAACTATCATGCAACTACCACCAGATCTGTGGAATTTATTAGCTACATCAATTGGCCCATCACCATTTAAAGAATCCACATGTATATGGTTGTCTGTTACAGGAATATTATCCATAGAACTTCCCCCTCACTTCTTGATTTTTTTATATTGTAATAATTTGATTATTTTATTAGAATTCATATTAGAATTTTTCCAGATTCATTTCTTTCAAAAGTGCACTTTGGAAAACTTCAACAGGTGGTTCAATTCCAGTCCATATCCTAAACGATTCAATTCCTTGATACATTAACATTTTAATGCCAGAGATAGTTTTCGCTCCTGCCTTTTCAGCTTCAATTATCAGTCCAGTTTTAAGTGGGTTGTAAACTATATCATTAACTATTAAATCTTTATGCATCATATCTGAGGTTATTAATGGTTTATGATTTATATTGGGATACATCCCAATAGGGGTGGTGTTTATTAGGATATCTGTATCTTTGAGTTCTTTTTCTAGATCCGTGCCTAAATCTGTTATCATAACTTCCTGATCAAGTTTTTCGCTTAGATCATCCTTAAGTTCTTGTGCTTTTTCTATGGTCCTGTTCGAAATTACAAGACTTTCTGCTTCACTAAGGAGTAATTGGAATGAAATTGCCCTTGCAGCTCCCCCTGCACCTAATACCATAATCTTCTTCTTTTTTACAGTTGTAAAATCCTCAATTGCCCTTATTGCACCTATACCGTCCGTGTTGTGACCTACTGCCCCATTTTGACCGAATTCAATTGTGTTAACTGCACCTATTAATCCGGCAGCAATATCGAGATAGTCTAAATATTTGATCACCTCAGTTTTATGAGGTATTGTAACATTTAATCCCCTTATCCCCATTGCACGAGCCCCATTTATGGCATCTTCGAGTTCCTCTCTTTTCACCTTGAAAGGTACATAGATATGATCCAAACCAACACTTCTAAATGCTGCATTGTGCATTCCAGGTGATAAAGAATGCTCCACCGGGTCGCCAATGATCCCAAAAACACTTGTTTTGCCTGTTATCATTTAAATTTACTTCCCACATTTGGTTTTAATTTAAAAATTTTAATATGATCCCTATTTGAATTATATGCAATACCATGTCCTTTTATTTACCCATGATAATTTTAACCCTTTCAAGGACTGATTTTCCAAGTTTGAGATGTTCACCCACTTCTGGATGTACCCCATCCAGTTCACTGGCTATAATTATCTTGGAAGTATCCAGAAATTCACAGTTATAATCTTTGGCTATCTGTGCATAATGATCTGGTAAATTATATGATTTGTGATATGAATCTTCGAATTCATAAGGAAAATTGTTAAGCTTTTTAATATATGGTGGCACCATTAGAAGAATTTTGGGTGCTAATCCACCAGGACCTGCTGTACTTTTCTTTATGGTATCTACCAGTATCCTTATTCCATGAGCAATTTCTATTTCAGATAATCCAAATCTTTTTTTGAGATCATTAGTGCCCAAAAGTAAAATGACCAAATCAATTGGTTTATGGCTTTCAAGACAAGGAATTAAATATTTCAAACCATTTTTATAACTGTTGGTAAATGGATCATCTCTAATAGTGGTCCTACCATTTAATCCTTCTTCTATAACCTTGTAATTTTCACCCAATCCATTATCTAGCACTCCAGGCCATCTTTCATCAAATCTCATTCTATTGGGATTGGTTGGGTTGTAACCCCATGTAATTGAGTCACCGTAGCAAAGAATAGTTTTCCTTGTCATAGGATTATAGTTTATTTTTAATTGTAATTAATATTTGGTGGATTACAATAATATTCTTTTCATCATAAATTTATTATTATGATGTATAATATTGTAACAGGGCAAAATAAGAGGACATAGTTATTTAAGAAACAAATTAATCATTAAAAAAAAGGATTTTATTTTTATATGAAATTGCAATGAAACAATATCTAATGATAAGTTGAAAACATGACAAAGAAAAAAACTTGTGATGGTGGAATGGATATGATGAGTGAAAAAATAGTGGAAAGTACGAGTAAAGATGATATGATGAGGTTATATTCTATGAAACTTGATAAAAAAGTAGTTATGACCGAAATTAAATTGAATTACCCGAAAAAAATGCGGGAAATGCTTAAGAAAAAGAGTAAATTTTTTTTGTTCAGAGACTTCTAAAAAATTATCAGCATCTAACTTTTTTTAAATCTTTTAATAGAACTAATTAGATTAATATTTCCAAAATATCTATATGTTCTTCTAATTTCAAAATATTAGTTTAATAAGAATATTAACCACTTTATCTAGAGCTGATTCTATATTGGTTTACTAAAAACCACTGATTTAGAAATTCTTTTATACATTAATCAATATATATTTTCATACAACAGGATAATTAATGAAGATATAAATTTATAAATGAAGTTTGGTTAGAGGTGTAAAATGCTTGCAAAACAGAGGTTTGTTCTTGATACAACTGCTTTTACAGATACACAACTTCGTGACGACTACGGAGAAGGTAATCTTTTAAAGACTGTGGATATGTTAATGGATATGATTGCAAAGTCCAGGATAAAACTCAATATAAGCTGTCACATGCCCCCCATCACTTATAAAGAATTTTCAGACTATATGGCACGTTATGAATGCCCTGATAAAATCATGGTCAAAGCTGAAACATGGATCGTTAAAAAAACTCCCAATCGCTACGATACAAAAATTCCCTCAGAAATATTCTACGAATATGTTCAGGATATGAGAGAAAGGATGAACAAAGGGATGAGAATATCTGAAAGTTCAATATGGGAATCTGCAGTAGAATCATTGGTTTTGATGTCCCGTGGTGAAAATAAAGCAGATATTGAAGCCAAAGTTTTGGGTAAAGCAATAACTGACTTTAGAAAACGTTACAGGGCAGCTTTAAGAAAAGGCACCCTTGATAGTGCTCCCGATCTTGATGTACTTCTTCTTGCAAAGGAACTTGGAGCAGGAGTGGTTGCAGCTGATGAGGGTATCAAAGTATGGGCTGAAAGACTGGGACTCAGATTTTTAAGTGCAAAATCATTCCCTAAAATGATGGAAGAATACCTTCAACACTACGACTAAAGTATCCTAAACAATGAATCAAATCCTATAATTTTCACTCTATTCATCATATTCCAATAGAAGTTGTGAAATATTTTTAGAAGATACCAATCTAATAGATGGTAACTTGATATTATCTATTTGTAAGTAATAAAAAAATTTTTATCCAGATTATAAAGGCAGGAGAGAAAATGGAGATACAAAGACCTAGAGGAACACGTGATTTTCTTTTTAATGAAATGAAGGAAAGAAAAAGTGTTGAAAGTACCATGCGACAAATATTTGAAACATATGGTTATGGTGAGATTAAAACACCAATTTTCGAGGAACTTTCACTTTTCACAACCAAATCAGGTGAAGGTATAAAGGATCAGATTTATCACTTCCAAGATAAAAGTGGAAGAGATTTGGCACTACGACCAGAACTCACAGCCCCTGTAGCAAGGATGTATATTAAAGAACTCCAAAAAACTCCAAAACCCGTTAAAATGTATTATTTTGGCAGTTGTTTCAGATATGAACGACCACAGGCAGGTAGATTTAGACAGTTTTGGCAGTTCGGATGTGAATTGATAGGTGGTAAGTCACCGGGATCCGAAGCGGAAATTATTAGCATGGCTGCACATTGCCTTGAAGAACTAGGACTTAGAGACTTTGAGATACATATTGGAAATTTAGGGATTCTTAGGAATATATTAAAGGATGCAAATATTGAGGGAAATATGCAAGATCAGGTTATGGGAATAATCGATAAAGGCAATGCAGATGAACTTGCAAATTTACTCAAAGATATTGAAGTAGATGATAATTCAAAGGAATTATTACTGAAACTTATTGGGATGAAAGGAAATAGTTCAATTATAAATGATGTAGAAGCACTGATCAACTGTAGTGAACATGCTTGTAATGCATTATATGAGCTTGAAGAACTTTTAAAATCTCTTGAAGCCTTTGGATTTTCAGATTACGTTGTAAATTTAGGTATTGCTCGCGGATTAGATTATTACAGCGGAACTGTATTTGAAATTTATGTACATGGATTAGGTGCACAAAAACAGATAAGTGGTGGAGGCACCTATAATTTAATTGAGGTGTTTGGTGGAGAAAATGTTGAATCCACAGGATTCGCATTTGGATTTGATAGAGTTATGGATGCCCTTAAAAAACAAGAAAAATTCATCGAAACAAAACCATCGGTGAAAGTATTTGTAGCACCAATAAAAAATGATTTAAAACTCAAAGCATTTGAAATAGCCCAAAAACTCAGAAAAAATGGTATTTCAACCGACGTTGATCTAGTTGGTAAAAAACTTAAAAAGGTATTGTCCTATGCAGACAACCTTAAGATTGACTATGTTGTTCTTGTAGGTGCGAGAGATCTTGAAGAAGGTAACGTAACTGTTAAGAATATGATCAGTGGAGAACAGGAAATAGTTAGTATAGTAAACGTTGCTGAATCGCTTAAACAGAAAATAGAAAATTAATACAGAAAATTTTTAGAACTCAAATTAATATTCAATAAAAAAAAATGGAATTGTACAAATCCAAAAATAAAATTTGGAGATGATTGAAATGGATGAAAAATCTTTGGATCTTAATTTCAGACTTCAAGTGGGTGGTGAGCAACTCATAATAGCAATTTCACAAGATTATAAAAGTTCTGAAGTATTAATGGTTGCTTATATGAACAAGGAAGCATTAATGAAAACTATAAATACAAACAAAGCCCATTATTGGAGCACTTCACGAAACAAACTTTGGTTAAAGGGTGAAAGTTCAGGCCATACACAGGAAGTGCAGGAAATATTAACTGACTGTGACAAGGATGCAATTTTACTTAAAGTTAAACAAAATGGCGGAGCATGTCATGAAGGTTATTACTCTTGTTTTTTCAGGAAAATTCAAGAAGATAGTGGAAATTTAGAATTGGTTAAAGAAAAAGTATTTGATCCCGAAAACGTTTACGGAGAGAAATGATGAAAATCGTTCCAGATACAAGTGTAATAGTTGATGGCAGAATCACCAAGTTAGTAATGGGTAAAGATTATCAAGGATGCGAAGTTATAGTACCCAAAGCAGTCATATCTGAACTTGAAAATCAGGCAAACAAAGGGCGAGAAACTGGTTTTAATGGTTTAGGAGAACTTAAACAGCTGCAGAAACTTTGTACCGATGGAAAATTAAAACTTTCATACGTTGGTAGAAGACCAACCCCCGATGAGATATCCCTTGCCAAGGGTGGTGAAATAGATGCCATGATTAGGGATACTGCAGGTGAAAATGAAGCAATACTTATAACCAGCGATAGGGTACAGAGAGAAGTTGCAGAAGCACAGGGATTAGAAGCAATTTATCTTAAACCCGAAATGATAGGATATAAAGAGCTCACCATTGCCAAATATTTTGATAGCGAAACCATGTCCATACATCTGAAAGAAAATGTCAGACCCATGGCAAAAAAAGGTACCCCTGGAAATATAAAGCTGGTTAAAATAAGTCCAAACCCCCTTAAACATATAGAACTTGAAAAGATGGCAAGAGAAATTACTGAAATGGCAAAAAGTGATTTTAAAAGCTTTATTGAAATAGAAATGGAAGGAGCAACTGTTGTTCAATTCAGGGAGTACAGAATATCCATTGCAAGACCACCATTCTCAGATGGATTAGAAATAACAGTTGTAAGACCAATAACCAAAGTATCCATGGATGATTATAAACTTCCTGAGAAACTGGTTGAAAGGTTAAGAAACAGTGCAAAGGGCATATTAATAGCTGGCCCTCCTGGAGCGGGTAAAACAACATTTGCTCAAGCTGTAGCAGAATTCTATAGTAAGGATATTGGAGCAATTGTAAAAACAATGGAATCACCTCGTGATCTTCAAGTGGGTGATGAAATAACTCAATATGCACCTTTAGAGAAGGATATGAGTAAAACTGCTGATATTCTTCTATTAGTCAGGCCAGATTATACCATATATGATGAACTGCGTAAAACCAAAGATTTCAGAATATTCGCTGACATGAGGTTGGCAGGAGTTGGTATGATAGGTGTTGTACATGCAACCCGACCAATAGACGCCATTCAAAGAATCATAGGAAGGGTTGAACTTGGAATGATCCCATCTATAGTAGACACAACCATATTTATTAACGAAGGACGAGTTGCAGCCATATTTGATATTAAACTTACAGTAAAGGTACCAACTGGTATGGTTGAAGCAGACCTTTCAAGACCAGTAATAGAGATTAGGGACTTTGAAACGAATGATTTAGCTCACGAAGTTTATACTTACGGAGAACAGACAATTGTTATGGATGTGGGTGCAACAACCTATGAAAAAACCCCAATACAAAAGATTGCTGAAAGGGAAATAATCAAAGAGATACATAACAGGATCCCCGATGCAATTGTCGAAGTTAATATGAAATCTGATAAACGTGCAACTGTCCATATAGATGAAAAGAATATTGCTAAACTCATAGGTAAGAAGGGTAAGACCATAGACGAAGTTGAAAGGAAGATAGGTATAAGCATAGGTGTTGAACCCCTTGTGGAACAGGAAGTGGATGATATGTTTCCAGTTAACACCGAAATTTCAGGCAATTATGTTGTTATAAACTTCAGAAAAGATGCTGTTGGTACTCCCTTTGACATTTTAGTCGAAAATGAATATTTGTTCACAGCTACAGTGGGCAAAAAAGGCACAATTAAGATCAAAAAGGACATTGAGCTTGCAACCATCATACTAAAAGCCATAAAAAGGGATATACCAATATATGCCCGGCTTCGAAACGAGTAAGAACAAATTGTTCATCAAAATGATACAGCTTGTTAACAAGATATTTGTAATTAAATAAAATTCAGGAGATTATATAAATGAACATCAGCGTATCAACACTCGCACTCTCACCAAAACCACTTGCTAATGTATTTGGATGCCTTGAAGATAGAGGTTTGAAGTACTGTGAAATCATAAATGAATACCCCTATAATTCCATTTCAAAGGATGTGGTTGATTCGTACAATATTAAAATTACTGTACATTCACCATTGTCTGACATTAACATAGCATCATATAATGAAGCAATGAGAAAATCTTCAGTTACTCAGATAAAAAATTCCATTGACGTTGCATCTTCAATGGAACCATGTTTAGTTGTTGTACATCCCGGACAAATACCAATATTAGGGAAAAAATTTAGGGAAAAAATTCTTGCCAACAGTAAAAATTCTTTATTAGAATGTTCAAGATATGCTAAGGATAGAGGAGTTATGCTCTGTGTTGAAAACATGCCTGATATTGAGGGATTGTTAGGTAAAGATATAAATGAACTTGAAAGGATGGTTGAGGAGATAGGAGCATATATAACGCTAGATGTTGGACATGCCCATAATATGGGGTTTGAAATTTCAGAAATGCTCAAGTCCCCCCTTATAAAACATGTTCATCTTTCAGACAATGATGGAAGTTTTGACAACCATAACGCCATTGGAAGTGTTAATATTGACTTCAAATCTCTTTTTAAAGAGCTCGATGGTAGGAATTACAATGGTATTTTAGTTGTAGAAGTAAAGGATCCTAAAGCAGTTACTGATAGTTTAGATTACATTAAAAATAATTTTAAAAATTTGTTTTAAATATATTGGTGGACAAATATATTTATAACTTTTTTTTAATTTTTCGAATTTTAAATGCTAGATAAATAATTCCTCAATTGAGTTCCAGGCTAATAAACTTTAAATTAAAAACCTAACACTATAAATATCTATCATCCAATAGAAAATCCTATTTTTTATATATTATTTATAATATAAACTAGGATAGAACAGAATTTTAATATTAAATAAAAAAATGGAGGGGATGTTTAATTGAAAATTGCAATAATTGGTGGAACAGGGGATCAGGGACTTGGACTAGCATTGAGATTTGTAAAATCTGGTGAACATGTTATAGTTGGATCTAGAGATATTAAAAAGGCTGAAAATGCTGTTAAACTCATAAAAGACATGTTAAATAATGAAAATCTCCCTAATCTATCTGCAATGACCAATGAAGATGCAACATCAAATGGTGATGTTGTTGTTTTGACTGTACCTCTTCAAGCACAGATGATAACACTCAAAAGCATTAAAGAACATGTTCAGGGTAAAATCTTTGTGGATGCAACTGTTCCTCTTGAAGGTTGTATAGGTGGTAAACCAACCAGATTTGTTGATCTATGGGAAGGATCAGCAGCCGAAAGATCAGCAGCATTTCTCGGGGAAAATGTGCGGGTTGTATCTGCTTTCTGTAATCTGAGTGCTGCAAGTCTCACCAACATCAATGAAGATGTTCAATGTGATTGCTTGATCTCAGGTGACGACATCCAAGCAAAGGCAACAGTAATGGAACTTGCAGAAAAAATTTCAGGAGTTAGATCCATTGAATGCGGTCCACTAGAAAATGCTCGAATTGTTGAGAAAATTACTCCTCTTTTAATCAATTTAAACATTCGTAATAAAATTAAACTTGCAGGTATCAGAATAACAGGACTTTGAATAGTACAATAAAATAAATAGAATAATTTAAAATCATTACTGGGTGAATCATGAATTCAGAATTATCAGGAGATCTAGTTATAGTCAGGGAAGGAAATATCGCAAAGATCCATGAAAAAAGTCACTACGGAAACATGACAGAAGACGGACTTGAGCTATCCCTCATCGAAGCACTTTACCTCATGGAGAAAGGAAAATTAGAAGTTAATATAGATTCAGACGATGTAACTATCAAGAAACTTATTAAACTCATACGGGGACAGGGCTCATTTCCTAATTATATTGTTTTTAAGGATCTTCGTAACAGAGGATACATTGTTAAGACTGGCTTCAAGTATGGGTCAGAATTCAGACTGTATGAGAGGGGTAAATCTCCTGGAGATGGTCATTCAAACTATCTTGTAAAGGTAGCAAGTGAAAACAGTAAATTCATGATGTCTGACCTGTCAAGTTATGTTAGAGTTGCTCATGGTGTAAATAAAAAATTATTATTTGCAGTTGTAGATGATGAAAACGATATAACCTACTACAATGTTGAATGGACAAGACCTTAAATGAGTTTTATATTTTCTCGTTAAATAATAATTTCTAATATCTGAAATTTTAATGATACTAATGGTCATTTAATAAAAGATTAAATTTAAATAAATTTTAATGTTTACGAAGGTGATTTAATGATAGACCCGTGGAGTTCGGCGATTTTAGACTATGAAAAACTCATAGAACAATTCGGAATTAAACCCTTTTCAGACCTGCTGGACGACATTAATAGTCCTCCCATATTAATGAAAAGAGGAATAATATTCGGTCAAAGAGATTATGGTAGGATAATCAAGGCTATGAGAAAAAAAAGTGGATTTGCTGTTGTTACTGGTATGATGCCAAGCGGGAAAATGCACATCGGCCACAAAATGATCGTTGATCAGTTGATATGGTATCAGAAACAGAAAGCAGACATTTATATTCCGATAGCAGATATGGAATCATATTCTGCTCGAGGCATTGAATTTGAAGAATCTAGAAAACTTGCAATAACAGAGTATCTGACCAACTACATAGCACTGGGATTGGATTTTAAAAAGAAAAATATACATACCTACCTCCAGTCGGAAAATAAAGTTGTACAAGATCTTGCCTATATACTAGGTCGTAAAGTTAATCTCAATGAAATGAAGTCAATATATGGATTTTCAGGATCAACAAACATATCACATTTATACGTTCCACTGGTACAAGTTGCAGATATATTACACCCTCAATTAGAAGAATTTGGAGGTCCTAAACCTACGGTTGTTCCTGTTGGTCCCGACCAAGATCCGCATATAAGACTCACTCGAGATATTGCAGATCGTTTCAGAAACAAATATAAATTCATAGCTCCTTCATCAACATATCACAGATTTATCACAGGTTTAACAGGAGATAAAATGTCAAGCAGTAAACCAAAAACTGCCATATTTTTAAGTGACAGTCCAGAAATAGCTGAAAAGAAAGTTAAATCTGCAAAAACTGGTGGGAGAGAAAGTTTAGAAGATCAACGTCAATTGGGGGGTATTCCGGAAGATTGTGTTGTATATGAAATGCTCCTCTACCATCTTGTTAGTTCTGATGCCGAGTTAAAGGAGATGTACCATGATTGTAAAAATGGGACAGTTATGTGCGGTGAATGTAAAAACATTGCATCAGGTATGATGAGAAAATTTTTCCTAAAATTATCAAAAAAGCGGATGATTGCAGAAGATGATGCAAGGAAGATTTTAAATAGAAACTAGATAAATAAATATTGATTAAAAATAATTGGTTATTTAAAAAACATCACTCATTGAAAGTAAGCTGTATGATAGGGGAAGACTGTAAATGCTGAAAAAAGAGAGATACAATGGATTTTTTGGAGGACTGTACAGACGAAATGAAATATATTTATTGCTTTCAACTGTAATATTATTAATTTCCGGGCTCTTGGGTTATGCATTGGCCGGATTTTTAAGCCCGTTTATAGCGGGAGTGTTGGGTAATTTTAAAAGTAGTGCGGTTCAAGGACAAATACAACTCCAAACTCTACCCATATTCTTAAAAAATCTCGATATCGTCCTTATTATTTATATTGGAGGAGTACTTTTTGGAGTTGGTACTGCGCTTTATCTCATTTTTAATGGCATATTTACTGGATATACAGCAACCCAATTTCCTCTCGGGAATTATATTTTATATAACATCCCCTACGGTATTCCTGAGCTTATTGGTATTATAATATCTGGTGCAGCCGGATTCAGGCTTGCTAGCTGTGTTTACCACATCTTCAACGGATTAACACACATGAGATCAGACATTTCCCAAACCAATCAGTTCAAATATATATTAGAAATGAATATGGACGAATTCTGGGAATCTGTCAAATTGATGATTATAGCTATTGTATTTTTAATTATAGCCGCATTTATAGAAGCCAATATTAGCATTGCATGGGCAAATTATATTAAATTTGCAATCTAACAGAACAAAGTTTATTAAATATAATAATTTTGAGTGTAATGATACCTATTTAAACATTTAAATTTATTAGATGATTTTATAACTATTAAAAATTTAACAAGGTGATACCATGATGAAGTGCATATCCTGTGGAGAACAATACGCTCTTGATGAAATAATTTACACTTGTAAAAAATGCGGATCTACCTTAGAAGTTGTTTGCAGACCACACGTTTCAAAGGATATTTTTAACTGCAGAAAATCTACTATGTGGAAGTACAAGGAGTTCATGCCAGTTGATGAATCAAAGATTGTGAGTCTTGAAGAAGGTGGAACACCATTCTGTAAGTGTCAAAAACTTGGAGATAAACTTGGAATAGAGCTTTACATTAAAGTTGAAGGTTCCAATCCGACAGGAAGCTTTAAAGATAGGGGTATGAGTGTTGGAATAACTAAAGCAGTTGAACTTGGAGTTAACACAGTTGGATGTGCATCAACAGGGAACACATCTGCATCATTAGCAGCTTATGCTGCAAGAGCAGGAAAACGCTGCATAGTACTATTACCATCTGGAAAAGTGGCATTGGGTAAACTTGCACAGGCAATGTTCCACGGTGCTGAAGTTTTATCTGTAAATGGTAACTTTGATGAAGCTTTAGAAACAATTACTTCTCTTGCACTTGAAGGGCATTTATATCTTTTAAATTCAGTGAATCCCTTCCGTTTGGAAGGTCAAAAATCAATAGGTTTTGAAGTTGTGGATGACCTTGGATGGAAATCTCCCGACAGGATTATACTCCCTGTAGGTAACGCGGGGAACATTTCAGCTATATGGAAAGGTGTTACAGAATTTCATGAAGCAGGTTTCATCGAAGATCTTCCAATGATGACAGGTATACAAGCAGTAGGATCTGCACCAATAGCCAATGCAGTACGTAATGGTAAAAATAGTATAGAACCCGTTGCTAATCCAGAGACTATTGCAACAGCCATAAGGATAGGTGCTCCTGTAAGTGCTCAAAAGGCATTAAGAGCAATATATGAATCTAATGGGACGGCAGAAACTGTGACAGATGATGAGATCCTAGATGCTCAAAAATTGCTTGCTAGAACCGAAGGAATAGGTGTGGAACCTGCGTCAGCTGCATCCATTGCAGGTCTTATTAAACTTGTTGAGAAGGGGGAAGTAGATAAGGGCGAACAAGTAGTTTGTATTGCTACTGGACACCTTTTAAAAGACCCTAATACTGCAATAAATGCATGTGTAGAACCAGTTGAGATTGAAGCCAGTGTTGAAGCAATTTCTAAGATTATTAACCCTAGATAGATTAATCACACCTACTTTTTTTTATAAATCTGAACAATTTCTATATCCCAATTATTTCCACATCACTAAATACAACACGATTTGTAATGGGCTGTCCCAATATGATATAGATCATGATGACATGACCCATTAGCATATAAATCATTAAATAATCTCATAAATATCCGATAAATATATAAGGGAGTACGACAACAGTGTATATTATCAATTATATAAAAATGAGGTGATTAATGTGGAATTACCAATTGCTCCAATTGGAAGAATAATTAAAAATGCAGGTGCAGAAAGAGTAAGTGACGACGCTAGAGAAGCTCTAGCAAAAGC
>Ga0224559_1000694_pt1 | contig 20868 bp, 23 predicted proteins | sample 714S33034metaG_FD_180676 | JGI IMG/M metagenome (GOLD analysis project Ga0224559, IMG submission 180676) | Peat soil microbial communities from Stordalen Mire, Sweden - 717 S3 30-34 | ecosystem: Environmental > Terrestrial > Soil > Wetlands > Peat | place: Sweden: Norrbotten County, Stordalen... | reverse complement strand
CGTGTACGGAACGTGGCGACCTGTGGACGAATCGTGTACGGAGCGTGACCGGCTGTTGTCGCCGACCGAAGAACGAATAGCGGGTGTTCAAATGCGTTTTGGGAATATTGTCCGGCCTGGCTAACGCTCGGAGCGTTAGTTTTGCGTTAGCCAGGCGTTACCGAAGCGTTAGCCCAACCGTTACGAAAGGGTTCTGAAACGGTTCTACAACGGTTTCAACTCAGCGCCAGCCAATGAATTGGCGGGACTCGCAAGCCCCTTCGGAGGGGCTTCGGAGGCCCTTCGGAGGGGCTTGCGCCGGGCATCCGTGCGGATCGCCCTACGTCTGCATATCGGCAATGATGCAATGCGGGGTATGGGATATGCCGCCCGAGGTGACAAGTATCGCGCACGCACGCGCGGGAGACGAACGGGTGTTTCCGGCACTGTTTCCAGCACTGTTTCCACGGAAACAGCATTGCGCAGACGGCGGGAAAGTCCAGCGGCGGGCTGCGCGGAAACCAGTATCGCGCGCGGGGCGGCAACGAACTAGCCAAGAAAACTAGCCAAGAATCAGGCCATCGCGCGCGCGGGGAGGCAACCGTTTGACGGAAGCCCAACGTCGCGCAACGCCTGTTGAACGACAGTCGAACCTCTGTTGAAATCCGCGTCACAGCCCATCGCGCAGCCGCATGATGGTCTGCCTGCTGGTCTGATGATCCCGCGCAATTTGCGCCACAGGCACCCCGGCTTGCAATTGGCGGGCGGCGGCGGCTTGTTGCTCGGCATCGAGCGCGAACGGTCGGCCCAGCACCTTGCCTTCCGATTTCGCCCGCTGGATACCGGCATGAGTGCGCTCAATGAGCAAATCGCGCTCGAACTCGGCCACCGCGTTGATGACTTGCATCGTCATGCGCCCCGCTGGACTGGTCAGGTCTACGCCGCCCAATTGCAGGCAGTGAACCCGGACGCCGATTTCCTCCAGCCGTTCGACCGTGGCGCGCACATCCATCGCGTTGCGGCCCAGGCGATCCAGCTTGGTCACAATCAGCACGTCGCCGCCTTCCAGCCGGTCGAGCAGCTTGGCGAACCCTGCGCGCTGGTTGGCGGCGACCGAACCAGACACCGTTTCCATGACGGTGCGGCTCTTTGTCACCGTGAAGCCGGCGGCGGCGATTTCATGCAATTGGTTGTCGGCGGTTTGATCCGAGGTGCTGACGCGGCAGTAGGCAAAGACTCTTGACATGGTTATCCCAAAAAAACGTCCAAAATAGGTGTACGTATAATAAACCATGTCCGAAACCATTGCAAGCTAGTTTATGGACATACTTTTAGAGGATGTCCGCAAACGATCGGTTTCGGACGGCTTGGGATCGCATTAAACAATAGGGGACTTCAAGCGCGGCAGTTGTTAGATAGTTAAGTAAAAGGAATGGCCCGGAGACTCGGGCGCACAGATCGCTCGGAAGGCGCAGGAGATTAAGCAAAGCAGCACTAAGCAGCGGACTAAGCGCGGCCAGGCGTGTTTCGGCAACGCGGGTTATCGTCGCCCACGGCGCGGCATCTTGCCGAAAGCCTTCCCCGAAGCCTTACCGAAAGCCTTCCCGAAAGCGCTGGCCATGAAACGGCATCGCAACGGCAGGTTATCGCCACCCACAGGGCGACAGTGCGTGATGGCGTCACGATCGATAGGTAATCGCTTGCGTCGGCCTGCGCCCCCCGCCAAGGTCAACCGGATCGCCGCGAGCATGGTTAGTGTGATGAAGGATCGCCGCCGCTAACCACTAACCAGATTGCGGCCTGTTCACTAACCAATGCAATAAAAGCAACCCTATCGCCAATGGAAGATTGCACACGCCAGGTCGTGACGCACAAGCGATGTGGACATCGGTGCCAAACGGCGCGGTTTGACACTCGGCCTGGTCGATTCAGAAGCCGGGAAACTGCAAACGGAAATCGTCGGCCTGTGACCTCGATCCGGCCACGGACAAAACGCGCCCGAGCCGGATAAGAGATACGTCGCGGGAGTCCCCGCACCCCCTCAATAATCTGCACACATTACGCACGACTTCATCGTGTCTAAAAAACCTCCGCAAAGCCGCGCCAGCACTGCGTTTGTCGCTGAATTCATTTAACTTCATCATTTGAAGTCAAAATGAATTCAAAAATAAAATACAGCGTCTAATCAATAGCTTATTGTGACTTCATTTGAATTCATTGCTTCACCGGCGGGCGCGTCAGGTGTGGCGCTTCTCTTAGGGCAGCGTCGCTGCCCGCCCCCCATTTTTGCTTCTTGCTTTGTCCTTTTCTTTTTTGCTTTTTTCTGCTTTTGGTCGCCGGGCGGTCCGGCGGACTTTCTGGCGATTTGCGTTTTTTTCGCTTTATGGTCTGCCGGTGAAAAGACTGCTGGGATACACGATAAGTTTTCCAAACTGTCGCTTATTGTAGCTTTGCTCCCACTGGGCCAGTACGGTGAACATGGCGCGGATCGGCTTGGCCTTGGGCGCCACAGCCTTGCGCAATGATCGCCCGAAAGAACCGCGCCGCCGACCGTGCAGCAATCGCCTGTCGCCGGCAGCATGCGTCATTGCCGCAATGGTTCGTGACCAGGTTAGCGTTAAAAGCAGGGGTTTGGCGGTGGTAACTCTGTAATCACGGCATAGCATTCCGCTTAGGCGCGGCCCGAATCGCGCTTCTCACTATTGTCATGGCCGATACTTCCGTGTTCGATGTCGACGCGCTGTGAACACGATTCGCAGAGCGGCATGAGCGATGGCCAGCAGAGGGCGACTGTGCGGTATCGCCGCCGGCGGGACTTCGGTGCGACCAAGGGGCTTGCATGGTCATTGGCTCTGCGCCCATCGACCGCCACGAGGCCGGATAGGAGTGCGTACTGCGTACTGTCGGTCAACCGCATGGGACGTTACGGGACGCTGGGGGACAGGTACGCGCTGGTACGCAGCATGGTACGCACGGAAACCGGCCTTTTGGAAAACGGCGGTTTTTGCGGCAATACCACGACTCGCGCGCCTTGACTATCCCATGAACGCGGTATGGTATTGAACGGATCGTTGCCGTAAGATACGCGGTTTACTTTCACAGACCAGAGCGGACAATGCCGCCTTGACACGCCATGACGAACAAGATTTTGACACCGCTTACCCCGATGATCGACGGCTACCGCGTGGTCATCGTACAAGAAGCGAACCCGGACGGCACCTATGGCGCGTACATCGGTTGTACGCTGCAATCGCCCGACAACCAGGACAACGACCGCATGATGCTGTTGGGCGATGCTTTCGAGGAATTCAGGGAGCGCACCGCCCCGCAAGAAGACGAAGAGCAGTCGCCGATCCCGGCGCTCATGCATTACTAGCGCCCCCGCGCCCGCATCGCGCCATCGGCGGCGCGATGTATTCCCCCTGCCGAATCGCCACAGCGATGCGAAATAACCACACTGCCGAAATAGATTTCAAAACACCAGCAGCGTAGCCGCCGAAAAAAATCGGCCTGGCGACCATTGCAGCAAGCAAACAAGTTGCAAATACAGTATTTAATTGCACTGTATTTTTATCAAAACGACAGATAAAAACTGTCAGAGTTGACAGGCGACTTGCGGTATCAATTCTGCTAATCGCGCGCGCACGAGTACCACGAGTCCCGCGCAAAGCGCCGTTCGGCAACAACAAAAATTGTTATTTAAATAACGATAACTAGGCTATATGATGGCGGGTTTGCGCATTTTCGCACCGCATCGATAGGAAACTCATGGCCGCAAGAACCTTTATCGCCCACACGCCGCTTGAAGACGGCATATTGGAATTTCGCTCTCTCGATGGAGACGAAGGCATCTCCACCATCTTCCAGTTCGATCTGGAACTGGTGTCGCGCTCCCCGAACATCGACGCCAAAGACCTCATCGGCGCGGGGATGGCAATCGAAATCGTCACCAAAACCGGCGACTCCCGCTATTTGCACGGCATCGTCACCAGCTTTGAATTCTTCGGCCCCGACACTAGCGACAGCACGTTTTACCGCTATACGGCCACGCTGCGCTCCTGGCTGATACTCGCCAGCATGGACATGGATAGCCGTATCTTCCAGCAAAAATCGATCCCGCAAATCATCAAGGAAACGCTCGCGTCGTTCGGGATGCAATTTGAAATCGATATGAGCAGAAGCTTTGACCCCGAGGAATACGTTGTCAGGTTCAACGAGTCGGCTTTGACTTTCGTCATGCGGCTGGCCGAAGCGATAGGAGCCTTTTGGTATACCCGGCACAGCATCGACGGCCATACGATCGTGTTCACCGACCGCTACACGCCGGAGCTTGCCAACGCGCCCGAAATCGGCTTCCTCAAGCCCGATTACAAGCCGCTCAAGGACAACGAATACATCACCGAGTGGCGTATCAGAAACGAACTGCAAGCCGGCCCATTCAGAACGCGCTCGTTCGATTTTAAAAATCCCAATACGCTGCAACTCGATGTCAAGGATTCCAATCCCAAAAATCACGCCCACGACGCCATACCCGTCTATGAATGGGATGCCTCCTACGTGGACGGCAAAAAAGGCCAGGACTTGGCCCGCTTGCGCCAGGCGCAGCAGCAACTTAACTGGGAAACTGTCCACGCCGTCACCAATGTGCGCGACATTGCCCCCGGCTGCACCTTTACGCTGAAGTGGCACCCCCGAGACGCCGCCAACCGGCAATACCTGATCGTCGAAGCCCACTACCATTTTGTCGAAAACGTCCACTCCACGCGCTCCGATGGCGCGCAGACCAGTTGGACAATCGAATTCAAGGCGCGTTCGACCGCCAGCCCCTACGTGCCGCTCAGAGTCACGCCGCGCCCCCACATCGCCGGGGTTCACACCGCCATTGTCACCGGCCCTCCAGGGCAGGAGGTTTGGTGTGACGCCTTCGGCCGTATCAAGGCCCTATTCTCCTGGGACGCCTATTCCCAGCCCGATCAAAACAGTTCATGCTGGATTCGTGTCAACCAGCTATGGTCGGGCAACAACTTCGGCATCCACGGTATTCCGAGAATCGGCCAAGAAGTCCAAATAGAATATGAAAATGGCAACATAAATTTCCCGGTGGTAACGGGAAGTGTGAACAACCAGCGCAACATGCCGCCGTGGACATTGCCCGACAACGCCACCCAAACTGGCATCCTGACGCGCTCCACCCCGGACGGCCAGTACGGCAACGCCAACGCGCTGCGCTTTGAAGACAAGAAGGGCGCGGAGCAAGTCTGGATTCAAGCCGAACGCAACATGGATACCGTGGTCGAGAACGACGAAACGCTCCATGTGATGCATGATCGCAGCAAAAATATCGACCACGACGAAACGGTGCATGTGGCCCACGACAGATCGGAAACTGTCGGCAATAATGAGACTATCACGGTGCATGCCAACCGCAAGGAGCGCGTCGATGCGGACGAATCCATCTCGATAGGCGGCAACCGCACCGAGGATGTCGGCAAGGATGAAAGCGTCACCATATCCGGCAGTCGCACCAATCATATCAGCAAAAACCACAGCGAAACCATAGGCGAAAACCTGACCGAAACCGTCACGATGGCCGCGATACAAAATGTCGGCCTCGCCAAAATGACCAATGTCGGCGGCGCGCTTTCCATCAATGTGGCGCTGGCCATGAATACGCTGGTGGGCATGTCGCAGACCGAGCAGGTTTTGATGAACAAATCCGTCCATGTTGGCAAGGAATACACGTTCGAGGCCGGGGATTCTATCCTCATAAAGACGGGGGCGGCCAGCCTCAGCATGAAAAGCGACGGAACCATTACCATTTCCGGCAAAAACATCCTGGTTGACGCCAATGGAACCCCATTGCAGCTCATGGGCAAAGACATCGACCTCAACTAACGCACATGGAATTCCGCAACCACACCCCATTCCCGGCACTGGCTTTCGAGGGCATCGACCAGCACAACGGAGCGTTTCATGTCATTGCGCTCCGTCAAACACTGTCTTTCGCAACCGGCAAGTTGGAGTATGCCGACGAGCAAGCGCCGCTGTGTGAAGTAGATGAATTTTTTGGCGAAATGAACGCCAGCAGCGTGCGCCAGGAAAGCGATCTGTGCCAATACAAGCCCAAGTGCGACGTAATCGTCAACGGCACCGCCTACGCGCCCCGTAATCAAGCCGTGAGGCGCTTCGACGTGCGTTTGCAGGTCTACCGGCCCGGCCCGCCGCATCGCCTGCCTGAGCCGCCGCAGGGATTGAACCACCGCATGTCGCCTCCGAAAGACGATCTGGACAAGTGGCAGCGCGAAGTGTCCAGAATCAAGGCGCTGCCGGAGCCGATTATTTCCATGATCGACAAGACCCTGAGCGTTTGCGGCGAAAGCCGTTTCGTCAAGCAAGGCATGATCTTCCCCAGTTGGGTGCTATTCAGTCCCAGGACACTGAAAAGCCTGCCGCTGCGCTACGAATACGCATTCGGCGGCCAATGCCGGATTGAGCTAACCGATTTGGAAGCGGTCAAACGGCTCCCCGGCGCGCACTGGATGACTCCCGAACAGCGCGCCCAGCATCCAGACAAGGACAGCGCGCCGATTACCCACAGCGTCTACGAACCCAACCATGTCGGGCGAGGCTATGCGCAAAAATGGTATCTGACGGCCACAAAATGCAAAAGCGTTCCGGCCCCGCAAATCACGTATCCCGATGCGCCGCCGGTCAATGTCAACCTGTTCGAGCGAATGGCGCAAGGCAAGGAAAGCAAAACGCCCGCGCTGTCCCCCGCAGGATTCGGCATCCGCGCCAAGGTTCACCCAGAGCGCCGCGTGTTGGCAGGCACCATTGATGAAGCCTTTATCAAAGGCAAGGAATGGTTGCCGAAGGATTTCGATTTTGCAATCTGGAATGCTGCGCCGCCGGATCAACAGATCGAACATATGACCGGCGACGAAATTATCATACTCACCAATCTATGCCCTCACGATACGCCTGGTGCAACGGTCGACGGTGAAGGCAACGTCACCTTGACGCTGGCGTTGCCCAAGCATGAATGCTTTGTGCTGGTTCGCATGGAAAGCGGCGAGATGATCCAGCATCTGCTTTCGATTGATACGGTCATCGTTGAGCCGGACGATGCCAATCTCTCCCTGGTATGGCGCACCACGCTGCCGAAGACCAAGGAAGCCCCGATACGGGTATGCGAAGCGCGTATGCATACCCACGAAGACAGAGACAGGCTGAAAGCAGACATGGCGCGCATCAATGGCATATTGGATCAAGCAAGGCGAACCGGGCAGGTAGCCGCATCGCAGCGCAAAGCCGCAGAAAGCGGGGCCGCGCTGTGAGCGACATTCTCAAGCTATCCTCCCCGCAAGGGACGAATCCCACAGGGAACGCCGCATTAGGCACCCCAACGCCGGAAGATCAAATTGCGCAAAACCTGTCGTCGCAAGACATGAACGACCGGATCAAAAAACTGGAAAAGAACAACGCCGACCTTAAAAATCTTCTCGCAGAAAAAAGCAAGAGACAGCCGAGCAAGAACAAAATCGGCGCGCGCAAAAACGCGAATTTCAAGGCCGTTTCCACCGCGCCGTCGATCAACAAGACGCCGATGGGTAACTCCACGCCGCCGGTGCCGTATCCAACCACGCAGGATTTGAGCAACAGCACGAACATCGTCCCCTCAGTGAACTTTGCGGGCGACCCGGCGTACACCATCGACCGCACCACGCAGCCAAGCTGCAAAGGCGACGATCCCGGCACAGCCGATGGCGTTAAATCCGGCACCGTCAATGGGGAAGTCAAGCCGACCGGCGCAAGCAGCACAGTAAGGGCCGAGCGCAATTGGCTCGTGCGCGAAAGCGATCCCTGCACGATGAACGGAGGAAACAATCCGGGCATTTACGTCACGACCTTGACGCCCAGTCCTGCGCCGCCGAAAAACGCCGCAGCGACATCCAACCCGCCAGCCAAGCCGGAAACGGCGAACGAAAAATCTGCGTTGAGGAAATGGTGGGACAAGTCAGTGTACGAGATGGGGCAGGCAGTCGAGCATCCTGGGCAAGGACTGCTTGGGGCGCTCAAAGGCATCGGCAATATTCCATCCGATCTTGCGCAAATGTTGATGGACGGTGCGCAGGCGGAAGCTGCGAGCGATATGATGCAATCTGCCGCCATGCAAAGTCTGACCGACCCCAAAGGGGCCGATACGACGTATCAGGCAGCGCAACAAATGATGACTGGCGGTAGCCTTGTCGAAGTGCCTAAATTCACCATGAATAATCCGGCGCAAGCGGGGGGCGACAAGATATCGACAGTAGTCCAATTGCTGGCTGGCGGCGAGGGGTTAGTCAAGGGGAGCTTGGGCACACTTGGTAAAGTTGGGAAAGCTGCTGAGGTTGCGGGCGATGCGGGCAAGGCGGTCGAAGCAGCGGATGCGGCTGGCGCTGCTGCGAAGACGGCGGATGCGGCAAAAACGGCTGACGCAGCAGAAGCCGCTAGCGATGCAGACAAGTCCGCACCAAAACCACCGGAAAAGGGGGTTAAAGTTCCTCCAAAGAAGGGAGGCCCCTGCGATCACTTGCGACAAGGCAGCGGTAAAGGAAAATATCGAGGCGGCGCGCACAGCAAGACAAGCAAACCTGTTAATGACGGCAAGGATTCACATCATATGCCGGCAGATGACACGACGAAAATGGATAGAAAAGACGGGCCTGCAATTCAGATGGACCCAGACGATCATGCAATGACATCGAGTAATGGAAACAAAGGCGCACGCGGAATTAGCTATCGTTCAGCAATTGAACAGCTACTGCAAAATGGAAAATGGCGAGATGCAATGGCTAAAGAAATAAAAGATGTTCGTAGAATTAGCCGTCAGGTTGGCGATCCACGCAAGTACAATGAGGCGATGTTGGAGATGCTTGAATATTTCAAATGTTTAGCAAAAAACGGACTTTTAAAATAAGGTGATGAACAATGGATTTCAATATTGAACCATATAAAAGTGTTGGCCCATTGATATTTGGAATGAGCCGTCAAGACGTTGAAAAAACACTTAAACATATTGATCGCGTAATAGTTTCAGCGGACGGCGTAACAGAACTTTATAACCATGCTTTCGATATTGTTGTGCAGGTTGCGACCGATACGAACAAAATGATTGAGGTTGGTTTCGGTCGTCGAGCGAAGAATGTGACATTGGGAAAAATTCAGTGCTTCCAGCAACCACCTAGACTGGCCTTATCAGAATTCTGCACAGTTGACTCCAAAGCCCTACATGGTCTTGGAACCATTTTATTTCCCAACCTTGGAATATCATGCTCTGGCTTTTTAAATGAAGATGACAATGACCAAGCGTTGACCGCCTTTGCGCAAGGTGTGTGGGATAACATGATTCCAAAATTAAGGCCATTTATCCTTCAGCAAAGCGAGGCTCCGCACTCGCCCGAGATGGACAAGACCCTGAAACTTGCGGACAAGCAGACGAAAATAGCACCCACGGTAGAACTAGGCACGACGATACGGACCGGCCAGGTCTGCCCGCAAGACGGCATATGGGAAGCAACCGTGGGAGGAGAAAAGCTGTTCATGCGCAAAGGAGAAGGCGTGCCGTATGTCAGACCGAAACTGCCGCAAACGCTCACGCAAAAACTGGCAGGCAAATTCTCCTACGGGAATGCGGAAGAATCCACATGGGTATTGAGCGAGTATCGGGATAAGAGTGGGAAGCCGCTTGCCTAAGCGCGGCTCCGACGACCTGAACAACATTTTTAACGACGGCCACCTATCATGCCCGCACTAAACCGCCCCTACCCATGCCCAGGATGCGATGCCGATTTACCGGAAGGAACGGCGGCGGTCGAGCATATGGCCGGCTGTGCCAGGCTGCAAGCCATGATTGCAGTGGGCCGGGCCAAGCACAAGGCGGAATGCCAGAAGGATGAGGAGGCGCGCAGCGTCAAGTTTCGCCAACGCTTGGAACGCGACGGGAATTACTTTGCGCCAGTACAGGTGCATTGACGCCGCATACCGATGACGATGACAACGCAGCATGAAGATTGTCGTGGAAGGTGGAATTGCCCCGCCTTGCCTGTCCATCGAATTGATTGCATTGCGCCACGGGGCGTTTTATGATGCCAATAGACCAATTTTATAAAGGGGCGCGGTGGAGAGCGCAAGGAATCCAGGTGAAAACGCGAACCGATTGCTGGATATGGTCATTGCCAGGCTGGCGCCGCCGGTCTCTGGAATGAGCATTCGTGAACTGAAAGACGTTTTGTGGGAAAGAGTTGCCGAACATGGTGGGGATTGATCGACCTGCGACGGAAAAGTCGCAACTGACGGAGTTGGCGGCAAAAATTACGGGGACAACCTGGTGCGGATACCATCAAGGGTATGCAGACGCCGACAAGGGGCAATTCCTGCAACGCTCCGGCAAGCGCTGGATGTGCGGCAATTGCCTGATCCGGCGCGGCATCGTGTCGGCGTGAGCGCCAATCGTCTCCCATAAAGGAAAATCGGCATGTCCGATCATAAACCTGCGCGCGCCGGCGTTGCGGAAACAGCGGCGGCAGTGGCCGCAACCGGCCAACGATTTTGCCTGGATCATCGGGCGTATGTCAATACAGATAAAGGTTGTGTGATCCAGCGAGGAAAATCGGCGCGCTGGGTCTGCTTTGTTTGCCAGGAAAATCGCAAGACGGCGCTTGCCAATCTCCCCCTCACCACAAGCAACAACCATTTCCCATGACCGCCAACGTGGCGCAAATGGCAGCTATGGGCGACCACCCCCTACTGGCGCTGTGGTTGATCTTTTTGCCGGCTCTGGTGTACTTGCTCTCGGCGCACTGGCCGCTGCCTTTGGTAGTTTTATTGAAGAGGTTGACTTGAACAACTTGTTGCCTCTCCTCCCTACCAAGGATTTTTCAATATCCCTGACATTTTTATTTTTTAGGAGTATGTATGCTGAAAGAGTTACTTGGCGTCGTGGAGAAAACCAATACACGGCCCCTGCTGTTCACGTTCGGTGGCTTGTCGATGATCACGCTTCCTAATATGCCCAACCTTCTGGCTGACCCGTTGTCGTGGAATGTGTTGTTGCTGTTACCGTTTTCGGTGTGCCTCGCTTATGGCCTGGTCATAGGCTGGATATTATTTGTTCAGGGTTTGAACAGTCGCCTGGCTCCCAACGATATGGCTAGTTGGGGGCCGATGATCGGTTGTTCGATTCTCGCATTTTGTCTCCTGGTCGTTTTTTCATATCTATCGGTTCATCCACAAGGGGTGTCGTTTGCGATTCTTGCCGATCCGAACTTTATCCGAACGAGCACCCTGCTGCTGCTCGCTGTAGAGACCATCAAGATTCAAAAGAGGCGCACCTAACGGCTGAATATTGCACCGGCAGCGATAGCGGCTATAGCTCGCCCAGCCAGGCCGACAGCAGGAAGGCGCTCAGGCCGGGATCGACGTTCAGTAGATCCACCAGGCACCCGAATGATGGCGCGGCTGTCCACGTCGGGATGCGGCGTCCATCGGTGCAGGTAGCCCAAATCCGGCCCTGCTCGAAAGTCCAAGTAGTGCTCATGCTTATCTCCATAAATATGGGGACGACCCCCAGCCCTTACTGTTGTGTCACGACCGCCGGTGTGCAACGTGGTAGGTGTTATGTCCAATTGTTGGCGTTATTGATCTATCAGCGGTTCCCATTTTGTTATTAGTTGGGTATAGTGTCATCTATTGATGACATACCCAAGAGGTGAGGAAATGGCAAATACCGTTGATACGATCGACCATGTGACGCTGGAACGGCTGGTGGAAGCGGGCGCGGTGCGTGGCGCTTCCATCGTCGGCCAGGCGGGCGGCTGGGGCGTGGTCATCCAGTACGGCATGACCGAGCGCGTGTTAGCGGCCAAGCGCGGCGCGGTGCGCATCTTCCGCAAGTTTGAAACGCTGGTCGCTTACCTCAAGGACATCGGCATCGCCAAGTATCAGGTGGACGCCAGCCACTTCGACCCGGTAGCGGGCAAGACCGAGCGCCGACGCATCGATGCCGCCGAACGGATGAAGAATGCCCACGAAGCGGCGGCGTATAAAGGCTGGTTGACGCAGCAAGTGCAGGAAGCCATCGACGACCCCCGCCCCAGCGTGGCGCATGCCGAGGTAGTGGCCGAGTGGGAGCTTGAGCGCGCCGCGCTGCTCAAGCAGGCTAACAGCATGGGAGCCTGATCTTGCCACTATGGAAGCCCGCCGCCATCGCCGACCGCAAGCGCATCACCGCCCACATTGCCAAGGACAGCCCACGCGCCGCCATCGAGCTAGGCGACATACTGATGCAGAAGGCCGCGCAGCTTGACCAAAATCCCATGCAAGGGCGGATCGGGCGCGTCAAAGGGACGCGGGAGCTTGTGGCGCATCCCAACTACATTATCATTTACCGGGTTGTTGGCCAGCGCGCCGAAGTGCTGCGCGTCAAACACGCGGCGCAGAAGTGGCCGACGACGCAGGAGTAAGGGCTTGTGGCGACCCATGCGCCCATCGACGGCCTCGGTGATCGACGGCATGCACATGGCGCGCTGGAGGCGCACCACAGAGACGCGGGGGTGCGCCCATTCGGGCGCATCGGCCATACCGTTTGGGAAAACCGCCCAAACGTGCCGACTGCCCCCTTTTGCGATAGTGGCATTCAGCAATCGGCTTGCAAAAAAGGACACGGTGCGCAGCAGTGGCCGCGCAACATGTGGGCAATGCTGGAAATTCAGTCAAGAAAAGACTTGTGATAATCATCAAATCTTCATATACTCATGTCATCATATAATTATGTGAGGTAATGAGTATATGAAGATAATAGCGCTTTTGAATGAAAAGGGCGGCACCGGCAAATCAACACTAAGCCAGAACATCGCGGTTTGCCTACACAGGCAGGGAAAGCGTGTGATTTTGGTCGATGCCGATCCCCAGGGAACTACCCGCGACTGGCGCTCTGCCAGTCCTGAAAATGCCAATCTACCCAACGTGATCGCGCTCGACCGGCCAGAAATGCTTGCCTCGTTAAAAAGCATCGATGCCGACATTGCAATCATTGACACACCGGCCAAGGCCGAAAAAATGACGGCTTCGGTTATTCGCTTTGCGGATGCTGCATTGATCGTCATCCAGCCGTCAGGCGCTGATATTTGGGCATCGGCAGCAGCCGTGCGCCTCATCCAGCAGAAAATCGATGTGGGCGGCAAGATCGTTGCGGCATTTCTGGCGAATCGCGTCTCCGGCTCTACGAATCTGTCCAGAGAGGTTTTGGCCGGGGAATGGAACGAATACGGCATCGAACAGCTTGAAACGACGATTGGCAACCGCGTTGCCTTCGCCCAGGCGCTAACGGACGGGCTGAGTATTTACGATACCACCGACCGGACAGGCAGGGCCGAAATTGATCTATTGGTAGACGAGTTGGAGAGAAAATCATGTCTTTGAAAAGCAAACCATTAAGCAATGTCCGCGACCTCCCGGCTGTGTCCGTACTGATGGAAGAAGAGCAGGTGCGCATTAACCTGAATGTGGCAAAATCACTGCGCAACAGGTGGAAAGCTGCGGCGCTCAAAAGGGAAAAAACCATGACGGAGTTAATCCTTGAAGCTATGAAGATATACTCAAATGAGTAGAATTATCAATTTAAATCACTTTAAAAAGGAACATTAATGACTACGGTACTCGAAATAGATCAAGGCCCCGCTGATCGAGACACAGAAGGCGCTTTTCGACGTGGCTACCATCAAGCCGTGGCAGAGGTCGCATATGCGATTCGACTTAAACAATTGAGTGCTGATGATCTTGATTCGTGGGTTGAAGGACGTGGAATGCACTGGCGAAAAGATGTGACGCTTGAGCGGATAATACTGCCGCCTGACATTGGTTGAGCATGCCGTGAGTCGGCCAGTGAAATCACTCAATGACGCTGTTACTCGCTTGCATGCAACCAGGCAAGCCAAGGCTGCGGGACATCTGGCCGAGCAGCCGGGGCTATTCGACAATGGCGGCGGCACACCATTATCGCCGGACGAATTGGCGACCACGATGCCGGCGGCCGACACTCCACCGGCGTTTGAAAATGCCGACGCGAGGATCGAGACGACCAACGCGAAGCGTGAGCGCTCCAAGCTCTTACCAGTGCGGCACATCGAGCGGGATTTTTTTCTGTGCGATATGTTCGACTACGCCATGAAGGATGACGGCGTAAGCATGGAAGCGCCTATTTTTACGCTATCGACCAAGCCAGATTTGAATGTTTGGCATTGGAAGAGCAAGGACGGGAACAAAAGCTTGACGGTCACGCCGAGCGTAAAAGGTCGGGCAACGCAACACGATAAAGATGTCTTAATTTTTATCGTTTCACAGATGACAGAAGCAATTAACTGCGGGCGACAAGATGCAAAAAATAGGGTCGTGCGCTTTGTTGTGTATGACTTCCTGACCACTACGAACAAGACAACGAGTGGCAATGAATACTATAGGCTGAACGAAGCGTTTGAGCGCTTGCGTGGCACCTCGATAACAACCGATATCAGAACGGGGGGGACGCGAGTACGCGAAGGGTTCGGCCTTATTGATAAATGGAAAATTATCGAAAAGTCACCAGATAACGAACGCATGATTGCAGTCGAAGTGACCATGTCCGATTGGCTTTTTAATGCAGTCCAGGCGCAAGAGGTGTTGACCATTCACCGCGACTACTTCCGGCTTCGTAAGCCGCTTGAGCGCCGCCTTTACGAGCTGGCCCGCAAGCACTGCGGTAAGCAGGCTTCATGGTCAATCGGGCTTGAGCTATTACGCGAAAAATGCGGCGCACATAGTCATATTCGATCATTTCGCAGTCAGACAATCGAGATTGCTTCGGCGGATGTTCTTCCAGAGTACCGCATGCTCTACAACCGTGAAAACGATCAAGTCACTTTCTACATAAGGGACGCCAAGAAACTATTGGCGGCGGTTGCATCTGGTAAGAGCAAGCTCCCAGGAGCGCGGTAGAGGTGGTCTTACACTCGTGGTTTCATTGACGGACGCAGCATCGTGGTTTCATTGACGACTGTGGATAGCATCGTGGTTTCATTGACGACTGTGGATAGCATCGTGGTTTCATTGACGGTTTTCTGTGGATAGCATCGTGGTTTCATTGACGGTAACTTCGTGGTTTCATTGACGCTTCAGAAGTTGACGCCATAGGGGATTTTGAAGGTTATCCACAGGTGTAACACGCGCGCGTTCGTTAACTCTTTTAAATCTTTAACGCAAAATCCCGCCTTGACAAACTATGCGCGTACTTGCCGGAAAGTAAATAATGACCCCGCAAGCGGGGTATGACGCGCTGCGCGCTTGTCCTCCCCAACACTGCATGAATACCAGGCCCCGCCAGCGGGGCAGACGCGCTTCGCGCTTGTTGACCCCAATCCGCAGGGGGCGTGCCGCCCCCTCTCTCTGCGTCGCTCACGCTCCTGGCCGGACTCGCACCCCCTGGGGCAACCTGCGGTTTCCCCCGCATAGCGGCTCCCCCTTTTCCTTGCGCCTGCGGCGCGGTCTACAGGAAGGAGGGTATCGGCGCAATGGAACAGTCAACCGACTTAGCGACGGCCAGCCGTATGCACATCGAGGGTTGGCCGGGATTCTGGAAATTTTCGCCAAAAAGCTAACTAACCAATTGATAAATATAAAGATTGGAACCGCCGAAAATTCCGTCATTCCAAATCCATCGCGGTCAGGAGCGTGTCCAGGTCGATCGTCTTGGGATCGCCTCAGAAAACGGAAAAAATCGTACGCTAAGGAGGCCATGCCAACGGCTTAACGTGCTTTAAATTCCGTTTTCTGAGACGGCCCTGTAAGCCCAAACCGGCGGAATTTGTCCATCTCGATGGTGTGCGCCCAAACCTGATTTTTTTCCGATCGGGGGAATGTAGGGGTAGTGTGCACATAGCTGCAAAAACCGCCACATCGCCAAAATCAGCCAGAAACGGCGGTTTTATTGCGCAAAGGATCGTTTGCGCAATGATTTTTCAGCCGCCATCACCGCCCTGGCGAGGCATTGCATAAACCTGTTGCGCAATTGAATGGTTTTGCAATAGGTTTGCGCAACAAATCCGTTACGTGGCGGTTTTTGCAGCTATGTGCACACTCCCCCATGTAAGCCGGAACCCCCGAAATTTCCGATGCCTGGTTGCCGTGGGACGAAGCTGCACCCAGCGACAGAGCGCAAGGATTCGTGCGGAAAAGTGCAATAAGCGCAAAAGTAATAACGAATAGCGTTGTTATAACTATTTTCGTATGTTTGCCCGGTGGAAGCGAAACGACAATCCCGCGCCATCCAACGACCGCCAGCACAGGCACCAGACAGGCCGACACGCCGAAATCGTCGCCGACGTGGTACACATCCCCCACCAGCGCCGTAAAAACGGTTCTAATGCGGTTCTACGCGGTTTCGTGTTCGCTTTTTCCGGGGCGACGTTGCTTTTTCATCGGCGGCACACAAACGCCTTGCGGTTTTTCATATCATATCGTAACATATGATTCATAACGTAACGTATCATTACTGTTTTGAGGAGAAAAACGCATGGGACGCGAAGCCACCATTACCTTTGAACAAGTCGCCGCCGCCGCCAACACGATGAAAGCCGCCGGCAGCAAGCCGACTTCGCGCTCGATCCGGGAGCGGATCGGCAACACCGGCAGCATGGGAACCGTCAACCGGCACTTGCAGGCATGGCGGGCCGGCCAGGAGCAGCAGATTGCCGGCGCGGTTGCCTTACCCGCCGCCGTGCAGCGCGCGATTCTGGATTTCATGGGGCAGGAACTCGCCGCTGCCCGCGCCGCGCTGGAATCCGATCTGGCCGAACAGCAGCAGGAAGCCGCCGACCTTGCGACAGAAAACGAGCGCCAAGCCGCCGACATCGAGGCCAAGAGCGACGATTTGACGGCGCTGCGCGCCGAATTCACCAGCTTGCAAGGGCGCTTGGGCCAGGTGCAAACCGATCTGGCCGGCGCCCGTGAAGACGCCGACCGGGAGCGCCAGGCGGCAGAGGCGGCGCGCATCGAACTGGCGAAGTCGCTGTTGCGGCTGGAAGCCATCCCGCGTCTGGAAGCCGATTTAGCCGCCGTGCGCGCCGATCTGGACCGGGAGCGGCAGGGGCGCGTGGCCGCTGAACTGTCCGCCGCCGTCTTGAACGCGAAGCTGGAGGCGGCGACCGAGCGGGCTGTTCAAGTGCCGGCGCCCGCGTTGGGCAAGCGCCCCGGCAAAGCCTCTTAGCCGTTTCAGAAGGTATCCTAAGTTACCCCGCTCCGCCAGGCGCAAGGACTGTCGAAAGAAACGACAGCCTGCGCTCTGCGCTTGACCGCATCGCGCTCCGTATCCGCACCGACTCCCCCGGATTCATGCCGGTTGCCATAACTCCCCCCTCCACCGTTGATGCCGGCACCGTGCAATCGCCGCATGTTCAAGCCCTTGCTTTTGGCCTGAAACCGTACACCGCGACAAGAAAAACCATCGGCTGTCGCAACAATGCGCAAATACGCCGCAAAAAACTTTTCCAAATCTTGCCAATAAAGTAATTCGGGAAGCCGACTCAATGCCTGTCATGCGCCCGCATCCAGTAGACGCCTGATTCGTCCCGTGTCGTCCAGGGAGATACGACAGCAAGGGGCGTTCCGACAACGAACGAGCGGCGCTCGCGCAGAGAAAACAACGTCCGAAAAAATATTTCAACATAAATGCGCAAGAAAAACTGAAACCGACCCTACAATCCCGCGCAAATCCGGTCAGAAACTTTTCCGTGCCGTGTCGTCCGCAAAAAATACGGGCGGCGCAGGACGTTCTGGACGCGCAATAACAAGGAACGCGCGGCGCGCGCGCAGAGAAAACGCCACCCGGAAAAAAATATTTCAACAACCTGAAAATAAAGTGATCGAACGAACTGACTCAATGCCTACACTTTCGCGCAAATCCGGTCAGCAACTTTTCCATGCCGTGTCGTCCGTCTGGAAGAGACGAACAGCGAGGGGTGTTCTGGCTGGGGAAACGCGCCGATGGGCGTGATATTGGAAGCAAATTGCAGTACGCGCAACGCCGAAAACAACGGCTGGGCGCACCACCACCTAACAGAAAACAGGAACAATCCGTATGTCAGTGTCTTTACAAAACTTTCTCAAACTTCCCGCAGTGATCAAACTCACCGGCAAAAGCCGCTCGGCTATTTACTCGGATATCCCAAAAGGTCTTTTTCCAGCGCCGCTAAAAATCGGTCAAAAGGCGATTGCCTGGTCAACCGAGTCGATCCGCCGATGGCAAGAGTCCTGCGTCGCCGCTTTCACCGTTTCTCCTCAATAAGGGACCGGGCAATGGAAACCACTTCAAAAGCCATGTTGCAAACGATGGCAGAGGTCGACGCATTCTTCTATAACAACGATGTGGCCCCGATCGTTTATCTTCAACAAGGGATGCCGGCCACCGACTCGGTGGTGATCGCGCGCGAGTGCGGGCGCCGGCCCGCTAGCGTCTTGCGGACATTGGATGCCCTGATCGAAGAGGGAACAATCTCGCTCCTGCAATTCAAGGAGCGAGATTATCTGGATGATCGAGGGAACATCCGTCGCAAGATCGAATTGACCGAAGCCGGCGCATTCATTGCGATGCCCTACATCGGCGGGCGCATGGCGCGCATGGGTAAAGTCAAGATGGGCAGCGCCTTTCTTTCCATGCACAACGCACTTGCCGAACAACAATATGGCAATTGGCTGCGAGCGTGCGGGATCGCTCGCCCCAACGACTTGCAACAGGCGGCGCATCCGCCGCCTTTGGCCGTGATCGACTAAGCGCCGGCACGCCGACGACATCGGGTAAGCCGCCGCCGAACAAGCGGCGGTGATCGATTCGGCGTGTTCCCCCACTGTTTTCCCCTATCCGCATTGGAAGGCATCGTCACGTCGATACCTTCTGCGCGGAGGGCATCATTTTATCGAAAAGCGAACAAGCGATATGACGGATAGTCAATTCTTGGCCATCAAAAAACTCACCGCCTGCAACATCATCAGAACCGCCGCAAAGCACAATCTCCGGGAAATCGCCAAGGAGCGCGGTTCCGACAGCCATATCGACGCGACCCGCATCCCATTGAACCGGGTCTTGCGCGGAAGCCCCACGGCGGACGGCGTGGCGAAGCTGGCAAAGGCATTGCGCATTGAGGCGGGCATCGAGACACAGCGCAAAAATCAGGTGCTGGGGCTGGAAATCATCATCGGCCTGCCGGCAGAGACGACGATCGACCAGGAGCGCTTTTTTGCCGATGCCGTTCAATGGGTAGAGCAAGCATTCGGAGCGCCGATTCTCAGTGCGGTCGTGCATCACGACGAAGCCGCGCCGCATTGCCATCTGCTGCTGTTGCCGCTGGTCCAGGGGCGCATGATCGGTTCGGACTTGATGGGCGGGCGTGACGCGCTGGAGGCGCGGCAAGCGGATTTCCATGCCAAGGTGGGGAAACGGTACGGCTTGGCCTTGCCTGCGCCGCGCAAGCGTTATTCCGCATGGGTGCTGAACAAGGCAATGGAAATGCTGGTTGCGTCATTCATGGCCAACAGCGGACTGCAAGCGCATATCGTCCAAGTGATGCTGGCGAAACACGCCAAAGACCCGGAACCGCTGATCAAGGCGATGGAGATGGAAATGCCCAGGGAGCCATCGGGCGACACCTTTGTCAGGATCATGACCAGGCCGGTTAAACCGGACCGGCCGGAATGGGCGCCGGCTGCGCGCCGTCCGACCGGAGAGGAATACGCGGTCGATGGACGCGAAAACACCCCCGCAAACGACGCGCGCGCGGCACCCGAAAAAGCGACAGCGCCCACCCCTGAAAAAACACAAACCCTATCCTGTGTAGGGTTTCGGATTTCCGGCCAGGTGGTTTCGCCCACTGCCAGCCAGCAATCGGATGACTGCATGCAACGGGAACGGGTGGGCGATATCGGCTTGGATGCGGACGTGATCGACCATCGCAGCTTTACCGGATCGGACATCGGCGCGGAACTTCCCGCCGCCGCCCAGCTCGACCAGGGCAAGCCCGATGCAGCGGTCGGCCAAGCCAGCGACCGGAATCGCGCCACGCTGCTTTGCGCCCCCGCATCGGCAAGCGCCACCACGACCGGACTGCACGGGATCGCGCCAGGGCGACACGCCGAACGGCAAGCAACCCCGACCACGGCGCGGGGATCGCGGGCGGCGGTCATGGCGGGCAAGAGCGACGCCCGATGCAACGCACTGCAACGCACCGAAACGCAACGCACTGCAACGACCGCAACGCGACGGCTCGTATTGCGCAACCCAAGACGATACGGCGGCGTCTGGCGCGATACGAACGGCATGGGCAAGCGCACTGGCCAAGGGCGAGAATGCGATGCGGCAACCCGGCGGATCGGCGGAACCGCTGCCGGCGTCTCCTCAATTTCGAGGAAACCGCCACGCTGGCCAGCCGCCTTTCCTGACCGCGCACGGAAAAGGCACGCTGCGACCCCGCTGCGCAACGACACCATTGATGGCACGGCGCAAGGTCATCGAGCCGGGCAGCAAGCGCAAAAAGCGCCCGGTAGTGCGGTACAGCGCCGTTCCGTGGCACGGCATAGCGGCCATACGCGATGTCCCGCAGCACAGGGGCAAGGTTGGCGCGGCTGGCTGTATGCGGACAATCCCGGATTGCATGCAACGGATCGTGTACGAGTCGTGTACGAGTCGTGTACGGAACGTGGCGACCTGTGGACGAATCGTGTACGGAGCGTGACCGGCTGTTGTCGCCGACCGAAGAACGAATAGCGGGTGTTCAAATGCGTTTTGGGAATATTGTCCGGCCTGGCTAACGTTAGCCAGGCCGG
>Ga0224559_1000693_pt1 | contig 20872 bp, 25 predicted proteins | sample 714S33034metaG_FD_180676 | JGI IMG/M metagenome (GOLD analysis project Ga0224559, IMG submission 180676) | Peat soil microbial communities from Stordalen Mire, Sweden - 717 S3 30-34 | ecosystem: Environmental > Terrestrial > Soil > Wetlands > Peat | place: Sweden: Norrbotten County, Stordalen... | reverse complement strand
GGCTCTTCCGCCGGCCACGAACTGGTATCGAATTGGACGCGGCGAACGAATCCCATTACCGCCTCACTCAGAGAGCGCAAAGCGGAGAAAAAACGATTCATTGCGCCTCTTGCAGAATTCCATTTGGCGATTCCGCAGACCCTCGGACAGTTCCATCAAAGTGACGTGCCGGATGCGTCCGGCGTCGGTCAGGCTACTTTTGCAAGATGTAGGTATCTATGCAGGCAGACTTTGGTGTATCCACACGCCACACGCCTGCGCTCTTTGCGATCACCACAGCAGTGCGGCCCCAGCTTCGCCGAGCGCAAATTTCAGCAGCCCTGCGCTCATTTTCAGCCTTCGCCTCACGTATCCGAACGCCATTGAAAAATCTGTAGGTCATTTTGATCCTTCCCAGGGCGTCTGCCCTGCCATCAAAGTGTGTGCCGGATGCGTCCGGCGTGGGTTTTCCGTTTCTAGTGGCCGTCATTTTCGTATTCCTCCAAGTGAATCATGCTACAGGTCTATAGAGGCTTTGCTTCTTCTCAACTCAAAGATTGAGGCTATGGAGCGTGTACCCTGCTTGCATGTAACAACAATAACACAAACAGCAACAAATGCAACAATTATTTTATACTCAACCAAACTAATGTATCCGTCGTCACAAACTCGCGTAAACCGCTGAAAACACAATGCAAGAAAAACGCAAAATAGACGCGCACCTCATTACAAAACAAAAAAATATGCAAATCAGACCTAAATCGTGATATTGTGCAATTTGTACGGGGGATATGGGGGCGTGTATGGCAGAGTGCGCAAAGCCTCAAGCCAAAAGTGCCGAAAGCAGCAGATAGATAGCAATGCGGTAAGCAAGCCAAAAGGCCGACCGCAAAGCCAATGAGCCGCGAATATGCAAGCTATCCTCTTGGATTCGCGAGCCGCCCAGCATCGAGGCACTGAATATCGATGTCAAAAGGATATTTGAGCCGTAGGTGTCAGTAAAATAAAGAGTTACAAGCCAAGGAGTAAAAACATCGAAAATGGCCAAAGTTGAGACGATCCAGACTGGCGACAGGGTGGAGACGCGGCTGCGCGGGCGTGTGTTTCGGTATGCGCCGAGCGCGCCCAGGAGCAAGGAGCGGCGGCGTGTTTGCGTGCTCAATCAGCACGCGGGCGCAATGCTGGCCCGCTGGGGCGTCGAGCAGCCCTGCCACGGCGCGCGCTGCACACACACTCACCAGAGCCGCGAGGCGGTCGATGCGCTGGTGCGCGATGGCATCCTCAAATACCTCGGTCGGGAGCGTGCGGTGGCGACCTACGTGTACGGGCGGATCTGGAAGGGCGTGCCGAGCGGTGGCCCGATGGGGCCAAAAACGATGCAGCTTGTATGATGCTAAATTAGAACCACTTGCGGAAAATCTTCTAGAAAACACGTTTATCTCGAAAAACAAGCATCTAGGATTCGTTTTAAGGCGTCGCCGGGGCATCGGTGAGGCTAGGATACGGCGGAAATGAGCCAGCGAGACGACAATTACGGCCCGGTGTACAGCCCGCTCCCGGTGGATTGGAGCGCCTACAAGATACACGGGTGGACCCAAGAGGCAATTGACGCCAAAATCAAAGGGCGCCAAGCGCGATCGATAATGCGCCGCTTTAGGTCGGTGCCGGTGACGCGGCGCGCCTGGTGGACGACGCTGACGGCAACATCTGTGCAAGAGGCTGGCCGGGGTGAGTTGGTGGCCGGCCTGGTGAGCGAGCCGCAGGCGCTGTGGTGCCGGAGCAGGCGTAAGGCCAGGGCGCTGGTCGAGGCCGACAAAGCGGCGGGCGGCCAGGGCATGATGTATCCTGTGGAGTATCGGCATTGCGCTGTGTGCGGTCGGCGGCTGTTGGGTCCGGCGGCGCATGATTACCGCGTTAAGCAGTTGAGGGCGCGGCGAGAGTGGCAGTTCGAGGATGGGCCAGCCTGCTCGATGGAGTGCAAGCCGGGGCGGAAGTACAAAAAGAGGAGAAAAGCAGCATGAACAACAGGAATCAAGCGGAAACCCTACAGGAGAAGGTGGCGGCAATCGCCAATGTGCCGGTAGCCACGGCGATCAACACACTGCGAAACGAGTACATCGCCATCGCCAAACGGCTGCGCGCCAACTCGCTCCAGATCCACGGCAGCATCCTCAATATGCTCCAGACGGAGTTCCAGCTCCGCCAGGAAGAGACCAAAAACGCCATCCAAGAGCATCAGCACCAGCACGCTCAGGCTCAGGAGGCCGAGGCAAAGAAGGCTCAGGCCAAACTGGAGGCTGAGCAGGCCGCGATCGCCGAGGCCAACCGGCCCAAGCTGGCCGTTGTGGGGCAGGCGCAGTGATGAGCCGCCTGGCCGGGGCGCTTTGGCTCGCTACCCTCATCGGCATGATGTGCCACGCCACGCCGACCTGCACGCAACTCGCCCAGGTCACGCTCGCGGGCAATCTGCGCAGCTCCAACGGACTGTCTGCATCCAATTACAACCTCTCGCTGGTGCCCAGCCAGCAAGGGTATATCGCCGGATGCGGAGTCAACCTCGCCACGGTCTCTACTTGCGCGACTTCAACCGATGGCTCCGTCGTCGGCCTACCCAATCCCCTGACTGCGACAATCAACACCACCAGCGGCAGCGGCTCCCTCGGCTCCGGTGTCTACTACACGGTCTATGAGTGGTACGATGCTGCTGGCAACGCGACGCTGGTCAGTCCTGAGACGATCAAGACACTCAGCGTGACCGGTTCGCTGGTGGTCAACCCTCCGACGAGCGGCATACCAGCCCTCGCTGTGGGCATGGACGTATTCATCGGCGTAACCTCCGGTGGAGAGACGCTTCAGGGTCAAACCGTAGGATCTGCGTCATTCGTCCAATCCTCGGCCCTGACTTCCGGCGCTGCCCCAGCGTCGAGCAACACCACGCTCTGCCAAGTCGTCGCCAATGATGCTGTCTGGCCATCTGGCACAAGCTACAACGTCAGCCTCACTGATAGCCGCGGCAACCCTGTACCCAACTACCCGATGCAGTGGCAGCTGATTGGTCCTGGCACGACCATCAACCTGTCAAACGGCCTGCCTTACTACCACGGCGCTGTCTATTTTCCTGTCCCAATCCTCGCTGCGCCGGCCAACCATGGCACGCAGTCGATCTCCGGCGGCCTCAGTCTGGGTGGGTACTTCCTCTACAACGCTGGGCGCATCGGCGTCGGCACAACAGCGCCGGCTTGGGGTGTGGATGCTGAGGGATCGGCGGCCAATGGCCTTGTCAACGCCAAGGGCGGATACCTCGTCAATGGCAGTGGCGGCACGACAGGCCAATGCCTAGCGTCTGATGGCACAGCTTTCGACGCGATCGTACCGTGCCTCACCTCGGTGACCACCTACTACCAGTCTGTCGCGGCCAATGGCACAGCACAGACGCAGCGCCCTACGCTTAATTTTTCAAATCTCTTTTCGCTCACAGATTCGAGCAGCCCAGCCGAAACCACCGTGGCTCCTGTCACGACGGGCAGTGAGGCCAAAATAGTCACGGCGGCAGCTTCTGGCACGACCGGCGACTGCGCAAAATGGCTGACCACCGGCGGTATCGGCGATAGCGGAAGCGCGTGCTCTCTTGCTGTGTCTCAGAGCAATGTGACATCCTCGCGCTCACTCGGCGGCAGTTACACGTCAGGTGTCGCGCCGCTCATGGTGGAGGTCACGGTATCTGAGGCTTCCGGTTGTACTGGCGCTGGATTTGTGATTACAGGCACGAGCAATTCAATCAGCGTCGCATCAAGCGGCGTATACAACTGCGATGCGTCAGGCCCAAGCTATGCGTCGATCACTTTCCTCGTGCCAGCATCAACGGGTTATTCTGTGACGCTGACCAACTACGGCACCAGCCCGACTCCAACACTTTCCTCTTGGATCGAACTACCACTTTAACCCTCAACCCTCAAAGGAGCATCAAAACCATGCGCAAAACGCTTCGTCATCTTCTTCCCGCGCTGACCGCGCTGATTCTGGCCGCCATCGGCGCGCCGGCGTTTGCGCAGTCGCAAGCATCCACTCCCTACCCTGTGTCGCAGTATTACGCTGCGGCCTTCGCCCAATGGTCCATCTCGCTTGACAGCCCCAACACGTACATCTTCCAAGGGCGCTCGCGCTGCAATGCCATGGCCAACAACGTGCCTTTCTTCACGTTTGCGACCAATGCGCCGGTCTACATCCAAGACCAGAACCCCACCAACTCCGAGGTCAAGACGCCTTCGGCTGTGCAATTGACCGCGGGTACGTGCGGAGTGACTATCGCGCCCAGCAACAGCCACTACACGGCGTGGCTTCGCTCCGGCACCGGCGGCTTGCAGGAGGCAATCAATAACGTCAGCGGGCAGGCCAACTCGCCGGCCGTCATCGTCATCGACCGCAACTGGTACTCGTATGCGTCTCAGGTTCCCGGCACAACGCCACAGGCTATCATCCTTGCGGCGGCGGGAAGCGCGTACATCACCGTTCAGGACATCACGACTGCGCCGAACACGTTCTACACCTGGAATGGCGCGGCTTATGCTGCGTCCAGTGCGCCAGCGGGCCTGCCCTTCAACAAAGTCACGAGCTACACCAATATCGCCGTGCCGACCGCGCTGACCACGGTGGCGGCCACTTGTTTAACCAACGGCGGCGGCTGCATCAACACGGCGACGACGGGAGGCACCATCCCGACCGGCGCAGCTTATCGCCTGGGCGCGACCTGTGTTGATTCGTCCGGCGGCGAGACCACGCAGAGCATTGACACAGCGGGCGGCGCAGTCGTAACGACAGGAACTGGCGCAACCAACAGCATCACCGTCACTTCTCCTGCTGGTTGCACCGCGGCTCTCGGCGCGGTCGGCTGGAGGCTGTATATGTCGGCAGCCAGCGGCGCGTCCTTGTCGGAAATCCTCTACTCTCCGACTTGCACCGCAACGCAGCTTCAGAGCGTGTTCCCCTCAACCACCGTATGCGCGATTGGATCGACCGCGACCGTCACGGCCATCATCACCGGCACGGCCACGATCCCAACGAATAATTCAGCGTATCCTCGCACATCTGGTGCATCAGGCATGGTCCCGCCATTCGCCGCCCTTGGCGCGCTGACCAACAACACCGTCGGCACGATGGGCACCGTCAATCTTCCCGCCGGCTACCTCAACACTTTGGGGCGCGCGATTCAGGTGTGTGGCGCGGGCTACGCGACCGGCGCAACTGCAACTGGCACGCTGACCCTGGCCACTACGCTGGCGTCCGTTCCCGGCGTCACGTCGATTACGCCATTCACGGCCATCAGCGGCGCCACCGCCGGCTCGACTACGCAGGTTCCTTTCGACTTCTGCGTCACCTACACCACGGCGGCAACCGGCGCATCCGGCACGCTTGAGGCTCACGGCGTTGTCCATTGGGGTCTGGCTGGCTCCGCTGTCGATACCCCGTCGATGGACTTCATCTACACCGTGTCTTCCACTGTTGACCTGACCAAGCAGGATCAGCTCGCCATCACGATCAAGCCCACCGGCGGCACTATCACCACCAGCGCCGCGCAGCTTAGGCAGTTGAGCATCATCCCCATCAACTAGGCCTTCCCATTCACCATGGCGGCCAGCCTATGCGCTGGTCGCCTTCTTTTATGCAAAGGAGCATCACGCCATGAAATTCAAAGCATTGCTCGCAGCGGTCCTGGCTCTGCCATTGGCGCTCGCTGCTCAAACTACCAATCCCTCCGTCAGCGTCATGGGTCAGGCCTCTGGACCCGCCGAAGTGGCCGGCCAGCTCTACGCTGCCAACTTCGCTCACTGGACCGCCTCACCGACCGCCGAAGGGCTGCGCTGGGGCAATGCCAACCAATGCTACGCTACCTCTGGCGGCATCACCTTCCCGATGTTCGCCACCAATGCGCCCATCAAGGTCGTCGACATTGGCGTTCCGTCCAACTCTGAGACCGTGACCCCCTCATTCGTCAGTTATCAAGGCAACGGTTGCAGTGTAGCTCTTCCGTTCACCCATCCTCACACCAATTACTACCTCCAGAGCGGCACTCTTGGACTTCAAGAGGCGGCCAACTGGTCCGGCGCGCAGTATGCGACCATTCTTGTAACCCCTGACTGGGCGTCGATGGGTGGAACGACAGCTATGATTAACGCTGTCGTTCTTGGTGCCAACACCACCGTCCAAGACGAACGCAGCAACATTGTTGCCTTTGGCTCTGCTCTCTCCCCTGCCAGCTACGCAGGATTGATGGGGTCTTTTGTCGGCACGTCAGGTAGCGCAGACTATATGCAGGTCGTCTGCCAAGACCTGAACCCACAGGGATCTTGTTCATGGATTGCTGGTGGTGACGACATGACGAATACGACCCATTATCTCGACATAAGCAAGAATGGATCAGGGTCAAGTCGCACACAGGCAAATGTGTTTTTCAACAACGCCGATGCAACATCTCTTTACACCACCGATTCAGAACTAGATATTGGCGCTGCTCTGGTTACAGGCACTGGTGTAATCAACTTTTACCTGGCAGGATACACGACCGCGAATATGAGTCTTGTTCCTGCCGGCCTGACACTCACCACCGGCACAGCAACCCTGCCGAACGGCATTGTCGGCGTCACTGGCGGCGGCGCGGCCAGCGCGGGCATTGATGGGCAGGTTATCTCGGCTCTGGTTTCGACCGGCTCTGGCGTCTCAATCGCCACATCTGGCACGGCCGTCAACATGGCCAGCGTATCGCTGACGGCCGGTGATTGGGACGTGGAGGGATCGGTCAACTTTGTGGGCGGCTCGACTACCATCGCAGCCGGCGCGCTGCATGAGGTCGGACTCAACACCACTACGGCCACTCTTCCGGTTGATGGGTCAGAGGTTTATGTCGCAGCTCCTACTCTAGTCACGACGAGCGCCAACTTCGGTACAGCCGTCCCACGCAAGGTCTACAACGTGTCCAGCACCACCACGGTTTACCTTGTGGCGAATGGGACGTTCACTGCTGGAACTGAAAAGGTCTACGGAACCATCACCGCGCGCCGCATTCGATAACTCTCTGAACAGGAAAATAGCACATGAAGAAACTTTTCATTCTGATCTCGATATTGGGCGCGGCTTGCTTATGCTGCGCCCAGACTCCTGGAACCGTCACAACAGGTCCGGGTAACGATGCGGGCCTGCTCTATGCTTCAAGCTTTGGCCAGTGGCAGGTTCAGCAGGGCAATACCGGGCAGTTCTCTTGGTCTTCGCCATCATTTTGCACAGTCACAGCCAGTGGAATGCCTCTAAACCCTGTCTTCGCTGTCGGCTCGCCGATCTACATCAAGGACTCGGTATCAGCCAATAGCGAGATCGTGACACCTTCAGCGGTCAACGTAAAAGGATTTGGCTGCTCCATCACCGTGAGTCCATCCAATCCGCACATCTCATTTATGCTGACCTCGGCGACCGCCGGCCTCCAAGAGGCAATCAATTACGCTAATGGTCTCCTATATCAGGTGATCCTCACTCCTGACTGGACTCGGCTCGGTGGAACAACTGCCATGATAACCAGTGCCGTGGGATCTTCGCAGGTTTCGATTTTAGACGAAAGAACATCGCATATTGTTGCTTATATGTGGAATGGAAGTGCTTATGTGCAAAATCCAAGCGGCTCCGGCACGGTGAACGCTGGTACGGCAGGACAGATCGCCTACTACCCATTCAACGGTGCGGCGGTGAGTGGAGAAAATGTCGTAGCGATTGCTCAAGGAGGCACAAGCGCAACCACGGCACCACAGGCGCTTGAAAATCTCATCAATGCCTCTGGTGGCCTGGAACCAATTCCAGGAATCATCAACGATTCAATCAATTGCACCAATGACACGTCAATAAATGCTGTACTTGGGACGGGCGGAGATTTTATTCTTCCAACCAATAAGCAACTAACGCAGGCAGGTAGCGGAGGCGGGACCATTTGTTTCAGCAATACGCTGGACTATGTGATTTCTGGCACTGTTCTTGCTGGCGGCGGCGGAGAAAGCAACCTTGGAGTCGCCAGTAGTCTTTATTATCACGGAAGCTCGACATCTTTTGGAGTAAGCAGCGTCACTAAGAGTGGGAATACTGTCACTGTGTACACGACGACGCTTCCTACATACAATGGCGAATTTGTGAGTTTTACAGGGATAACTGGCCTCTCTGGCCTGAACTCCTACGGCAACAATTTTCAGGCATTCAACGTAAATCCCGCTAACGGAACCTTCACAGTCTGGTATAGCAGTTCTGAGGCGGACGGAACCTACACGCAATCGACAGCAGCGAATTATGTCACATCGGGAGATGCCATTGACGTGGGTTGCGCTGAGACCGCAACCTCGTCCTGTACGCCCGTCCATCTGCGAGATTTTAACATATACGGTCTGAGTAATTCGACAGGCGTAGGCATCAATTTCGGCTCCCCAGGCGCAGGGAGTTCATACAATGGGAACGCGGAAACCCTCTCGAATGTATCAATCAATGGATTTCCGCAAGCAATGTATTTGCAGGGTGTTAATGCAGGACGCATTGATGCGTCCGTGCATGGGACAGCAGCTTCAACAAACTTGTTTCTGGTTGATGTTTGGAAAAACGGAACAGGAAACGATCTTAGGATACAAGGTTGCAGCGGCCCTTCCGGGGCAGTGCAATCAGTTGCGGCGGGTTGCGTGAGAGTGCAGACGCTGAGCGATGGGATGCAGGTCCATTTTGCAGCTGGGAATAATACAAACATCCTGCTCTGGGTGGGGAATTATAGTCAAGGTCCGTGGTCGGCACAGGTCTTGATGTCGGGAACAGGATCAGGGGTTACTGCGACACTGACGTCTGGAGGATATGGATACCCACAATGCCCAACTCTGGTATTCAGTGGCGGCGGTGGGAGCGGCTTGGCTTATAGTGTCACCTGCGTGGGAGCTCCTGGAAATATACAGGTCTCCAGCATCACACAAACCAGCGGCGGCACAGGTTATACATCTACACCCTCCTACGCATTTTTCATCGGAAATATAGGAGAGGCTGATGTTTACTATTCGGACATGGAGAACGTCCAAGGGTACTTTGGTTTTGCTGACTATGGAAGTCAGCTCAACGTTAGAAGTTTTCAGGGTACTCTGACATCGTATCCCAGCGTTGGCCCTATGTTTTACGCATCCGCGCACGCAACTATCGATATAAACGCTATTCCTGGCTCGGCAGGTACTTTCGCACCTGCTAAACTCGTAGCAAGCGCGGGCGGCTCCTACGCGGCTGGCACTTACTACTTCTTTTACGAGGGGTACAACCCTTGCACTCAAGGCGGTCCATGGAACACATTTCCATCCATTTCGTCTCCTATAACAACCACAGTAGGTAGTCAGTATATAACCGTGACTCCTCAAGCCATGGGTGCAACTTGCGCGGGAGTTCTGACTCCAGCAACTTATAATATCTATCTCAGCACGGACTCCAATGTCACCCACGCGGTAATGATTGCCGCAAACGTCAGTAGCCCCTACGTCTCCAGTGGTAATGAAACGCTCAGTCCGGCCCCTCTGGGCACTGCCCCGGCGTCTGATAATCGCCCGTTGTGGTACGCAGCCGACGCGACCGCTATAGTTACCTGCACTGCTGCTACACCGTACTCCCTGACTTCAACTGGACTGACCTATCCATTTCTGGCCACCGGCGAACTATCCAATGGAGAGTACGTACAATCCTGCAATCCGGGTGTAGTCGACATTCCTGGTGCGAACATCACGCATTTACCGGGGGCCAGCGCTAAAAATCGCAGTGGAACGTATTGCCTGATAAATGCAAGTAACAATGCGGCAACTGATTCATGCTACACGAATATAGCTTCATCTAACGGCACTACGGTAAGTTATAATTGGCAACCTAACTCTGCTTCATCCTTGCTTGCGAGTGCAAATACTTGGAGTTTGCCCCAGACATTCACACCATCTAATGCAGGAGCAGGGCTAAACGTAGGATCAATGACCGGAAATCCGCTTGCGCATCAAAACGGCGATCTTTGGTATAACCAATCAAGCAACAGCTTAGATGCTTATATCAATGGCGTGATAACCTCGTTGGGTAGTGGCGGCAGTGGAATGGTCTACCCGGGTGCTGGAGTCGCGGTTTCTACCGGATCTGGATGGGGAACGTCACTCAATCCAGTTGGCGGTTTCGCTTCCCTAGGGGCTAACAATATTTTCACTAACATCAACTATTTCAATAGTGCCAGTTACTTATATGGCGGCGAGATGCTGGTAATGTCCACCGCAGCGTTGAATGGCACAAATCAGTCGTCTCCTAATTTCGATCTTGCATCGAATGTATGGACCGCCGCATCTGGTGGATCAGCGCAAACATCGAAATGGAATATCCAATCGTATGTAACGAATGCCAACGATGCACCGAACATACTTAAATTCTCGCTGTCGAATACCGGCTCGCTGGCATCTACCGGCGCTATATGGATGCCGTACTTGACCATTACAGGTTTTAGCACGGCGGGACTTGTGACCAATACGAGCGCTGGCGTGCTTGGGACATCAGCGGTTATACCAGTTACAGCCCCCACAGCGGGCCAGATTCTTGTAGGCAACGCGGCAAATACAGCTTACAATCCTGTCACGATGAGTGGAAGTTGCACGATGGCCTCCACTGGAGTTATCACTTGCTCAGGCGGAGGCACGGTGACCACGAGCGGTTCTCCGGTCAGCCCGAACATTGCGGCGTTCTCAAGTTCGACGGCCATCACTGCGGCAACCTCGGCAAACATCCAGACGGCAATTGGCGCGGGTGTTTACGATGCTTCTGGCGCGGCGGCGGCTCGGCAGGCCAATCTCAGTCTCGTTGCGGGAACCTACGCTGACGGCAAGATGTGTACCTACGCATCTTCGGGGACGCTGCTCAATTGCAATACGACGATTCCTGCCGCACAGGTCGCGGCGAACCTTGCAAGCTCTGGCTCTACGGGTGTTACTGGGCAGTTGCCGATTGGGCAAGTGGGCAGTGTGGGGCTTTCCGCCAGTAACGGAGTTGGCATTGCTTCAACGGGCGCGATCACTCTAACCTACGGAACCACAGCGAATACCGCAGCTCAAGGAAACGACTCGCGCATCACAGGGGCGGTACAATCAGGCGGCGCGCTCGGCACTCCATCCAGCGGCGTGATAACCAACCTGACAGGAACCTGCACGTCCTGTACGGCGAATAGTGCAACGTCTGTGCCAGCAGCGAATGTGGCAAGTGGGGCATTGGCAAACGGAATGGCTGCCACTACGCAGACAGCAGGGGACAACAGCACGAAGCTGGCGACGACTGCTTATGTTGCCACGGCTGTAACTTATCCAGTGGCCAACACTACCTTTACAACCAGCACTGGCTCCGTAGGAGCTAACACCTGCAACTCGACCGTGCAGGTCGCTATGACCGGGGTCACCACAGGCATGACTTTTTTGATTACAGCAAGCGCGGATACGAGCGCAGCGACCGGTTGGGGAAGCACAGGCGGTCTTGTGCTGGATGTGTGGCCGACAGCAGGTTATGCGAACTATAAAATCTGCAATCAAACGGCTGCTTCAGTCACACCCACAGCGGTGACCTTCAACATTGGAGCGAGATAACATGAAAAGACTTATTGCATTGTTGACACTTCTTCCCTTACTTGGCATGGGTGGGGGGCAATACACGATTCCTTGGCATACCGGAGCCACAGCAGCGGCGGCGGGCGGTGGTATCACGCCTGTCGGCACGCCCGTTTGTGTTTCTACTGGGTTGCCCTATAACCTCAGTTACACTCCTAATGCTGCCGGAGATACGATTGTTGTGGGAGTCAACGGCCTGTATGGTAACCTTGGCACGGCCACTGTCACTGACAGCACATCGGCTACTTACCCCGCGCAAACGACTTACGTTTACGCCGGGACTCAAATCTTTGGAACATTGTCTGTATCGGCAGGGGTGACTTACATAAGTGTGGCTTCGACTGGCGGCACAGGAAATGGCACGATCTGCGTTTCCGAATACGCAGGACCAAAACATTTTGGTAATACAATAAACAACGGGTCATGGTCCGGTACGTCATATTCAATCTCCCTGACCATGCAGGACGCTAATAACTATATCGTCATGTTTGGAAACAGCATCACCTGTTGTACGGCCCCTGTTCCCACAGCGACAGCAGGCACGGTCAGGGCTAACAGCACCAATCAAAATGGCGGCGCTTGGGTGCAAGATAACACATCTGCAAGCACAGGGACATTGGCCGCATCCGGTACGCTCAATTTGAGCAGTGGTGGCTTTCTAACCGCCATAGAGTTGCGGTCGCATTAAGCAATCGGGGCGTGCTTGGAGCGTAAGCAGCACCGGCAAGCTCCAGTAATCGGGAGCCGGGTTTGTAGAATTTGAGTACGAGGGATGGCGATGGCTTGCAATGAAGGATGCGTAGGTCTAGCGCGACTTGAGGGTGAAGTGAGCGGCCTCTCTGACGCTTTGAATCACCTCGACCACGAAGTAAACGGAAACGCCCAACCCGGCATGGCACAGAAGATAGACAAGATTGCAGCCTATGTCGAATACCAAGAGGGCTTAGAAAAAGGTATGCGTGATGCCCGCCAAAGAGCTAAGGATACTCGCAAGCTCATCATATGGACACTTGGCATTGTCATATCTTGTGCTGGGTCGTTGGCGGGATGGGGAATACATCATTTGTGGCTGGTAATAGAGCCACCCGCCGCCTCTATCATTGAAGACTACTGGGAGCATCACCCCCAAACGCGCGTCACGCCGTCACCCGCGCCAAAGACGACAGGAGAGATGACCACCGCTCGCCGCAACGCGCAACAGGACGCAACCATTCCACCGTCATATAACCAGCAAGGAGTCGCACCATGAGCCTCAAGACACAGCCCGATCCAACCGGCAACCCGTTCCCGCCTCCGCCCATCATCCCGTGCGAGAAGCCAGCCAAGCCAGCTCCGCCTGCGCCCAAAAATAAGGCTTGACCGCGCAAGGGAACAAGGGTAGTATTCCCTTATGGCTGAAATGAAGATCGTCAACGTGAACGAAAACTTTAAGTGCCGACTCAAATCAGAGGCAGCGCTGCGAAGCATCAGCCTAAGCGAATACGTGCTTGAGTTGATTCAAATTGCGCAGATTCGGAAGATGCGCGATAAGCAAGCGCGGAAGAAATGAGTTTGACCTGCGCGGTTTCGACCGCCAGAGGCCACGCCGAACGCCTAGAATAAGTTCCGGCACAGTTTGCGCGGCGGCGTGGAAAGCAGACACGCATCTTGGGCAGAACAGATCGTTGCACCCCGACTGCCTCCGAGCACTAATACGCTCTAAAGAAGGGGAAACACGTACATCCGGTATCGAGTCCGGCCCGCGCAAAGAGATTGAGTTTGATAGGCTGATGAGGAGCAATACAGCCTAGTCATCGAGAGAGAGCAGTTGCGAACTCACGCTCTGCTCTCCGAGACATTCGAGCAGGTGCAGAAGCATCAAAAGGAGCAGGGAAAATGAGGAATTGGAAAACGACACTTGCTGGCGCAGTAGCGGCAGTAGCTTATGCGCTCGCCAATTACAACGGAAACAACACCTGGCAGGGATATGTCGGAGCGACTGCATTGGCGGCGTTTGGCTTCCTGTCCAAGGACTACGACACGCACTCCACCGTAGCGCAAACGCAGACGGCCACCATCGAAGCGCATGCCGTGGAACTCGCGGCCATCAACAAGCAGTGAGGCTGTGATGCCGCTGAAATTGACCAATGCCAACGTGGAGAGAATGCGCTTGCTGCATAGGGCGGCAATGTATTGGGTTTCTCTGCGTTGGTCTACGAAAGCGAGGCCGCAATGAACCGCAAACCGCTCTATCTGCTTCTTGGAATCATATTTTGGCTTGGCGTCATTGTCGCGGCTGCGAAGATGATGCAGGCAATCGGAGACCAGTAACCCCACCGCAGCACAACCCGCACAGGAGAAACGCATCATGAGTTTTCTATCAAGCATTGAATCGGCAGGATCCAAGATTGGAACCTTCCTCGACAACATCGTCAACGGCGCAAAGTCAATCCAGAAGATTTACGGCGCCCTTTCTGGCCCAACCATCGCGGCTTCCATGGCCGTGTTTTACGATACTGTGAAGGCTATTGCTGCTGCCGAGTCCGCTGCGGCTGCTGCCGAAACGGGCAACGTTACGCTCACCATCACTCTGAGCGAAACCACGCTGGGCCTCGTGAAAACCGTGGTCAAGGACTTCATTGCCGGCGAGAAAACCATCGTTGCCGACTTTGAAGCGCTGAACATCAAGCTATGACCGACCAAACCATTACCATCACGGTCACGATCCCCGGCGCAGACGTTGTGGGGCTGATAAACGATTTTCGAGTTCTTCTGAAAGAGTTTACCAGCGTCGGACTGTCTTTGGAAGAAGCTCTTGTAAAGCTCCGCTTGATTGAAGATGCTGCAACCGCTGAGATTCCTCAAGTACAGACTAGCGTGCAAGAGGTTGCCGACGCGGTAAAGGAAGTTGGGAAGGAAGTTGGGGATGCTGCCAAGGACTTCAAGTTCAGCGGGCCGATGGGCATTCACGGCGGAACATCTTAACCAGTTCACGGGGCTGCTGCATGAGGCATAGGCCCGGCCCCAAACAGTTTGCACGGAAAAACCGGGAGAATAAAGCCCGTGATCCGTGTACAGCCGCCTGTTCTCATGTGCAGGCGGCTACTTTTTGGAGAGATATGAAACCGATTCAGATTAGAAAGAGTCCTACCGCAGATACTCTAACTTGCGATTTCTCGAAGGTGAGCAAAGAAACCTTGCTTGCAAGTAGCCATCAGCATATCGGCGATGTGCAGAATGCGATGGCGCGTCTGGCTATCATGATCTGCGAGCAATCAGAAGTCCATGACCACGACAAAATCAGCGACATTGACGGATTCCACCGCGACTTTCTGACGGGATTCAAAGAGCATTCATGGTTGGACAATCACCGCAAGGTCAACCGGCACCATCTGCTTGATGCCGACGGCGTGCCTGCCGACGTAAATCTGATTGATGTGCTGGACATGATCTGCGATTGCGTCATGGCGGGAATGGCCCGATCCGGTTCCGTTTATCCGCTGAATATCAAGCCAGAGGTTCTGATGACTGCGTTTCAAAATACAGTCGAACTGCTCAAAGCGAACGTGACCGTCGTAGGATAGGCGGCTGATGGAGGCACCATGCAATCAAGTGAGCAATGCAGGAACGCAATCATGGGATGGGAGGGGCTGCGGACGGGCCTCTACAATGATGCGAACGGATTCCCCACAATCGGATTTGGCCATAAGCTCACGCCCAAAGAGATAGCCACGCACACCTATGTGAATGGCATCACAACCGGACAAGCGGTCATCCTCTTCGATGAGGACATTGTGAGCTTCGATGCGCAGATCAACTCGCTCTTTGTGGATGGGCATCTGACGCAGGGGCAGTTTGATGCGCTGGTGAGCTTCTGCTACAACGAAGGGTTTGGCCGACTGCGCACGATGCTTTCGCATGGACTGGCGAATGTGCCAGATGAGTTGCCGCATTGGGTGTACGCCGGGACGGTAAAGCTTCCCGGCTTGGTCAAGCGGCGTGCGCAAGAGGTTGCGTGGTGGAATCAAGTGTAAATCCAAAAAGGAGACATGGTGTAGCGCCAGAGCAGCGGAATAAAAACTTGCATTTTGATTGAAAGTTTGTGTTAAACTTATTCCATCGGGAGAGGCGAGCGCAAGCTTGTCTCTCTTTGTGTTTGGAGGTTAAAAATGCCACTGATTGAAGGAAAATCGAAAGCGACGAAAGAGAAAAACTTTCTTGAAGTAAGGAATGGAAAAACTTTCAAGAAGACGGCTAGGAAGTTTGGCAAAAAGAAAGCTGTAGCTCAGATGCAAGCGATTGTTTTGTCGAAAGCAAGGGAGTCAGGACGAAAGAAAAGTTCTCGGAAGCGTGTAGCGGGAAAGAGAGGATAGTATGCCAGAAGACTACGGAGCAGCGGAACCACTCATCGATTTAGCCCGAAAGTTCTACAACGGGACGAACAAGATTTTGAGTTATGTTCCACCTTATGAAAAAAACACGAAGAAAAATGATTCGTACATCAAGGATATGGTTCAGAAGGCGAATGATAGTTTTCGGAAAAAAGCTGAAGATGACAAGAAAAAAGTAGGTGGAACTGCAAAGAAGATGGTTGTGAAGACATCTCCGCAGAAAACAGCGGTAAGAAATAAATCTAACGCGAAAAAGACGATTCAAAAGAAACGGGTGGCTAGCAAATGAGTGAAATTGAATCTTGCAATATTGAGAGTGTAGGAAAAGGACGCAAGAGGGTTTCGGGGATTCCTAAGCGCGTTAGGAAAATCGGAAAGAAAAGCGGAAAATCTAAGAAGTTTTCCGTTAAAAAGTAGTACAATACGATTATGTCGAATGGTTCCTTTAGTTGGCTCACACTCGCACAGGCTCAAACACAGCTTTCTCAAAGGCTGAATGATAACTCTTTCAGTTTTTGGACCCAAGCTGAGCTAACTTATTATATACAGCAGAGCCTACGTCAGTTTAACAGTCTTACATGGACGTTTAGGCAAGATTTCAATTACAATTCCTCTTCGCTTTGGAACTCTTTGGGAAGTTTGACAGGATCTCCACGTTTAAGAACTCTCACAGATAATTATATTTATGGTGAACTTGAGTATCTACTTTTGGAGCCGAGCAACACCACAGGAACGTGGACGGGAACTAACCAATTCTCGATCTCAGTCCTTTCTCAAGCGTTGCAGCGTAGACGCGACGAAATGATCCAAGTATCTAACTGTAATCAAGTTTTATCCTCTGGCATTGCTTTGACTCCCAATACGATTAGGACGCAACTTCCTGATAACGTGATAGACGTAGAAAGGGTCCGCTATATACCAGTTTCCGGGAGTCCGAACACTCTTTATCGAGACGACACGGTTGCAAATGAGTGGTTCAATGCACCACTTTACCAACTTTCATCAGGAACTCCACAAACATTTTCCTTGTCGTCAGAGCCTCCTTTGTCGTGGCAGGTAGATATACCACCCGATCAACCTGGAACGTATGAGGCGGTAGTTTTACAGTCTGGAGAATCGTTTAATCCGCCTACTCCTACGCTTATAGGCATTCCTAATGATTTCGCATGGGTAATCGAATTTGGCGCGTTAGCCGATCTTCTAGGACAAGAGGAAGAAAGTACCGATAGGGAAAGGTCCGCATACTGCCTCAAGAGATACCAAGACGGTCTACAGTTGATGTTGAAGACTCCTTGGATCGAACTAGGAAGAGTAAACAATCAGGCGGTAAGTATTGACTCTATTATAAGCGCAGATCGGTACGATCCTGAGTGGGATTCTAATCCTACGGGATTTGGGCCTGTGATTGTTTCAGGTGGGATGGATTTCGTGGCTGCTCCTGTAAATTCTAATATTGGATTGACCGTGTTGGGGAATGCGCCAGTGCCAACCGTAGGAACTGACTTCTTGCAAATTTCAAGAAGTGATGCCGATATTATGTTTAATTTTGCACAAAGCAGGGCTATGTTTAAGGTTGCTGGAGAGGAATGGAAGCAAGCATTAGAACTTGAGAAATCAGCTATTCTTGCTTGCGCAAATGAAAACAATAGACTACGTTCTCTTGGAGCCTTCAGTGACGTACTTGTAGAACGAGGACAATCACAAGAAAGGGATATGCGACGGTACAATGTGAAGGGGGATAAGGGATAATGGGAGCAAAGATACATCAGATCGAACCTGATTATCTAGTTTTTCATTGCCCCGGATGCGGATTCGGACACGGCGTAACGGTCAACGGTAAAAAGAACGGATGTAACGCAAGTTGGGGATGGAACGGATCGGTTGACGCGCCCACATTCACTCCGTCGATTAACTGCAATGCGGACGATCCTCCGCACCGTTGCCACAGTTTCGTCACAGACGGGAAAATACAGTTTTTGGGAGATTGTTTTCATAAACTGGCGAATTCGACGGTTGAACTACCAGATTGGGACGAGTGAATAATGCTTGCATAATCATGCGCTTTGTGTGAGAATAGTGGTATCGGGGGGGGATATGGGACAACGAATAGAAGAACTTGCTGCTCTATCTTTAGGCATGGAAGGATTAAGTTATTTGCATTCTCAACACAAAGACGCAGGGCCGATCAAAGAATGCTCATGTGAGTATGCAAAAGCGTTTCGAGTAGTATCTGCACTGCGCTGCAAAGATTCATATGAGGAGTTAAAGGCTAAAATACGCCGTGAGGCAAGGAATCGTTGCTTAGATGAAATTGAGTCACTTGCGAATGGCGAATCAATCGAACATGGAATTGGGCTAGACGTAGAAAGAGTTTATTCTTTGTCTGTGTTAAAGACAAAACAAACCAATGGTGTGAAAATTAAAGACTTTATAGAATACGAAAAGGAACTCTACGGACACTGTACAAAATGTGGAGCGGACATTGCTCAGCCAGATATTCCGTATGCGCACAAGTCAGTGGCAGGAAACATTATGCCGGGACACACGGATACGGAAGTTCCAAAAGAGATCAAGGATTTGCTCTGGCATGACGATGAATATGAGAGTAAAGATAAACAGGTAAACAAAAGATTGATTGAAGCGTTCCGTCGCGGAAAGGACAGCACATTATGACTCTTCTCTATGTACTAGACTGGATAACGTTTATACTTTTCATTGGCGCATTTGTTCTTGCAATGTATGTAGGATATTGCGTGATGTTTAGGAAGAGGATATGGATACTAGACGTTAAACCGAAGGCGATAATGGGATTCCGTGTAGCTTCTGGAATAAAAATGAGAAGCGATATGGTGGTTATTCCTTGCGACAAATGCGGAGATGATATGTGGATCACTCCAGAGGGGATGGACGTTAAAGAGAAGTTTTGCTCTGGCTGTGTATATAAAGCCGGTATTAGCATCGAGGAGATATTGATTGGACAACTGTAGAGTATGTCATAATCCGAGAGAATCCCATCATCAGGACAAAGATGGAGTATGGTGGTGCTGTGATAACATTTCTGTGAGGGCTTCTTTTAAGATCAAATCCAACTTGTATCAAAAGCAGGAGGTTGTGTTGAACAAACCTAGACCTATTGGTTTTAACAATAAGCCTATTCCTAACGGAATGCTTTATAGCGACTACACGCCAGAGCAGGTCGAAGCCGCTTGTAATGCTCCAGACTTTGAAGAGAAGTGCAAACACGCTCAAGAGAACGCCGAAAGGATGATGGAGTTGATGAAAATAAAAGACGAACTATCCGTGAACTGTTAGAATTCATGTCAGGAATTGATAATGGTTACGATGTTGACTTTAGCTAGTGTATTGGAGGATGCAATAAATGACTTTAGAGCAAGAGATGGAACTAACCGGACCTCAGTGCGTAGATTTACTGACAAAGCGCGACATTAGGAAACTGTGGAGAATACTTGCTACTGCTCGTGACAGGCTACAAGATCATGCGGACGGTAAGCCAGTGAAAGATGCTCACTTGTGCCCTAGTCGTAAGGTCGCCAAACTCATGTCTGACGAGTACCATAGTATTTGGTGGCTTATGGCAAATCGGAGAGAATTGAGAAAGGCTAGCAAATGCACACATTGACTATCGTTCTTTTATGGGCAACAAGTATTGGGTCTTTATTAGCATGTGTTGGTTGTTTAGTATGGTTAACTTATTCTACGTTTTTTGATCCGTCTAGTCCTGCTTGTATCAAAAGTAGGAGATATTGAGTAATTTGTAGTACAATGTTAGTATCCTACCGCAACGGGAGAGGCGTAGGATTTAAGGTGAACTATGGCTCCCGGACCATTTGACCACAGAGGAATCGATTTAACTTCCGCCTTGAACCGTATCCGTTCAGGGTTTACCTCAGTTTCTGTCAATATAAGAAATTATACCAAGGGTGGCGTCACCTTCCGTAATCTCCTAACGGGAGCGATGTATACGTTATCAGCAGCAGTACACAGCTTAAAAAGGCTTAATGACAGCACGCCAAACGCACCCTCTAGCGGTTTCTCAATCATTAACGGTGCGGGAACTGTCCTATCCGCATGGAACTCGACAATAGGAGTAAAGAATGTAGCCACAGGACAGAGTGGGAATCCTGTTTCGATGGTTCCTTTTCGTCCTAACGCATCTGTCGAAGATTGGATGTACGTTGCAGATTCGGCTTCTCAAGGATCAACAACCCTTCATACTCAGTATCTCGGTCTAAATAGTTTTGGACCTTCCGGTACGCCTGTAGATTTCGTTTCCAATGGAATGATGAAAGTTTCCTGTAATGAAGGATATACGGGAACTCCTACGCCTACCGCAGTGTGCTGGAAAATGGGAATCAAGGAGCCGCAACTGGCACCTATTGTATCCACTTATAATTCAACCGTACCTTTTGGTGGAGGAACAGGAAACCTTCTAGCCACGGCAATTCCATGGACTAACAATCCTACAGGAACAAATTCTAGTTTCAATTATGGAGAAACTGAGGGTCATCCACACACTGATCCAACGACACCAAAAGACGGCACAATATGGTACAGCGTAAATGTTCTAAATGCTTCGTATGTAACGATTAGCAGTTTGGTGCCAAATGGGACCGTAGTTATAAACGGAACAATCATAACAACTCAGGCTGGACTTGCGGATATTTCAACTCCAAGTGCTTACACAAGAGTTGGGGCTGGATCTCCCGGATACCCAGGACAATTCCTTCAAACTTTAGAATCATCAACTCCTCCAAGTGCAGCATCTTATGTGATAGGAGCATTTGTTGATTCATCCGGTGCTGTTATGGATAAGGGAGTTGCTTACCTTTACGTTCCTAG
>Ga0224559_1000692_pt1 | contig 20897 bp, 15 predicted proteins | sample 714S33034metaG_FD_180676 | JGI IMG/M metagenome (GOLD analysis project Ga0224559, IMG submission 180676) | Peat soil microbial communities from Stordalen Mire, Sweden - 717 S3 30-34 | ecosystem: Environmental > Terrestrial > Soil > Wetlands > Peat | place: Sweden: Norrbotten County, Stordalen... | reverse complement strand
CGGAGATTGCCGGGGCCAAAACGCCTGGCTCTTTCCTGCCCCGGCAATCTCCGCCTGAACTGGGCTCAACTCCTCAAGCTGCTTCAACTCCAGTCACGGCCGGCGGCAGGCTGCATGGCGTGGTCAAGAGCGGGAACGTACCCCTGCCCGGCGTGACCGTGACGGCCCAGAATACGCTGACCGGGAAGAAGTATTCGACTACCACCGACATCGCCGGCGCCTGGTCGATGAATATTCCGCAGAATGGCCGGTACGTAGTCCGGACGCAGTTTGCGGCGTTTGCGCCGAGCTCGCAGGAGGCCGTATTCAACGCCACAAGCCACGACCAGACGGTCTCCTTCGCGTTGGAATTGGCTTCGCGGGTGGCGCAACAGCAGGCCAGGGAGACGGCGAGTCAGCAAGCAGGCGGTTCGATCATCCAGCAACTGGCGGGGAACAGCGCGCAGAGCCTCAGCCTGGTGAGCGCGCTGGCCGGCGATGCGGAACCTGGCACGCAAGCCGGTGCGACGGGAGAGAGCGTCGCCGCTGCGGGAGCGGCGCTGCCTTCGATTGCAAGCAACTCCGACTTCGGCGGGGATTCGGTGGCTATCAGCGGGCAGTCGGGCCAGGTGAGCCCGATGGCCGGCATCGATATGGACCGGATAAGGGATGCGATCGAGACGATCCGGGCGCAGGGCGGGCTGACTGGCGGCGAGGGTGGCGGATTGTTTGGCGGTGGACTCGGTGGAGGCGGACTTGGGGTCGGCGGCGGCTTCGGCGGCGGAGGCGGCGGCTTCGGTGGTGGTGGTGGCGGCGGTTTTGGCGGCGGCGGACGCGGCAACTTTCGCGGCTTCAATCCCGGCCAGCCGCACGGAGCAATCTATTGGATGGGCAGCAACTCGGCGCTCAATGCGGAGCCGTTCGCGCTGGCTGCGCTGAACGGGCAGCAGGGGCAGCAGCCGCCCTCAGGGACCAATCGCTTTGGCATCACCTTCATGAGCGCGCCCTACATTCCGCATCTGACCAAGCCCAGCGGCAAAGATACGGTCTTCCTGACGCTCTCCGGCTCGCGCAGTTCGAGCCCGCTGAACGAGTACGCGACGGTTCCCACGGATGCGGAGCGCGCGGGCAATTTCTCAGCCGCCGGCCTGCCCGCCATCTACGACCCGACGACGGGTCTGCCATTCCCAAGCAACATGATCCCTAATGGAACCAACGGCGCCAATCGGATTGCGCCTGCGGCCGAGGCGTTGCTGAAGTTTTATCCCGAGCCGAATGTCGCCGGAAGCAATGCGATTAACGGCTATAACTATCACCTGCTGACGACAGCGCAGACCAACACCACGCAGGCCGGCGCGCGCTATAACCGCAGCATTGGCAAGAACGCCACGCAGCCCGGCGGGGGCGGACGGGGAGGGTTTAGCGGTGGCGGCGGGCGCAGGAACCAGAATCAAGGACTGCGCCAGAGCATCAACTTCAACTACAACTGGACCGAAACGGCGTCGGACAACGTGAACATTTTCCCGCAACTGGGCGGCAAGAACGCTTCGAGCTCCAACTCGGTGCAGGCCGGCTACACAATCGGCTATCACAAAGTGACCAATATCTTCAATGCCAACTGGAATCGGAGCAACATCCACTCGACCAATTTCTTCACCAACACCACCGACATTGCAACGCAACTTGGCATTCTGGGACCAGGCGGCGGACCGCTGAATGCGAGTTCGCTGGATTACGGCCTGCCCAGCGTTGAGGTGGGCTCGATTGCCGGGCTCAATCAGGCGCAGCCGAGCTTCTTGATCTCGCAAACCATCTCCATGTCGGAGACGTTGAGCTGGATTCACGGCAAACACAACCTTCGATTTGGCGGCGACTACCGGCGCGTGCATCGTGACTTTCTAGGCGGATCGACCTCGACAGGATCCTTTACATTCAGCGGTAAATTCACCGAAGACCCGGCAAAGGACCCAACTACGGGGACAGCGTTGGCGGATTTTCTGCTGGGACTACCGCAGGAGACCAACATCGACGTCGCCGCCGCAAAGAGTTATCTGCGCGACAACGTGTTCGATGTCTATGCGCAGGACGATTGGCGTGCGCGGTCGAACCTTACGCTGCAATATGGTTTGCGCTACGAGTTTTTTGCGCCGTACTCCGAGAAGTATGGACATCTGGCGTTCGTGGACACGAATCCCTCGGCGAATTTCACTGGAGAATCCGAAGTGCAGGCCGGCGGCGTTGGCGCGTTCAGCGGCCAGCTACCCAATTCTCTGGTGCATCCGTTTCGGCTGGCGCTAGCGCCGCGGCTGGGTGTCGCGCTGCGGCTGCCCAAGCAGACGGTCGTGCGCGCGGGCTTCGGCATGAACTACACCGTCAGCTCGTACGGCAGCTTTGCTTCGACCATGGCGCGCCAGCCCATGGTGAATCAGCCGGCGTTTGTGAACGAGCAGACCAACGAAGCGACAGGGGCGGGACAATTTACCCTGGCCAACGGATTTCCCAACACGCCCACAACGCCTACGACGGGCAACTACGCGCTCGATCCGCACTACGCACAGCCTTACGTGGAGGCATGGAATCTCGATGTGCAGAAGACGCTGCCCTGGGGAATCGTGCTGAATGCCGGCTACAACGGGTCGATGGGCAACAACCTGGACATCAAGAGCGCACCGCGCGCGACTGTCAGCAGTCCGGGCACGGACCCCACGGGCCTGGTCTTCACCTATGAGCAGGCTGTAGCTTCTTCCCGGTTCAACGCGGGCACGTTGCGGGTGAACAAGCGGCTGTCGAGCGGCATTTCGCTGGGCGCGAACTATCAGTACTCGCATTCAATCGACGACGCGGGAGGCGTGGGTGGTACCTCGACGGTGGTGGCTCAGAACTGGCAGGATCTGGGCGCCGAGGAGAGTAACTCGAGCTTCGATGTACGGCACAAAGTTAGCGGGAATTATCTCTACGAGTTACCTTTCGGAAAGGATAAGTTCTGGGTAACTACCGGCGTAGGCTCGCATATTCTTGAGGGGTTCTCGGTCTCAGGGAGCTTTACCTTTGCCACCGGCACTTATCTAACTCCGAGTTATCCGGCCGCGGTGTCGGATGTGGCGCACGGCACGGCGGGAACGCTGCGTCCCAATCGCGCACCGGGCGTCTCGATCACTGCTGGGGGCGGGTCGCAAAAGAAGTGGTTCAATACCGCCGCATTTTCACAGCCGGTGGCGGATGCGCTTGGCAACGCGTTCGGCAACGCTTCGCGCAATTCGATCGAGGGGCCGGGCACGATTCAGAACAATATGGCGCTTTCAAAGACAGTGGGGATGGGCGATATACGGAGCATGGAGATTCGCGCCACCATCAACAATGTGTTCAACACCGCGCAGTATTCCGGCGTGGATACAAATCTGACTTCGCCCACCGCGGGGCAAGTTATATCAGCCGCCGCGATGAGGTCGTTTCAGTTTACCGCGAGATTTCGGTTCTAAGGGAGTTAGCGAGTTAGGGACCCTCTGAATAAGTCGATGATTTGAAATGGCACGACTTTAGTCGTGCCGCAAATGCAACAAAAAGAACGCGGGCTTTAGCCCCTGAGGGATGCATCTTCGTTGGTTTTCCTCTAGCGAGTCAGCATAGGCAGTTTCTTTGAAGAGGGGAGTTCATGAGGAATTGGGCGCGTAGGTTCGGGGCGGCTTTGGCGGCGCTGGCAATGGGATTGCCTGGCGCACAGCCGGCGTTTGCGCAGAGCTCCGGCGATGCAACGAGCGCACAAATCTCGAATACGCCGCAAGGCGGTTTTGTTCTGAAAATGAATGGCGAGCTGGTGCTGACCAATGTGGTGGCGCGAGATACGAAGACCGGCGAGGTTGTGAAGGGGCTGAAGAAGAGCGACTTCAACATCTACGAAAACGGCAAGCAGCAGCAAATTGAGACATTCGACTTTGAAAGTGTTGACAAGGCCACGCCGCTTAATGAGGCCACGGTGGTTGGATTGGCAGCGGGGACGGCGGGCAACGGATCGAAGGCCGTGGTGGTGGCAAAACCCGAAGAACTGCGCAATCACAGGTTGATTGTGATGTTCTTCGATCTGACCTCGATGCAGCCCGAAGACCTGGATCGCAGCGTGCTTGCGGCTCAGGAATTCCTGAAGAACAAAATGCAGCCGGCCGACTTGGTGGCGTTGGTTTCGCTCGGTGACACGCTCAAGGTAGACCAGGATTTTACCGCCGACAAGCAAGCGCTGATCAACAAAGTGGCCGTCTACAACGGGACCGAGGGACAGGGTTTCGCGCAGGGAGCCACTGCCAACTCGAACCAGGTGGAGGACACCACCGGTTACACGCCGGATGAGAGCGAATACAACGACCTTAACACCGATCGCGAGCTGTTTGCGCTGCGAGCGGTTGCGAAGTCCCTGGAAAAAATAACAGAGAAAAAGTCGCTGCTTTACTTTTCCGGCGGAATCTCGCGCGATGGCATCGAGAATCAGGCATCGCTGCGAGCGGCAATCAACTCCGCGGTGCGCGCCAACCTGGCCATCTACAGCGTGGACACGCGCGGATTGCAAGCGGTCTCTCCCTTGGGCGATGCCTCCACCGGCAGCCTGCGCGGGAGCGGCGCATACAACGGCGGCGCGCTGATGAATAACATGAACGCGAACTTTGCCACGCAAGAAGTGATGGCTACGCTCTCGACCGACACGGGCGGCAAGGCGTTCTTCGACTCCAACGATTTTGCGCCTGCCTTTGCGCAGGTCGAACGCGACACTTCGGCTTACTACGCCATCGGATTCCGCAGCACCGACACGCTGCGCGACGGCCGCTATCGCAAGCTGACGATCAAGATCAATCGGCCGGGCGTGAAGCTTGAGTATCGGCCCGGCTACTACGCACCGGCGGACTTCAAGCACTCCGGCCACGAGGACCGCGAGCGCGAACTTGAGGAGCAGTTGGCCAGCGACCTGCCTGCGACAGATATGGCGGTGTATATGGACGCCATGTACTTCCGCCTGGACGAGGATCGATTCTTTGTACCGGTTTCGCTGATTGTGCCCGGCTCGCAGATTCCTTTTGTGAAGGGCGGAGACAAGGACAAGGCCACGCTGGACATTATCGGCACGGTGATCGATGAGGTGAAGCGGCCCATCGGCCACGCGCGAGAGACGGTGAAGCTGAACCTCGACCCGAGCTTGCAGGCACGGCAAAAGAACATCCAATACACCACCAGCTTCAACCTGCCGCCGGGCAAGTATCGCTTGAAATTCGTCGTGCGCGAAAACCAGACGGGCCGCATGGGCTCGTTTGAAGCCGAGATTACGCTGCCCGATCTGAAGAAGGTTCCACTGAAGATGAGCTCCATTGTGCTGGCCTCGATGCGGGTGCCGAGCAAGAAACAGGATCCGCTGGTGCGCAATGGGGAAGAATATGTGCCGAACATCAGCCATGTCTTCCGCCAGGACCAGCACCTCTATCTGCTGTACGAAATCTATGCTCCGACGCGAGAGAAGCTGGCGGCAGATGCGGCGAAGGGAACCAAGCCGGGCATCAACCTGCTGAGCAGCCTGGAGCTGATTCAGGGGACTACGAAGGTCTACGAGACGCCGCTGGTGCAGGCCAAGGCGATCAATGTGGAAGGGCGCGATGCGGTTGCTATCGAACTGGATGTGCCGCTGGCCACGCTCAAGCCGGGCTCCTACCTGTGCCAGTTGAATGTAATTGACGACGCCGGCGGCAGCTTTGCGTTTCCGCGCTTTGCGGTGCTGGTGCGTGAGCCGGCCCCTGCTGCTGCTCCAACTCCTACCACGGCGAGCACACCCGGCCCCGCGCAATGAGAGAGCAGTGAGCGGATGTCAGGAAGTTTTCTCCGATTCACGGTAGGGACAGTGTCGGCAGCCTGAGCCGCAGCAGGAACCGCGCTTGAGGTGATAGGCCGCGGTGAAGACAAGGTTCGGACCGTCGAAGTAGTAGTCTTCGGATTCCCGCGGGAGCTGCGCAGAGGGCGATGGGGATTCTCGATCCATGATGCTATTGTCTCGCGGATTAAGGATTTCTTGTGAACCGGCCGGCGTTGGGAACGTTACCTGCGCGCAATGGGTAGAATTGGAGCATGACACTCTCTGCGCAAGATCGCGCCCGGCGCATCAAGATCATCCTTTTCGACGTGGACGGAGTTTGGACCGATGGCACCATCTGGCTGTTTCCTTTTCCAATTTCGGGAGGCGACGGCCCGACAGCCAAAATGATAGAAGTGAAGGGTTACAGCGCACACGACGGCGCCGGCATGACGCTGGCGCGGCTCGGCGGCATGAAGCTGGGCATCATTACCAAGCGCATTAGCGAGACCGTCGCCATGCGCGCCCGCGACCTCAAGATTGAGTTTGTCTATCAGGGCGAGGCGTTCAAGATGCGGCCAGTGCGCGAAATCATGGAGAAGGAAGGCGTGACGCTCGAAGAGATTGCGTACGTGGGCGACGACGTGATCGACCTGGCTGTGATGCGCAAATGCGGGTTTGCGGTTGCCGTGGCCAATGCGCGGGCGCAGGTGAAGGCCGAGGCACACTATGTAACTCCCAACAAGGGCGGCGAAGGCGCGGCGCGCGACGCAATCGAATTCATCCTCGAAGCAAAAGGGCTGCTGCAGAAGTGCATCGAGGCATCGATCGACGAGAGCAACCCCGTCCCGCCTTCGATGGATATCGGCAAGGGCGGCGATCTGAAGTGATGGAGACGCAAGCGAAAAAAGCGGTGGTGTTGTTAAGCGGCGGCCTGGACTCGGCCACGGTGCTGGCGATTGCCAAGAGTCAGGGGTATGAACTCTACGCGCTCTCATTCTCTTATGGCCAACGGCACATCTTCGAGTTAGAGGCGGCCAGCCGCGTTGCAGCTTCGATTGGCGTGATGCAACACCGGACGGCGGCCATCGATCTTCGCGTCTTCGGCGGGTCGGCACTTACCGATGATATCGATGTTCCCAAGGGGCGCACGGCGGGCGAGATGTCGCATGGCATTCCGATTACTTATGTTCCGGCGCGTAACACGATTTTTCTTTCCTTTGCGCTGGCGTGGGCTGAGGTGCTGGGGTCGAGCGACATTTTCATCGGCGTCAATGCGCTCGATTACTCGGGCTATCCGGATTGCCGGCCGGAGTTTATCGACGCATTCGAGAAGATGGCCAACCTGGCGACCAAGGCCGGCGTTGAAGGACGTCAGGCGCTGAAGATTCACACGCCGCTGATCGCATTGACCAAGGCGGAGATTATTGGGAAGGGAATTGAGTTAGGCGTTGACTACGGCCTAACCAGCAGTTGCTATGACCCGTCGCCGAGCGGCGAACCATGCGGACAATGCGATTCGTGCTTGTTGCGGCAAAAAGGGTTCAGGGAGAACGGAATCGAGGACCCGTTGACGTATCGCGAAGGCTGGGCTTCAGCATGAGTTACGCCGTCAAGGAAACCTTCTACACGCTGCAAGGGGAGGGGGCACAGGCTGGTCGCGCGGCGGTGTTCTGCCGGTTTGCAGGCTGCAATTTATGGTCGGGTCGCGAGGCGGATCGGGCTACGGCTATCTGCAATTTTTGCGACACCGATTTTGTTGGCGTGGATGGGCCGGGCGGGGGCAGGTTTCAATCGGCGCAGTCGTTGGCTGCGGCAATCGAAGAGAAGTGGCCCAAGAATTCTCCGGCAGGGAAGAGATTTGTGGTATGCACGGGTGGTGAGCCGCTTTTGCAAATTGACGCAAGCCTGATCGATGCACTGCACGCATGTGAATTTGAAATCGCTGTCGAGACCAATGGAACGGTTGCCGCTCCGGCTGGGCTGGATTGGCTCTGCGTCAGCCCAAAAGCCGGCGCGGGGCTGGTGCAGATGAGCGGCGACGAGTTGAAGCTGGTCTTTCCTCAATCCGAGGCCGCAGCGGCCCCCGGCAATTTCGAGAGCCTGCGATTTAGGCACTTCTTTCTGCAGCCGATGGATGGACCTGATCGCGCCAAGAACACCGAGCTTGCGCTGCGCTATTGCCTCGATCATCCGCAGTGGCGACTGAGCTTGCAGACTCACAAGATTCTGGGCATTCCATAATCAATGCACACTCTCATTGAGCGTCCACGCTTGAATAGTCGGGTGGCCGGTAGACCCCGTGTTCTGTTGACTGATCCAGGGTTGCTCGCGCGCGGAGGTTAAATGCGTCCGATGGTGTGCCCAGCGTCAGCGATTGGAACCAAGGGGTCGGCCCATTTGTAGACTCGGGCGAGGCAGGATGCTCGTATGCGGCCATCGCCTTTACGAGTCCGCGGTTGCGGTCGTCGAGCATTGCCGAGCCGAGCCAGTCCATGAAGAGCGAGAACAGGATTACGGCTATTGTTACGCCAAGCAGGACATTATTGTGAAGAGGCGTCAGGCGCCTGTGCTGCAGGAACTCCTCGACAATGGCAAACCAGGCGAAGATCAGAAGCAGCGCGGAATAGATCGCGTATCGCGAGGAAAGGCCCTGCACCACGCCTAAGTCCGATCGAAGGCCGGCAACGCCGATCGCGGTCAGCAACAAGAACAGAACACAGTAAGACACGGCCGGGTTTTTGCGCGTATAACCTCGGAATGCCATGAAGACGAAGAAGCAGCATAGGATGATTCCAAGGACGATGCTTCCCCTGAAGATGCTGCCGGCGCTGCCGATGAAGGCCAGAATGTAGGCAGGGCTCAAGGGGTGAAACGTCGAGAGAACCGAGCGGTGCGCCTCGATTTGCGACGACATGAAGTCAAAGCGAAAAGCATAGGCGGCGACGCATACCGCGGAAGCCGCAAGCCAGCCCAACACACGCGCGTAGTTGCGGGCTCGGACGAGGATCAGCAGTCCGATGGGGATCATCAGCAGCCCATTGCCGTCCGCGGCGACTGCAAGGACGAGGCATCCCAGCGCGGCGCCGAATGCCCAGCGCTCTCCTCGCACCAGGAGGTAGATAGCGCCCAAAGCAAAGGGCAGGAGAGGAATGTGTTGAAGTCCGTCTGCCGCCCAATTGAGGTTCTCCCAATGCTGAAGCTGGAAGAGCAGCCACGGGACCGGGATGAAGAATGCCAGGCGGGCGGCAAGGTCCTTGTGATTGGGCAGGAACATTTTCCAGAGCAGGATCGCAAGCAGAAAGACGAATCCATTGGCGATGGCAGAGAGTACCCGAAAGTCGATATGTCCGAAGAGACAGAACTGCATCCAAGCCAACCCGTGCAGGAAGAAGAGCTTATACTCATTGTGCTGCGCGGCCAGAAAGTACAAGCACTTCGCGGATGCGCCCTTGAGAAGTATCAAGTGATTTGTGAAGTCGAGCGTTGCATGGTAATCGTCGCCAATCGGAAGATTCAGTGCCTTGCGAAACAGAACTGTGTAGAAGAGGATAGGCGGGATTGCGACAAAAAATGCGGCAAACAGGATATTGATCCAAGATGCGGGCGTTAACTTCGACGGTGTGCGGAGGTCCTCGGGCCAAGCCTGTCCGTCTTTCCGCACTTCTTGCTTCGCCATAGCACTCAGGCCTCTTACTATTTATATCCTCGACGGTTCATTGGTTTCTCTTGCGGGAGCAGGCAGATCCAGACGCTGGAATTCACGAGCCCTGCACGACATGAGAGTAGTACTGCTGCGTCACTTTTCTGCCGGAAGCGCCGAATCTGGCTACGCGGACGATGCCCATCTTGTTTGCGACGAAGCTGAATGTAGTGGCCAGTACTCCGAATCCGTATTTCACGCTGCGCTTGAAGTTGATGGATGAGGCTTCGTCAAAATATTTGGTGGGGCAGGAGATCTCGCCAATCTTGAAGTTGAAGACCACGGCCTGGGCGATCATCTGATTGTCGAAGACGAAATCGTCGGAGTTTTCAAGCAGGGGCAGCGTTTCAAGCAACTGGCGGGAAAAGGCGCGGAATCCGGTGTGATACTCGGAGAGCTTCACGCCAAGAAAGAGATTTTGAAATGCGGTGAGGAGCCGGTTGGCGACATACTTATAGAATGGCATTCCGCCCTTCAACGCGCCCGCACCTAGGATCCTTGAGCCGAGGACCATGTCATAAACGCCGCTAGCAACCATGCCCGCCATGGCCGGAACCAGCGATGGCGTGTATTGATAATCGGGATGGACCATGACCACGATGTCTGCGCCGGCTGCCAGGGCCTCGCGGTAGCAGGTCTGCTGGTTGCGGCCATAGCCGTAATTGGCATCGTGAACAAAAGTCTGGACGCCAAGCTTCCTCGATAGGCGCGCGGTCTGGTCCTTGCTCGAGTCATCTACAAGAATCTTGATGTCGACCACGTCGGATAACTCCTGGACGGTCTTCTCCAGAGTTTTCTCGGCGTTGTATGCCGGCATCACAACCGCAATCCGCTTCCCGTTGATCATGGGCTTCAACTCCTGATATCGGCATCCCTATGCCTGATATCGGCAGTTGAATCACCTTGAATCAGGGGTCAACTGGATGGGCATGGGGTACGGGGATACTGTTGCCGGGAGCGTGTTCATTTCGACCAGCCACACTTTCCGGTCCCGATAGTACTCAATCAATTGCCGATTATCGGCGGGGGACATGTCGTTTGCCCATACGACTTTGGAGTGATCGATATCTGGGCCGTTATAGACCCACTGGTCAAGGGAATCGCGGTTATATGGCTCTCGAACCAGCACCAGTTGCTTGTCGGGAAGGCCTTCGAGGCGAGACTCAATCTGCGCTCGCTCGGTTCCGTAGCGGTCGGGGCCGTACCACATGCCAGACCAGTTGCTGGCGGGCCATTCCGGAACAGCCAGGTGGAGCGGCACGTTGAACAGCCGGGCGCCGGCAAGGACAACACAGAGCGAGACGGTAATTCTGACCATCTGCAAACCAACGGGCCTGTTTTCCGGTGCCCAAAGCCTGAGGTGGCGCATGGCCTGCAAACCAAGGGCATAAAAGACTGCGGTATAAGCGGCCACGTAATGAGGGATCATATAGATCTCAATCAACATGCCTGCGCACAGAATAAGGACGCACACAACCAGGAAGCGGATGCGGCGATCGAGAAAGACGCGGCGCACCATGAAGAGCGGAGGAAGCAATGCCAGGCCGCCGTAAAACAGCACGACAATCAGCACTTTCAGCAGAACCTGGGAAGGAAACCCGCCCAGGGAATGAGTCTTGTAGTAGGCCTTGAGTTCAGCGTCGTGATAGAACCTGCGGATTGAATCGTGCCGGTATTGCGGCTCGGGTCGCTGCGACTGCCAGACATAATACGGCGCTACGGCGTATTGAGCGCGATTGAGCGTGTAGGGAAGGGTGGTTGCTTTGCCGAATGCGCGGTAATCGTAGTAGCCCAGCCAGGCGGTGGCGGCGATAACAACGACCAGCGGCAGGGCGGCGCGGCGAATAAGCACGCCGGGCGCCGGACGATTCTTTCCAAACAGCGCCCAATGGCCGAGCACGAAAGCGACCGGGATACAAAGCAGCATTCCCTCGTAGGGGCGAGTGATCACCTGAAACGCGATGCCTATGCCCATCAAAATCCCGTAGCGGGACTTGGCCGTCTTCATCATTCGCGGCAGTGCGCCGAGGATCAATGCGCCGCCGAGAGCGGTAAGAAGCCCGCCGCCGGTGTAGGAGTTCACCCAATAGCTGAAGATTCCCAGGCGGATTACCGCCAGTATCCCTCCGAGCAGCGCCCAGGATGGCGGGAGCCAGGCCTGAAGCATCCAGCAGATTGCGGCGCACATGAGCGAGCTCACGATCAACTGGCCGAACCAGGGGTTGCCGAGCAGCACTTTGCCCGCGGCGAGTACCAGCCCCTGTCCAGGGAAGTACATGGACATATAGGTGGGCGCCATGGAGATGTGGATGGATTCGAAATGAGTCCACAGCGCAGGAGTCGGGTTGGTCAATCGGCCAAGGGCGAAGGTGTTCCCGGAAAGCAAAAAGCTGAAGTCGTCGGGAAGAAAGGGCAAGGGAATCGGCTTGAAAGGAAGGATGGCAAGGCGCAGGATCAGCGTCGCCAGGCCGACTGCCGCGACCATCAAGCCCTGCTTGCGCGCCAGTTTCGCAAACCTGCGCTCAATGCTCGAAAACCAGGCGGAGCCGAGCCTGGGCGCGACATACGCCACTCCGGCCAGGATCGCGGTCAGGCAGCCTTCGATCAGCCCTAACGAAGCAGCGGTAGTGTCCTGAGTTGTGGAGAGAAGCATATAGGTTTAATTATGCAGGAGCTTCTGGTCTGGCATTCGCGGAGTTCATGGTGAAAACGAAACAACGCCTCAGACTGGTTAAGGACCGGAAACATGACGCGTGAATCATGTTTCCGGTCCTCAATCAGGTTCAGATGCAAGAAGGAGTCCAGGCAGGCGCCCGACTCTGTCTTGCGCATCTCTGCCGGGCAGAGGTGAACGAGCCGGCTCGGCGGCCCCAACCGTTTCGGTGGTTGAGACTATGCGATTCCGGTGCTGACGTTGGTGAACAGGCTAACGAGCGCGGTGCCCACACCTGAGATCGCGGTGGTGGCGGCTAAGGCAATGAGAGCAACAACAAGGGCGTATTCGACCATATCCTGGCCCTCTTCGTTGTTCTTCAACGCCTGGGAGATTGCATACAGCTTGAAAAACGCATTCTTCATTTGATTCGTCTCCGTCGGTTGAATTTCCCAGCCTCGGGCCGGGCACTTTCCTTTGCAAAACTGACGTGCCAATTTCGCGATTGCGTTGAAGCGCGACCGCGAAATCCATGCGAAGCCAAGCCAAAGGTAATGATCACTACCCGACCAAGATCGAAGAAAGTTGGCCTTCGATTAGCCCTATGGTCGCAACAGGTGATCGCGGAGTTCATAGTGAGGTTCAACAACTCAGCCCTGTGTTGCTTAGCCGATTGCACTGCTGATGGAAGTGAAGCGATTGGTGAGAGCCGTGCCCACATGCTGCATGGAGGATACGGCCGCCAGGGCGATGAGAGCGACAACCAATGCGTACTCGACCATGTCTTGGCCCTCTTCGTGGTTGCGTAGTTCCTGAAGTTTCAAGAACAGTCTGAGCAGTAGGGTTTTCATTGTCATTCCCCGTCAGGTTGATTCTCCCAGCCTTACGCCGGGCACTTATCACACGTGGAACAGATGTGCCGATTTCGCGAATGCCTGTGTGCACGCTTCGCAAGAATCAGGCAAGGACGAGCCTAAGGGTGCAAATCCTCCCTCAACCAGGGTTGCGGCAAGGGAGCTTCTAATGATGCGAATGGATCGCAAAAGACTGTCACTAAGTCATCGTGCAATCAAGGCAATGAACAGCCTGGCCCAAGACCGGGAACACAATCACAGGAAGCAGTTCTGCGGTTCCAAACGCGGGTTGAAAAAAACGAGGGAGAGTGCGCGGCGGCAAACATTCCTGCGTTGCACGCTTGCGTTGCGCTGCTCCCCCCAAAGGAAACCAGATGGTTAGCGGCCCCAACCCATTCGGGAGGGATTAGCCGATTGCGCTGCTGATGTTGGTGAAGCGGTTGGTGAGTGCGGTGCCCACACCCTGCATGGCGGCGGTGGCGGCCAAGGCGATGAGAGCAACAACCAAGGCATACTCGACCATGTCCTGGCCTTCTTCGTTGTTCTTGAGTTCCTGAAACTTCACATACAGCTTGAGAAAGAGGTTATTCATTTTGAGTCGTCTCCGTAGGTTGATTTCCCAGCCTCGGCCGGGGCACCCATCTTATTGCAAGCGGTGTGCCATTCTTGATTAAAGTCACGTATCCTTATAAATCAATAACTTACAAATGAGCCTATCTTGCAATAGATGGTTGCGGTGTAAACGGCTGTACACAGGGCACGATCAATAGGTCGGCATCGTATACATTCACGCCGGATTCACGGCGGGAATTGTAGCCGGGCGCGACAGTCCGGCTCAAAGCAATGAGGTCCCACCAATGACCTGGAATGGCTTTGGATCGGTCGTTTTCCATTGCTTCGCGCGATGGAATAAGAGCCAGTTCGCAACGGTCCAGTTATTTCATGTTGGCCGCACGTGAAGCCGTAAGGGAAGGCGCGGGAAGTCTGCCCCGCCAACTGGTAGAATGGCGCTCATGTCTACCAGAACGAATTTGCCCGCGGCGGATGCAGTTCCGAAAATCGCACAGCTGTCGATCGCTTTGGTGAGTGGGCTTGCGCTTGTGATTGTGGCTCTGTTCATGTGCGTCGCGCCGTTGGTGGGCAAGGTTGCGGGCGCGCGCGATTTCGTCTTCTATTGGGCCACCGGCCAGCAACTGATTCATCACGCCAATCCTTACGACGCGGTTGCCATGGGGCCGATCGAGCGCGCCGCGGGGCTGCCAGCCATGTACAGCGTCGGCTTCATGCGCAACCCGCCCTATGCGCTGCCGCTGGCGCTGCCGCTGGGCCTGGTGGGCTTGCGCGTGGGAACGCTGCTGTGGTCCCTTCTGCTGCTGGCGTCCCTGGCTGGTTCTGTGCATATGCTTTGGCAGATGTTCGGTCGCCCTAGGAATTCGCTGCATTGGCTTGCCTATTCGTTCGGGCCGGCGATTATCTGCCTGCTCGCGGGACAGACCGCCATGTTCGCGCTGCTGGGGCTGGTGCTGTTTCTGCGCCTGCACCGTACCCGCCCATTCCTGGCTGGAGTGTCGCTTTGGTTGTGCGCGCTCAAGCCGCACCTGTTTCTGGTCTTTGGCGTGGTGCTGCTGGCGTGGATCGTGGTGGAAGGAAGTTACAAGATCCTGGCCGGCGCGGCTGTGACCATGGCCGCGAGTTTTGCCGCCACCTGGTTGATTGACCCGAGGGCCTGGAGCGAGTACTCGCAGATGATGCGGACCGGAGGCATCGAGAAGGAGACGATTCCGTGTCTGGGCATTGCGCTGCGGCTTTGGCTGAGCCCGCAGTCGCTGTGGCTGCAATTCCTGCCCGCCATGCTGGGCTGCGTTTGGGCGCTGGCTTATTTCTGGCCGCGCCGCCACGCCTGGGATTGGTTGAGGAACGGAAGCCCGGTGATGCTGGTTTCGATTGTCTTGGCGCCGTTCGGATGGCTCTTCGACCAGGTGCTCGCGATACCGGCCCTGCTCGAAGGCGCGTATCGTACCCGGTCCGGCGTCATGCCGGTCATTCTGGCGCTTGCCAGCGGTTTGGTCCAGATCGACTCGGTCTTCGGAGTCGGCTTTTTCTCCGGCGTGATTCTTTTCACCGCGCCGGCGTGGCTGGCGTGGTATTTGATTGTCTGTGCTCTTGCGAAGAGACCAAAGCCCAGCAACCAGCCCGCTTGACGATTCTGTTGGGAACGAAGCTATCCCGCGCCCAGCACAACGGAATGCAGCTGCCGGGAGGATTCCTGATTTGCCGCTATCCCACCACCCGTTTCGCTCCGATCCTGGTCCCTGAATGGTGTTCTGACAGCGGTTCCCGCATAGTAACTTCCGGTTTGGCGAAAATGCAGGAGCCATCTCCCAGCACTGCGTCCTTTCTCAGTACATCCTTGGCAAGCAATCTTGAGATTGAATCTGATAGTTTTAGTAAATGTTTGTGCCCGGTTGGGATCATATGGCCGAACGTGCGGGATCCGATCACGTCAGTTCCAGGAAGCTAAACAACAAAATCGTTATTCTGGGAACGTCCTTGATCGGAGTACTCGCGATAAGCTGCTCCACTTCGAAAAAGCCAGCGCCGCGAGTCGATTTCGGGCGTGATTTGATTCTTAAACACGTAACCATAGTCGACACACATGACGGTCGCCTGACGCCGGAAATGACCGTCGTCATCCTCGCTGGAAAGATCGCACGTGTCGAGAAAGATCAGCCAGTTCCTCCGGCGCCCGGAGGCCCGCCCGTCATCGATGCTGAGGGCAAATTCCTGGTGCCCGGATTCATCGACGGACATACCCATATCGTGCACAGCACAGAAGCTGCGAAGGATGAGGCGCTGATGCTGGCAAATGGCATCACCGGTATCCGCCAGATGGATGGTACCGCTGAGCTCCTTGAAGAGAGGCGGGAGGGCTGGCTCTTCGAATCGACTTTCGCGCCGAAGTTGCTGGCTATGCCAGGTCCAGTGCTACTGACCACCAACGCCTTCTCGCCGGAAGAGGGTGTCGCGGAGGTGGATCGGCAGAAGGCGCAAGGCGCTGACTTCATTAAAGTAGGTCTGGTGCCGCCAGAGACGTTTTACGCCGTGGGCGCTGAAGCGAAAAGGGCCGGCCTGAAATTTGAGGGCCATCTTCCGCCTGGCGTCGATGTGGTTGAGGCTGTGAACGCCGGTTACCGTTCGATCGAGCACCTCGGCCCAGGCATCGCGATTTTGAGCAACTGCTCGACAAAGCAAGCCGAGCTCAATCGGGAGATGGCCGGCCATCCACTGAAAAGGCCACCACCGATTCCCGACTTCCTGGTGCAGATGATGCTGCACAAGCTCCTGCTTGATCCGCTGCTGGCCGAGATACTCTTCGACAACAGTACCCTCACGCATATGCAACAAATCGTCGACAGCTTCGACGAAGCCAAGTGCCGCAAAGTCGCTGCTGCTATCGCGAAGAGTGGTTCTTGGCAGGTTCCGACACTCATTCGCATTCGGACGAGTAACTTCGCCGACGCGCCTGAATTCCGGGATGACCCGAATTTTAAATATGTGTCTGCTCGAAATCGCAAGGACTGGATCGATGTAAGTAACAGGTTCTCGAACAAGATTACGCCTGCGGAGAAGCTGACCATTCAACGGTTCTGGGAGCTTCAACTCAAGTTGGCTCGAATGCTCGACGAGGCTGGAGTTCCCATGATGACCGGTACTGACTCCGCTGGTGGCGCAATCGTCGCCGGTTTCAGCTTGCACCAGGAGTTCGCTCTTCTTGCACAGGACGGCTTCAGCCCGCTCAAGATTCTCCAGATGACGACGCTGAACCCAGCTAGGTTCTATGGCCGGGATGCGACGATGGGGAGCGTCGAGGTGGGCAGGGATGCGGACCTCGTGCTGCTCGATGCAAATCCCATTGACAGCGCTCTAAATCTGGATCGGATCAACGCAGTGGTACGCAACGGGACGTTCTACTCTCGCGATAGTCTTGATAAGAAGTTGCGCGAAATCGCAGATGAGGCTTCTGCCCCACGGTGAATGCCACTGGCACAGCGGTCCACGACGTGTTCAGAGTGGCTAGGGCAACTTCGCGGTCGAGTAACCGGCTGCTCGGCAATTACTTTCTAAGCAACATCGTCGAACGCCGCTGCCGGGATGATCTTGCGAGTAAACCTTACTCGATTGCCTGGCGTTACAGCGTTGTTTCGCGTGGCGCCATCGAGTTGTATAGTGTGTCGGAGCTGATTTTATTCAGCGCTATGCCTCGCGAGCGTGACTCTCAGAGCTGACCGCGGCGTTAGATACATCGGAGAATTCCAGCGTGTCTCCGCGCTGAGTCTGAGTCTCGCGGATCGTGCCCGGGGGAAGCTCGATGATGGAGTGCGCGGTTAGACAGCCGGACAGGCGCCAGGGCGGTACCGCGTTGCGAAGCTTCTTGATGCGGCGGTTGCGATCGAGATAAACAAGGTCGATGGGGAATCGCATGGCGAAGGTGTGAACCGCTTCGCAAGGGACGATCCACAAACCTTCTCCGGGCGCAAGCGAATCTCTTCCCAGCAGGCCCTTGTTGCGCTTGGGGCCGCTGTCGGCGACTTCCATGCGCGTCGCAAGGCAGGTCTGCCGCGTGACGTTCAAGACCCTCATGCGGACATCCGGAGGCGGCTGGCGGCGTGGAGCGGGACCACCCAATAGCCCGGAGAAAAACTTGCCGATTGGATTCATCCTGTCACCTCGGGGCCTCTCGGCGGTCTGCAGCCGCAGTCGCGAGCGGACCGCGGGTCTGGATGGCGCGCGCTCATCCAGCAATCCCGCCAGCCGTCAAGAGGAATTGCCGGTGGGGGCTGTTTAAGGCGCTGGCGAAGGCAGCGAGGGGCCACTGCTGCTGGAGTTGTTGGACGGTTGAGCGGCCGATGCGCCGCCAAATCCTCCCCCGGATCCTTCGATGATCAGCGGCGTCTCGGGTTTCATACTGTCGATCAGTGCCTCGATCGGAATGGATGTCGGCGCGGGCGCGGGAGTGTTGGCGGCCGTCTTGGCATCGGGAGTATTCATGGGGATGCCGGTGTTTGGCGGCAGGAACTTCTGCGGTAACTTCAACTGCGGCAGCGGCTCGCCGGCCGGGATCGGGGAGACTAACTCGGCGGTGCAGATGACGATCAACTCGGTATTCGTTTTGGACCTGCTGATTGACTGAAATAACTTGCCGAGAACTGGAATGTCTCCCAGCAGAGGCATCTTGCGAAAGGTTTCAATCTCTTCGTTGTCGAGCAGCCCGGCGATGACGAAGCTCTGACCGTCGCCCAGTTCAACCTCGGTCCTCATCTTCCGTGAAGTAATGGCCGGCACATCGAATCCTGATATCTCTATGGAATTGGCGGAGTCCAGAGCGCTCACTTCGGGGGCCACCTGAAGGCGAATGGTTCCGCGGGGGGTTACGGTGGGCACGAAGTTGAGGCGAATTCCATACTCCTTGAACATGATGGTAATGGTGGACGTGCCGCTCGCGCCTGCCTGAGCGACTGGGTACGGAAATTCTCCGCCCGCCAGGAAGCTGGCCTCTTTGCCATTCACTGCCAGAATGTTGGGCTCGGCGAGAGTCTCGACCACGCCTTTGGTCTCAAGGTCCTGGAGGGTTGCGCCCACATTCAGACCGGGAAGAAAGCCAAAGATATTAAGCTCATTGTTCATACTCAAAGTCGGAGCCGACCCGTTGGTTCCCGGTGTAATGGATGGCGGAGAGAATTGTCCAGTTGAAATCCCGCCGAGGGTGTTTCCAAACCCGGTGCTGAAGAAGTTGATGCCGAGTTGCTTGAGCTTGCTGCGATCGACGCTGGCAAAGCGCACCTTGAGCAGCACCTGCGGATCGCCGGCGGGTACATTGACATCGAGCAGGTTGACGACTTTTCCGCCCGTGGAGACGATCTGTACCGCGCGTCTTGAGCTGGCCAGGTCCTTCACGGTTCCGCGAAGGAAGATGTTGCCGTTTTCCGTGCTGATCTTGAGAGGCTGGCCGGGCAACTCGATGCGGAGTTCGCGGCGTATCGCATCCAGGCTGTCGTTGGTGGCGGAACTGCTGTTGCGCACGGTGACGTTGAAGAACTGGCGGCCGCCCTTGGTGTCCCAGATAATCAGGCTGGTTTCTCCAGGGGCTTTGCCGTTGACCATGACCTCGGTTGGGCTGATGGCGTGCGTTTCGGCGACATCGCCCAGGCCAATGGATACCCTGGAGATGGGTCGTGCAAGGTCGACCAGTACGGTCTTTCCTACAGCGACGGAAAGCTCATTCGTGGAATCCTGAGTGGGAACCGTGGGCCGATCCAGCGGCGGCGGGGTCTGAGCTCGCAGGCCCGAATCGGCGCAGAAAAGGAGAAACAATGCGCAGCAGAATGCGACGGAAATTTCAGCCTTCGCTCTCACTACTTTGCCTCGGGGGTGGAGAATTTTTCCTTGCTTTCTGTTGCACCGTTGATCACTTCGATGGTGTAGACCTTGGGCGCCGGCTTGCTCACCACCCTTGCGTGGGCCGATCCTTTTACCGGGGTGCCGACTTTGCCGCTAAAGATGTTTCCCATGGCCGTGCCGGGAACTTCTTCGGTCTTTGTATCAAGCGGGTTGCGCAGCACCAGCTGGATCTTGACCATCTGGTTGCCGGCCAGAGTGAGCGTCTCGGCCTGTTCCGGGTTGACAAGCAGGTTCACGACCTGCACTGGCTTGGCCTTGCCTTCAGCATCTTTTTGAATATCGGTACCAGCGGACAAGACCTGAATGTTTTGAAGAACCGTTTTTGCGACTGAGCCTTGAGTGGCTGAGGGAGTTCCGGGAGGAATGCCGGAGATGATCACATCGACGCGCATTCCGGGAGTGACAAAGCCGGAAACGCCCACGACGTCGTCGACTCTGACCGCGCAGGCTCTCATGCCCAGGGGAATGGCAGGCGCCAGGCCTCCGCCGGTTCCAGGAGCAGCGAGGCGGCTTTCAAGAATCGGCTCGCCCTGATAAAGGTCCGAGATGACGCCCCGGCCAATCACATCCTCGGGCTTGACAAACGTGCCCTTGGGAGGAGCTCCCGCAATCTCCATGGTCGTCAAGCTCGATTTGTCCAGGATGGTTCCGAGTTTGATGTCATTGGCCGCTGCAATTATGCGCGTGGTGGCTACGGGCTTGGCCGCCCCCAGACGGGTGCCAACCAGGCGATAGACCACAAACGCACACGCGGCGGCAATGAGGAATGCGAGAACGAGGATCGTAAGTAACCTTCGGTTCATTGAGAAGCCTGCTTGAACTGGCTAAAGGCCAGGTTCAGCCTTTCACCTTGGTCAATAACCGCGCCATTAGAGAAGAACTCCGTTCTCGCGACCATGCCGGGCAAATAGACCGAGAGCGGAGCTTGCTCGAATGCGTTTTTAGTGTACCCCCCTGAATGTGTTATTCAATACCAAAGTAAGGTACTTTCGTGCACTAAGGTACCAAGAGAGCTATCATCTAAGTTGCAGAAATAAGCGGATTTCGAATGAGATTGCAATGGGTCCAAATTTGGGACAACAACGTATTCTTCCGGGCTAGACCCATAAGAGAGTGCCAAGAAGGGTCCATCCTGGGAAAATGGCTAGGTAAGAAGGATCAGCGGCATGATAGACCATTAGGAAGGGAATTCGTCCTGTCATGAGGTCTTCCCACATCCTCACGCTCTTTTCGGATCGCCCCGAAGTGAGCCAGCGGCCGTCTTCCTTTGTGGTTTCGATTCTGGCGCACATCGGGGCGCTGGCTCTGCTGACATTCGGCATCGTGTACACGCCGGAGATCCACGACCGGGCGGTCACCGAGCATCTTTCCATTCGCCATCTCGATCTGCACGCGTCCGAGCCGAAAAGGCACGAGCGGGCCGACAGC
>Ga0224559_1000691_pt1 | contig 20915 bp, 18 predicted proteins | sample 714S33034metaG_FD_180676 | JGI IMG/M metagenome (GOLD analysis project Ga0224559, IMG submission 180676) | Peat soil microbial communities from Stordalen Mire, Sweden - 717 S3 30-34 | ecosystem: Environmental > Terrestrial > Soil > Wetlands > Peat | place: Sweden: Norrbotten County, Stordalen... | reverse complement strand
AATATCCCTTTACCAGCACCCTTCCCCCCTTCCAGTCTGGGTGCTGGTCGCCACTTCTGGGACCGGTGCGTTGGGTCTTTAGACCTAGACGCTTACAGGCTTTCTCAATGGTCCCTTCGTGAACGCAAATCGCGTCTGCCACTTTCCATTGCTGAAGGTGATCGACCTCAACCATGTGGCGGATTTTTTCAAGATCGGAATTGGTCAGATAGTGTCGCCGCTTCATGTAGACCTCCTGAGTATGCCAATCACATTGTATCAATCCGACTGATTCCCAGTCAAGAGGTATTCGACTTTACGGTACCGGAGTATCACAACTACTGCGCGGCTGGTCTGATTTCTCATAATTCCGGAAAAACGCTTATCGGAATTGCAGAGGATATTGCTCACGCGATGGGATTCCGACCATGGCTGGAGAAAAACGATCCCGATTACAGAATTCCAATCAGGGTGCCAAACTCAGGAATGGTAGGCTGCGAAGTCGCTGGACAGGTACTCACACAGAACATCGAACCTGTATTCATGTCCTTGATTCCAAAATACTGCCTTCCTGATATTTCCAGATACTCTGATGGATCGCTGAAAACCCTCACCCTGACCTACGACTTCAACGGAGCCTTCTGTGGAAGCGTAATCAACTTCCGTTCATACGTCCAGCCAGCCGACAGCTACGAAGGCATTGTGCTGGATTGGATTCATTGGGACGAACCTCCTCCGCGAGCGATTCTGAACGCCGCCGAGCGTGGGAAGATGAAAGCCAATTCCCCTTCTTGGCTGACTATGACTCCACTGAAGGAGCCGTACATCTACGACCTGTTTACCATGCACGCCTTCAATGCAGGTGGAGACGATCAGGAGATTGCCATCTTCCGGTGCTCAACATGGGAGAACTGCCAAGACTGGTGCCGCGACTGCAATATTTCAATTCCAGAGAATGACCCTGAGAAACTTGAGCCGGGAGTTATGCGACCGATAGATCACTGCCCCGGATGCGGCAAGGTCATGGGATTCATGCCCAGAGCGGGAATTGAAAACTACCTGAAAAAGATTACCGATCCTGACGAGCGCGAAGCCCGCGAAGAAGGAAAATGGAAGCACCTTTCGGGACTGGTCTACAAAAAACTAGATAGGCAGATTCATATTTACAAGGACTTCGATATCCCAGCCGATTGGATGCGGATTGAAGCAGTTGATCCTTCCGACGCGAGGCCTACCCGATGGCTGTTCGGTGCAGTATCTCCAGAAGAAATCATCATCAACGGAAGGCGGGCGAACCGAATCTACTGGTACACCTACCTGCTTCCGAATGGCAATATCGACTCCATCGCCAGAGCGGTCAAGGTGAAGCGAGCAGAGCATAATTACCGCGAGCCAGCGATGGTGATCCTCGACGCGAAGTTTGGAGTTCGGACTACTAAGACGCTGGATGACTCGACTTCTTGGGAAGAGCAGCTAGAGCGAGCCGGGATCAATCACATCATCCTCTCGCACTCCGCTCCCGGTGACGTGGCCTTGGGTCACAAGATGGTGAAAGAGTACCTCGAACCTCACTACTCCGTGACTAAGGACAAGAGCTTCCCCGGCATGATGTTTGCAGAGCAGGGATGCAAGGGAGATCGCGGGCCAATTCAGGACATGTTCAACTATTCATGGAAGGAAGGCAAAGACAAGCCAGAGGAGGGATACAAGGACATGTGCGATTGCGTCCGGTATGCTGCACTTGAGCAGCCAGTCTACAAAGCGCCTCAACCAGAGATTGACCAGGAATTTGCCCGAATGGTGCTCTCCAGAAAAGAAAATCAGGAAAATTCAGAGAGCGTGCTATATTACGGATTAGGAATAAAGGAGTAATACCTTGGCAATCATTGGAAAGGTGGCCTAAAATCGCTCCCCTGATGGCTTTCATACCTCTTATTGCTGCCGGAATTGGGGCTGCTGCTGCTGGCGTTGAGATGGCCAACCAACCATCTGCCCCATCTCCTACCAACGCCGCGCAGTCCGAAGCCGCCGCCGCTCAAGCTCAGGCGACCGCACTTCAAAAGCGCCGTGGTATGGCAGCCACGCAGCTTACCTCACCTTTAGGTGCTGGAGCGGCCACAACGCAGAAATCGACTCTGGGGTAGATCAATGCCTTATCCACTTGGATCCGCGAATCAGAGTTTAGTAGCAGACAAAGGCAATCCATTATCAAAACTTGGTAAGCGCGATAATGACCAGAAGGCCAAAGACTGCCTGAAATACCTTCTCGTTCTAGCCGAGCAAAGATTGTTTTGGGAACCTCAGATAGATAACATCATCGCCTATGTGAACCACGGTCGAAGGTTCATCACCGACAGAGACTTATGGGACGGCCAGCAGACGGGACAGATGGTCTATGACGATACCGCGATGCTCGCTCGCAACCTTCTCGTGGATGGCATGGTTGGCTATCTCTGCTCCCGTAACCAACCTTGGTTCGCGCTGGAGATTCCCGGAAAATTCAACTTTCCAAGAACTTCCGGGATGAGCTCATGGAGCGGGCAGAGAGTCGATTCCTACCCTCAAGTACAGAAATGGATTCAGGAATGCGAAGAGGTCATGTATTCGGCATTCAACCGTTCCAACTTCTACGATGTAGTGACGGAATTCATCTCGGATGGCGCATCTTGTGGAACCGCTACCATACTATCCGAAGAGGACGTTGATAACGGCACCATCGTCTTCACCGTGCCTCACTTCCGGGAATGCTTCATTGCCGAAAACCAGTTCAAGAAAGTGGATACCGTATATCGAATCTACAAGATGACGCTCCGGCAACTGGCTCAGAAGTTTGGGTGGGAAGAAATGTGCGCTATTGAACCCAACTTCAAACGCGACTACGAATCGAACATGCACCGAGAATGCGATGTCCTGCACGCCATCTATCCGAGAGTGGACTACGAGCCTTGGCGAATTGACTCGAAGAATAAGAAATGGGCCTCGGAATGGGTATACTGCAAGGGCGGGAAGATTCTTGAGCGGGGCGGAAGCGACAAGACTCCAGCACTGGCCGATCCGAAGAATGTGATTTCTACCGAGAGCGGCTATGACACCATGCCAATCATTACCTGGCGCTGGCGCGTCAACTCTGATGAGGTCTACGGTCGCGGCCCCGCGCATGATGCTTTTGTCTCCATCGCGCAACTCAACCAGATGGGGAGAACCAACTTGATTACCGCCCAGCGTGCCGCTGAACCGCCGCTGGTTGCCTACTCCGACATGCGTGGAGCTATTCAGCGTGGGCCTAACGGCATTACCTACGTTGAGTCCAATCGAGGCGATATTCGAACACGAGCTCCGATGCCACTCCAGACAGGCGTGCAGAATTTACCCTTCAGTATCGATTATCAAGACCGAGTTGCTAAGATCGTCAACCAGCACTTCCATACCGACGTATTTATGATGATGAGCCAACTCGCCAATGCTGGAAAGAGCGAGCGAATGGTGCAAGAGCAGGTAATGGAACTGCAAGGTGAGAAGGCCGCTATCCTTGGAACCCGCGTTGGGAACCTTCAGTCAGAGGCTTTCGATCCTCTTATCAATAGGGTGTTTTCGATTGAAGCAGAAGCGGGAAGAATTCCCAAAACGCCGGACATTTTGCTTGAGTCAGTTCATGGGCCTGTGCAGGTTCAGTACCTCGGACTCTTGGCGCAGGCCCAGACCCGGTTGACTACGGTCAGGTCGATTCAATCATTCATGCAGATTGCCGGACAGATCGCACAGTTTGATCCGAGCATTATTCATGCCATCAACGCTCCTCTCATACTTCGCACAGTCAGAGATGCGGTCAATGCTCCGGTCGATTGCGTGTATGACGAAAAGACTTTTGCAGGGATTGTTCAGCAACTCCAGCATAATGCACAGGTACAGCAGGAAGCAGATATTATTCCCAAGTTTGCCAAAGCTGCCGCTGCACTAGGGAAGTCTCCTGAGTCTGGCAGCATTATGAAGCAACTCATGAGCGGAGAAGAAAATGCCGGATCTTGATCCAGGCCGCGAGATGCAGCAGCGGTACAAGAACGTCTTTGCCACGATGGAGGGCAGGATCGTTCTGGGAGACATATTGACTCTGGGGCATTTTGGTGTAACTTTAGACTCAGCGAATCGAGATCAGGTCGCGGAGTACAATTTTGCTCTCGTTATCGCAACGCTGGCGGGAGCATTCGAGGCTCTTCATCGGCAACTTGGAATGACTAAAGGAGAAGACAATGGCAGTTAGCGCGACTTATGACAATGTGCAATGGCCCGGAGGTGACGGCCTTCGTGTCCCGCAGGAGAGAGCTGGCAATCGACTGATTCCGACATCCCTTCAAACCTACAGCGAGGCCGATCTTGGCACCGTGGCGACAAGTCCTTACAACCTCACCGCGCAGCAAGCCGGAGCCTCACTCATTACGGTCAATCCGACTGTAGCGCTGGCTTTGGTATTTCCAGTGTGCCAGCCGGGACAGAAGACCATCATCCAGAACACCAACGTGACAAACGCAATCACCGCGTCAGTGAGCGGCAATACCAACACGGCTTCGGTTGGAACTTCGTCTGTGGCGATGGTCGTCCAGACTGGAACCAACGGCGGAATCGTCCTGGTAACTGGAACCTAATGGAACCGCAGCCGATAGTGTTTCCTAATCTCGTTCGCGTTCGGGTCGCGGTTGCGCCGAGAGCGGAGCCATTTGACGAAAGCATGGACTCGCTCAACGTGGCGATTGCCTATGCTCAAAAGGTTGGATTCAAGATCACTTTTGAGAAGGTGAGGAGAGGTTGCCCTGGATTTCAGAACGCAGGGCCGACACTCTCCCACTTGCTCGAATCCGGGGATACTCATCTATTTATCGCCGCCGACGATATGCTCTATCCACCCGACACCATTGTTCGCTTGGTGAATGATGACAAGGACGTGGTGAACGGCATCTACCGAAAGAACATGACCAATATTCTTCAGCCAGCGAACTACATCGAATCGGGAGAGTTATTCACCAAACGGTTCAAGGCTGGTGGCCTGTACGAAACTAAATTTGCCTCCGGCCATACCATGACCATCAAGCGGCACGTCATCGAGAAGATGATTGTCGATTACCCGGATCTTGCCTACCAGCAGGGAGATCAGACACACTACGCCCTGTTCATCCCGATGATTGTAAACAGAATTTGCTATCAGGATGATTGGTCATTTTCGCATCGCGCCCGTCAGAGCGGCTTCACTCTCTGGGATGACTACGATTGCAAGCTGAAGCATTACTGCTATGATTTTCTTGGGTTTGAGTCTTTGGAGGTAAACAATGGCGGGGAATAGCGGAGCCAAAGGAGCTACAAAGAGCGGCGGCAGTGGTCATGCCTCTAACGCTGCGCTGCAAGATGACGAAGACAAGATGGCGCGACGGAGAGCGTTGTTTGGAGAGTGGAAAGGGCTGAAGCTGGCGAAGAAAGAGGTTCATCCCGCCCGCATGATTGACTACTCAAATTCTCCTTCACCGCCAAGATAAGTAAAGTGGGATTGACAAGGATTAAGTAAAGAGTTAAGAAAGAGTATAACAATTCGGGTTCTTGAAAGTCCGGCCAGACCGACAGGAATGAAATAAACAAGACGGCAGCCTGGGTGCCCAAAGCCACTCACGTTGCCGTTCTTGTTTGCCCGAAATCACGAAAAGGAATGAGTAAAACACATGCCTGAAGAAACTCAAGTGACGTCGGAATCTCTTGGATGGCGTGCTGGTTTGCCGGATCCACTGAAACAGAACGAAGCCTTCAAGGACTTCAAGACGGTTGGCGACTTTGCCAATAAGTTTCTTGAAACCTCAACCAGGGCTTCTGATCTGGAGAAGAAGCTGGGAGACTCAGTACCCAAACTGCCGGATAACGCGACCGATGAGGATCGTAGTCTCTATTACGATGCTTTAGGACGACCAAAAACCGCTAGCGAATACGAGTTGGAAGGTGAAGACAAGAACGCCGCCGAGTGGACGAACTACTGGAAGCAGGAACTTCATTCTCTGGGACTTACAAAGTCTCAAGCCAAAGCACTGAGTGGGAAATGGAACGCTCAAATGCAGAAGATGGTGGAGACTCACAACGCCTCCATCAAGGGTGAAATCACCGCCGCCGAAGGTAAGCTAAGAAGCGAGTGGGGCGACAAGTTTGATACCAACGTGGAACTAGCCAAACGGCTTTACCAGAAGCATTTAGGGAACGAATTCGACAAGGATTTCGATTCTGGAACGAGTACCAATCGCTTCCAGATGGTTCGATACCTCGTTAAGCTCGCGGCCTTGACTGGTGAAGATCGTTCTCCGCAGGCAGGGCAAAGTCAGGGTATGGGTGGAAAATCCGCTTTCATCACCTACGACAAAAGCCCCACGCCTCCGAAGCGAGCTTAATCTGTAAAGGAGATTGGCTATGGCGACAGATGTATCGCAGTTAGGCTATTCCACATTCGTTGACATCGTGCAGAACTACTCCAGCACTGATGCCGCGGCAAGATTCGTTCTGCCCAAGCGCGTCCTCGACCGCATGACTCCGCTGGTCAGGATGCTTCCAATGAAACCCAGCAACAACATTCTGTCCAACATCGCCACCCGCACCGACTCACTGCCGGTTGCTAGTACGCGGCGCTGGAACGAAGGCATCAAGGCAACCGCGTCCAAGAACACTCCACTCAACGATCCGATTGCGCTGTTCGAGGATTACTCGGAAGTCGATAAAGACCTCTGGGAAATTCAGAATGACCCGAATGCGTGGCGTGCCGATCAGGACATGAACCACATCGAAGGGTTGTTTCAGATCATGGAGTCAACGCTTCTTTATGGCTCCCTGGCAACGGCTCCTGGCGCTTTCAATGGACTGGCGACTCGATTCAACAACCTCGAATCGTATCCCAATGGCGATCAAAGCTGGCAACCGAACGTGTGGAATGGCGGGGCCACTTCAGGCAACGCGACCTCCGCATGGATGATTGAATTCGGCGATGATTCGGTGTACGGGATTTATCCGGCGAACTCGCCGGCTGGTTTGAACGTCCGGGACTTGGGAGAAATAACGAAGGAACTTTCCAGCGGAGCGGGCGCGATTGGCGCGAACTACATGTATCAAGTGCTTCGCACGATGCTGCGCTGGTACATGGGCATCCAGATCGCTGACGAACGATGCGTGCAGCGCATCGCCAACATCAACCCGGTAGCACTAGTATCCGCCGCGAACTTCGATGAGAACATCTTCATTCAAGCAAAGAACTGGTTGCCGCGGGCTGGTGAAGCTCCCGGTACAGTGATCCTCGTCAACCGCGCATTGAAGACGCAGATCGACATCCGTGCGGTTTCCCAGAAGATCAACACCTATTTCACGCCTCCGGGCGACAACAGCATGGACGTGTTCGGGAAAGCAGTTACGAAGTTCCAGAACATCCCCATCTACGTTGCAGAAAAAATTCTCTCGACTGAGACCGTCCTGAGCTAAGGAGAAGTATCATGCCCGTAACAGACGCATTGCTTTACGTTCATGGCGGCGGAGCGACAGGATTAGGTCCGATCACCACCACCCCTAATGTCGCGTCGTCCGGTTCGCAGTCTGGAACCGTTCTGACCGTCACAAATCTTACCACCGGCCAGTTTCAGGTCGGCCAAACCGTCATAGGTGCAGGCGTACCAGCCAACACCGTCATCACTGCTCTTGGTTCGGGCAGCGGCACGGCTGGAACGTACATGGTTAGCACGTCAGCGACCGTTGCACCGGAAGCCATCACCGCGATTCCTAACACCCTGGGTGACGTGCTAGGAACAGCCAGCGGGTACAGCAACATCGAACTGGACTTCGGCGCACCCAACACCGGAGGGACTTATCCCTACCTCACTCAGTTTGCGTCGCTTTCGGAGAAGGGTTATACCTTTCCTCCTGAAGTGGTGGGAGATGGTGGGGTTGAGTTGGGTCTGCACATCGTCGTCAACGGTGTGTTCAACAACCTAACCAGTATCAACTTTCAGGTCTGCACGTCGGCCACAACCGGGGCAGCTTACAATGTGTCTCCAAACCCGATTGCTTCAAGAACTCTGACTCTGGCGCAGTTGCAGATTCCGGGGGCGCACTACTTCATCCCCGTGAATTTTGCATCGGTGCTTGAGTTTCTGCGTTTCTACGCCGCGCTAACTGGAACGGCGGCAACCGCTGGAACCGTAATTGCATGGTTTGGGCCGAAGACAGGCGGGGAGATGTAAAGATGAAGGTGCAAGCGAAGTGCATCTCTCGCGCATGGGATAGTGGAGCCGCCGTGCTCTGCTATCCCGGCGAGATGTATGAGATTGACCATGACGGTAAACTTGCCAGCCTGAAAGCCGGAAGTCAATGGGTCTTTCAGTTTGACCGCACGATGGCCGGAACAGGACAGAATCCATCAATCGGTGGATTCGTTTGCAAGATGTGCGGCAAGACGTTTGATTCGTTGAACGATATTGGCACGCATAGCAACTCGGAGCACAACAAGTTCAAGCCCAAGGAATCGGTCGATTCTGAATACGATGATGAGCCTGTGAAGCTGGAGCGCCGTGGTGCAAATCCGGGAAGAACATTCCCATGCAAAGTTCCGGGTTGCACGGAAATTTCTAAGAATCTCTACGCTTGTAGGGTTCACAAGAAGACTCACGAGCAAGTTGAGGTAGTGGCTGAGACTGAAGCTGTCTCAGTATAGGAGGCAGCTTGAACTACACGCAGGTTAGCCTCAGCAATCTGGCACTAAACCGCATTGGAGCACGCGGGCAACTCACCAGTATCAACGACAACAGCGCCAATGCAGTCAAAGTTTTGTCTGTCTGGGACGCGATATTCCAGGAAGTATTGAGTGAGCGCGACTGGAAATTTGCCAAGACTCGCGTCCAGCTTCAGTTGAGTCAGGTAACGCCTCTTTACGCATGGAAGTATGCTTGGGCTTTGCCCGCCGATCTGCTGCGATTTGTTCGTCCCGTAAAGCGTCCTGACCGTAGAAATAGCTGCTGGTGGGGATGGGGGCCGGAAGGCAACGGCTGGTATCGCCGCGAAGATCTTCCATTCTGGCCATTTGACACTGACTACAAAATTGAGACATTAACCGCGGGTTGGCTACTAGCCCCTCCCGCGACTCCGGTTCCATATCCTAACCCGTTTCCTACGGGTCGATATGCTCTGACCAACTACGGTGGGTTCCGGGGGCCAGTAGCTATTACCTACATCCAACTCATCACCGATTACACCCAACTGATGCCAGGTTTCGTCAACTGCTTTGTCAACCGTCTTGCGATGGAGCTTTCGATTGGCATCACAGAGGACAAGAACAAGTTTGAGTTGATGGAGAGGATGTATAAGGAATCTCTCAACTCCGCAGAAGCACAGAACGAATGCCTCGACTTCAGCGAAGATGAGTCTGGTTCGACTTCTTGGCAGGATGCTGGGCGCTTCACGAGGTTCTGGTAATGCCAGAGAAGGTATACATAGTACGAAACGCACTGAATGCAGGAGAGGTAAGTCCTTTAGTTTCCTTTCGGTCTGACGTAGACAAGTACCAATCCGCTTGCCTTACGCTAGAAAACGCCGTCCCTCTGGTAGAAGGCGGCGCTAAGAAGATGCCGGGAAGTTACTATGCTGGGGCAACCTTGAATAACAGCAAAGCCCGCCTCGTACCTTTTCAGTTCTCCACTATCCAGGGAGCCATCCTTGAATTTACTGCTGGAGTTGTCCGAGTCTGGGAAGCAGCTAGCAATGGAGTCTGGTCATTAGGGTTGGCACAGCAAACTCCAACCGGAATTTCATACAATCCGTCAACGGCATATACCGCAGGGAATTTAGTATCCCTTGGTCCGTTCACAATATTCCACACGGCAACTTTAGGGTCTCTCACTATCGCTGCGCCATACGGTCAGAACAATTTCAACACTGTACCAATCACCATCACTATAGATAGCACTGCTCCATACGACTCTCTTATTGCGACCGTCACCGGGACATCCCCGAACCAAGGAATCAATATCGCATTGGCTACATTTACGGCAAGTAATAACGCGGCGAGTACGATCCAGACCGCAATCAGAAATTTGGTGTCGCTGAATATCCCAACAAATAACTACGTTGATTTGTCGGCATGGACAGTAACTCCCGATCCGATCTATTATGCTACTCCGTGGACATCTGCTTCGGGAATAACGTCGATTTCAATCTATCAAAGACCTGTTCACTGGTCTACGGCAAACGCTATATTTCAGTGCGTAACTTCAAATCAAAACGACCAATTCCCGTGGCTGTATCTGGCCAGGTATGGCACTCTTAATTCAACATATTGGAAAGAGTACACAGGCACGTTGTCAACGATTGAAGTCAACACTCCTTATGCTGAGGCCGACCTGTTTGATTTGGATTGCAGCACACAGAGCGCAGATGTGCTGTGGATTTTTCATCCTGAATATCCTCCCGCGTGCATTGAGAGGCTTGGAGCAAACGATTGGCAGTACAGCCTATCACTTCCCGGACAGGAACCCGGAGAGGCTCCCTATCGCGGCACGACCGATGTTGTAACGACCGGGTACTCGGCTATAGGACAGTGCATCAGCGCGATCACGCAAGCCACTCCGTGCGTTATTTCAATCGCCTCGATGAATCCGAACGTATTTAATAACGGAGATCGAATTTACATCAATGAAGTGGCCGGGATGGTGGAGTTAAATGAAGGGGAATACATCGTTTCTGGGACATCAATCACTGGCGTTTTCTCGTTCAACATTCAAGACCCAGACACGGGAGTAACCATAACTTCGTCGGGGTATCAGAAATATACTGGTGGAGGATTCGCGGTCAAAGTTGTCCCGATGTTCGCTGCGAATGGAGATTATCCCGCTTGCGGAACTCTCTATCAGGAACGTCTTTGTGTCGGCGGAAGCGACAATAACCCCGTACAGATGAATGGCAGCACGCAAGATGACTACCCCGAATTCATCTGCGACCCAAACGCTGACGATCACGCGATTCAGTTCAAGCTCGTATCAAACAAGGTAGATCAAATCGTCAGCATGATCGGAACTCCTAATGCACTGCTACTTGGCACGGCGGGAGGGGTTTGGGTCATGACTGGAAGCAATGGGGGAGCGCTGACGCAAGTGAGTGTAAACGCCGCCAAACAGACGGCTCTGCCTATCAGTTCCTTGCAGCCACAGTTGACGGGCGATTCATCCATCTTCGTTTCCGGCTCGAACCGGATAGTGATCTTTCTGATTTACGACTTTGTATCGAACCAGTGGAATAACTTTGATCTCACCCGGCTGAATAAAGGTATCACTCTTGGCACATCTGAATCGACTTCAGGCCTCGCGCAGACCGCATGGCAGAACCAGCCGTATCCGATCTTCTGGGCGGTGCGAAACGATGGGCAGTTGATTGGCCTCGTATTCAACAAGCAAGATCAGGTCTATGCGTGGTATCGAGTGAATATGCAAGTGCAGGGCGGGAACATAGAATCTGTAGCCGTCATTAGTGGAGACAATCAAGAGGATCAGGTGGCTGTGGTGGTAAACCGGACGATCAACGGAGCCACGGTTCGATATGTCGAATACTTCATGCCGCAGGAGATGTTCGGCCAACTCTCAAACGCCTTCTTCGTGAATTGCGGCCAGCAGCTACAGCTTCTCCCCGCTACCGTCATTACGGGAATCACCAACGCCACTACAGCCGTTGTCACGTCGCCCGCACACGGCCTCTCGAATGGAATGACGGTGCAGATCACAGGCGTGCAGGGAATGACTCAGGTCAACCAGGACAAGACTCAGGCGTACACCGTCACGGTCGTCGATCCGAATACCTTTCAGCTTCAGGGTGTGGACTCGACATTGTGGGGAGTCTATACGAGCGGCGGGACCGTGATGCAAGTTGCAAATCAGGTCACGGGAATGGCTTACCTGATGGGGCAAACAATCGTTGCTGTAGGCGATGGCGCGAAGATTCTAGACTCGACCGTGGTCACTGCCGACACAGTTATCTTCCCCTACTACTGCAACTTGATTACCATTGGACTTCCTTATCAGGTAACGATCCAACCGACGAACCCCGTGCTTTCTTCTCAATCTTCCACTACAAAAGGAATGCAGCAGAAGTTGGATCGGGTCACGATCTCCCTGTATCAGTCGATGGGCGGACAATACGGAACTGATCTTTCGCACATGTACGATATTGGGTACGGGCCGGGAACAATGGGGCAGCAACCTCAGATGAGCACGACAGAAGTAACTAAGGATTTGGATTCGGATTGGAACGAATCTGCTTCTATCTATGTCACACAGAATGATCCATTTCCGTTCACATTGCGCGGTTTAGTGATGAGAATGAGCTACAATCCTGACTGAGATGAATATAGAGATTGTTCCCCTTAACTCGGAGTATCTCGATAGGCTTCTTAAGGATGCCGCGCCTGCGCTTCTGACCGCGCAACTGCATCGTGCATACTTCTCTGCCGGGAGCGAGGCGTGCTGTATTTTGTCTGATGGCGTGCCAGTATTCGCGGGAGGAATCGTCAACTTGCAGTGGAACCGTGGAGAGGCTTGGTTTCTTCCTACTCCATTCCTGCGAGAGCACTTGAAGACTTGCCTTAGATACATGCGGTTCTGGCTTCCCAACCTAGCAAAAAGAAACAAGTTCGTCAGAGTTCAAGCGACCTGTGTCAAGGGAATTAAATCGTCGATCATTAAGCGGTTGGGGTTTAGTTTTGAGGGCACGCTGATGAAGTTTGGGCCAGCCGGGGAAACCTGCGACATGTACTCACGAATATTCGAGGTAGAACAATGACCCCTCAAACTGGGAGCGGTAGTAGCGCGGGTGGCAGCGGTGTAGCGGCGGGAACATTCGGCGTGGGCGCACTTGGCGCCATGATTGCTGGATTCGGTCAGTATGAGAGTGGTCAGGAGCAGCGCACCGCCTACGACATCAACGCTGCGAACCAAGAAGAAGCGATCATCCAGAAGACAGGATCACGGGTTGGCAAGCAGGCCAGTGCCTACGCCGCCTCTGGGGTGGATATTCAGTCAGGCTCGCCGCTGCTCATCATGGCAGCTACGGCTGCACGCGGAGCAGGAGAAGCAAGACAGACGGGTGATGCACTCCGCTACGAGGGTGCAATGGCAGCATGGAGTGGAACCATGAGCGGCATTGGAACATTCCTTGGAGGAATCTCAAAGGCTGCTTCTCAGTACAACCAAGCCACATTCCAGGCGCAGCCTACTGTTCCGATGTTCAACGGGTAAGGAGACCTGATGGCGCAGATTCCAGGAGTGCCGGATAAAGAACCCGCACAGATTGACCATCTCTCTGCCGGCCGGGGTGGGCAGGCTATTGCTCGGATTGGCGAAGACATCGAGGGCATGGCTCAGGATGAATTCAGCATTCATAACCACATCCGGGAAGCTCAGAAGCATGTAGACACTCTCGCGTTCCAGAACCAGGCGCACGCATCTGTATTGCAGACGCAGATGGAGTTAGAGAAGGCGACAGACCCAGCGCAGGCTAAAGCTATATCCGAGCAGGGAGTCAAGAAACTTAATGAACTTACAGAGGCATACGCAAAGGCTGGATCACCCGCCGCTCCCGAACTTGGAATGTACGCCCAAAGCCTGACTCCGAAACTGAATTACGAAGGCGAACAGCGTCAGATAAAGCTACTGACTGAGCAGTTGCATGTAGAAACCGTGGAGCAAGACAAGACGTTGCTTCCAATGATTGTGACCGCAATACGGAGCAATGACAAGAACCAAGAAAACGCTATTCGAAGCCTCAGAGAGAGCACCCTTGACAAAGGTGTTGCCAGCGGCTTGATAAGTAAAGCAGGAAAGAAAGCCGCGATGGATCAGTTCGATGAATCCATTACGAAGGAACTCAACAAAGCCGTCATGCTGAGTGCTGATCCCAAGGAACGGAAAGCCGGGTTGGAGCAGATAGAGAAGGGCGGAAGTGGGCCGTATCGTTTGTCTGAGATGGCCGATGGAGACAAAGCCGCTCTGCGTGTATCTGCACAAGAGGCCGACAAAACGCTGACCGAACGCTCCGAAGCTGTAGACGAAAATACCAATCTCAACCGTTTCCACGACATCGTGCAAAATGACCCTGCGTTAAGAGGTAATCCAGCAGCGGTGATGGAGGCTGTGGAGGATGGAGGATGGCTGGTAAAGAACGGATTCACCGCAGCGGATGGTTCTCCTAATCGCATACTTGCCAAGAAGGTTCTGATTCCAGAGATCAACCGCCAGTGGGCACTAAAGGAAAAAGAGGAGTCTGACAAGGCCGAGAAACTTGAGGAACATTGGGGGCCGCTGATCGACCAAAACAAGGCATCTCGCGGACAGATAGCGGAGATAATGACTGAGTCTCCCAAAGCTGGAAGCGCCCTTATGCACCAATGGACACAGCAGGATCACTACAATAAACAGGTTGCTGCGTTAGGGAAAGCCACTGCCGATGCAGAGAAAAAAGAAAAAAGCGCCGAATTAAAGGCTGTTTTTTTTGATGACATCCTGTCCGGTAAACCTGTTGATCCTTTAGTCGTTAAGACTACGGCTGGCTTAAGTAAATCAGATCAGACCCAAATCCTTGGCGCGATGCACACGTTTGACACAAATCCAACCTATAAAGAGGTAATGAAGGGTATTGAAGACGCGGGAATCTTTAGTCAGGATGCTGACGGAATAACGAAAAAAGCAGAGACTCGCTTACAGATGGATCACTTCTTCCGCGAGCATCCTACTGCGACCGCTGTAGAAGCAGGGGCACAGCTAAAAGCTATTTTAAGTGACAACAATCAGGAGGCTATTGGTAAATCTCTTGATGCTCAGTTCTCGAAGATTACCGGAACGGGAGAATCTAAGCATGGGTTCTGGAGTGGAGTAGGAAACAGAGTTGCGAAGATTGGTGGATACAAAGAACCCACTTCCGAAAGCAATCCCACACCGAAAACTGGAGATGTAGTCAAGGGCTACAAATTTAAGGGTGGAGATCCGGCTGACTCTAAGAATTGGGAGAAGCAATAATGCCCGGAGGCCCGTGGGAAGACTACCAGTCCGGTTCTCCAAAGGGTGAAGTGCCGCGGGCTGCCGCTACAGCCGAGCATGGCCCATGGGAAGACTACAGCGCACCAACCGAGAAGCAACCAGACGGTCTAGGAGAAAATATCTGGAAGACAATTGGGGGCGCTGCTACCCTTCAAACCCTTGCATACTCAGGGATGTTGGGGATGCCGCCATCTGAAACCTACAAGCACCGCGAAGAGATCGAGAAATTCATGACGGACGCGGGCGCTGGCGCGGTCAAGAATATCTCCACCGATCTTAAGGTTGGGAGCAAGAACTCGATCTTCGGCATCGCTTACACTGGTAAACTGCCGCCTTCCCTGCAATCGACTGATACCTTGGACAAGTTCGTATCTGGTCTGACAACGATGACTGAAGACCTACCGTTCTATTTGATGGGCGGTACGGTAGGCGGAGCAATAGGAGCCATCGGTGGGCCAATAGGTGCGGGAGCAGGTAGCGCAATGGGAGCGTTTGCCGTTCCTGACATGATCCGGGAAGACTATATCCAGTCAATCAGAAAAGGCGAAATAAAGAGCTTCAGTGACCTCATGGAGCGCGTGACGGACGTTGGGTATGCCGGACTCAAGGGAGCGACTACAGGCGTGGCTGTGGAGGCATCTGGGGGAACTTTACCGATGCTTGCGAATAGTCCATTGACTGCCAGCGTATTGTCCAAGATGCAGCAGATTTCCGTTATGACGATTTTCCCGAAGGCGCTAGAGGGACAGATTCCGAGTGCTGAAGATTTTGGAGTGAATGCCGCCCTATTTGCCGCCATGCACTACGGAATGGGGTCATTTGGAAAGGCTGAAGATACGGCGGCAAGAATCCATCGAAACATGATGGATGCTTATGCTAAAGGAGGTTCACGTCCAATCGACATTACCGCTGAAGCTCTCCGGCGGGCACAGACAGACCCAACGGAAGACGCTGAAGATCGGTTCAATGAAATCCTCCAGGAGATGTCACCTGACAAGCCTACAGAGGAAGCAGGCGATAAATCAAAACCAAAAGAAGCTCCTGTTGTACCTGAATCACCTCCTCAAGGCTTGCGCCCTGCCGTCAAAGTTGGCGATGAAGTCACAATAGGTAAGGAAGGCGAAACTCACTCAGACATTAAGGGCGATGATGAAGGCGAGCGCGGATTTGTAGACCGTGATGACAACTTCCATACCCGCGATGAAGCGAGAGCGTGGTTACGAGAGAATGATCCTGAAACTCACAAGGCATGGGAGAAAGTAGCTGGCGACCCTGAAGCAGAATTCCATTCGGAGGACTACAACGAAGCCCACAGAGAAGCTACCACAGGTATCAAGAATGCTGCCGTCGATGTGCAGCGGGCAGAGCGTGGACTGCCGCCGATAGACTCATCATCTCCAACCAGTAGAGAAGATGCATGGGCGCAAGCAAAGGAAGACGTTGATTCAGGGAAACTTGATCCAGAGAGGATCGCAAAGTCAGTTAACGAACATCCTCGCGGACTTTCGACAGAAGAAACCGATGCCCTTAATTATTACAATCGCCAACTCAGCAATCAGCACAAGTCCACGATGGATGTGATTGAGAGAGCGCGGGCGAATGATGACGATGTTGCAGAGCAAACGGCTAAAGAGAAATTGCAGGATATTGAAGACAAGAGAAACGCTGTAGAGCAGGCAGTCAGGAAGTCTGGATCGGAGTGGGGAAAGACTGGCCGAGCGCGGCAGGACATGATCCGGGAAGACTATTCCCTTGCCAACATGCTTCAGCGAGCACGGGTCGCCAGTCCTACGGGTGAGGTATCCCCAGCCATCAGGGAGAAGCTTGAGAATCTATCTGATCAACTCGAAAAAGCAAATAAAAAACTTGAGGAATACCAAACCAAGCAGGCTCAGTTTGAGGCTCAATACGCTGTTGACAAGATCAAGGAAACGACGGCCAGGGAAACGCGCAAGGGAGCACGAAAACAGGAACGATCAGACTTAAAGACTGAGTATGATCAATACGTCAAGAATCTCGATAAGATCTTAGTCGGGCGCATGTCCTCAAACCCATTTTTCGATCCTGAAGTGATCGGACTTATGGGAAAGATGGCGAAGAATCGTATCGAGACTGGAATCAGTAAGATTGAGGACATCGTTGACGACATCCACGGGGCGCTTACCGATATCGGACACAATGTAACGAAGCGCGACATCCGGGACGCTATCAGCGGGTACGGCAAGACTATCGAGATGAGTAAGGAAGCCGTCGATGTAGCACTTAGGGAAGCTAGACGGCAAGGGAAGTTGATTTCCTCTCTTGAGGATGCTCAAGCGAAAGCCCTGCCGTTGCGGAGCGGATTGCAGCGGGATGCGGCTTCTGACCGGGTACGGGAACTCCAGCGCCAGGTTAAGCAGGCGATGAAAGAATCAGGAATTGACGCAAAGACTTCGATGAGTCCAGAACGCCAGTGGAAGACATCACTTGATGCAGTCAAAACTCGCCTTAGAAACCAGATAGCAGACCTCGCAAAGCAGTTGAAGACTGGCGAGAAGACTCCTGCGAGAGAGGGGGTTGCCTATGACGAAGAGGCAAACATTCTGAAAGGAGAACGCGACAGCCTGAGAAAAACTCTTCAAGACATTGAAGGAAAGCCGAAGATGTCGCCTGAGCAGAAGATCAAGATGGCCACGGCGGCAGTAGAGAAATCTATTGCCGAGTATGAGCGGAGAATTAAGGAAAACGACCTTACTCCAGCGCAGAAGAGTGCTGGGGCTCTTGAGACTCCCGCACTGAGGGCTTTACGAGAACAGCGTGACTCTCTGAAGGAAACTTTCAGGCAAATGAAGGAAGCGGCAACTCCGAAGAAATCTCCTGAAGAGATTGCACTGGATCGCTATAAAACCTATACCAAAAACCGCATAGCCGACATGGAAAGCCGGATTGAAAGCGGAGACTTCAGTAAGGAACCACAGAGACAGACCGTGCTTGATTCTGAAGCTCAAGAACTCAAGACGAAGGCCGCAAAAGTTCGGAATCAGATGGACGAAGCAATTGCCAAACAGAAAATGGAAGCTCGAACCACCCCAGAGAAGGTTGCTGATTTTCTCGTAAAGTGGCGAAGAGCGGGAATTCTGACGGGCTGGCATACTCTCGGAAAATTGACCAATGCCGCAATGTTACGTATGGGAAGCACCTTTGTAGAGGAAATGCAGGGCGGTGTTCTATCGCACATGCCCTATGTAAAAGACATCTCTTCAAGGGCAGCGTTTGAAGGTGGCGGGCTGAACGTACCAGCAGAAATATCGGCCATATCTCAATTCTTTCAGAAGGCTACGGCTGAGGATATCTGGAGCGAACTAAAGGAAGGCAAAACTTCACTGGATGAACTGTACGACCCGAAGAGCCACATGCCGCGCACGATGCTTGATTTTATTGGCAATCTCCACGGCGCTCTTAAGGTTCTTCCTGTTCGGGCTGAGTTCTTCAGACGTTTTGAGAAGGGAATGGAGTACGCGAAGCAGAACAATCTCGACATCAATGACCCTAGAGTACAGACCGCAGTTGCGACTCAGGCGTATGAGCATTCTCTTCGCGCTAAACTGATGCAGGAAAACGTGATTACCTCCGCTTATCAGGTGATGCTTTCCTATCTGCACAATCGCGGGGCATCTGGAAAAACCCTTGAAGCTGCTACCAGGTTTGCTCTTCCTATCGTCAAAGTTCCAACGAACTTCGTAGCAGAAACCATGCAGTACACTCCGGCAAATCTTGCATGGCAGACCTACCAGATGTTCAAGGTTTTAGGCGACGAAAACCGGATGGGAAAGAGCGCATTTGACAATCTATCCATGCACGACATGGACAACATTATGCGCGGGCTAAAGAAGGGTTCAGTGGGACTCGCACTGATGGCTATGGGATTCGCTTTCCGAAACAACATTACCGGCTATTCGCGTACCGAAGTAGAGAAAAAGCATGGAGTGAAGCTCGGTACGATGAAGATTGGAGGCGTAGAGATTCCGACTTGGCTGAATGATGCTCCGCCTCTGATGACGCTGCAACTAGGGGCCACAGTGGGTCATGTGTGGGATCACTACAACATGAAGGGCATGTCGGGCGGGCTAGTGGCTGGGGCGCTTCAGGGAGGTCTAGAAATGGCAAAGCGAGTGCCTTTCCTTGAAGAGCCATCCAGAATTGCGGGAGAAACTCGAACACCTGAGCAGTCGATGGTTGGATTGGGGGAAATGGGCGGCAGCATGGTGGTTCCGTTGCTGGTCAATCAAATAGCTCAAGCGACCGACCCGCAAAAGGGAAGAAAAGCAAGAACTCCAATGGAGGCCGTTGAGATGCAGATACCGGGACTGAGAGAGAATGTGAAACACTTTTCTATACGGAGAGGAAGATGATTCACATCGAGATCAAGACGATTCCGCACAAAGAGCAGCGGTATATCACAGTTGGGGACTGGTGGTGGGATGCTGACGGAGTGTTACAGATTCGCGTCTCCCAGATGGGAGACTGGCGCTATGAGGCTCTGGTAGCCTTCCATGAGCAGTTTGAAGCTCTTGCGTGCAGACGTTCCGGGATTCGAGAAGAAACCGTCTCCGCGTTCGATATGGAGTTTGAGAACAATCGCAAGCAAGGGAATGTTGGTGAGCCGGGTGATGATCTGCAAGCTCCGTACTATCGTCAACATCAGATGGCTACCATAGCGGAGCGGCAGTTAGCAATGGAGCTTGGCGTGGATTGGAAGCAGTATTCAGAAGTTGTGGAGAGTTTGTAAGTGGCTGAGTATTCAACCAAATCGTGCTGTATTTGCGACAATGGGGTCTATACCTGTCTCGCGGAAAAGATGGCTGAATCCTTCGGAAAAGTCTTCTACACTTCGCCGTGGGTTGCAGATTATCCGTCTTCCTACCACACTGAGCTTGGCGAGGGTTTCCCTGACTTCGAGCGCGTGAATGACATCTGGGACATCGTAGACGATGTAGATCTGTTCATTTTCCCTGAGTCGCATCAAGGGCCGTTGCAGAACTACCTCACCGATCAAGGGAAGCGAGTTTGGGGATCGCGCAACGGAGACGAAATCGAACTCTACCGCGAGGATGCCAGAGAGTTTATCGACAGCCTTGGAATAGCTCAACCTCCCTACGAAGTAGTTAAGGGGATGACGGCGCTGCGGAAGTACATCAAGAGCCGCGACAAGGACAAGCTCTGGATCAAGATAAGCCGGACGCGGGGCGATACGGAAACCTTCTCCGTGGAAGGATACGAGTTAAGCAAGAACCACCTAGACCAACTGGAAGCAGAGTTTGGGCCGCTGGCGGAGCATCGGTCGTTCGTTGTTGAAGATAATCTTCCTGACACCTTTGACCTGGCGATAGACACCTACTGCATTGATGGAAAGTTTCCTTCAAAGAGCATGTTAGGGAACGAGCAGAAGGATCAAGGCTACATCGGAGTAGTTAAGGACTGGAAAGACTTTCCGAAGCAGATGCGGGAGAACTACGAAGCCATTGGGCCTGCCCTGAAGGAGTACGGATACCGCAACTTCTTTGCAATGGAGCACCGTATAGGGAAAGGCGAGATGTACCTGAGCGACCCTTGCATGAGAGTTGGATCTCCCATCTTCGAGTTGGAACTGAACATGATCGCCAACCTCCCTGAGATTCTTTGGGAAGGTGCAGGTGGCGTTCTGGTTGAGCCGGACTACAAAGGGAAGTACGGGTATGAGATTTTGGTGCAGAGTCCCTGGGTTGACGAACATCCTCTACTGGTGGAGTTTCCAGAGAAGTACCGTGATCAGATCAAGTTCCGCTACGCTGCGCAGTTCCCTGATGGGCTGTGGATACTGCCTCAGAAGGCGGGCCCGATCTT
>Ga0224559_1000690_pt1 | contig 20932 bp, 19 predicted proteins | sample 714S33034metaG_FD_180676 | JGI IMG/M metagenome (GOLD analysis project Ga0224559, IMG submission 180676) | Peat soil microbial communities from Stordalen Mire, Sweden - 717 S3 30-34 | ecosystem: Environmental > Terrestrial > Soil > Wetlands > Peat | place: Sweden: Norrbotten County, Stordalen... | reverse complement strand
TATTCCAGATTAGCATATGTTTACTTCCACACAAATGTAGGCATGATATAAAATGAGAGTAAGTCAAGGAGTATCTTATGGGGATTAAATAATCCCAATTATTAATAACCATGAAGAAGTTATTGTTTTTAAAATAGAAGAGTTTACAAGGGCGTTTAAATCTATGATAAATTGACTATATTAATATGATATAGATTTAAAGTTTAATAGACCGGAGAATTATAAATTGCTTGGTTTGTGGCCTAAGATCATGTCACGTGCCCATATTATTATGTTATGTAGATAATTTTCTTATTCAAGATCCCATCTAAAGTAGATTAGATGATTATCTATAGAATACATTTTAACTATGTAATCTACTATAAATTGTGGCGTGTAGTATACCCCACCAGCTTTTTTTACTTCTAGGCCATACTGTGCTATGACTAAGTTATTAACTTCATATTATTTTTAAAATTAATCGTATATAATAATTATTTTCTAAAAATTAAAAAAATAAGAAACAAATAATCAATCAAGATATAAAAAACCCTTGTAAATTAAAAAAATAGAAAAAAAAGAAATTGTGAGTATTTCATTTCTTTTTTACGGGGCTATGCTAACATAGTTAGGTAATACATGGTTGATTCCGTAGTAGTTTATTATTTTACTGTACATGTATACTAGTTTACTGAATGTTATGTTACCTAGGCTGGTAGTTGCGAAGTTTGGTGCTCTGGCGTTAGTTGTGATGAAGTTTTTAATGTTTTGAGCGACTTTTAGGTATTCAGTTTTTTGTAGGTTACCGGCTTTGAATGTTCCACTGGGACTTGGCGCTGGTTTAACTGCTATTACAGTTAATGGGTTTAAGTTTTTATTGTTAATGTTGAGTGTACCGGTTACTAGTAATTGCAGGAATTGTGGCATGGTGATTGTTTGACCTGAGATTGTTACACTGGTTGGTAAAGTTTTACTGTGAGATTCGTAGTAGTTTTTCACGTGCAATGATTCAGATTCCAACTGAGCAATGGTTATGGTAAATGGAATCTTCACCATTACATTAGCAGTATCTGGCGTGGTTGGATCGTACTCATTTTCAGCGGTCTTATTTGCAACATTAGTCACGCTTTTACCATCAACAGTACTGGTAGGTGTAACATAAAGTTTTAAGGTTGCATTTGCACCGTTTAGTAATGTTCCAATGTTCCATATACCAGTGATACTGTTGTAGGTTCCCTGACTGGCAGTGTAACTGTTATAAGTTAAACCTGATGGTATAACATCAGTTACTACGATGCCTGTTGCGGTGTCTGGTCCGTTATTTTTAGCTATTACGGTGTAGTTGTACTTTTGACCAACATTTGGTGATGCGTTACTAGTAGTCTTGTTTAGTTGCACATCAGCAGAGACAGGTACAAAAATACTTACATTATAAGTGTCTGGTGTGGTTGGATCGTACTCATTTTCAGCGGTTTTAGTTGCAGTGTTAGTTATAGTACTGTTTGCAGCTGATGTAGCTGGAGTTACAAAAAGATTTAAAACAGCAGTATTACCATTATTGAGTGTTCCAATATTCCATATACCAGTGCTACTATTGTATGTAGTACCTGGAGATGCAGTGTAACTGTTATATGTTAAACCAAATGGTATAACATCAGTTACGATGACACCAGTGGCAGTATCTGGACCGTTATTCGTTACATTTATAGTGTAGTTGTACTTTTGACCTACATTTGGTGATGCGTTACTAGTGGTTTTGATTAGCTGTACATCGGCTATTGGCACGTGTAGGGTTACGTTGGCTGTGTCTGGTGTGGTTGGATCGTACTCATTTTGAGCGATTTTAGTTGCAGTGTTAGTCACGTTTGTATCTGCTAAACTGCTAGTAGGGGTTACGTAGAGTTGTATGGTTGCATTTGCACCGTTTAGTAATGTTCCAATGTTCCATATACCAGTGATACTGTTGTAGGTTCCCTGACTGGCAGTGTAACTGTTATAAGTTAAACCTGATGGTATAACATCAGTTACTACGATGCCTGTTGCGGTGTCTGGTCCGTTATTTTTAGCTATTACGGTGTAGTTGAATTGTTGACCAACATTTGGTGATGCGTTACTAGTGGTTTTATTAAGTTGTACATCAGCTGACGTGTTTATGTTTATTGATGTACTTACTGTTTGATTGTCGACAGTAGAGTTTACATTAGCTGTTCCATCTAAAGTTGCTTGGAATGTACTAGTTGTTAATCCATTGCTGAAGTTGACATCAGTGATGGTTCCATTGGTTGCTGTAAAATGAGCAGGGCCAGTGTATGGTACTACTCCATTAGCCGGGTCGTGGTATATTCCATTGGAATCATGCTGTAAATCCGCGGTTATGGTTGATGTACCACCATTGTATATGGTTGTTGGATTTGCATTGATAGATAGTACTATCCATGGCGTGTAATTAATTGTTCCGAAAACCATATTTCCGGATGGTCCGCTATTAATACCCCACCAATTGAGTGTGGCGTTAATTGTTCCACCAGCATGATATATTTGGGTTCCATTTATTGCATTGTTAAACACGATACGGTCGAAATGTAGAGAGGTAGTACCATTATTGTAAAGTGCTCCTCCTAAATTGGTAGCAGTGTTATTGAACAAAGTACTGTTGGTCACGGTTATATTTCCCAGTCCTGTACTATTTGTATTGTAGATAGCTCCACCATTCATTGCAGTATTCATAGTTAGTGTACTAGTATTTATATTAATTAGTGCCTTTCCAGTTGTTCCACCGTCATTGTAGATGGCTCCACCGTTACCGTTTGCATTGTTGTTGGTGAATGTACTGTTGTTTATGTATGTTGTTTCGGGGTGATAGAAACTGTAATTCGCATAGGTGTTACCTATGTTATAGACTGCTCCACCATTAACTAATGCATTATTGTGGTTGAATTTGCTGTTGGTTATGTTAACATTGGTTGGTTTTTGGTAGTAGTAAGTTGCATAGTTGAAGATGGCTCCACCATTATTTGCAGTGTTATTGGTGAATGTATCGTTCGTTATGTTAATAATCATTGGACTGTTAGTGTTGTACATGTAATTGTAGATGGCTCCTCCATTACCGAGTGCTGTGTTATTGGTGAATGTATCGTTTATCATGTCAATTGAGGGTATGGTATTGTATTGTACATTATTGTAGATGGCTCCACCATTATCAGTGGCTGTGTTATTAATGAATTGACTGTTAGTAATGCTGCCTTGGGGTACAGTAGTAAATCCTCCAGTGTAGATTGCCCCACCATCGAATGCTGTGTTATTGATGAATGTACTGTTATTGTCCGTGAATGTATCACCATTGTAGATGGCTCCTCCATCCCCATTGGTTACACTGTTACCTGTGAATGTGTTATGTGATTCATTTATAATTCCTTCCCCAATGTATATGGCTCCTCCACCATAGAATGCACTGTTATTTGTGAAGGTACTGCCAGTTTCGGTTACGAGTGCAGTGGTAACGAAACTGCAGATTGCCCCACCATAATAGGAGGTTGCAGTGTTATTGGTGTATTTACTATTCAAATCATTCACGGTACCGTAACTGAAGATTGCCCCACCACTGCCCGCTGTGTTGTTTATGAAGGTACCTTTGGTTTCATTAATTGTACCGTAAGTGAAAATGGCTCCTCCTGAACCATTAGGGGCGGAATTACCAATGTATTTATTGTTGGTATCATTTGATGTTCCACCACTATTGAATATGGCTCCTCCAACTTGTGCAACTGCACTATTATTTGTGAAGGTACCGTTGGTTTCATTTTGAGTACCGAAAGTGTTGATGGCTCCTCCTTCGACTGATGCCGTGTTATTAATATAGGTATTATTCATGTCGGTTAGAATGAATCCTCCGTTTGTGATGGCTCCTCCGTATGCTGCACTGTTACCTGTGAATTTACCATTAGTTTCGGTTAGTTTATTGGCAGTGTAAATAGCTCCTCCGAAACCGGATGCTATATTGTTAGTGTATGTATTATTCAGATCGGTTAGGGTGGCAGTATTGTATATTGCTGCTCCACCACCGTTATCATCGCTGGCTGTGTTGCTTGTGAATGCACTATGAGTTATAGTGTCTGTTCCCGCATTAGTGTAGATGGCTCCACCTGAATTAGCATTATTACTGTTGAATATACAGTTTGTAACATTTAGTTTAACATTACTCGTGTAGACGGCTCCGCCTGAACTACCTATTGCATTGTTACCTTTGAATGTACAGTTAATTAGGTTTAAAGTACTGTTCATTCCATTACCATCATTTATTGCACTACCGTTTAGTGTAGATGATGCGTTAGTTAAAGTCAATTTTTCTATGGTGACATTAAACCCCGGTCCGATATTGAATATCTGGTTTAATTTACCATTTATAATAGTACCGGTTTGAGTGGTACCGCTAATGGTTAGATCCTTATTAATGTTTAGACCGTAGTCGCCAGCTATATTATAAATTCCGTTTCCTACGTAAACTATTCCGCCAGAATTAACCGTACTGATTCCTTTTCCAATTGTATGGTAGGGATTTGTTTGAGTACCAGTTCCGGTGGTGTCACTTCCGGTGGTTGAAACGTATTTAGGGTCTGTTGCAACGCTAGATGATTGAATTGAATTATTTTTCGTTTGATTTACTATACTTTGCTTAGGTTTATTTACTATATTTGGCGTCGGAGTATCATTTGTAACGATATTATTATGTGATATCGTAGCAATGATATTATTACTTGTACTAGCCGCAGATGCAGCACCCGCAGTAAATAATACTAAAAATAAAGCAAAAAATAATAGTATCATATTCCTTATCATCTTATTTCACCTCCTTATTATTCTTCTTAAACTTTTTATTTTATTCTTTAAGATGGATAAATTTGTAGTGAATAAATTTTCCATAAATAATATTATGGACATTGAATTATAAAAATTTGGTTAAATGTTTTTTTATATCATGTATAATGTAATATTTCGTTCGAATAGTGTATGAAATCTGATTTATATTAATTAAGACAGATTTTAACTTAAAATTACAATATACTCCTCCAAATACTGTTAAGTTACCAGATTTACTTAAACTTCTCCACCATACAACTAATCTGCCATTATTTGCTGTCCCTTTAACTCTCTGTGCATGAACAGGATCTTGTATTTTATTACTACAGTTTGACAGAATCATAAGCAAAATTTTATCAGTTTTACTATCCAGTATAATTATAATTTTATACTCCTAAAATTATCCATTTAATTGATTAACAATTCTAACCAGCCCAATACATCCCATCAAACTATTTAATAATCTTAACATATTATTACTTTCTTTGGCATCATATTTTAGAGTTTCTCGGTGTAGTTCCCTAAATATAATATTTATTTTAATGATCGCCACACTTTGAGTTACTGAATAGATCTATATACTGGAAATTAGGATATTGTAGCCGAACTAATCATATATTGAAGTAACATGTCAATAAAGCATAAAGATCAATGATAGTCCCATTAAATAAGTTTATCTAATGAGATAACAGTGAGAATCATCTGGACTTTAAAAATAGAGAAATTTAACTAAAAAATTCAGAATGTAAATTGAATATTTTGATTATAAAACTATTAAAAACAGTTCAAATTCCTTTTTACAAAGGAGTGGAAAGGAGAACATGGATGTTCTCAAACCTTTGCTGTCAAAAACAAAACATAAAATTCCAGAAAATGGCCCCAAATACAACATTTAAAAGATAATGTACACAAATGATACCCATGGTAATGTAACTTCCAAAATTAGTTATTGCAAGCATTAGAAATTAAAAAACGGATTTTCTAAACCATTATTAATAAAATAAAATAAAATTAAACCATTTATAATAAGGAAGACCCCAACAGTTACTACATTGTTAAAAAGTGCTTCAAATTCCTTTGTAAACAAAATACCAACTACTGCTACATGGATTGTACCTACAATTAGAAGCCGGGCTAATCTTTTATGTACATCTTGTCAAACCGTCCATGAAAGTTCCCTGAAACAAATTCAACAAACTATTTACAAAGGCTTTTATTATTTTTATAAGGTCTCTCCAGAAGAAACCAACCACTGCTGTTAATGTACCTAGGTGCAGTAGAGTGTTAAATGAAATTGCCCCAGACGGATTTGGGAAAGTTACATTTAATATATGTGTAACTATTATGACTTGTCCTGCACTAGCAATAGGTAAAAACTCTGCTAAACCTTGAACTATACCTAAAATAATAGCTTGTATAATATCCATCTTTTTATCACCATAAAAATTAAACTAAAATTTGAAGAAGTTATATTTGAAAAGAATATTAAATTTTTGATAAATTTGTAACCGCTTCATTTTAATTTTATGTCAAATTATAATCAATAAATGTATTCATTTTTTAAATCTGTTTAGTCCAAATGCTACTATTACAATAATGATTGCCATTATACCTTCAATTAAATGTGTAATTGTTCATAAAAACTACTCCTAATGATTATTTGGGTTTTTAAACCATTTCAAGTATTAATATCTTAATTATTCCTTTGACTATTTATTTAATCTTAAAATTTTTATTTAAGTATTTATTCCATACTTTACACCCCAATCTGGACCCATTTTAATATAACTATCCATTATAAATTATAACCCCTATCAAGAGAGAATAATACCTTAACTTTTTTAAGGGGTAGATTAACCTTATTACACAGTTCAATATCTTTGACAATAAAATATGAACAAAAGAGAAAATTCGATTTATTATTGATAAGTAGATATCAAAATAGAATGGCAAAAATTAAATTTATTATTGTTTTCCAAAATAATATATAATATTTAACAAAGTTTAGTTATCATAAGATCAATGTCTATATATTGAGATATGTGGAGAACTTAAACTCCATAAAAGAATAAAAATTAATTCATATATTCAATATAATTCTGAATATTATTTTGTAAATTTATTTTTATAAGTGGAAAAGTGTTGTAAAATGGAAATCCAAAATTTAATGCAAGAAATCAGAGAAAATGCACTTAGTAAAATGGAAAGAAGACCCCCTCAAGACCTTGCACCGAGCTGGTCCGGTGAAGATCTGCTATACTCTGGAAAAGGAAATGCAATTTTTATTGTACTGCCAACACCCGGTTGTGCATGGGCAATTTCAGGATCAGGAGGCTGCACAATGTGCAGCTATGTATCAGATTCCCCACTTGAAAAGGTAGAACCCAGTCTATTAGTGGATATATTCAAAAAAGCAATTGGAAAACATGAAATAAGTGAAAAAACTGTTGTTAAAATATTTGCATCGGGCAGTTTCTTAAATCCTGATGAGATACCTAGAATTGCAAGAGACGAAATTTTAAACATTCTCAAAGATGAAAAGAATGTTGAGGAGGTTGTTGTAGAATCTAGACCAGAATTTATTACCAAAGAGGTCCTTAAAGAGTGTTGTGAAGCTTTAGGTGATAAAATATTTGAGATAGGTATTGGACTCGAAACTTCAAATGATTATACCCGGGAAAATAAGATAAATAAAGGATTTTCAAGGGAAGATTTCGAGATGGCAGTTAAAATTATTAATGATACAGAATTAGAATGTGATGTTCGTGCTAAAGCTTACATATTTGTAAAACCCATTTTAACTTCTGAAAAGGATGCAGTTGAAGAAGCAGTGAAATCAGCAGAGTATGCTGAATCTGTGGGTGCAAGCAGAATCTCTTTTTGTCCGGCAACAATACACAAAGACACTTTAATGGAATTACTTTGGAGGGGCGGTTCTTATCAACCCCCATGGATATGGAGTATAATGGAGATCATAAGAAGAGTAAGGGGATCGGTTGATATCCCAATCATAATGGATACAGCAGGTTTTGGAAGTAGAAGAGGCCCATACAATTGTAAAAAATGTAATTCACAGTTAAAGAGTATGATAATTGAATCAAATCTTGATCAGAGTATTCCAGAGGATATTGAATGTGAATGTAAGGAAAAATGGAAATCTGAAATTGAATTCTCAAACATTACAAGATCCACTACCAACCTGTTGCGTAAGAAATAGGTGGGTATAATTTTTTTAAATTCTTATTTTACAATTTTTTTTCTACTATTTTTTCTTAATGAATTTTACCCCAAAATGTTTCATGCATTAGGTTACAAATGTTTCCACAATGGAAAAGAATGAACCAAAAGAAAATGAAACATCCACAGATGGGTTGATGGATTTTTTAACAGAACTAGGAAAAGCTTTAACAGCATCAGGCATATCTGTAGTAGATATTACATCTATCCTGGGAAAAATTGCTATTGCCTATGGAACTAATGCCGAAATATTAGTATTTCCCACTATGATAATGATAAAAATTGGGGAAAACGAATCTGCACCTTTAAATGCTGCCAACCAAAAGCCCGGATTTTTACCTTTAAATCAGGTTTCTGAGATATATCAACTCATATATAAAGCTGAAGCATGTGGAATTTCTCCTAAAGATGGTATAAAATGTCTAAGGGAAATACTCTCGGAAAAACATCAATTCGGTGCTGTCGGAATATTCATTGGATACATACTGTTCTCGATGGGTATTGGATTGTTACTACAACCTACACCAGAACAACTTTTAGTATCCGGAGTGCTTGGAGCCATTGTAGGATTATTAGTCGTATTAAGTAGGGGAAGAACCAGATTTTTACTCATACTGCCAGTAATTGCTGCTTTAATTGTTTCTTCATTGCTCCTTTACAGTATTAAAATAGGGTTAATAACAGGATCAGTTGCAATGCTTTTGCCTGCTTTGGCCTATTTCCTCCCAGGCGCCACTTTAACTACTGGAATGTTCGAACTTGCCTATGGGGAGATTATATCAGGAGCTAGTAGAGTAATATACGGAACAGCAATATTGTTTTTAATATTATTCGGTGTTCTTGTTGGAATTCAGATCGCTGGTATTTCTCCTGAAAGTTTGTTTGTTGCAAACACAATAAATGGTTTAGGATGGTGGGCCCCATATCTTGGAGTTATAACATTTGCATTGGGCATGTACCTCCTGATGTCCATAAGAAATAAAGACATGCCATGGGTTATTTTGATACTGTACATAGCATTTTTTGGCCAACAACTTGGTAATCACTTTGTAGGCGGTTTCTTTGGAGCATTTTCAGGATCTTTATTAATGGCAATTAGTGGAACAATTATCGAAAGAAGAGACCATAAAACTCCAAGTTTTGTGTCTATAATGCCCGCATTTTGGATACTTGTACCGGGTTCCTTGGGTTTCATGAGTTTAGCAACCTTTGTAAATCAGCATTATTTTGCAGCACTATCTGACGCCACAGTTGTTGCTATGACCATAGTGGCTATTTCACTCGGATTACTATTAGGGGCTGTAATAACCGAACCATTGAAGGAAAGGGAAATAATATAAATTTTACAAAAATTAATTCAATTAATCACAGATATCAAACATTGAGTTTAATTATAAGAACGATATTAGAGGGACATTAAATGGCTGATACACCAGCATATACCATAAACACTGTAACTTCCCATGATGGTACTAAAATTGGATACAGACAAATGGGTAGTGGTCCGGGTTTAGTACTGTTGCATGGAAGTATGGCTTCATCCCAGAGTTTCATGACCCTTGCCACGATACTGTCCGACAATTTTACAGTATATATTCCAGATAGAAGAGGTAGAGGCTTGAGTGGAACATTTGGAAATAGTTACTGCATAGAAAAAGAAATAGAAGATTTAGATGCAATTTTAAAGAAATCTGGAGCAAATTACATTTTTGGATTAAGTTCAGGTGCACTCATCGCGATTAAAGCATCGCTTAATATCCCATCGATTAAGAAGATGGCCCTATACGAACCACCCATAGCATTGGACAGTGCGGTGATTGAAAAACATGATTTGTTTATGAAACGTTTTGAAAAGGAGATTGTTAATGGTGAGTGGGGTTCAGCATTTGTAACAGTAATTGAAGGTTTGGAGATTATACCATCACCATTAAAGTATTTTCCACGTTTTTTATTGACATTCCTATTCAACAGGACCATAAAAGAAGATGCTATAAATGTCAAAGAAAATGATGTTTCCCTCATGGAACTTATTCCCACACACCATTATGATTATCAGCTAATAGTTGAAACACAAGATTCAATAATTGATTTTAAAGAAGTATCTTCACAAGTACTATTGTTAGGTGGCAGTAGAAGTCCTATCTTTTTAAAACATAGTCTGGACAAATTAAATAATGTGTTAAAATGTGCTAAACGCGTAGAGTTTAGGGGTTTAGGGCATACAGCACCTATAGAGAGCAACCAACCAGAACAGGTTGCAGTGGAATTACAAAAATTTTTAATGACCCATAAATGCAAATCAAAATAATGATCCCTATGTAGTCGGACAACACATAATTTAATGGCCCAAACTATAAACTTGCATTTTGATGATACTTGACATCAATATCCAGTATACGACCATGACTAAATTTTAATCCGAGTCATGTCATGTGCATATAACATTTAAAAGATCGGTCTAAATTTATTTTTGGGAATAAACTGTTGAAAGTACATTTTTAAATTGGACAGTGACACTCATTTTTCCCTGTTCTGGGCAAGGAAATCTTTAACACCTTGATCATTTCTTATTATAATATCATAATTGTATAAAGAAAATATCTAAAGTACTAATTAATTATAATATATTCATAACAAAATATTAAAAAAAATAATTTATTGGAACGAAATTAAATGAAACAATATTTGAACATAATTTTTCTTGTTATAGGGATTATACTCTTAATTATAAGTTTGAATTTAAATTTAAATGCTAATTCTGGATGGGTAACTCCTTTAGATGTAGATTTTAGAATTTTTAATCTTGGAATCATACTGATTCTTTATAATTCTGCTAGACTATTAGGATTTTTTTCATTCATGAACTTAAGTAAACAAGAAGAAGCAGATAAAATGGATTATAGAGAAATTAATACAAAAGATAATTGTACAAAATGTAAATATTATGATTCAAAATCCAATGAATCATCAAAAGCAAATTGTAAATTTTTTCATATTAAAGTTGACGAAAATCATATTTGTGATTTATTTAGTCTTGAATGATAAATTATGACCTTAAAAAGTAGAATAAATTAAATTATTTCACTCAAAAATGCAATGGGTAATGTTAGTAAATCTAATCTGATTAGAATAGCAATAACTGAATATCTAATGAAATATAAAGATTTATTATAGCTTATATTTTTTAGGAGTTGTTTTGGAATGTGGTTGTTTAAAAATCGTAAGAAAAAATCTTTTATTAAAATAGGTAGCGAATTGTTTGATAAAGGAAAATATGAAGAGTCAATAGATTATTTTGATAAAGCGTTGGAAAAAGATCCGAATAATATTAATGCATTGAAACTGAAAGCTAGTGCTTTAATATTTTTGAAAAAACGTGAAGAAGCTGTAAAGTGTATGGATATGGTTTTACTATTGGAGCCTGAATTCGGGATTGCTTGGTTTAGTAAAGGATTACTTGCTCAAAACTTAGGTAAATATGAAGAAGCTGTTGAGTATTTTGAAAAAGCAATTGAATGTAATTACATAACTGAAGATGTATATACTAGATTAAGTTTTGTTTACGGACAACTAGATAAATTCGAAGAACATGCTAAATACGCAAAAAAAGCTTTGGGAATGAGTGGACTTTTTGGAGATCCCAAGATTTTGGATAATTCAAATATATTTTAATTTAAGAAAGTTTCTATTAAACTATTTTGAACTTTTTTACTGCAATGTAAGTAAATCCAACCTTATCATGATAGCAATAACTGAATATATAATGAAATATAATGATTTGATCGATAAAAATTAATTAAATTTAGGTGATCGGCCAATGATCATGGTCTTAATTCATTGATTTCCAGTAATTTGTAAGTAATTTATCAAAAACGATAAAAAAAATTAATTAGGTTAAGTTTTTTTATTATCATGATTCGAATTTTAACTTTTTATTATTATTTTTAATTATTGAATTAATTTTTGTTTCATTACCTAGTTTATATCTGAAATTACATTTATTGAAACCTTCAGCGATTGTTTCTGTTCGAATTAAACCTTGATTTCCGATTTCACTGGTTATGCCATCCATGGCACATATATACGGTGTTAATTCGTCGGCATTATGTTGATGATATAATTTTACTATACCGCACTCAGTGTAATCTATACCATAATCACAATTATCATCACCTTCAATAAATTTATAAACCCAATCATCAGGGTATTCTTTTTCTTGTGATTTGTTTGCTGACATTTTTATTAAGTGGATATAATTTGGATCTTTCATGGAAGGAATTACTTCAGGATGGTTAACATAAAAGTTTTCAGAAGTTTTATAAATTAATTCTCCAATATCCTCTAAAGATTTTCCATGTCTTTTTAACACATTATAAAATACAAGATTTTCTATAGCAATAAAGAGAATATATGTTAAACGATTACTGTCACCACCTATATATGGAATTTCTTCGTAGAGTGATTCATATTCTCGTTTAATTTCCTCCCTTATACTGTCGTTAAATTCTTTACCATATTTCTCAATTATTAAATCACATATACTTTCATTAAAGCCTTTGAATTCTATAAGAAACTCTGATTTCTTAGATTCATAATAATCATTAGTTTCACTCATTAAACCCCTCCTTAATTTCTGTATTTAATGGATAATAAAGTTTAATTATGCTTATGAATAAAATTTATTATTATGGGGGTGTATAAGGATGTTCTTTATTGGTACTATTTTAAGACAACTGTTAGCATATGTGGGTTTACATGGAACTTATGTTGTATTAGCTACTATTGCTGCAAGTGTTCTTATAGGCACTTTTATTAAGCAAAAATTTAATATAGGCGATGATAGAAGTTCAAGAAGGAATAGAAGAAGATAATAAAGAGTTTAATATTAATGAACTATTTATTTATAATTACAATAAGAAATACCGGATTAATTGGGGGGAAATCCTCAATAAATAAGTTTTAATACTCCTCCATTTTTTTTTGTTTCTTAATTATTTTTTAATATACTGTTTTTGGGGATGTTGTATTATTACCAGTTTTTACTCTGCTCATTATGATGAATGCTATTATGAGTAGTATTGCTCCCATCCAGTATGGTGCGCTGGGCATGATATGATCATAAACTAAACCTGCCCATAATGGTCCTAGTATATTCATTAATGTGAATAGAGATGTGATTACTCCAAATATTTCACTTTGCATTGAGGCAGTACACTTTTTGATTCTATAACGAAGTAGCTTATTTTAGATATATTACATATATAGAAACTGCAAAAACATTATATAATATATGCTTAGATATCAGATGAGGTATTTATTGAATGAAAAACCAATCTTTAAGCAATTAAACTTTAAACTATCAAAAAAACAACTCGAAGCTAGAAAAACTATCAACTGCAATGGGTAATGTAAGTAAATCCAATCTGATTAGAATACCAATAACTGAATATATTATGAGATATAAGGATTTATTAGAATAGTATTCTAAAGGGCGTATGAAATGGAGTTGTTATTTGATGAAAAGATATCATCCAGTTAGTGCTATAATATTAGGAATTTTTTTAGTTGGTTTTTTGTCATTTATTTTACCAGATATTCCTCCAGTATCAAACATTTTAGTAATACCTATTTTAATTGTGGGTGGTTTCACTGCCACATATTTATCTAAACCAAATAAAGCAATATATGGGCTTTATGAAGGTTTCATATACGACTTAGGGTATTTGCCCATTATTTTACTTTATAAAATTATACCATTAGTAATGATAATAATCATGATTTCTAGTCCGATATTAGGATTTTTAGGAGGATACATCGGAAAATCATTAAGATTACATTTAGATAATGAAAATAATCAGGATTGCAATAACTGAATACTTGATGAAGTATAAAGATTTGTTGGAATAATATTAAACATTTAATTTATAGGTTATACTTGCAAATTCATAATCAGTTCATGTTATGATTAGAAAAATAGAGGTTTTATGGTTATGTGTTTTTTAGTTTCTAAATTATTGTTAAATATTAGCTAAGTTTATGAGGGTTGTTATGGATTATTTATCTATTATTGGATTTTTTGTATTGATAGGTTTAGCTTTAGCACTAGGTAGTCGTAGTCATAATATTAAAAATATATCTACTTCACATTTTGAAAATCATTTGTTTCATTTAATTATCCCAGTAATCTTACTGTAGTAGATGAATCTATCAAAGAAAGATGTAAGATATATCTCTTTAATGGAGCCCCCATTAAAGTTGATAGTAACGATCCTAAATGTATAGGGGATATAAGTACAACTGTATCTAATTTCGCGAGTTCAATTACAGATCCTATAAAGGATTTAGATATTAATGGCACCCCTGCAATTGAATATCATCATAATGTATTATCCAATGAACTATTTATTCCTTCAAAATCAATATTATTAGAATTAAATACAAATACATTACAAACAAACTCGAAATTAATATTTTTTGATTTATATAGCAATGCTTCCCAGACAAATTATGATATAATTAAAAATTCGCTTACAATAAAATAAAATTAAAGTATAATACTATAATTTCATCTAAAATTTAGAAATTGCAATTAACTTATTAAACAAATTAAATTACTCCCTCTTCATTTTTCATCTTCGAAGATTTTCTCTACAACTTTCTTTTTAGTCATTAGGTCATCTAAAAATTCATCTCTTTCTTTATTATGTTCTATCATTTCTTGAATTTGATTTTGCATGATTAATATCTTGTCTTCTTTATCTTTTGAATCCTTAATTAATTCGTCATATTCTTTAGTAGTTGAGTGTTTTATTTTCATTTTATTAATTAATAAATGCCCTACAACCTTTTTATACCTTTTTATAAGTTCTTTTGGATTACTTTTAAAGTAAGCTTCGGTTGTGGAGTTTATTCTATGACCTAAAAACCAGTCCACGGTCATTTGATCTCACCATTGTTGTATAAAGTTGTAGTGAAAAGTTTTCTAAGTTTGTGTGATGTGAAAAATCTTCTTTGTTTATTACTATTTCCATCAAATCCTGCTTGAGTATTCAATCTTTGGAATAACTGGATATAGGTAGATTTATACATCCTATGATTACGATTATCTACAAATAGAGGGTCATCAAGGGTTTTAATCAACTTATTATTTTTTTCTCTGTAAATAAGATAATCAACAATCGCATTAGTACTTTCTGGTGAGTTAAAAGTTATATAGGGCATTCCGGTTTTACGGCGAGTAATCTTCCAAGTTCCAATACTACAATCTTCTTTGTATAAAGATTTAGAAATTTTTTCAATGTTTAATAAATTTTCCGAATCTAAATCCAAATATTCTTCCATAGCATTTAAAAAATCTCCAAAGTTTAGATGTTTAACTTCACTTAAACCCATACCGCTTGTAAGCATTAAAAGAATTATAGCCTTATCCCTTATATTTGCATACTTCAATACTAATCTTACGTGTTTAATTTCAGGTATAGATTCAAAAACTTTATTTTCATTCTTATTCTTTAATTTAATTTTGGGAGTTGATATATCAAAATAATTGAAAAATGCCTTAATAGTCTCAACATTATTTTTAATCGTATTTCTAGATTTATTACTATTTTCTAAGCAATCCATATAATCTAAAAGATACTTATTTAATTTTCTCTTCCGTGGCCTTATCTCCTGATCATCTTCCAATTCTGCTTCTTCAATTAACATAGTAGGCGTTTTTTCAACAAAATTAGCAAAAGATTTAATTCTCAAGATATATGCATATTTTGTGGATTCTCGTAAAGATCTCATCCTTAGGAAATCTTTAACACATTGATCATTCTTTATAATATCATCATTCAAATTAAAAACTCCAAGTAATAATTAATTATAATATGTTATTAACATTATAAAAAGCAATCATTAGTGAGACATTATGATAGGAATAAGCGCTGATTTTGACCCTGTACATCTAGGACATGTGAAACTCATTGATAAAGCCCGTGAAATTGCTGATAAAAAGAACGACAAAATAGTTATCTATCTTAACAAAGGATTCAGTGCCAACCATGCACCTTTCTTTGCAAGTTATGAAGCCAGAAGTAAAATGGCTTTGGAAGCGGGTGCAGATATCATTGTCCCTATAGAAGGACTCCACCATAGATTAACCCTTGCCTACACCGTACCAATAAGAATAGCCATGATGATTGAAGATGGAATCGTTGATTACATTGATGCTGCAAATGTTTCAACCGACAGTATCAAGAAATATGCATCACGTTTTGCAAAAAAAGGAATATTTAGTGGCATACCACGAAATTTACCCAACAGGAACGTTATCAGATGGTTTGCTGTCAACGAATTTTTGTATAATAAATATAAAAGAAATCTCAAATTCCATATAATACCCGAGTACAAGGCCGCTGGGGGGAAAATATCTGGAAGGGAAATAAGAAGGGGAATACTTGAAAACAATATGGAAATTCCCGAAAATGTTGCCAGGCTCTTACCCGACTCAACGGTTAGGATACTGGAAGAGGAAATAAGAAATGGCAATATTCCTGGTGAAAGGAATATGAAAGATCTCACCAAATGTTTAAACACATATTCTCGTGCAAAACTAAATAATATAGCACATATGAATGCAGATGCCGTGAATGCAGTTGTTGCAGGTCGTAGCTATAAACGTGAGGATCAGATATGGGCTTCTTTTAGAGTGGCCGGTTACGGGCCAGTACTTACACGCCTAGCTGTGAGTGCCGCTGAAGAAGATGTAACCCGAAGAGAAGTTTTTGATCTTATTAAGAAATACGAAAATAGTGGAATCATCCCCAAGGACATGAGTGTTGAACAGGTTATTGAAAGAGCATGGTATGTATCCTCAAAATCCAGTGATGGTGATTCATCCTCAGATGCTCATAAAAATTTTAGGAAAGGGGACAGAGGTTCTGAAAAGGCATTATACTCTTTTGATGCAGGAATGCATCTCAGGAGTTTTGAGGTAGAATCTTTGAGTATTGGTATGGAAGCCTTGTTCTATGTTGATAAAAATGAAAGGGTGTGTTGTGAAATGCGTGCCGAAGATCGTAAAATTAAAAGTCCACTAAAACTACCGGCCCATCAAGTTACATACCTAAGACTTTTAATTGATTCACATTTCATACCCCTCAGGGGAGAAATTGTTGAAAAACCCGAGGGTTGGAGGGTTAGAGTGTTTGTTGGGGATGAAGGTCACGAGTAAAACCACAACCAATCAAAATAATTAAGATTGGTTGATAATCAAACCAAATTTTTTCTTTAATATCTTATTTCTTTTTTATTTCCCTGGAGTTATTGTGTTTTTAATTTTAGCTGGTTTGTAATAGCTTTTTTTAAGGCCTTTAATAAATCTTGTTGCCCATACAAATGCTATTCCACAACCAAAGGCGCCTCCTATTACTATTCCCCACCATACTCCATGTTGTCCCATACCAAGAACAAACGATAGGAAATATGCAAATACCGAGATGAATAGAACTTCCCTAATTATTGTGAGTATTAATGATGTTACTCCCCGTCCCATACCCTGGAATATTGAACTTGCAACAATTCCAAATGGAACTATAATTATGAAAAGACACATCACCTGTAAAAATGTAGCTATTGATGGGGCCATAAATGAGCTCTGAGTAGAATATGCAAATATCGAAGCAATATTTGATGCAAAGATATAGATAATCACTGCTGTAATCGATGCAACCCCAAGTGCCAATTTTACAGAGTAGTTTAGAGCCGTTAGAATATTATTGTATCTCCTTGATCCATAAGCTGCTCCAGCTACTGTAATTGCAGCTGTACCTATTCCTATTGCAGGTATCATAGCTATCATTACAACTCTCCATCCTGCAGTGTAAACTGCAACTGCTTCGGTTCCACCGGTTATTACCAGCATAATATTTAGAACTATTCCTAATATTGACATTACAAAGAATTCAGCACTAGCAGGCAATCCAACAAGTAGAATATCTCTTATAACTGTCCAGCGGGCATTGAAATCCTTTCTTGACAATGATACGTATGTATCCCGTTTAAGCATCAGCCAATACAGAATTAAACCTGCTGAAATTGATGCTGATATTAATGTTGCTATTGCTGCTCCTGAAACACCCCATCCAAAGTAGTATATGAATATTGGATCAAGAACTATGTTAAGAATTGCTGTGGCTAACATGGCATACATTGGTCTTTTAACATCACCTTCGGCCCTTAATATGCCCGATGCAACACTTGTAAAGATCAGGAAGATTAATCCTCCAAAGACAATTTGCCCATATTGTACAGCAAGGTTTAATGAGGCTCCTGCTCCCATTATTATGAGCAAATCCTTAAGGAATATCAGGATAACAGCAGTTAATATTATCGAAACCAATAATGTGAGGATTATTGAGTGTATCGCTGCATTATCCGATCCTTTTTTATTTTTAGCACCTATACAACGTGATATTAACGAGTTTGCTCCCGCTCCAAGACCGTTACCTAATCCTATAACCATCATGAAGAGAGGTGTTACAAATCCTAATGCTGCAAGTGAGTTTGGTCCAAGACCTGCAACCCAGATACTATCAGCTAAATTGTACACCATCATGAGCAACATTGAAAGTATCATTGGCATTGAAAGGGTTCGAATTGCCTTTTTAGGATCTCCTGTTATCATTGAAACTCGGTCATTGATATTGCTATTTGGAGATTGGTTGTTATTATTATCCATCTGTACCCTTCCCATTTTTATTTACATTTTCCAGGCTGTTTACAGCAAGACCCTTCATAGTATTGAATAGATTATTGTAATCTTCTTCAGAGAATCTGGAGCACATTGAATTTTCCCATTCCTTCTCAATATTTATGACGATAGGAACTGCTTTTCTTCCCTTTTCAGTTAGATAAATAAGATATCTTCTACGATTTAACAAGTCAACTTTTCTAAATAGATATTCATTATCCTCTAATTTTCTTAATGCACGTGCAACAGTACCTTTATCAATATGAAAATGAGCTGCTAGTTCTTCTTGACTAATACCTTCTTCATTGGAAAGAACAGTTATAAATGGAAATTGTCCCGCAGTAATATCCATGTCCCCCATTTTATCATTGAGAAACATCATCCGTGTCCTGTGAATCATTGACACTAATAATCCGAGTGAAATCTCAGAATTATCTATCTTAAGTAATTTTTCAGCTTTCTGCATTTAATATAATACCCCTTGAGTAATTATTAATATATAAAACTTAAATTTTTGAATCTGTGATTATTTCTGTTATAAAGAGAAATGACCTAATCAAATATAAAAATAAGTACCAATTAGTCTTCTTTTGATGTAATTAGTTAAATTTCAATAGATTTTATTCATTACTGTAAGTAGTATTCCATAGTATATAAAGGTTGTATATGCAACAATTGTATATGCAAATTTAAATTCTTATAAAAAAAATTTCATAATATTAAAAATTTAAAACCATCATTTTATATCCATAAATCAAATTTTTAATCATTTCCTATTTTCAACTTCAGGACATGACCAGTTCTTACAGAAACTCATAACCATTTTACCAGTACTAGTGGTTATATAAAGTTTCCAACAATTATTATCAATCGGTTTGAACTCTATATCCAGTATTTCTTTACCAATAAGATCGCTTAGGGCATTATTACACTCTTGTGCATGTTCTTCTAACTTCATTCTATCCCCTCACTTTGAGATTTATCATATATTTTTGTGTTTCATTAGACTTAAAGTTTATAAAATAAGATTTATAGGACAAAATCCACAAATAAGATATATAAATCATTCTTTAATCTTCATAAGATACTCAAAAATTTCAATATAATCAACTGGTCTTTTTTCAGGTTTTTTAATATCCTCACCCAATAATCTAAAGAAATCCTTAGTACTTCCGGCCATAACAGGATCCTGTTTTCCCGATAACATTTCAACTACTTCATCCATCTCTTCTGAACGCCTCTGAGCATGAAAAGCAGCAGATACGATTCTAGATTTTGCAGATTCTATGAAATCCGGACATTCAGTTTCAGAAATATATTTAAAAACTTCTCTGTCTATCCCCATCTTGTAGGCATGATATATAGACTCAAAAAGTATAGCAGAAACACCTTTAGTATAGGCGCTTCTCAAGAGTTTTATTCCAGAAGCCTGGCCATTTAGACTACCTACAACTGTTATATTCATACCATAATGATTTAAATCTGCAAATTCATTAGCAAAAGATCCTGAAGCTATAACCTTCACATCTATTCCATTCTTAACCACAGAACCAATAATTGCTGCATCAACTGTTTTACCATTTTCGATCTTATCCAATGTATTGACAACTGTCTTGGGAGATATATTGTTAACATCCACATAAATACCACTAGAATATTTTCCAACCATCTCAGCTACTTGAATTGTCTCTGAAGGAACAACCGATGAAATGATTATATCAGAATTTTCTGCAAGGGCCTTGTAAGACGGATAGGTTTCAACACCACTTTTAAGGATATTATTCCTTGTTCTGGTACTCCTGCCCTCTACACAAGTATAGACTTCTGCACCATTTTTCATGAGCCCCGCAGATAATATTGAGGCCACTTCACCAAATCCTAAAAACCCAACTTTCATAAAACACCCCCTAAGATTTTAATAATTTGATAAATTAATTCCATTCTATGATTTTCAATCAATATTAATTATCTTTCTCTATTTTGGGTAAATAAAAATGAACTTATATCCGGTAAAATATTCCTAATAACAATTAAAATTTTCATTAAATTAAAATTTAATTTTATTGTTCAATAAATATTCCATTCAATTTTTAATCTAAATTTAAAAAAATAAGTAGGAGT
>Ga0224559_1000689_pt1 | contig 20946 bp, 24 predicted proteins | sample 714S33034metaG_FD_180676 | JGI IMG/M metagenome (GOLD analysis project Ga0224559, IMG submission 180676) | Peat soil microbial communities from Stordalen Mire, Sweden - 717 S3 30-34 | ecosystem: Environmental > Terrestrial > Soil > Wetlands > Peat | place: Sweden: Norrbotten County, Stordalen... | reverse complement strand
CGTGCTGCTATGGCGCGCCTGTCTGCTCACTAGGTCTCGCACCGTGTCCGCTACCGATTCCCCTATCGGCCTCGAGAGCTCTATCGCCTGCCGGCTCGATAACTCGATCTCGGGAGGGTCCGTGGGCCAGCCTCCCGCGGTGTCGCCGTAGGTGACCCGCGGAGAGATTCCCATCGTCTCGCACACGATCCGCACCGAGTCTCGTATCACGAGCTGTCCGCCGGTGAGATTGGAGGCACCGTCGAAGCCATCATCGACGATGTCGAGCATGCCGCGCACGCAATCGCGGACGTCGAGATATGCCTTGTTCTGCCTTCCGTCCCCGAGCACGGTCAGGTGATCGGGGTGCTGCTGCAGCGCGTGTACAAAATCCGCGACATGTCCGTGCGTGTACCTCGGGCCAAGCAGGCCCGCGAACCTAAATCGCCACGCGTGCATTCCTGTTTCCAGTTGGAAGGCTTTGATTAGATGCTCGCCTGCAATTTTGCTCGCCCCATAAATCGAATCTGCGTCGAGGGGATCTGTCTCTTTCGAGCCTTTTCCACAATACACGATCCCACTCGAGGCAAAGGCCAGATTGTTGACGTGAGCAGCTCGCATGCACGTAAGCACGTTCAGCGTTGCGTCGACGTTATTTTGCCATACCGCCCTAGGATTTTGCATATTTCGACGAACATCGGCATGCGCGGCTAGGTGAAAAACGAATTCCTGCCCGGCGACAACCTCTTTGAGTGCCGTGATGTCGCGACAGTCTCCGAGCACCATCGTGGCGTCTCTGTTGACAAAATCATTAAATCCTGTCGACAGATTATCGAATACCGTCACCTCAGAGCCGAGCTTGAGGAGGGCGTCGACCAAGTGCGAGCCTACAAATCCAGCGCCTCCGGTGACGAGCACCTTGCGGCCATCCCAACGATTGTGCATGTGGACCTCCACGGGGTTAGACTCCTGAACTATGGCACGCAAGCCGCTAAATTTCGATCCGCCAGGGGAAACCTCTGGGACGGACAACGAGGAGAATTGGACACCAGAGGAGCTGGGGGCACTTCCTCTCATCGCCTTTATTCCGACGCTGTCGCCGGAGTATCGGAGGCCCGAGCACCTGCGGGAGTGGTGCGAGCTGATTGAGCGCGTCCTCAAAGAGCCTCTCACGATCTGTAACGACGTCCCGATACAGCACGGCAAAACAGAGACGACGCTTCACGGGCTCGTGTGGCTCCTGTGCCGAAAGTCTGACCTCCGAATCGTGTACATGACTTACGATCATGAGCGTGCCCAAAAAATGGGGCAGAGAATGATGACGCTAGCTACTCGAGCCGGCGTCGGTCCGACACGGGGAACAGCCACGAAAGTCTCTTGGATGAACGCAGTCGGCGGTGGAATGGAGACGATGTCCGCAGCTCAGTCGCGCGAGGGTTGCCCAATCGATCTCTTGGTCGTGGACGACCCAATGCAGGAACATGATGCTCGAGACAAAAGCGTCAGGGACGCGGTTGAGTCGTCGATAGAGTACTACCGCGCACGAATGGGAGTGTCGTCACGACTGCCGGGTAAAGGCTCCACGCTGGTAATCATGTCCCGGTGGGACATCGACGACCAGATAGGGCGCATGCTGGCGAGAAGCGAGGACAAACCGGTATGGATTCACCACCCAGCGATTGTCGATATCGACACGAGTACCGAAAGAGCGTGGGCGCCAGAGGTGGTATCACTAGAAGAACTGCAGAAGATTCGACGTCGATGGCGGGAAGTGGACCCGAGCGAACGCCTATTTTTCGCGCGTCTAATGGGCGATCCGAGGCCGGACCTATCGGAATCGTTTCGAGACCCCACGTGGTATTACGACCTTCCTACGAATTGGGGTTTTAGAGAGGCGATCGGCCTCGACCTGTCCTATTCCGTGCACAAGGGATCGGATTTTTGTAGCATCACAAAGGTCCACTTTTCCGGCGATATCGCGTACGTCCGAGACGTCATACGGTGTCGTAAGGACTCCACTTCCGGAATCGAGTCAGCCCTCCGAAAGCTTATGTGCGGAGATCAACTGCCCATTTACATGTACGCGAGCGGTCCAGAGATTGGACTTCTTAGATACCTGTACGAGCAAGGTCTGAACGTCGTCATTTTACCAGCTCGATATAACAAAATGGTGCGAGCGCAAAAGACGATTGCCCGCTGGAACGAAGGGAAGATCCTGATTCCTAACGGCGCGCCATGGACGACCGGATTCGTCCAGCGACTGAAGACGTTTACAGGCCTGGACGGAGGAGTGGACGACGAGGCCGACGCGCTCGTATCCGTTTGCGACGGAAATTGGGGAGGAAGCGTCCAGCCTGGCGGATTTCGAGCGTTCGGGACGCGCTCGGTCGCGTACCGCTGACCGTCGTTTAGACGTGGCGCGAAAAGTGTGCCAAACTGTGCCACGAGGGAATCCCCTCGAAAGGTGCACACAATGGGCTCAGCAGAGACAGACGCAAAACTTGACAGGCTCGTAGACGCGCTCTTGACCAGCGCGTCGGTCGTCGGGGCGGCTCCCGGAGGAGGGATCGACGTCGCAGCCTTGGCAGCGGCAATCGTGGCCGCGCAAGATGCCGCGGCAAAAGCGCCGGGGCGAAATATTCTTGACGAGCAGATGCTTCAACTCCAGCAGATGCGCGACCGCCCGGGCGGCAAGCTCGGCTACTCGCACAACGTGACCTCAAAAATCACCGGTGCGACGTTCACCGTCGAAGTGCAGGAGTCACGAAAATCCAAGCTCGGGCGAATCACTGGACTCCTAAATTATAAACTCCCGAGCGACTGGAAGGAACGTATCGCGCGGCAGAGCTCGGAGCCGGAGCGCGTGTTCCAGCTACCGGATAACGCTCCTGAGATTCGACAGCCCAAATACGACACGTGGTACCGGCCTGACCTGCGATTCTACGTCGGCGCACTGGTTGGGGAGCAGGACATGGGCACGGCCGACCATCGGGTCGACGAGGATCATTGGATCGCGCTGCCCGTCGTGTGGCCCGACAGTCCTGAGTACGAGGTGATCGTTGCGATGATCGAGAGCGAGAAAAGCGCGTCTAGGGTCGTGTGACGATGGCCCGACCCACGCTCCCGTACGTCGCTGATCCTACGCCAAAGGAGTATCGGGGCGCGCAGCCTATGGGCGCGCCCGGCGTGCAGCAGCCGTCGATAACCGTCCAATCGGACCCGGCCCACGCCGTCGTGACTGACGATCAAAATTTGAACGGCGACACTCGGGCGCGCGTACAAGTGGTGCTGCGCGATATCCCGCTGATAGCGATACAAAATAACTGGCAACTGCCAGACGTTGCCGGCGCGCTGGCTTCGCACATGGTCGGATTTTTCGAATCGTCCGCCCAGATGGCCGATAGCATCTTGGGCGACGATCGCGTCCAGGCCACGCTCGGTTCGCGAATCGGTGGACTGTTCGGGAGCGAGATTCGCTTCAAGGCAGCGAACGACAGCGCTGCGGCCAAAGAGGTGCTCGAGGCGTGGCAGGAGGACTGGCAACGAATCGGCGAGATAGGCCCGCTCGTGGAGCTGTCCGCGTACACGATCCTGATGGGATTCTCGGAGTGCCAGATGCCGTGGGACACCACCGGCAAGCGCTGGATACCCACGCTGCGCCCGTGGCACCCGCGATTCTCGTACTTCAATTGGGCAATCAGGCGGTACGTCGGATTCAGCCAAGACGGCGCTGTCACGATTCAGCCGGGCGATGGGAAGTGGCTTCTGCATACGCCGTTCAACGCGTACCGCGGGTGGATTCGTGGTGCAATTCGAGCTCTAGCCGAGCCATGGATCTTTAGACATTTCTCAATTCGAGACTGGGCCAGGTATACCGAAATACACGGAATACCTTTTCGTAAGTTGCTGGTACCCGCAGCTGGAGACCGGAATCAGATTGACCAGTTCGTGACGGCGATGTCACAGCTCGGACGCGAGACTACGGTCACTTGCCCTCAGGGGGTAGCCGAGGGGCAGAGTTACGATGTCCAACTCGTCGAGGCTACTGACACCGCGTGGGAGGCTTTTCCCGGACTCCGCGATCACTGCGATATGTCGATCGTTCTTGCGATTCTGTTCCAAAATCTGACCACTGAGGTTACGGGCGGAAGTCAAGCCGCGATGTCCGGGCATATGGACATTCGACAAGGCGGGTTGTCGTTCGACAATCAGTCGTGGCGGACGACTATCCACAACCAGATCGCGAAGCCGTACGCGTACCTGAATTTTGGCGACCCAGACCTGGCGCCATGGACCGATTGGGACGTGCGAGCCAAGGACGACTATGCGCACAACGCCGCGCAATTCTCGGCTGTCGGGACAGCAATCGAAGTACTGCGCCGAGGCGGAGTGCAGTTCGACGACGAGGAGGAACTGCGCAAGTGGTGCGGGGAGACGTTTGGGCTGCGTGACATGCCGAAGATCAAGTTCGTCGAACCTGTCGCGAGCGGAGGGGCGGGAGCTTCCGGAGCGGGCGGGGCAGCCGGACCGAAACCAGGTGCACCGACGTCAAATGCCGGAAAATCACCGGCAAAGGGAGCTGGCAATGTCCCAGGCAAGTGATCGAATCTACGTGTCGCCCGGCGAGGCTTGGGCGATCGAGCCGTCGCGACTGCTGGGCGGTCCCGAGGCGTATTTTTTCCTTTTTGGACCCACGATCAAAGAGACGGAGCGGATAGGCGACGTCGCCGTCGTATACCTAAATGGCCCGCTCGATCATCACGCCGGCGAGGGGTGCGGAGACAGCTACGAGGCGCTGCTCGACAGATTCGACACGGCAGTCGATGGCGGCGAGGCTGGCCCACCGAAGGCCGTCGTTATCAAGGTAGACTCGCCAGGAGGCAAGGTCTCCGGCCTGAACGCGACGTGCGCTCGTATAAAATCTACGGCGCGAGAGCTGGGGATCAAGCTCTATTCATATCCAAACGAGATGGCGGCGAGCGCGGCATATGCCCTGTCGTGCGCGTGCGACGAGATCATAGTGCCAGACAGCGCAATCGTCGGAAGTATCGGCGTAATCTCTACGCTCGTGGACGTCACGAGGATGGACCGTCAGGACGGGGTACGGTTCGAGTTCATCACGTCAGGCCAGCGCAAAACGGATGGACATCCGCATGCCGCGATCAATGCGGGGGCAATAGCGGCCGAACGCAGGCGCGTTGACATTTTGGCACAGCAGTTCTTCTCGATGGTCAAGGAGGCTCGCGGCCTCTCTATCGGCACGATCATGGGCTTCCAGGCTGGTATTTTCCTCGGGAAACAGGCTGTTGACGCTGGACTTGCCGACGACTGCATGAGCTGGGAAGACTGCCTTGCCTACATCAAGACCGCGACAAATAGGTCGCGAGTTGCAAAAAAGTCAAAGTAGCGTATTCTCGAAGTGTGCCAAACTGTGCCACTGCCCTAGGAGGGCTCCGATGCTGAAAATTGACGCGAGACTGGCCGAGCTCAGGGCCGCTCTGGAGACTGAGGCGGACGCCGAGCAGCGCGTCACCCTTAGCGCTCAGATCGCAGCCCTCGAGTCGGCAAATGCGCTCCTCGAAGCGCGTAAATCGAAGGGCAACGAAACCCGTCGAGGTGACCCGAAAAAGAAGAGTGCGGGCAACATTGACGACGACGAGGACGACGGCGACGGTGACGAGGACGACGAGGACGACGAAGCGGACGAAGCGGACGAGAAGAAGTCCGCAAAGAAAGGCGGCAAGGCGAAGGCCAAGGCTTCGCTGTCAGCCAAGTCGCCGCGCAAAGCGAAGGGCAAGCGCGCCGACGAAGACGAGTCCGATGAAGAGGACGACGAGGACGACGCTGCTGCCACGCTCGCTGCGCTCTATCAGGTGACTGGCCACACGGGGCAAGGGGCAATTGGAGCGCTCGCCGCGCTCGTGTCGAAGGCGTCGCAATACGACTCTCTGGCTCGCGACGTGGCCGCGCTGAAAGCGCAGTCTGCCGCGAATGTGCAGGCGTCGGTCGTGCAGACCGCGCTCGCTCAGCGACGAATCACGCCGAAGGAGGCTAGGTCCCTCGAGGGAAAGCCGAGCTCGTACGTGTCCGCATACCTCGACGCGCGCCCGAACGCGCTCGTGCATGACGAGGCCGACCTGGCTGCGCCGAGGGCCGATCTCTCTGCAATCGCGATCCCAAAGAACGCGCAGAAGATGATCGACGAACTCGTCGCACAGTTCCCGGGCGCCGATCCGAAGGCGTACCGGGCGACGCTCGAACAGTCGGCACGCGAAGCGACTGCCAAGATCGGAGGTAGGTACTAATGGCCCTATCAGCAGACGTCCCGGCAGTCCGATTTGGATCGCCGGGCAATAGCACGCAGCAAATCGTCAAGCCGCTTGCGGCGTCGGTGACCGTGTACGGAGGGTCAGTTGCGACTACCCGAGCTGGGTACGTGACGCCGGCCTCGACGCCGCAGTCGACCGATCTCGTGTGGGGCCTGATCTACCGTCAGACTCCGCTGATACCTCCGCAGTCGGCGAGCACCGTGGCTGGAACGTACAACGCAGTGATCGACACCGGCTCGTTCTTCTTGAACGCTGGCACGGGCTCCGATGCCCTCAGCGCAGCCAACGTCGGCGCTACCGTATACCTGATCAACGAGACGACTGTCGGATTGACCAACGGTGGGGCTACGCGCCCAATCGCAGGAGTTCTGCTCAATATCGATACGAACGTCACCCCGTCGTACGCTGTCGCTCTCGGCAGTAACCGCGGGACTGGAGCGCCGTCGTGATCTCCCCCGGAAATATGAATTTGCTGATCTCGATGGTCAACACGACCATTCGTTCGCTGTGGCAGGAGGTCCCGATTTTCTACCCGAAGATCATGACGACCGTCCCGTGCAGTACGGAATTTTTCGTCGATGCGTGGATGGGCCGCATGCCTAGGATGCGTGAATGGTTAGGGCCGAGAGTTGCGTACGAGCCCGCCCGGCAGACGTACACCGCGCAAATACAGAATTTCGAGGGCACGTACACGATCGACCGCTTCGAGCTCGACGACGACAAATATGGCGTCGTCTACGCGATGCTGCCCGACATGGCCTACAACGGCAAATGCTGGCCCGAATTCACGCTCCGAGACTGGCTAGAGGGCCTTGGGAGCATGGGGACGTCTGCGCGTCAGCTCGGTCTCGACGGGTTGTCGCATTGGAACACCGCTCACCCCGTCAATATTTACCAGACGACCGCGTTCGCAAGCTCCGCGATTGGGGCCACATATACCAACGACAGCACGGGCGGTGGGTATACTGCGACCGTCTATACTACGGGCTCTGGCACTACCACGAAACTAATCGGAGGGGCGCTGACTCCGTCCGCCGTGTCGTCGGTAGTCGAATACCAGATGCTCCTTCCCGACGAGTCTGGCGAGCTCCATGGGCTTGTGCCGGACACGATCATGGTCCCTGCGCTGCTCAAGGTCGAGGGCGAGGTCGTCGTCAAAAACGTGTCCTTCGCGCCGCCGACGTGGGGCTACAACCTTACGTCACAAGTCGGCGCGGCCGACAACCCCATCAAGAGGTTTGGGCTCGATCTGCTGGTCAATCCGCGTTTGCGCTCGCAAACAGTCTGGTATTCGCTCGTCACCAATCGGAGCGTCAAGCCGTTCCGCTGGATCGAGCGCACTCCGCTCGTGGGGCCGATCCCGCGCACCGCCGAGACGGACCCCGTCGTGTTCGATAATCACCGGTACACCTGGGGCGACTGGGGGCGAGCCACCGTGGCTCCTGCCATGCCGTTCCTGTCTCACCGATCGGGGCCCTAACATGGGGCCGGGCGGGTCAGCCTACTGTCAGCCGTCGGACTTGGCGATCTACGGCTGCCCCGCTCAGGCGCTGGCGCAGTTCGCTCCGCTGGCGACAAATCCAACTTTGCTCGCGAACTGCCTGGCCGCGTCTGGCCAGGCGGATTCGTTCATGCGATCTAGGTACCCGATCGACAACGGCGGACTGCTCACGTGGGGCACCGAGATCACGATGCACGTGGCTTGGATTGCGACGTATTTGACCTTTTCCGCTCTCGGGTACGATTCCGAGAGCGGGTCCGATCGTCAGATTCAGGACCGGTATTTCCAGGCGACAGGCTACCCGGACCGTCCAGGCAGCGGATATTTTCCAGGAATCGAGCGTCAGCGCATTCACCCGAATGTGACCTTCAACACTCCAAATCCGCCGAATCAATACTCGAATCCTATGGTTGTCTCGCAGGCGCCGAGATTTCAACCTGGCGGCCCCAGCGGACAGCCGAGCACGATCCCTAGCGGCTATGGCCCGAGCGGCTGGCCTTATCACATGTGAGGCATGAGCTATGTCAAATATTGCTGCAAGCGTTTTTGAACACGCCGTAGCGGTCAACAAAAGCGACTCTCCTGGAGACGACCCAGCTGCTGAGAATCAGGGATTCGCAGGGCTGTACTGCACCGTCGCAGGCTCGCTCAAAATCCAAGACGGGCGCAATCAGACTGCCACGTTTGCCGCGGTCGCTGTCGGTGTGATCCCGATTCGGTGCCGACGAGTGTGGTCGACGGGAACAAGCGCCACGGTGCTCGGACTGATTTCCACGTAGGAGCGCTATACATGTACAAGGGCGATCTCGCGCAAGGGATTGACAAGATCGGCAAGCTGGCCGAGCTCATGGGCACGTTGCGCGGAGTCCCGCGACTGGCTGCGATCAAAGCTCAGACTCCGATACTGCGAGCGGTGCAAGAGGAGTTCGTCAAGGGGCAAGATCCGTACGGTCGACCGTGGGCGCCCTTGCGGCCCGCAACGCTGGCGATACACGGCCCGCCACCACTATCTCGGACTCTCGCTCTCGCGGTCGACACAGACGTGTCTCTGCTCGATGGGCTGAAAAACGGACTAGCGATTACCCTTGGGCGAGCCTACGGCTATTTTCACCAAGTCGGGTTTCGGCACGGCCGATCGAGGGTTCCGGCCCGTCGTCCATTACCTCAGCACGGTATGCCGAAACGTTGGCGGGAGATCACTGTCCAAGCAGTCAAGGACGCGATCGCTGAGATAAGACGAGCACCATGAACGCGAGCCTGACCACTCAGCTATTCGCCCTATTGTCGACGCAGATCAATGCAACCCGCACAGGACTCGGGTTGCCTGCCTTGTCCGACGGCGGAATCGTGTTTGGGCACGAGGTGATCCCCACCCGTTCGTCGCCGCCCAGGATAACAGCCGATCTCAAGGGCATACGCACTGAGACGGCACGGCACTTCGGAGCCTCGTTGACGTCTGATGGAATACTCGGAAACAACACTGCCTCCATGTGGTGGAGGCAATGGCTCCACGTCGAGTTCCATCTTTGGGGCAATCCGGACGTCACCGGAGTGGACCGCGGTGCGGATTTCGACGCATGTTTTGAGCTCATGCGCGAGGTCGAATACGCGCTTTTGACTGTCGGCGAGGGGATACCGAATACGCGGATTCTTGCGGCGGATTTTGTGCAACCGACAGACCTGATTCGCAACGGACGTCTTCTCGTGTTGTCCGCCGAGATAGCCTGGAACCTGTCCACGGACACTCCGTTCACCGAGTTGGCGTTCGCGACTCCGACGGTGCCAGGCGTGACGATCGACGCGGTGGTGAGCGAGCAGAATCCTGTCACCTCAGCGCTGACTCCAGCGGGGACGATCGTAGCCCCGCCGTGATATTCGCTTTCTGTGCCAAAGTGTGCCACTATGGGGAGCAATAAGCATGGCAGCTCAAGGTATCACCTTCAATGTGCAGGATTTTGGCCTCGGCGCTGTGCCTCCTGGGCTCGGAAATGTGTCAGTCGTAGTCGGTGCGTGCTCGACCGGCTCGGCTAACACGCCTGTGCTCACGTCGTCGGCGGCTACGATTGCGGCCACGTTCGGGTTCGGGCCAGCTGTAGAGCTGGCCTCGGACATCTGCTCGATCGGGCAGAACGTGATGCTGATCCGAGCGGCGCAAAACGCAGCCGGGAAAGTGCAGGCGGCACCGCTGCACGTTGGGAGCGGTAACGGGACAATCACGATTTCCGGGACGCCGAACGACGACTACCAATTCCAGGTCACGGTGCTTACTGCCGGAACAATCGGCGCTGCGTCGACCGTCGTGGTTGCACTCTCGCTCGATGCTGGGCGCTCGACGTTTCAAACCGTACTCATGGGATCGGCGGCGACCATCACGCCTCCGGGCGGCCCAAGCGCGTACAATACGGGCCTTACTCTGACCCTGTCGGGGACGTTCGTCGCTGGCGACACCTATCTCTGGTACTGCTGCGCGCCTCAGTGCGGAGCGGCAAACGTCGCGTCGGCTCTGGCTACGATCGTCACGAATCCAACGGTAATCCAATACGTATTTGTGACGGACCTGACTGGCGGTTCAACTACTGTTGGCACACCGATCGACAATCCCGGGAGCGGGATTGGCTGCACCGTTGCCGGCCTCGATGCGAACTGCACGACCCTGTTCGGGCAGAAGCGATTCATTCGACTGCTGGCTGCAGGGAGCGACGTCTTTCTCGGCGGAGCCTCGACCGAGACCGAACTCCAGTGGATCACGCGGATGACGACCGACGCCGCTGCTAATTCGAGCTTGCGCGTCGGTGTCAGCGCCGGTCACTACAATACGATTTCTAGCGTGACGCAGTCGCAAATTCGCAGGCCTCTGCTGTGGCAGGCGGCAAAGAAGTTGGCCGGAAACGCGATCCAGGTCGACCTCGGGCGAGTGTCCGACGGATCGATTCCGTCGCTCACTCTGCCCAGTGCAAAAGACGCCTACGTGTATCACGACGAGAGCGTGAACCCCGGTCTCGACGGGGCGCGATACCTGACCGCGTGGTCCATCATCGGGCGGCCAGGACTGTACATCAAAAATGGCAATCTGATGGCCCCACCGGGCTCTGACTTCCACTGGATACAAATCGGAGCGGTAGTCGATGCCGCGTGCGTGGCCTGGTACAATTACGCCGCGCCGCTGCAAGGGTCGAGCGTGCGCGTGAATCCCAAAACCGGGTTCATCCTCGAGGCCGACGCGCGCAAGATCGAGATCGGCGGACAGGCAGCCGAGTCCGATGCGATTATCACCCCTGGCGCAGTGTCCAGCACCACGGTCACGCTGTCTCGGACTGACAATATTCTGTCAACGTCGACGATCAACGCGACGATCGCAATCGTCCCGCTCGGATACGTCAAAGCGATCGTCACGACGGTGCAACTAGTGAATCCCGCCATCGCGGCGGTGGGGAGCTGATCCATGGCCTTTCCGCTAATCAACGGCACCGCGTTCGCGTTCGCGAACATAGAAGTCACGCTCGGCGGACTCTTGTACGTCGGCTTCAAAAGTATCAATTACAGCGACAGCCTGGGACGCAAATTCGTATACGGCACTCAGTGCGCGCCGATCGCTATCACCCGAGGGCACTACGAGGGAAAAGGCGATATCGAACTTTACGTCAAATCGTCCTCTCCGTTCCTGCTTGCGATGTCGGCGCTGGGCGCTGCTTCACTGCTGGTCGACGGACTCGGCGGATACTACTCCGTGCCATTCGTGGTCACGGTCACCTACGGGCCAGTCGCTGGGATGGGAATACCTCTTATCGTGGACACGCTGCTGGGGTGTTTCATTACGTCGATCGGAACAAACACGAGCGAAGGTGACGAGCCTATTACCCGCAAATTTGGGCTCATGATCACGCAAGTGAATCTCGGTGGCCAGCTGCCGCCAATCATCGAAAACCCGGTCACGCTCGCCGCGATCGGATAGCCTGCTACTACGGGGAATGCCCCGCGCGGAGTTGATAGTCATGATGCACGAAGAACTTGTGGGTACGAACAAGAGCGCCGCAGAAGCCGTCGAAAAACTTAAAAGCCTGTACCCCGGAAAGCGGATCAAGGCCGTAGATACCGCTGCCGGTGTCGTGATCATGCGCTCCCCGTCGAGGCCAGAATTCGCAGCATTTCGCATGTGGCAGCTGGACGACGACAAGTCGATTGCTGCCTCGGCGTCAGAGAAACTAATGCGACAGGTCGTGGTGCTCCCGGACGCGGACACGTTCGGTCTGTGGCTCGAGGAATTTCCAGGGATCAGCTCTGATCCTGATGTCGGAAAAACGCTCCGTATCCTGCTCGGAATGACCAAGGACACATCTGAAAAAAAAGGCGGGCCGTCCGCAAAATCTTCAGATCCGACGACGACTTCGCCGTCCATTGCTGGGGGGAGTTCTTCCGCGGCGTAGATTCTGACGAGGCCTCCGTAGCGGGTGCGGCTTTCCACCGCGCGATCCTGGATATCAGCGCGTTCGTGGACGCGCACCGAAAGAGGTGAGCGGTGTCTGGTGACGGAATCGGAATAGAGCTGCTGTTCGAGGACCATATGAGCGGTCCCGCAGCTCAGATCCGTTCGCAGATCCTGGGCATGCGCGCGGAGCTCCTGCAGCTCAAGGAAATGCGGCTCGACGCCAAAATGCGCGAGGACGCTGAGGCAATTAAGTCGCTCGGGAACGACATCGCAAGGATGGGGCTCGAAGCGCAAAAAGCCAAGGTAGAGTTGGACCGGCTGCAGTCCGCTGAGCCGCCGCACAAGACCGCGTCGGGCAAGATCGCTGGTGGCGAATTTTTGAGCGAACTTCGTGGAGATCTTTTCGGCACGTTCACTGCAGCCACGCTCGTTGCAAATGCGATCGAGCGTATCGGGGAAGGCATATCCGAGGTCGCGCATCGCGTGGTCGACGCAGGAATTGAGATCGCGAAGTTTGCTGTAGAAGCCTCCGAAATGCGAGAGAACGCGACGACCGCATACGACGTTCTCCTCGGGTCAGCGGAAGAAGGCGAAAAAATGTATCGAGCGATCGAGGCGGTGGCCGTCGGCGGACACCTTGCAATCGCTCGGGCTCAGACGATGGCACAGGCGCTCATGGTGGAGGGGATGAAACAGACTGATACCGTTGCTGCGACGGTGCAAGCGATCGGCGTGCTCGAACGCGCTGGCCCCGAAGGCAGTGCGGAAAAACTGCAGCGAGTGATCGCCCGCTCTCTCACGTCTGGCCATTTCCAGGCGACGCCGAAGGCGCTGGCTGGTGTCGCTCAAATGCCCGACCTGATGGCCGAGCTTGCCAAGCGCCTCCATCAGCCTGTCGCCGCGATAGAGTCGGAATTCAAAGCGGGAAAAATTGCGGCGGACGTGGGAATCGCTGCGCTAGTCGATTCAGTGAACTGGGGAAAGGTCGGCGATATTGCGCAAAAAAAGCTGACCCTCAAGGACGTCTGGACGGACTTCGGTAACGCGTTTACTCGGATGCTTGACGACATCAATGTAACTCCGATAATTCAGGCATTTGAAAACCTTATTTGGGTGATCAACGGAGGTGCGTCTGGAGCTACCGATTTCAAGGACGCGCTAAAATCATCCATGGACAATGTAGCGTCATGGATCGGGGCGCGTGTCGACGACATCACGATCGCGTTCTTGAAAATCGAATTGTTCTTGCTCCAGAACGAGCCGAAGCTGAAGAAGTATTTCGACCAGTTCAAGGCGTCCATTGAAAAGATAAACTGGGACGACTGGAAGCTCAAGATTGAGGACGTAGGCGGTGCCATTATGGCGATGGCGCATGCAATCCAGCTTGCAGCCAGCGCTCTCGAAAAGATGGACACGCTGCGCCACAACGCTGGAACCTGGGGAGACTCTCCAGACAAGGCTGGCCACGTAATCGGGCAAGGAATGATGAACGCCGTGCGCGGCGGACTAGAGGCTGACACGGTGGCACCGATAAGGGAGCACAAGCTTACCCCGCACGCAGAAGGCGGAGTGGTCTTGCAGCCTGCTCCTGGCGAGGTGCTAGCCAGCGTCGCGCCGGGCGAGGTCATCGTGCCTCAGGGGGGCGGTACCGACGGCGGAGGCAAGTCGGTCCACGTCGGAGGAGTGCAAATCCATCTGACGGTGCAGGGGCATCTAGCGCCCGACGTCCAGCGGCAGATCGAGACACTGTCGACGCACGCTCTCGAGGACGCGTTCGAGCGCGTGGCGCTTGAACTCGCGACGGAGGCAGCGTGAGCAATCCGTTCCCTCCGTCGGGCACAGGCGCGAATCCGGCGATCGCGCCGGGACTAAACCCGTTCATGCTCCCGTCACGATGGGACCAAATCACCATCGGCGGGCAAACGTGGGCGGGCAAGATCGATATTCGCGGGGCAGAGAGATTCTACAAATGGCAACCGAAGGACACGCGCGGTGCGGAGTCGTGGAACGACACCTATCAGGGGTTGAAACCAAAGCCATTTACGATTGTGTTTTTCGTATACACGTCTAGTCAGGGGGCTAGTTGGCCTGCTTTTTCGTCTCAATTTATGTATTTCGGAAACAAGAATGCTCCGCAACCAGTAACGATCTCGCACCCGTCTCTATTTATGCTCGGAATCACATCCGTTAGGGTCAATAAGGTTGGGGCGCTGCACAAGATTAGCGACGATCTCATGTTCGCCGCCGACGTCGAATTTCAGCAATGGCAGCCTGCGCCTCAACCCGGCTCGGCCGCTGCGAACGTAACGTCTACGCCCACAAGCGCGAAAGCCAGGCCGACAACGCCATATTCTCCGAGCAATCCGGAGATAAAGAACCTGGAACAGCAGATCGAATCCACAAAGGCAGCTCTACGGTCTACCGGTAATCCTCCGGGGTCGAGCTAATGGCTGCATTTGCCAGCCTAGCCAACGTGCCGATCGTCTCGGGTCGGCTCACGATACCGAGCCAGGGGCTCTGGCACGCCGACCTCGCGCTTGCTACGGACTCGCCCGCGGTGCCCATATCGCCGTCGCAAACGCTGATACTCGGGACAATCACAGCCACGTGCACCGTCGTCCGGCTCACCCCGTGGACGGGCGAGGTCAAGGCACGGGTCGTCGGCGGAGCTGGCGGCTGGACTACGACACTGCCCGGCAAGCAATATTCGATGCCGGGCGGTAGCATCCCGACCTCGATGGTCGCCGGCGATGCGGCGCGAGCCGTCGGGGAGGCCACGCCACTGCTCGATGACCCGGCAGGCGTCACGAGCCTGGGCCCGAACTACTTCCGCGCCTATGGGCCGGCTGGGGCACTTCTCTGGGCACTCACGGACACCGGGGTATTTCCGCACGGGTGGTGGATGGATCTCAGCGGCGTCGTGCACACCGAGACGATTCCGGTATCGACGATCTCAAGCGATTTTTCGATCTCCGAGGTCGACGGCGCCTGCGGACGGTATGTGGTATTCACCGAGTTTGCAGCTGACTGGCTGCCCGGGGCCTCGTTCTCGTGTGCGACTGGACGTGGTACAGTGTCCCGCGTGGAGCACCGACTGGAGAACGACAGGATGTCGACGGAGGTCTTGTCCGCATGAGCACGGACCGTCTGACCGGTATTTTGCGCGCGGTCGTCCAGGCACTGGTCCCGAAGCTGGCGTTTTACGTGCAGTGGGAGTACACGGTCACGTCGCAGCCCCAAACGGGGTCGGGGACGGTGCAGGTGTCAGGCACTGCGTCGTCCCCTGATGCGCCAATCCAGCGGATCGCGAACATTGATGTGTGGCCCGACGCTGGAGGAAACGTCGCGATCCCTGCTGTCGGCTCGCGCGTGCGAGTGGGGTTTGTTGACGCGGACGGCCGCAAGCCGGCCGTAATGGGCCTAGACCCTCTCGTCCCTCCGACTCGTGCTTTCCTTGCCTCTGGACTGACCGCGGGAACGATCGCGCTGTCAGCACCGACGGATAGCGCTATCGCTACGATTGTCGCCGCATTCAACGGGCACACGCACGCCACTGCAGCGCTCGGATCTCCATCTCTCCCTACCCCGTTTTCCACGGCCACCGTGCCAATACAGCCGGCTCCCGGCACAACCGCCTCGGCCCTCACGTACTCGCCATGAGCATCACGCAAGTTCCTGTCCCTCTCGCGCGCCCAGGCGTCCAGAACGTCGGAAATCCATTTGGACTCGACCTCACCACGAGACCGAACGCACAGGGGATTATCGACCTCGACCCGAGCGGTGGAGAGTCGACTGGAATTGACCTGCTCGCTCAGTCGCTCACTCGTCGACAGACGATGGATCGCGGCTCGTGCCTCGGGTGCCCAGACGACGGCATCAACGTCTACGACTACCTCGGGGCCGGGTTTACTCCGCTGCAGTTCGCCAAGATTCAGGATGATCTGCAAGCAGAGCTATCGAAGGACGAACGCGTGCAGTCCGTAGCCGTGTCTGTCGCTTACAATCAGAGCACGTACGTACTCACGATTACTGAGAACATCGTCAGCAGCATAGGACCATTCACTCTCACTATGACGATCGCCCAGTCCGGAGTCAGCGCCGTAGTCTCGGCAATAGGGCAATCAACATGAGCATGCCGAATCTTGCGGATATGGTCGAGACGAACACCACGACTGACGTGGTCAATTTGCTCCTCGGGGTCGCGAACAATATCGGGCTTTCGCTCTCGTCGTGGAATCCGCTCGGGGTAGGTCGAGCGATCGTCCAGAGTGTATCGACGATCATCTCGCTGTACACGAATACCGTCGCGGATTTGGCACAGGGCGGATACGCCTCGTATGCGGCGCAAATGCGGGGGGCGGACGGGAGCGACGTCACTCAGTGGCTCGACCTCCGGGGGCAGGACCAGTACAACGTGCTGCGTCGACAGGCGACGTACGCGTCGTGCGCGTCTACCGGGTTCAGCGTGACGACGGGGACGACCGCTGGCGGTACGTTTCAGGCTGGACAATTCCACGTCGCGAATCCGACTACGGGAGCGACGTACACGAATACCGCAGCGGTCAATTTCTTGGCAAATCAATCGACGCCGTGTCCGATCCAGGCCGATGTGCCCGGGACCGCGTCGAGCTCGGGTGCCGGGCAGATCACTCAGCTCGTCACGCCGATTGCGGGCGCGACGTGCACAAATTCAGCTGCTCTCGTCGGGACGAATATCGAAACAAACGCCGGCTATTTCGCTAGATGCGTGACCAAGCTGGGAGCAATTTCGACTGCTGGGCCAGCAGCCGCATACGATTTTGCGGTCCAGACGCTGACCCAGGTAGACCCTGCCGGAGTGCTCCCTTCGCCGCCATATCTGCTCAGTGGCGGAGCTATCACCAGATCGTTCACTCGAGCAAATACTCAGACCGGAGTCGTCACGACGGTGTGCGGGAACTCGACAGGGGCCGTACTCGGGGCCGTCGCATCAATTCTGACAGTCACATTCGTGTCGGGCACCACGTGGCAGATCGCGACGACTACGCCGCACGGGCTCACGCTCGGAGCACAATTCCTCGTGACCGGGTGCGTGGGGTCATCGGGATTGAACTATGGAGGGACGGCAGCCACGGTGTGGACCGTCGCCGCCGTGATTGACCAAAACAACGTACAGGTCAACGTCGGTGCCGTCGGCGTCGGGGCCTACGTGAGCGGAGGCACGGTCTACGGCGGAGACCTTGGACTTTGCAATTTCGTTGTCCAGGCAAACGTTGTCGGGCAGTGCATTCTGTCCACTGTCCAATCGATCCAAGCGATAGCAATCTCGCCGATGGCCACCGTCTATTACAAAAAGGCGAGCGGACTGCTACCTGGGGCAGTTCAAACGAAGGTGTCGAACTCTATTATCTCGTATTTTGCTGGGCTGCCCGTCGGAGGCGTGTCCGATTCGACTCCTGACGACAGCGTCACCCCGCTATCCGGGATCATCGGAGCGATCATGTCCGCTGACCCGTCAATCACCTCAGTCGTTTTCAGCGCGACGCAGGCTCTGTACGTGGTCCCGCCATCGCCTGCGACCCCATATTTCACCCAGGGCGACGTATCGATGATCGTCGCATCACAGCCTATTGGAGTGCCTGTGCTCGGGGGCACGTCCACGATCTCGGCGGTCCCGAAGTAGATGTTAAATCCGAACTGCACGACACACCGCGACGCAATGCAGGCATTGTCGCCGTCCTGGCTGCAAGGGCCTGTCGGCGTGCGGCTCATGTACACGATGGCGATCGCGCTCGACGCTCTCGCCGACTGGTACGTGTACGCCTCGGCAGCAAACTGCCCGTCGCAGGCGCCTCCCGATGCGGTCCCGTGGATATCTCAGGATCGTGGGCTGTCGACGGGGCCGCAGCAGTCGTCCGCGTCCACGAGGCGACAGCAACAATTGTGGCTCGACCTATGGAAGCGTGCGGGCAACCCGACGGGACTGCTGCTCGCGATCCGGTCGTACTTCTACGGGATCGCGTCCGGCTCGCCGGCTGTATCGCTGATCCTCGACGGCGACCCCGTGGGTACTGCTGCGCCGAACGGAGGCTCCACCTGGTATCAGTACGCAGCGGGTGCTCCCGATTTCCTAGCGGGCGCACAAGATCCCGTGCCTCCTAGCGTCGAGAGGCGAGGTTTAGGCCACTGGAACTGGGACGGCACGAATCAATGTTTTCGCTCGTGGCTCGTCATCTACGCCGATAACGTGACGCTCGCTGCTCCGACGAAAACGTGGGGAGCACCCAATCCGTGGAACTACGACGATGGTACGATTTGGGGAATCTCCGGAACGCTGGCAAATGCGGCTCTCGCCCCGTCACTCCAGGCTCGGGCGCGGCAATGGAAGGCGGCAAACGCCGTGATACCAAACATCATAATTTGTTTCGACAACACGTGGCTGCAGCCGGATTCGCCGACGGCGAAGCTACCTAATGGCACGTGGAATAACCCCGCGTCCATCACTCGACTCGCGTCACCATGCGCGTTTTTGGATGGTGTGGCATGAGCAGCTCGGTCAATCCCAACGGGGCACTCGTTTCCCGCAACGATGCGACTCAATACACGATCGTCTCGTCCACCGCGACGAGTCCGATCGTCGTAAATCTGAATACCGCCGCCCTTACAGGGATCGGCGATTTCGTCGAGGTGACAGGGCACCTCGTCAATACCGGAGCGAACGGACGTTGGCAGGTCACAAACGTCGCTGGAGGAGGAACGCAGCTCACTCTCGGAGGGACGACCGGGTCGAGCGCAGGAGGCGCAACCGGATTCGTTCGCGATTTTTCGGTCAATCCGCAGATCGTAATCCCCTCGACAGGTGACGCTGCGACCGCAGCGAGCGTAGGGAATCCAATGTCCGCCCAGATTGCGGCGGCCATCCCGTACCTGGCGCAAAGAACAGGGAACTGGCGTCTGCACTTGGCGCAGGAGATCAGCCTGTACGCTCCGAGTGGCACGTCTGGATTTGGCACGGCATGGATGGTCTTGCCGTCCAGCTCGGCGACACAACCGTTTACGTCTCCGTTCCCTTTGTCGATACTCGACGTACCGGCAAACGAATCCGTTTTCGTCGACGTTTCAGTGGTCGCGACATTCTCGATTCTCGTCGGGAGTGTGTCTGTGTGTCTGTACCCGGTTTTCTCGAACTCTGCTGGGCCGGCCGTCTACGACTATCAGCACGGCTACTCTCTCGAGGGCGTAGTGACAGCCGTTCCAGTCGTACTCAGGGCTGCAGCGGTGGTCCCTATTGGTGAAATACCCGTGCTTGGCGTCAATTGGGTTTACGGACCTTGGAGCGGAGGCAGTGCTGGGCTGACACTATTCGGGCCAGCGACAGCGTCCGTCAGGGTATATCGCCAATGAGCTTTTTGGACAACGCGCTCAATCAGCGGCCGTCGTGCGAGCTGTCGTGTGTCGCTGGCTCGACGGCGCAAACGCTGACGACTTCGTGGGCAAATCTCAACCTGTGGACGTCGATCGACACACTGTCCCTTGTGACGTTCACGGCCTCGACGTTGACTGGACAGATGCTCGTGCAGACCGGCGGGTTGTATCAACTGGCCTGCGACGTCCACGCAACGATCTCGGCTCCGGTCACGAGCGTATCGTTCGCTTTCGCCGACAACGGCGTCTATCTGCCCAGCAGCGTGCGGGCCGTATTGCCTGCGAACAGCGGCACCGTCGTCGACAAGACCTTCTCTTGGCTCGTCTACTGCCTCCCGGGTGACGTGCTCACTGTCCAGGTCACGGCGAGCGCGGGGACGAATCTGACGCTCGTATCGGGCGGATTCCTCGCGGTGCACCTGTGAGCTATTTGGATATCGCCTTCGGAGCTACTCTCGGCGGCGATGTCCGGGGTCCGTACGGAGCAAACACTGTATACAATCTCCTCAATGTGCCATTGCCTCCGCTGACGATAAACGGGTATCTGCACTATATCCCCGGGACAGGTCTAGTCCTCGACACTCCAGGCACAAGCGGAACAACTCTCCTATCGGTGGACTACACGCTGACTTTGGCGAACGGGACCAACACGAACGTAAACCTGTCCGCGGCAACAGGGAATACTGCCACCGTTGCCGGTCCGACGCTCGCGTATACTATATCCACAATAGTCGGAAAACAGTTCGCGTATTACTGGGTCGCGCTGCTGCCCGGCGTCGTGTGCACGATACAAAACCTATACTCTGGCCGCGCGACCGGTACAGGGATCGTCACGCCGACAGGCTCGGATTACGCAGTTGGGTCAAATCTTGGATATTCAACAGTGGGCTTTTTCTGGAAACCCACATGGGATGGCAGCAATGGCGCTTGGCAGATGGTCCTCGGTTAGACTCGTTCTCGTCATCGCGTGCGCTGGCTGCTGGGAGCGGCACGACGTGTCGGTTACGGCAGACGCCGGGCATAAGCTGGGGTACGTCGGGCCGTCTCAGATTCCTACCGCTCCGACGTCTGGCACCACGGTGCTGACTGACACCTCCGGCGCCCTATCGTGGGCCGCTAGCGGCAGCGGACTGTCCGGACTGACGCAGTACGGGACGCTCGTCGCCGCGTCGTCGACGAGCGCTGCTACGGTCGGACCGGGGTCCGCTGCGCAGATTTATCTCGGGCAGGGGACGAGCTCAAACCCGGCCTGGGAGACGCTGTCGCAGGACGTGTCAATCACTGCGTCTGGCGTCGCGAGCCTGCTG
>Ga0224559_1000688_pt1 | contig 20970 bp, 19 predicted proteins | sample 714S33034metaG_FD_180676 | JGI IMG/M metagenome (GOLD analysis project Ga0224559, IMG submission 180676) | Peat soil microbial communities from Stordalen Mire, Sweden - 717 S3 30-34 | ecosystem: Environmental > Terrestrial > Soil > Wetlands > Peat | place: Sweden: Norrbotten County, Stordalen... | reverse complement strand
ACCGGGCGGTTTGAAGCCAACTCCTGCAAGCCGACTCCGGGAGGCCTACTCCCATCTTTGGTACAGCATCACGAGCTTTCACTCGTGTTCGTGACACACTGCAAGAGGCTCAATAGATTGATCTTTCCCTTCCTGCTGGAGCGTGATGCGACAAAGAAAATATCGTATTCGAGGACTTCTCCATCCTCCCGCACGATTTCTATGGAAAAGAAATTGCCTTTACCGGTGTGGTAACACTTGCGCAGTGCCAGTCCCTCGATAATCTCCGGCAGCCGCTTCGACAACGCGTAGCGAACGAAATCAAAGACTCGAATCTCCCGATCATCCTTGTACAGCAGCGAGTTCTCATAGGGGACATTCTGACCTCTTCCACGGGTAAAGCAGTGCAAGCCATAGATGATATCAACCTTGTAAACCCGCGCCGACGCATTACCCTCCGCTCGCTGCTCATAGGTCACCGAATGAGGGTGCAAATGGGCCAGATCATAGACCTTCCCGCAGAATTGAAATGGCGTCCATTGCATTATTTGATTGTTTCACGGCGAACCAATGAACAGAATCAGGCCACCGATTCATCCGCTTGAAACCGAGTTGGCTTACACTGAAGAAGAAACAGCCGCGGCTCCCGGCCCGGCGGACCCCCAACCGGAGAATGCCATGCAGGAAGCCGCCATCGAACGCGAAGCCCCCGTCACCGCCCCGGATTCCGGCGCCATCATCCGCGCCGCGGGGATCGAGAAGTACTACGCGCAGCCCAGCCAGAACCGTATTCAGGTGATCTCCGCCACCGATCTCTCCATCGTTCCCGGCGAAATTGTCGCCCTGCTTGGCCCCTCCGGCAGCGGCAAATCCACCATGCTGCGTATGCTCGCCGGCCTCTCCACGCCCACCGCCGGCCAGGTCTACTGGCACGAGAAGCCCATCGCCGGCGCGGAGGTCAACGTCTCTATCGTCTTCCAGAGCTTTGCCCTCTTTCCCTGGCTCACGGTGCAGGAAAACGTGGAAGCCCCGCTTCAGGCCCGTGGCCTGCCCGCCGCCGAGCGCCGCGAGCGCAGCCTGAAGATGCTGGACACGGTCGGTCTGGACGGTTTCGAGGCCGCCTATCCCAAGGAACTGTCGGGCGGCATGAAGCAGCGGGTCGGCTTTGCCCGCGCCCTGGTGGTCGAGCCGGAGGTGCTCTTCATGGACGAGCCGTTCAGCGCCCTGGACGTGCTGACCGCCGAGAATCTGCGCAGTGAGCTTCTGGAGCTGTGGGCCAACAAGACCATGCCCACCAAGGCCATCTTCCTGGTGACGCACAACATTGAAGAGGCGGTGCTGCTCGCCGACCGCATCATCGTGCTGGGCCGCAATCCCGGCCACATCCGCACCGACTTCCGCGTCCAGCTCCCGCAGCCCCGCGACCGCAAATCCGAGCCGTTCACGCAACTGGTGGACTACATCTACAAGGTGCTCACCCGCCCCGATGTCGCCCCCGCCGAGGCGCCCGATCAGCAAGCCGAACCCAAAGTCCGCGACCAGCGCCAGATGCACTATCAGATGCTGCCCCACGCGCGCCCGGGCGGCATCGCCGGCCTGCTCGAACTGCTGCTGGACAAAGGCGGACGCGACGACATCTATCGCCTGGCCGACGACCTCAGCTTCGAGATCGACGACCTGCTGCCCATCGTGGACGCCGCGCAATTGCTCGGCTTCCTTCAGGTCGAAGAAGGCGACGCGGCCATCACGCCCGCCGGCACCGAGTTCGCCAACTCCGAGATTCTCCGCCAGAAGGAGCTTTTCCGCTCCGCCGCCTTGGCCAACGTCCTGCTCTTCCGCCAGATCTGCCGCGCCATCGAGACCAAGCGCAACCACGCCGTCCCCGAGGAGTTCTTTCTCGATATGCTCGACGAGCAGTTCAGCGAAGAGGAGTGCCAGCGCCAGATCGAAACCGCCGTCACCTGGGGCCGCTACGCCGAGCTCTTCGATTACGACGCCGGCCATCGCCGCTTTGTCCTGCCCGATGCGCTGGACGAAGATGCCCGCCCGGAGGCCAAATGAAGCCACAGCCTCTGGCGCGCACCCTCATCCCCGCCCGCACCTGGCCGTTCCTCATCGACGCGGCGGTGATGCTCTGCGCCTTGGCCCTCTTCTTTGCGGTCATCCGCCTGGGCGCCTACTGGTTCGCCAAGCCAGTCCCGGAGATTCAAATCTCCCACTCCGTCCGCGCTTTGCCGCTCTACGCCTTCTATTCCATTGCGCGCATGGCCATCGCTTACATTGTCAGCCTTGTCTTTTCTGTCAGCTATGGTTACATCGCCTTTTACAATCGCCGCGCCGAAGCCTGGATGATCGCCGTCCTGGACATCCTTCAGTCCATCCCCGTCCTCAGCTTTCTCCCCGGCGTCATGCTGGCCATGATCGCCCTCTTTCCCGGCCATCAACTGGGCATCGAACTCGGCTCCATCATTCTGCTCTTCACAAGCCAAGCCTGGAACATGGCCTTCAGCTTCTACTCGTCGCTGAAGAGCATTCCGCGCGAGATGATTGAGGCCACACGCGTCTATCGCTACTCGGCCTGGCAGCGCTTCTGGCAGCTCGAACTGCCTTTTTCCGCCATTGGGCTGATCTGGAACTCCATCGTTTCGGTCGCCAGCGGCTGGTTCGTGCTCATCCCCTGCGAGATGCTTACCTTTGGCGCGCACGACTTCCGCCTGCCCGGCCTTGGCAGCTTTCTCTCCAGCGCCGCCACCTCCACGCCGGTCGATAAGCGCGCTCTCTTTTGGGGGTCGATGGTGCTTGTGCTCATCATCGTCGCCACCGACCAACTCATCTGGCGTCCGCTGATCGCCTGGAGCGACAAATTCAAATTCGAGCAGACGGAATCGGCCACCCGCGTCACCTCGCCGATTCTCACGCTGCTCAGCACCCCCAGTCTGCTGCTGCGCCTACCCTCCCGCCTACTGGGCGGCATCGACGAGCGGATTTACCATCGACTCGCTGCCAGGCCGCAATGCTGTCACATTCAGCCCATCGACGACGACGCGGCCCAAGGCGGAAGATTCTGGCCCATCCTGATTGGCGTCTTCGCCGGCCTGGTCCTGCTTTGGACCGCCGGAGAGGCTTTCCACTTCCTCCGCGACGTCACCGCCGCCGACCTGCGGATGCTTTTTCTCGGCGCGGGAGCCACCTTCGCGCGCGTCATCGCCACTCTTTTGATCGCCGCCCTTTGGACGATTCCCGTCGGCGTGGCCATCGGCTCCAGCCCCCGGCTCGCTGGCATTCTCCAACCCATCACGCAGATCGTCGCCGCCATCCCCGCCTCGGCCTTCTTTCCCGTGCTGATGGTCCTCATGATTCAGCAGGGCGTTGGCCTCGGCTACGGGGCGGTCGCCCTCATGCTCCTCGGAACCCAGTGGTACGTCCTCTTCAATGTGATCGCCGGAGCCATGGCCATTCCCTCCGACCTGAAAGAAGCCGCCGCCGTCTACAAATTCACTACCTGGCAGCGCTGGACGCGCCTGATTCTGCCTGGAATCTTCCCGTATCTGATTACCGGCATGGTCACCGCATCCGGCGGCGCATGGAACACCTCGATCCTGGCGGAATACGGCGCATGGGGCAGCCGCACTCTCCGCACCGTCGGCCTCGGCTCGCAGATCAGCGCAGCCCTTGGCCCCGGCGGCAAGCTCTCCTCGCTGATCATGGCCACGGTGCTGCTGGCCGCCATCGTCGTCACCATGAACCGCTTCCTCTGGCGTCGCCTCTATCGCCTTGCCGAAACCCGCTACAAGCTCGAAGGCTAGCGAAGGAGTAGCGCCGGTCTCCAGACCGGCTGTCGCGCGGGCGTCCTCGCCCGCGCTTGTCCATGGTTAATTACCAATTCATGGAGTCATATTACTAGCCGCGAACTCGCGCCACACCGCGAAAGCAAGCCCCGGAAACAGTTATACTGATGCCGATGGATCGCGCCGCGCAGACGGCGAACGGTAAGGAGAAAGCAATGAAAGCAGCAGGAGTGGCGGCGCGCCGGAGCGGGCTTGCCGGTATAGCGTTGAGCATCATTGGAGTTTTTGCGGCAACATCTGCCGCGTGGCCGCAATCGTCGGCTTTTCTTCCGATGCCTTCCATCGTCCAGAAGGATGGCCGCTCCGCACTGATGGTCGATGGCGCGCCTTACTTGATGCTGGGCGTGCAGGCCAATAACTCCAGCGCATGGCCGGAATATCTCAGCAAAGTCTGGCCGGCCGCCGAGACGCTGCACGCCAACACCGTCGAACTGCCCGTCTACTGGGAGCAGATCGAAGCCACGCAAGGCAAGTATGATTTCACCGTTGTCGATCAGATTCTGAGTCAGGCGCGCGGCCATCATCTGCATCTGGTCCTGCTCTGGTTCGGCACCTGGAAGAACGGCAGTTCGCACTACACGCCGGAGTGGATCAAGCTCGATCAGGCCAAGTATCCCTTCCTCATGGGCAAGGACGGGCAGACCATCGATTCGCCTTCCACCTTTTCGCCGGCGCGCCTGGAGGCCGACAAGGCGGCCTTCCGCGCGCTGATGCGCCATCTGGATCAGTTCGATTCGCAGCGCACCGTGCTGCTGGTGCAGGTGGAAAATGAAGCCGGCGTCTGGGGCGGCGTGCGCGACTACAGCCCGGAGGCGGAAAAGGCCTTTGCCGGGCCGGTTCCGGAGAAGCTCGTTGCGGGACTGGGCAAGCAGCCGGGAAGCTGGCGGCAGGTTTTTGGCGACAATGCCGACGAGACCTTCCAGGCCTGGTGTATCGCCACCTATATCGAGCAGGTGGCCGAGGCGGGCAAAGCCGCCTACTCGCTCCCGCTTTATGTGAATGCGGCGCTGCGCGATCCCTTCAATCCCGGCCATCCGCCCAGCTACGAATCCGGCGCGCCCACCGACAACAACATCGACCTATGGAAGATTGCCGCGCCGTCCATCGACGTGATTGCTCCCGACATCTATCTGCCGGAGTACGCCAAGTACATGAAGGTGATCGACCTCTATAAGCGCCCCAACAATCCGCTGCTGATTCCGGAGACGGGCAGCACGCCGGATTATGCGCGCTATATCTTTGCGGCCATCGGCCAGGGCGCCATCGGCTGGGCGCCCTTCGGACTCGACCTTACCCGCTACAGCAGCCAGACAGAGGGTCCGGAGGCAATGGAGGCCGATGCGCTGAAGCCCTTTGCGCGGCAATATGAGCTGCTGGCCCCGATTGCCCGCCTACTGGCCAAAACCAACTTCGAGGGCAAGCTGCGCGGCGCGAGCGAAGACCCGGCGCAGCACACCCAGACGCTCTCCTTCGACCGCTGGACGGCGACGGTCAGCTATGGCCTCTACGCCTTCGGCAACTGGATTCCGCCCAAGGGAAACACGCCTGCCGACGGCGGCGTTGTGATTGCGCAGCTTGGCCCCGATGAGTTTTTGATCGCCGGCCATCATGCGCGGGTGGACTTTGCGCCGGTCGGGGCACCGGGAAAGAAGCGCCTCTGGCTCAAAGTCGAGGAGGGCAAATACGACCCGGCCGGCAATTGGAAGCTCGCCCGCGTCTGGAACGGCGACCAAACCGATTACGGCCTGAATCTGAAAGCCGACGAGAATGTGCTGCTGCGCGTCCGGCTGACGACTTTTTAGAGTGGCCTCTCAGCCGCTTGACAGGCGATATGATTCGCTTTACGATTTGATTGAGGTTAATCAATATCAATCATGGCCACAGTCAGCAGGATACCGATCACAAAGGCTCGCATCAATCTCGGACAGATAGCCAAGCGCGCACACAATCAGAACGAGTATTTCATCCTGGAAAAGGATGGAATTCCAGTCATTGGCATTATGTCCGCCGATGAACTGGAAGACTATTTGGAATTGCGTGATCCCAAAGTCACAGCGTCGATTGCGGCCAGTCAAAAAGATTATCTCGCAGGCAAGACACGGCCTGCGACAGCATTATTAGCCGAATTGCAGGAGATCGCCGCCCAAGGGAGCTTATAAACCACGCCGATGAACGCCCCGGCCTATCTCGTCTCAACAACAGCCCATTTTGACCGGCTGATGAAGAAGCTGACGTCTAAACATTCTGAACTCGCTTGGCGTTATGCGGACGCGCTGGTCATTCTATCGGTGGACCCGCACAACAAGTGCAGCCAATACGCAATCAAGAAGTTGCGCAATGTCGCGGCGGGGGAAGGACAGTATCGGTTGCGCTCCGGCAGATTTCGCTTTCGTTACGACATCGTGGACAGCGAAGTCGTCTTGCAGCACTGCGGTCTGCGGCGCGAGGATACGTATTAGAAATGAAGTTTTTGCGATTTGCGTCGGGAACGGAAAACTTATGAGCATAGCGCGGCGGTTCTTGAAGCGGTATTGGAGCCTCCTTGTTGCGTCTTTGATCGTGGTTCTGGAAGTCTACGTGCGCGGAATCCCTTTTGAGCCGGTTGAATTTAAAAACCCCGCGAAATGTATCTGGATCATGTGCTTGATAGATTTAACTGTCACTGCGCTTTGCTTGGGCTTGATTGTTCATTCCTGGCAGATGCAGCGCCACTTTGCAAGAAACAAGTGGCGACTCGTGTTTTGGACGCACGTTCATCTCTTTCCCGTGCTTTGCGCCGTCGTGCTTGGACTCCGCGAGATTCAGCGCTCTACCTACGATATAGCGATAGAGCGCGAACAGTTCCAAAGACTGCACTGGTATACGGGAGATGTAAAGGACTACTTGATTTGGGTTGTACCGCTCGACATCATCATGATTGTTGTCTGGGCAATCGTTGCAGCTTTCAAAATCGAATCAAGCAGGCTCGATTCCAAGCCTGCCTGATTTGTTCAAAACTCATTACGATGAATTGTCTGCCGGTAGCTACAGTTCCATCGCATTGTCTTCGATGGCCAGCCGCACATTGCCGTCACTCTTGGCCAGCCGCCGCACGGCCTCCGGCTTGTCCACTTTGGCCTTGAGCATTACCAGCGCCACCGGCACGCTGCGTCCAGCGCACTTGATGATCTGCACGGCGGCCTCGTGGTCGATCTTGCAGGCGCTCATGAGGATATGAATGCCGCGCTCCACCAGCTTGGTGTTCTACATATGCACGTTGACCATCAGGTTGTCGTAGACGTAACCCAGGCGGGTCATCGCGCCAGTGGTAATCATGTTCAGGATCATCTTCTGCGCGCTGCCGGCCTTCATGCGCGTCGAGCCGGAGATCACCTCCGGGCCTACGTCGGCAATGACGGTAATGTCCGCGGCCCCGGCCAGCGGCGTCTCGTGATTGCAGGTGACGGCGGCGGTGTGCGCTCCGCGGGCCCGCGCGTAGGCCACGGCGGCCACTACGTACGGCGTGCGCCCGCTGGCGGAGACGCCGATGATCACATCCTTGCGCGTCGGGCGGCGGCGGGCAATGTCCCGCTGGCCCAGTTCTTCCGAGTCCTCGTTCACCTCGACGGCCGAAGCCAGCGCCTTGGGCCCGCCGGCCATGATGTACTGCACCTGTCCGGGTGTCGTCGAGTAAGTGGGCGGACATTCGGAGGCGTCCAGCGCCGCCACCCGCCCGCTGGAGCCTGCGCCGACGTAGATCAGCCGTCCGCCCTCGCGCAGGCTGCGCGCCACCAGATCAATGATTTGCGCAATCTCCGGAATCGACCGCTTGACCGCGCCGGCCACCTTCGCATCTTCATGGTTGATGATGCGCGCGATCTCCAGCGCGGATTTGGTGTCAAAGCCTTGAGAGGCCTCGTTTTGGCTTTCGGTCATCAAATGTTGAAGCAGGGCGGCCTGGTCTTTGCCTCTGGTGTCTTTCTGGGCATTGGCCGTCTCCTGCGCCATCGAACTTGTCAGCATTGCGTCAGTCCCCGAGTTTTTATTGTAACTGGAAAACTGTCAACTCCAACGAGAATTCAGGGGTGTGCGACTTGAAAATGAGAGATCGGCACGGTTCTCTCTTGCGCCCCATAACCGAGCGAATATGATACGCTCGGTTATGGGGGAGCTCATGCCTGATTCACTCGCCGATCTGGAACTACAACGAGCTGCCGTCCTGCGGCAGATTTCTGAGCTGGAAGATTTTCGCGCCGGGTCCATTACCAGCACGGGTGGCCGCTGTGGGAATCCCGGTTGCCATTGCCACCTTCCCGATGATCCGGGCCACCGTCCACATCCGCGGCTAACCTATAAGGTGAATGGCAAAACGGTCACCGAAAGCTTCGCCACGGCGGACAACCGGCGCAAGGCCGAACGCGAGATTGAAGCCTTTCGCCGCTATCGGCAACTGGAGCGGACCTTTGTCGAGGTCAATGAAAAAATCTGCCGCGCCCGGCCGGTGATGGATGCGCTCACAACAGAGGGGGAAAAACCGCCGCGGCGATCCATGCAGAGGTCGCGCGCGAAATAACCACACTTTTGCGCCGCATCTTCGCCGCCCAGCGGATTCTGCGCGTCTACTCGTAGCCGAGACCCTGGCGGCACTTGCGAAACGGAATGCTGCCGGCAACAGGTTCCTGGAACGGATAAGAAATACGCTCGGCAACAAGGCTGGCAAGGCCAAGCCATGATTGTATACTTGGGAAAATGATGTCAAGACAAGCGAAGCCAGGCGTAATGGCGTGCTGTTTCTCTCAGACGATTTACCTTCGGAGAATGTGCCATGAATGATGTTGCAGTCAAGCTTCTGAGAAGATTCCATTTCGCATCTTTGCCGCGATTTCATCGGCTCATGGCGTTTTCAGGCATGGCTGTTTTGCTCATTTCATTGGTCGGCTGCAGGCTGACCGCAATCTATATTCCCGATATTGAATCAGCCGCCTTTGGCTGTGTGATTCTGACTGGTTTGTATTTATTGCTGCCTCTTTATTGGCATGAGAAGGGCAGAATGGATCTGCGGGACGCCGCCCTCACCCTCCCCTGGTACGTTTTTTTCAAGCTCACACTTCCTTGCACCGTTGGAATTGCAGGCAGGTTGGGCATGAGTATTCCTTTGCAGGACGATTTCCTTGCCCGCCTCGATCACTTTCTCGGATTTAATGTTCCGGCAATTGCAACCTATGCCGCCCATCACTGGCTTGGAAGGCTGATCAATGGCGCGAATCCATTGCTTCTCCCGTTTTTATATGCCGCCACCTTCATCCCGGCATTGACCGGCAAGGTCAGGAACGCTCAGCAGTTTCTTGTCTCAAATCTCATCGCTTTCTTGATTGGCGTGCCAATATATGGCTTTTTACCCGCTATCGGACCGTGGTTCGGATACCACCTTGCGCCAAACCCTACTCAAATTTTTATCCAGCAAAGCGTTCTGAATCTCCGCACGCCAGGTCCGTATAGCTTGATGGTATCCTGTGTAATCTGCATTCCATCTTTCCATGTGATCTGGGCAATGCTTTGCGCCAACGCGCTTTGGTGCTTCAATTTCCTGCGCATTCCACTGGCCCTTCTTTCGGCCACCATCATTGTGTCCACCATGACTGGCTGCTGGCACTATTTCGTCGATGTGCTCGCTGGCATATTGGTGGCTTCCGTGGCCATAGCTCTTTCCCGTGCGCTCTGCCGCTGGCACACTCCACAAAATTTATCGCACTGAATCAGCGGTATGGGAATTACTTCATTTCCTCTGCCTCTGAAAAGGATGCGGTCTGTCTGCCGAGTGATTGGCCTGTAATCACCACCCAGCCCAACCACGCAGGCGCCGCCCAAATCGTCCAAAGGTATAAGACCGGAGGATAACGAAGGCTGAAAAAGCGCGCAACTTCCACCAGCGCGCTCAAAAAGCCAACGCAATCAACAGGTTTCTGGAACGGGCAAGAAATAAGTTTGGCAACAGCGCCGGCAAGACCATGCCTGGTCGCGCACCCGGCCTCCAGCGAGACGCGCGCCACGGCCTTGTATCTACCCAGCCAGGCAATCAGCGCCTTAGCTAGCAGCCTATGGTAAAAGTCATGTTTTGAAAGGGCACGACTTTAGTCGTGCCGCTAAAGCCCATAGAATCAATTGGGCTTTAGCCCCTGAGGGAAGGTTCTTCGGAGTTTTCGACTTTCACCACGGGTTGCTAGGAACAAACAAGCGTGGACCAGGAGGCCCACGCTACAGTTTCATATCCTGCGGGTCAACAACGCCGTGAGTTACGGATGGATGCCGAAGCACCTCATCCCTGCGCGTCCTCCTCATTTCCCCTGGAGGCGAAGACATTGCCCATGCGGCGAATCTGCGCTCCCACGCCGCGCAGCTTCTCCTCGATGCGTTCATAGCCGCGATCCATGTGATAGACGCGATCCAGAATCGACTCGCCATCAGCCACCAGCGCCGCCAGCACCAGCGAGGCCGAGGCGCGCAGATCCGAGCACATCACCGCCGCCGCCGAGAGCTTGGCCGTTCCGCGCACTGTAGCCGTGCGCCCATCCAACTTGATATTCGCGCCCATCCGCACCAGTTCCTGCACGTGCATGAAGCGGTTTTCGAAGATGTTCTCCTGCACCATGCTGACCCCCTCCGATTGCGTCGCCAGGGCCATGTACTGCGCCTGCATATCGGTGGGAAAGCCAGGATACTCCTCGGTCGAGATGTCCGCCGCGCGCAATGCGCCGTCCGCCCGCACGCGCACCGTGTCCGGCCCCAAAGTATCCACCCGCACCCCGGCCTCTTCCAGCTTGGCGATCACCGCGCTCAAGTGCGCCGGGTTGCAATTGGCCACAATCAGGTCGCCGCCAGTGATGGCCCCGGCCACCAGGAAGGTTCCCGCCTCGATGCGGTCGGGCTGGATGCGATGCCGCGCCCCATGCAGGCTGCTCACGCCCTGCACATGAATCGTCGAGGTGCCCGCGCCCTTGATCTTCGCGCCCATCGCCGTCAGCAACCCGGCCAAATCCGCCACCTCCGGCTCGCGCGCGCAGTTCTCCATCAGCGTCTCGCCCTCGGCCAGCACCGCGGCCATCAGCAGGTCTTCCGTCCCGGTGACGGTGATCTTGTCAAAGACCAGGTGAGCGCCGCGCAGCTTGGCCGCCCGCGCCTCCAGGTAGCCGTGCTCCTGGGTAATCACCGCGCCCATCTTCTCCAGGCCCCGGATGTGCAGATCGATGGGCCGTCCGCCAATCGCGCATCCACCCGGCATCGCCACCCGCGCCATGCCCGCGCGGGCGATCAGCGGACCCAGTACCAGCGAACTGGCGCGCATGGTTTTCACGATCTCGTACTTGGCGACCGGGTCGGAGAGCGTGCGGCAGCAGAGCGTCGTCCGATGCTGCGCGCGCCCGTAGCCCAGCTCGACCTCCGCGCCCATCGCGGCCAGCAGTCGCCGCTCGGTCTCGATGTCCCGCACCTGGGGGATGTTTTCCAGCGTGACCACGTCCTCGGTCAGAATTGCCGCCGCCATGCAAGGCAGCGCCGAGTTCTTTGCGCCCGATATGCGCACCGTGCCCACCAGCGGATTGCCCCCGCGTATGACAAATTTATCCATGAATGCCGTAAGTCTCCTGAACTTCCAGTGTAATTGGCGGCGATGGCTTGGGGAAAAGGAAGCCCCCTGCGCGCGAGGGGAGCAGGATTCTGCCCGATTGCCGTAACCTGCTGAAAACGGAAGCCCCCCGCGCGCGAGGGGAGCAGATCATCGCGTAAGCCATTTGAGATGAACCCATCCATTCCGCGTTTTTCAGCGGAATGGGTGGGAACCCAACAAAATTCCGGTCTGCACTATTTCCGAAAACGCTCGAATGATCCTGAAAACGGCAGTTAGGAGCAATCCGGCTCGCTTCATCAAGTTGCGACTGGAATGAACTGCCGCTAACTCGCTAACTTGCTATCTCCGCGAAGCGGAAGCTAACTTGCTGCTTTTGTTTTACTTATGCTTGATTGAACGATCTTGTTCATTCCGAGTATTGGAGAACGGACAAGGGTATCTTGGAAAAACTCTGTACTGCTCCGCACATCACCAAAATGGTGAAATCCTCAATCTCTGAAACCCTTATTGGTTTGGAGCAGTTGGACATTTTGACCGTGCTCCAACCGCCGTTTCTAGGATGATCGAAGCAAGTTGAATTGATGCTTGGGCCACCTGACCACTGACCAATGATCACTGATCACTGACAACTGACCACTGACCACTGATCACTGACCACTGACCACTGACCACTGATCACTGATCACTGACAACTGACCACTGACCACTGATCACTGACCACTGACCACTGACCACTGATCACTGACCACTGACCACTGATCACTGATCACTGACCACTGACCACTGATCACTGACCACTGACCACTGACAACTGACAACTGCCCACGGCCTTCTGTAACATTCAATTATGATCGCTGGCGTTTCTTGGCTTTGGTGGCTGGGGTTTCATTTGGTGGTGGCGGCGTTGCTGCTGACCGACGCGCTGCTGCTCGGCTCCCAGCGCGTAATGAAGCGGCCGCGGGCCTCAGCGTGGCTCTGGACCGCCTTTCTAGTCGCTGTTGCAACGGGCTTCGCCGCGTGGATCGCCCTTGCCAAGGGCCATCAGCCGGCGCTGGAGTTTGTCGCCGGCTACACCATCGAAACCTCGCTCAGCGTGGATAATCTCTTTGTCTTCCTGGTCATCTTTCAGGGCTTCCAGATCACGCCGCGGCGGCAGCATACGGCGCTGCTGTGGGGCGTGGCCGGGGCGGTTGTCTTGCGCGCGCTCTTTATCGTGGCGGGCATCACGCTGATCCGGCGCTTTGAGTGGATTACCTGGATCTTCGGAGCGTTTCTGCTTTACGCGGCGTGGCGACTGGTGCAAGGCGGCTCAGCGAAGGCGGCGATTCCCAGCTGGATTCGCAAGCTGCATCCGGCCACTGGGTCGCTCTTGCCGGTGATTCTGGCTGTCGAATTCACCGACCTGCTCTTTGCCGTCGATTCGATTCCCGCCGTGCTGGGCGTCAGCCATAATTTTTTCGTTGTCTATACCTCGAATATCGCGGCGATTCTAGGGCTGCGTTCGCTGTACTTTGCGCTGGCCTCGCTGCTGGACCGCTTGCGCTACCTGCACTACGGCCTGGGCGCTCTCTTGGCCTTTGTCGCGCTGAAGATGCTCACCGCGCGCTGGATTGATCTGCCGATTACACTCTCGCTGACGGTGATGGGCGCGATTCTGACGGTCTGCGCGGTGGTGTCAGTAACGGCAGGGAACAGGGATCAGGGATCAGGGAACAGAAAAGCCTGATACTGGGCCTTTACCAAGCTTCAAAAGAGACCAGCCCATCACGCCCGAAGACCGAGTGCTTCTGGAAGCGCGCGTCGTTGCGGCGGGGAAAGTCATTGCGGAAGTGCGCGCCGCGGCTCTCGGTGCGCGCCAGGGCCGAGGCCAGAATCGCGTGGGCGACGCGGCTCATGGCCCGCGCTTCGCTCAGACGGCGGCTTGCCTTGCCTTGCACGGCCAACTCGGCCAACGCGGCGGCGCAGGCCTCTTGCGCGGCAAATCCTTGCCGCAGCGTGGACTCCTCGCGCAGCAATCCGGCGTAGGCCCACATCGCGGCTTGCAGCTTGACGATAATCTCTTCCAGTTTTTGTTTTTCCGCCTCGGAGAGAGGTGCTGACGGTTCCAAGCCTCCCTCAAAATCCCGCCCGTGCGGCAAGTACTCATCCAGCATAGCCTGCGCGGCGCGCGCGCCGAAGACCAAACCTTCGAGCAGCGAATTCGATGCCAGGCGGTTGGCGCCGTGGACGCCGGTGCAGGCGGCTTCTCCGGCGGAGTAGAGGCCTTGCAGTGTAGTGCGTCCGAAGAGATCGGTCTTGATGCCGCCCATCAGGTAATGCGCCGCTGGGCGGACGGGGATCAGGTCGCGGCCCAGGTCGAGCGAGTAGCGCGCCAGCACGGCGCTGATGCCGGGAAAGCGGGCTTGCAGGTCGATGCCCTTCACATGGCGCATATCCAGATGGACGACGCGGGATTCGGCGGGCGTCGCGCCCATGCCTTCGCGGGTGATGGCGCGGGCGACCACGTCGCGGGGAGCCAGCTCCAGCAGCGGATGGTAGCGCTCCATGAAGCGCTCGCCGCGGTCATTGAGCAGGATTGCGCCTTCGCCGCGCAGCGCCTCGGAGAGCAGAAAACGCGGCGCGCCGGCCAGAGAAAGCGCCGTGGGATGAAACTGATAGAACTCCATGTCGGCGAGTTGTGCTCCGGCGTCAGAGGCCAGCGCAATGCCGTCCCCGGTGGCTACGGCGGGGTTGGTAGTGTCGCTGTAAACCTGGCCCGCGCCTCCAGCGGCCACGAGCACCGCCCGCGCGCTCACCCGCTGCTGAAGCCGAGGCCGCCGGTCGCAGCCCAGCAGATCCGCGCCAACCACGCGCCCATCTGCGACCAGCAGGCCGGTGACCGTGGTCCACTCGGCAAACTGGATGCGCTTGTGGACGCGGGCGAAGGCGGCCAGCGAGCGGCTGATCTCCGCGCCGGTGGCGTCGCCGTTGGCGTGCAGAATGCGAGGCAGCGAGTGGGCGCCTTCGCGTGTGCGCAGAAGCTGGCCGGCCTCGGAGTCGAAGGCCGCGCCCCACTCGATCAGCTCGGCGACGCGCACCGGCCCTTCGGCGACCAGCACCTCGGCGGCGGCGCGGCAGACCAGCCCGTCGCCCGCGTTGACGGTGTCTTCCAGATGTAGCGCAACGTCGGCGTCGCCCTCCATGGCCACGGCGATGCCGCCCTGCGCGTAATGGGTGTTGGATTCGGCGACGGACTCCTTGGTGACGACCAGAACCTCGCCGTGGCGGGCCAGTTCAACGGCCGCGCGCAAACCGGCCACTCCCGCGCCGATGACCAGATAATCTACCTGAGACGATGCTGCCATAAGGTTTTAGGCTAACACCGAAGGGCAGGGAACAGTGATCAGGGAGCAGGGAGTGGGGAGCAGGGAGTGGGGAGCAGGGAGTGGGGAGTAGGGAGTAGGGAATTAGGGCAATCGCATTTGGATTTCAAATCGTGAGACATAGCGGTTTTGAAAGGGCACGGCTTCAGCCGTGCCGATTGCGAAGGCACAAAAGTACCGGCTTTAGCCGCCGAGGGATGGTTTTCACCACTAAAACCATCCCTCAGGGGCTAAACAGGCTGCGGAAAAACTCGATTCAGGCCAAGTTTTGTAACAGGGCACGACTTTAGTCGTGCCGCAAGTGCCTGATAATAAACGTTGGGCTTTAGCCCCTGCGGGATGTTTTTCGGAGATTTCACCCTGTTCTTAGCCTTTTTCCGCAGCCTGTAAAGCCCAGGATTTTGTCTCTTCCTTTGCGGCACGGCTAAAGCCATGCCCTTTCAAAACGACTGCATCCAATCCAAATGCGATTGCCCTGATAGGGACTAGGAAAATGAAGACACATTACCGCGCCAGCGTGTAATCTGACTAGCAGAGATTTTTTCGAGGCACGACTCGCATGGAAATCTACAAGCAGTTCCCGCCGGAAGCGGTGCAGATTCTTCTGGTTCTCTTTCTCTCGTTTTTGATTGGCCTGGAGCGTGAGGAGCGCAAGACGGCGCAGGGGGCATATTCCTTCGGCGGCGTGCGCACCTTCCCGCTGATCGGCCTGGTCGGCTACTCGATGGCGCTGGTGGCAGGCACGCAACTGCTGCCGGTGGCGGTGGGCTTTTTGGTTGTGGCGGGCTTTTTGCTGCTCTCGTACTGGCACAAGATTTCCACTTCACAAACCGCCGGAGTCACCTCGGAGATGTCCGGCCTGGCCACCTACCTGGTGGGCGCGCTGGTCTGCTACGGGCATCTGTGGATTGCCACCACGCTGGGCGTCGCCTGTCTGCTGCTGCTGGATCTAAAGGCCGCCTTGGAGAAGATGGCGGCGCGCATCGCTCCGAATGAGATTCTTACTTTTACCAAGTTCCTCGTCTTGAGCGTAGTGGTTCTGCCCATTCTGCCCAATCAGGAGTACGGGCCGTTTCATATCAATCCCTTCAAGACCTGGCTGGTGGTGGTGGCCATCAGCACCATCTCATACGCCAGCTATGTTTTACAGAAGATGACCAAGGGCCAGGGCGGCGTGGTGCTGGCGGCGATTCTGGGCGGGGCTTACTCTTCAACGGTGACCACGGTGGTGATGGCGCGGCGGGCAAAGCTGGAGTTGCGCCCGCATCTTTTTGCCGGCGGCATTCTGATTGCCTGCGGCATGATGTACCTGCGGCTGGTGATTCTGCTGGCGCTCTTCAACCGGCAACTGATGCTGCTGCTCTATATTCCGTATCTGGCGCTGGCCGTGGCGGCGGTCGGCCTGGGCTGGCTGTGGACGCGCATCGCCGACAAGAACACGCAGGAGGTGGAGCGCGAGTCCGAGCCCAAGAATCCGCTGGACCTGATGACGGCGCTGCTCTTTGCCGGGCTTTTTCTAGTGATGCTGGTGGCCACGCAGTTGGCGGTCACGTACCTGGGCCGCGCGGGCGTGAATACTCTGGCCGCGATCATGGGCGTCAGCGATGTGGACCCGTTCATCATGGGCCTGACGCAGGCCGCCGGCACGCTGACGCCCTTCAAGGAGGCCGCGGCCGCAGTGGCCATTGCCGCCTCCAGCAACAATATCGTGAAGGGCTGCTACGCCTTCAGCCTGGCCGACCGCAAGACTGGCACGCAGGCGCTGGTAATGCTGGTTACGCTGGCGTTGCTGGGACTTCTTCCACTGTTTTGGCTGGGGTAGGCCGTCTCCTGGAGGAATGGAAGAAGTCCTTATCCGGTCGCCAGTTGCTTGGCTCGCTCGGTGGCGCGCATCACGGCTTTGATCAACGTGACGCGCAGGCCGCCCTCTTCCAGGGCCATGATGCCATCGATGGTGCTGCCGGCGGGGGTGGTCACGGCGTCCTTGAGCATGGCCGGGTGGTAGCCGGTCTCCAGCACCATCTTGGCGGCGCCGTAGGTGGTCTGCGCGGCCAGCTCGGTGGCGATATCGCGCGGCAGGCCGACCTTGACCCCGGCCTCGGCCAGCGCCTCGATGATGATGTAGATGTAAGCCGGGCCGGAGCCAGAGAGGCCGGTGACCGCGTCCATGTGCTTCTCGTCCACGGTGACGGCGCGGCCAACGGTCTCGAAGATGCGTTCGGCCAACTCCATCTGCTCCTTGCTGACAAAGCGTCCTCGGCAGAGGGCGGCCGCGCCCGCGCCCAGCGCCGAGGGCGTGTTGGGCATGGCGCGAATCACCGCGATCTCCATCCCCGCCGCATCTTCAATGGCCCGCGTCTTGACCGAGGCGGCAAAGGAGATCAGCGTCTTCTGCGGCGTAAGCGCGGGGCGAATCTCCTCGATCAGCGCCGGAACCTGCAGCGGCTTGACGCCCAGCAGGATCAGGTCCGCCTGACGCGCGGCCTCGCGGTTGTTGGTGGTCACGTCCACGCCCCACTGTGTACTCAGCGCCAGGGCACGCTCGGCGTGGCCCACGGTGGCGTGGATCTGCTCGGGAGCAAAGAGCTTCTGCTTGAGAAAGGCCTGCAACAGAATGCCGCCCATCTTGCCCGCGCCCAGAACGGCGACGCGCACATGGGGCAACTGCGCGGGTACTTCGGTGGCCTCAACGGTTCTTTCCGCCATGTTTTTCCTTCTTTTGGTGTGAGTGTTGCGCACTCTCCAGCATACGCGCAAACGGCGCGCGGAGGCCATCCCCACCTGCGGTGGGGCTAACTACTCGCTCTTCGCTTGCTCTGGGTTCATGGATTCCCATCGATTCAGCAAAGTGCGCGGAATGGATAGAGCGCCTGCGATCTTGATAATTGCGATGGAAAAATGTCTACATCTCAACAAAACTGTCATCCTGAGCGGAGCGCAGCGGAGTCGAAGGACCTGTGGTTGCCGGGTGCCCCAGGTCCGGATTTTCGGACCTGGGATACAATTCGTTAGGTGATTCTGAATCTTCGTTGTGTAGAAAAGCTTGTTCAACGCGTGTTGAAAACTATGCTGCCCTGTGCTTCAAGATGTAAGCTCACTTGCTGGAATGCCGTATTTTGCCCTTAGTTCCCGAAAGACCTGCTCCGCTGGGATGCTGGGCCGGGGATCGGCCAGCGCGTCTTTGGCCAGCTTCGTCAGCCATTCATTCCGGCTGGCCTCCTCACGCTCCAAGGCGTGCAATCCGGCCTGGATCACCTCGTCCGTCGAGGCATAGGAGCCGGATTGGATGCGCTCCTCGACACTCTGCCGCAGCGGGCCCAAATCAACGAGCAGTGTATTTTGCGCTGTTGCCATACGAGCCTCCATGAAATTGATTGTTCCGCTCTTTCTGTACATATCGCCGGGACCGGTATTGATAAAATCGCTGCATGACTCTTTCAGCACAGGATCGCGCGCGGCGCATCAAAGTGATTCTCTTCGACGTGGATGGCGTTCTGACCAACGGCAGCATCTGGATCATTCCGGTTCCGGTGGTTGGGCCGGACGGGACCGTCACGACAAAAATGATCGAGGCCAAGGGCTACAGCGCGCATGACGGCGCGGGCGTGACGCTGGCGCGGCTGGGCGGCATGAAGCTGGGCATTATCACCAAGCGCATCTCGGAGACGGTGGCTCTCAGGGCGCGCGACCTCAAGCTCGAATTCGTCTATCAGGGCGAGGCCTTCAAGATGCGGCCGGTGTGGGAGATCATGCAGCGGGAGGGCGTGACGCTGGAGGAGATCGCCTATGTGGGCGACGACGTGATCGACCTGCCGGTGATGCGCCTCTGCGGGCTGGCCGTGGCCGTTGCCAATGCGCGCTCTCAAGTCAAGGCCGAGGCGCATTACGTCACTCCGCACCGGGGCGGCGAGGGCGCGGGGCGCGATGCGATTGAGTTCATTCTGGAGGCCAAAGGGCTGCTGGAGCAGTGCATTGCGGCTTCGATTGACGCCGACAATCCGCTACCGCCGTCAATCGACATCGGCAGGGGTGGCGATCTGGCGGACGGAGAAAAACATTGAAGAGCTGGGACGTGGTGATCGTGACCGCCTCATCGGCGCGGCAAGCTGGTCTTTACCGCGACGAGATTGAGCGGCGCAGGCTGGCCGGAATGCTGCCGGAGGAGACCGCGTTTCTGGTTGTCCCCGATCCGGAGGACCGGCGGGTCGGCTCGGGCGGCGCGACGATCCATGCGCTGGGCGTTCTGGGCAAGGACCGGGAGTGGTGGGGCAGCCACCGAGTGCTGCTGGTTCACTCCGGCGGGGATTCCAAGCGTCTGCCGCAGTATTCGCCGGGGGGCAAGCTCTTTGGCGTGCTGCCCTCGCGGACGCAGCCGCGCGGCACAACGACGGTCTTTGACGAGACGCTGCTGCTGTCGGCGGCGTGGGCGGAGCGGATTCCCAACGGCCTGCTGGCGGCTTCGGGCGATGTGGTGCTGCGCTTTGACGCCAGCCAAGTGGATTGGGGCCGGCCGGGCGTGACCGGCGTGGCGATGCGCCTGGATGCGGAGACAGGCAGCCATCACGGCGTGTACGTGGTGGGCGCGGGAGATCAGGTTTATACCTTTCTGCAGAAGCCCTCGCCGGCGGCGGTGAAGGCGGCGGGCGGTATGCTGGCCGATGGGCGGGTCGCCGTCGATATTGGATTGCTGCGCTTTGACGCCGACTTGACGGCGGCGCTGACCGAGCTGGCGGGCTTCCGAACACTGCCGCCGGTGGACCTTTACGACGAGATTACGCGCGGGCTGACGGGCGAGTGGAAGCCCAGGGCCGACGCCGGAATCTTCTGGCGGGCGCTGGGGCGGATTCTGCGCGATCCGGCGCGCCCGGCGGCCTTTCACTGCGCGGTGGTCGAGGGCGAGTTCATTCATGCCGGAACGACGCGCAGTTTTCGCACACTGGCGGCGGTCTCCGGCGGCGTGCTGGACAGCGTCATCGGCGGCAAGTACACGGCCGGGCACGAGGCGGTGATTCTGGAGTGCGAGCTGAGCGGAGATGTTTCTGCCAGCCGCGGTGCGATTCTGCATGGACTGACCGCGCTGAGCGGACCGGTCGAGGTTCCCGAAGAGACGGTGGTCCATCAACTGCCGGTCGAGACGCCCGACGGAAATGGCTGGGTGATCCGCACCTACGGGGTCGAGGACGATCCCAAGCAGGAGTTGGAAAGCGCCACTTGGTTCAACCGGCCGATTGCCGAGACGCTGACGCGGCTGGGGCTGACGACCGCCGAACTTTGGGAGGCGGATGAGACGCCGACGCTGTGGAATGCGCGGCTTTTCCCGGTGACCACGCCGGACGAGGCCTGGACCTGCGCGCGCTGGATGATGGGCTACGCCAGCGGCTACAGTCTTGAAAAATGGAAAGCAGCGCGGAGGCTTTCATTAGCCGCCAGTGCGCAGTGTGCCGACGGCAAGGCGCTGGCCGAGGCGCGCAACCGGCGCTTGCAGGGAATCTGGCAGGAGACGGTCGTCGAGCTGGCCGAGGCAGGTACGGATCTGCGCCCCTTGCTGGCCAATCTGCCTGGACTGGCTCCGGCGGCTGCTGCGGGGCGTCTACTCTGTGCGCGCGCCGGCCAGTTGCGTAGAGGCGCGGAAGGTTTGACCCAGGCAGCCAGTCTGCTCTTGCAGGCCAGCCGCTTGTTGAACCGCGCGGGCTTCGAGCAGGAGGCCGTGCAAGCCGAGGGCAAGGCCTTCACCTGCATCCAGAATGCGGCGCACGAGGGGATCGCCGGAGAGGCCGAGGCCAAGCCAACGCCGTGGCGCTTCCAGAAGGTGTACGTCAGCGCGCCGCCGCGCATTGATCTGGGCGGCGGCTGGAGCGACACGCCGCCCTTTTGCTTCGACTGGGGCGGCACCGTCTTGAATTGCGCACTGGAGATTGACGGAAGCTACCCGATTGAGACGGAGATTCGGCGCATCGACGGGCCGCTGATCCGCTGCCACGCCGACGGGCATAACGCGGTGGCCGAGTATCGCACCGCCGAGGAACTGGCCGAGCCGTGCGGGCCGGGAAGCGTCTTTTCCATTCCGCGCACCGCGTTGCAGATGCATGGGCTGCCGGTGAAGGGGCAGGCGCTCGCGGAGACACTGGCCGCGCTGGGCGGCGGCATCGAGATTCGCTGCCAGGTGCGGCTGCCCATG